>Ga0302314_10000188_pt1 | contig 108530 bp, 98 predicted proteins | sample III_Palsa_N2_3_FD_200533 | JGI IMG/M metagenome (GOLD analysis project Ga0302314, IMG submission 200533) | Peat permafrost microbial communities from Stordalen Mire near Abisko, Sweden - III_Palsa_N2_3 | ecosystem: Environmental > Terrestrial > Soil > Palsa > Peat permafrost | place: Sweden... | reverse complement strand
GTCTTGCCGGCCCCGTTGGGGCCAAGAAGGGCAAACATCTCGCCGCGCCCGACCGTCAGGCTGACACCCCGGAGGGCCTCGACCTTGCCGTAGTGCTTCACGAGGACCTCCACGTCGACGGCGGGGCTGCTCTCAGCCTGGGGTGCCGGGGTCGGGGGCATCCGGCTTGTGAAAAGCACCGACAGCGCCTTGGCAATATGTCTTTTGTCAAAAGCCTTGTTGCCCACAGGGTGCGACGCGCCTTTGGTCGATGCGGACCCATGCGCAGCTTCTTCTACCTGGCCTTTCTCGGGGTCGTACTCCTGACGATCGCGATCGTCGTGCGCTCGGGGATGCTCCTGAGCAAGCACCCCGGTGAGCCCATCACCGCGGCCATGCGCGCCGCGATGGCCGAGACGTCGCCGCAGATGACCACGGAGGACGCGAACAGGATCCGGCAGCTCTTCCCCACGGCGTATTCGCAGGCGTCCGGCCTCATGTACGTCAACCGGGGCTCGGGCGCGGGCCCATCGCCGCGGATCGGCGACACCGTGACCGCGGCCTACTCGGGGCGCCTCCTGGACGGGACGCCCTTCGACAGCTCCGCGAACCATGGCGGCCCGTTCAAGTTCCAAGTGGGCACGGGCCAGGTGATCAAGGGCTGGGACGAGGCCTTCCTGGCCATGAAAAGGGGCGGCAGGCGCACCCTCATCATCCCCTACTGGCTCGGGTACGGCGAGACCGGGAGCCCGCCGCTGATACCGCCGCGCGCGACGCTCGTATTCGACGTCGAGCTCATCGATTTCCGCTGAGCGCTACTCGTGGTAGCGCGAGATCGGCGCCTGGAGCTTGTCGACGAGGGTCTTGCTGAACACCGGGTACTTGGGGTCGTCGTCCGTGCTGCCCAGCTGGGCCGCGGCCAGGCCCGCGGCGAGGATTGTTCCCTGGGTTATCGTGCGCACGATCCGGCCGGCCCGGGCCGCGCGGTGCGGGCGCGGATTCTCAGGGTGGGAGCACGGAGGCTTTGCTGATTCCTTCTTCTTCATGACCGGCAGGGTGAAGGGCAGTCGGACAGGTCCCCCCGCATTTCGTTCCGCTAGAGTCCGGCATAACCGCCGTTGCGCTTGATCCACGCCTCGGCGTCCCTCCACGCGGGGAAGACCTCCTCCACCCGATCCCAAAAGCGCGCGGAATGGTTCATCTCCTTGAGGTGCATGAGCTCGTGGCAGATGATGTAGTCCCGGACCGACTCCGGCGTGAGGATCAGCCTCCAGTTCAACGAGATGACCCCGGCGGCCGTACAGGATCCCCATCGCGACCGCTGGTCGCGCACGGAGACCCGCGTGACGTTCATTCTCGTGTGCGCCGAGAGCTCCCAGGTCCGCGCCGGCAACTCAACCTTGGCCGCCCGGACAAAGCGCGCCTCGAGGACCGTCCTGAGGTCGCCCTCAAGGGTCGGAACCCTGAAGACATCCGCCCCAAGGCACACGGACGGCTTCTCGCCAACCGAGGCCGGCCTGATCTCCACGAAGCCCCCGCGCCACAGCACCTCCGTGCCGATCATCCAGGTGTCGGCGGCGCGCGGCCGTTTGCGCTGTCGCTCGCGCGCCCGTTCCAGCCAGTCGCGGTTGCGCTCGACGAACCGCTCCGCCTCGCGCAGCGAGCCGCGGGCCGGTATGATCGCCACGGCGACGCCGTCGCGGCCGAGCGAGATGCGGTAGTTGCGCGCATTCACGCTGCGCCGGTAGACGATGGCGTCCCGCGGGCCACCCGCAGGCGGAGGCGGCGAGCGGTGCACCCCGGGAGACGGGGCAAAGTGACCAAACCAGTCCTGCTGTTCGTCGCTCACTCGGGGTCAGAGCGTCCTGCGCGCAACGGGGAAAACGGCCGGGCTCGCGTGGCCGCCGGTGTCGACGGCCTCGACGCCGAAGACGACGTTGTCCTTAGAGACGCCGGCGACGGTGTAGCGGTCGACGCCCTTCGCGACCATCACGGCGTGCTCCCAGAACGGCGACGTGGTCTCGCGCCACACGATCCTGTAGCCCGCGAGGTCGTCCTCCTTGTCCGGGGACCAGCGCAGGGTCGTGTCGTTCTCAAGGCGCGCGGCCTCGATCTGGACGTCCGACGGTTCGGCGGGTGCCCGGGCGATGACGGCGAGGGCCGCCCCGTTCACCCGCGCGACATCGGCCGTGTAGGCGAAGTCGACGTGGTCCGGCGTGTCGCCGTACTGGACGCCCTTCTCCACGCGCACGTCCTGGTGCTGCCTGCGGAAATCCTCGGCCGGCTCCGTGAACCTCACCGCGGGGTACCCGCGCTCGAGGAAGGGAAGGTGGTCGCCGCCGCGCAGGTACCGGTCGGCGCGGTAGATGACACGGACCTTGAGCGACGGCACGTAGAGCTCCGCCGCGTCGCGGACGGCGCGCGCGAGCTCGCGCGGAGGCGTGTCGTTCTCGCCTCCGTTCCTCAGGAGGGCCAGCTGCGCGTCGTCGGGCGTCGCGGTGGGCGGCACGCCCTGCGCGAACAGGCGGACCGTGGAGCGGTCGACCACCCCGTTCTCCGAGCGGCTGCTGCCGATGATGTCGTTGTCGAGCATTGCCTCGATGTTGGCGCCCCGCTCCTTCGCCTCCTTCGCCCAGTGTGTCGAGCCGTTCAGGCCCTGCTCCTCGCCGGCAACGGCCAAGAAGATGATCGTCGCTCGGAACTTGTAGTGCGCCATCACCCGCGCGAGCTCGAGGACGGCGGCCACGCCCGAGGCGTCATCGTCGGCGCCCGGTGCCGCGGCGGTTGGGTCGAGGGTATTCGAGGCGCGCGAGTCATAGTGACCGCTGATGACGAGCGTGCGGTCCGAGTCGGCATCCGTGCCGGGAAGCGTGGCGACGATGTTGGTGATCTGGATGGCCGTGGGGATCCGGGGCGGGGCCGGGGGCTGGTCGAACGTGTCAAGGTCGACCCTGAGCCGGTCGCCCCCGTCCTTCGAGGCGCGCTCAAACTCGGCGCGGATCCACGCGGCCGCTCCGCCGATGCCATCGCCGCTGGGCAGCGGATCGGAGAGGGTCAGCCGCGTCTTGAAGCTCGCGAGGACGTAGATCGATCTCTGGATGCGCTCGGGCGAGACGCTGCGCATGAGCTCCTGGATCTCCGGGTCCGGCTGGGACGCCGGCATTCCCGCGTCCTGGGCCGATGCGGCATCGAGGGCGACCGTCGCGGCAAGGAAGATCAGGGCGCTGGCGCGCATGGCGAAACCAGTCAGCCCAGCCTTTGCGGCGAGTCAAGGGGCCTGAGCCTTGTCGCCCCATCCCGGGTAGGCGCCGCTGGCCTCGCCAAAGCGCTTCATCCAATCCGGCAGAGGGTCGCCGGAAAGTTGGGCCGCCATGCGGTCGAGGAAGGCGTGCCATCCTGGGGCAAATCCGGTCGCCGTGGGCCGCGTGAGCCGACGGTGCTCAAGGGTGAGGACGGTGCCGCCGTCAAGGGGGACAAGCTCCCACCGGACGAAGGAATTTTCCCCGTTGGGGATCTCCTCGCGGGGCCCCGTGATCCACTCGTGCTCGTAGACCCGCGGCGGGTCCCACGCCAGGATGCGCCCGTGCGCGTGGATCTGCGCCGGGCCCGCCACCGTGTCGAGCGAGCCTCCCTTGCGGCCATCGAGCATCACGCTGCTCGCCATCAGCCATTTTTTCAGCTGCTCCGGCTCCGTGAGCGCGGCCCACACCTTCTCCGGCGGGTGCGCGAGGCGGCGCTGGAAGAAAACGCGGGCGAAGTCGCCATCGTAGGTGACCTCGCCGTTGAGTGGAGGGTGCAGTGAGGAGGGGGAGTTCATGGTGATGGCCTTGTTGAGGATTTCTTCCGGGCGGGTTGCCCGCCGTCGAGGTGGCGGGCCAGGGCGTCGAGCTGCTCGGGCCAGAACGCCCGGTAATGGGAGATCCAGGCGTCGAGCTCGGAGAAGCCCTTGGGCCTGAGGGAATAGACCCACCGCTGCTCGTCGCGCCTGGCGTCGACCAGGCCCGACTCGCGCAGGACGCGCAGGTGCCGCGACATGCCCGGCTGGCTGATCGCCGGGAATGCCCTGCCAACCTCGCCCGCCGCCAGCTCGCGGCCGCGCAGGCGCTCCAGGATCCCGCGCCGCGTGGGATCCGCAATGGCGGCAAAGACGGTGGGCGCCTCCGTCATGCCGGCCCGTAGGTGAGAAGGACGTTCCCGTTCTTGAACGCCCTGGAGGCCGCGAGGACCAGTTTCGGGGCGTTCGTGACGCCCTCAAACAGCGACCGGCCCGCGCCAAGGACCACGGGGATCACGGCGAGCTGGTACTCGTCGACGAGGTCTTCCTGCGCCAGCTGGGCCACGAGGGTGCCACTCCCCAGCACGGCCATTCCCACCCCGTCCTCGTTTCTCATCCGGCGCACCTCCCGGCACATGTCACCCTTCACCAGGGTCGTGTTGCTCCAGGTCGCCTCCTTCATCTTGCGCGAGAAGACGATCTTGCGCCCGTTGTTCATGCGCTCGGCGACCACCCCATTGGCCTGGGCGGCCATCGGTGTCGGCCAGTAGGCGGGCATCATGTCATAGGTGACCCGCCCGAAAAGCAGCTCCCCTCCACCCTTCGCGTTGCCCGCCACGAATGCGGACCATTCCGGGTCCTGGATATTCTGGGCCCGGTGGGCCCAGCTCATGTCCCCGGCATTGTCGCAGAAGTAGCCGTCGATGCTCACCAAGTTGAAAACAGTCAGCCGTCTCATGGGTTGACTCCCTCTAGGGGAAGATCTGAGCGCTCGTTTCTATCATTATTTGGTTATATAACCTTATTGTTATTTCTGTCAAGGCTTTTGCCGTGCGCCTGAAGCAGGCCGACTGATTGCCGAGACTGACGCGGTGAAATGCCCTTGGGATCCCCAATGCGCCACAAGGTTGGGGTGCAAAATTTTTCGCTATTCGGAAGCGCTAGCTCCTACTTGAATGGCTGAACCGCCTTGGATTGAGATAAGGAGACAACTTTGGGATACGCGGTGAATTGAAACCAATGCTTGGGACCAAAATAGGAAGCCGCCAGCGCTTCGATATCGGCGCGGGTTATCGCGGCGTAATCGGCCTGCCGGTCACGGGCGGCTGCCAGCCGATCCGGTCGCTGCTGGCAGTCGCGTAGTACGGTGTAGGCCCAATAGCCGTTGTCGTGAATATCCTGATCGCGCGTTGACAGGAACGGTCGCCTCACCCGCTCAAATTCATCGTCAGTAACCCGACCTCGTCGCACGGAATCGATCTCGTCCCCATGAGCTCGCTGGCCTTTTCGGCATATTCCGGCGAAACCGTCGTGGATACGGAGAAGAAGCTGAAATCGGGGAAGCCATCCAGGGTGTAGAAATCGGCGTCAAAGCCATAGGAGGCGCCGAGTTCCATGCGGAGACGCACCCGAAGGCGCTCAGCCAATAGCGCCGCCAAGAGCCGGCATCGCCGCTCCATATGAAAGCCGCGGAGATCGGGAACCGGACAAAAACGGCTCAGCGCCACCAGGCTCTGGCCCGGTTCCGTTGTGTAGACATACTGCGCCTTGGCGGAATCTTGAGGGGGGTGGATGTCTTCGAAATCGGTCCCGGGTGCGCGCCCGAGGCGCGGCGGCAGCGCTCCAAGCGTTGCTCCAACCTCGGCGGCAACGGCATCCCATGAGGTGTCGCCTGCTATTCCGATCTCGATCGGTCCGGATTTTAGCTGCGGGTCCGTCCAACTGCGAACTTCGGCAACGGTCAATCGGTTGAATTCGGCTGCAGTCGCCGTTCCAAAGCGGAGGTCGCCACCCGAAAGGATGCGCGCCGCATTCATCGAAATGGGGCCGGACGGCGACGAGGCGAGCGAGGAGTACATGGTGGTCATGCTCGCTCGCACCATCGGCAGGGCATCTGTCCGATATCCGGCATCCGTCATGTAGGCGGCAATCAGGCGCATGCACAGCCCCAGGTCCTGCGGCGCACAACGCGCGTTGAAGTCCAAGGCATCGTTATCGACCGCAAAGCTGACCGAGAGGGCATGGCCTGCCAACGCATCCTGCAAATCTTCGAGCGAATGCCTGCCTAAGCCCCCGTATGCCATGAGGTCATCCGCAAACAGGTCGAGGCCAGGCTGGCTCCGGGGTTGGGAAAGCCGCCCGGTGCCGACGCGCACCGCGATGTCGATCGATCCGACCGCAAAGGAAGTGGGCTTGAAGCTGAGCCGGACTCCGTTGGCGAACTGCGCCTGCTTGATCTCGAGGTCCTTTACGTCCGTTGAGGCCACGATGCGCCCGGGGGGCCCGAAGTTGGTGTACGCAAAAGCGACGCTCGCCTTCTCGACCGGGCGGGTCACCGCTGTTGCGCGGCTGCTGTTCAAGGCCAAGGCGATCTGATTTGATGTCACACCAAAAGCCGGGTTCGTTGACACGAATACGTGCAGGGAGCGGGAGGACCAGGTCCGGCGAAATTCGTCCAAGCACTGCGCGGCTGTCGTCGCGGAAAGGTCGGCGGCCAAATCCTGCTGGACGAGGGTAGGTGTCGAGAACACCGTTCCCTGGATTATCGAGTTTGCGAGAGCAGTGGCCAACCAATCGGAATGCCATGATGCAGACGTGTGCACCGCATCGGTGAAGGATGCGTCGAACGCGGTCCGCACCACGTCCATCTCAGTCTTGGTGAAGCCGAATTCATAGGCCTGCCGGTATTCCATATCCAGGTTTATCATGAAGGCCTTCCAATCGCCTATGGTCCCCGAGGCACCGAAGTAGGCGTAGTCCCACCCAGGCACGGCGCTGACGACTCCCGCCGATGGCACCACAAACCTGCCGTCAGCGGCCTTCGCGAGCTTGGCCGCACGGCGCTGCAGCATGGTGAAGGCGATTGCCCGCCGTAGCTGCCGGACGCGACGTGTGTGGGTGTCAGGCGACGCGGGCTCCAAAAAGGGGTGCTCAAATTGGCACGTCGCACCGGGGAGTCCGCTGTCGACGAACACCCTGATCGTTGGGGGGCCAGCCCCATCCGGCACATTCTTGATGACGTCTGGGCGAGGTGCGGCGCTCGCCGTCAGGCCTTCCATCTCGGCGATAACCAGCCGTTCCGCCGCATCAGGATCGATGTCCCCCACGACCACCACGGCCATACGCTCGGGCCGATACCACGCGTGGTAGAAGTCGAGGAGCTGCTCTCGCGTAAAGCGCTCGATGTTTTCTGCTAGGCCAATCGGCCACTGGTGCACCTGTGTGGAGGCGGGCCAAAGGAGCGCAAGGTTCGCCTTTTGCGCGCGCTCCGTCGGTGTGTCCCGAGTGTGGAGTTCGTTGAGCACGACGTCGCGCTCTCGCTCAATGAGTTTCGGCTCGAACGAGATGTCGTTCGCGTATTCACGAAATACGCCGAGTCCCTGTCTAAGCGTCGCGTCGCTGTTGTCCGGGAGCTCGAGCTGGTAGATCGTGTGGTCCCAGAACGTAAAGGCCGCTGAGTCAGGTCCAAAGCCGACCCCGAGACGCTGGAGTTCAGCGGTTAGGCCCCCGTTCGGGTGGCGGTGCGTGCCGCGGTAAGCCATATGCTCGATGAAGTGTGCGATTCCGAGCTCGCTCTCACGCTCTTCAATCGACCCAGCTGCAACCAGCAGCCGAATCGAAACGCGTCCTCTTGGTTCGGCATTGTGCCGGACCGCGTAACGCAGCCCGTTCGCCATCACGCCCCAATGGACGGCAGGATCGGCTGGGAGGTCGCTCTCAATTTCGGGCCACGCCGCTCCGCGGCTGGAAACGCATGCGATGATTACGGTTGCGAACGCAGCGGCCCGACGGAGCTGGAGCATCCCCGCAAGTCTCCTCGTAGGCGGGGGATTGTCACGCAACATAAGGTGAGTTTGGCGTTCCCTCAGCATGGTGCCATGATGAAGACGCTCCCCCGCCGAAGAGCGTATACGTCCCAGATCGACTCGGAAATGCCACGGCTTCCCATTGCGCGTGGAGAGCGCCCCAGGCATCTCGGGGCCCACGGCGCGCCACCCGCTTTCTAGAGGCTGCGGCCCCTAGGACCCGCCAACGCCCTCGTCGGCGGCTGCAGCAGCGCTGACGTGCTGCCGGCCCCCGTGCAGGGGGACCGACGCCCCCTTCCACCGGAAGACTCCCGTGATGCCCTCCGGAAGCGTGATGTCCCCGTCTAGGCGATCCCCAACCCGCTCAAACTGGACTTCGATTACGCCGAGCGGATGCGCGACGCGGCCCGAGACCTGCCGCAGCGGACCGAGGTTCGGCTCGATGCTCACGGTCCGGAACCCAGCCGAGGCGGGCTCTACGCCGCAGACCGTCGAGAGCAGCTCATAGACGGGCGACGCGCTCCACGCATGGCAGTCGCTCCGCGTCGGGTCGGCCTTCTCCGGGAAGGTGCTGAGGCCAAGGGCGAGTGCGTCGCGCCATGGCTGGAGCAGGGAGACATAGGAATCGCCGAGCCCGACGCGCTTCATGGCCCGGGCGAGGTAAAATCGGTAGTAGAGCGAAGCCTGCGTGATGTCCGGGTCGTGGACGACGCGCGCCATGAGCTCCCTCGCCTTCTCGCCTGAGACCGCGCCCGAGAGCACCGCCATGATGTTCGCATGCTGGCTGAAGCTGCGCTTTGCGGGCGTGTCGGCCACGAGGTGACGCCCCTCGTCCCAGCACCTCAGCATCACGGCCTCGTCGAGCGCATGGGCGCGCTGTGCGTAGGCGTCCGCCATCCCGCGCTCACCCATGGCGCGGCAAAGGTCCGCGGCGCTGGCAAGCGTCTCGGCGAACTGGAGCGTGACGATCGACGATCCCCCGGTGCGCGTCCCCTCGGGCTCGCCGCCAATCCCGGCGCTGTCGTTCCATGGCCATTGGTCGGTCCAGTCCACAAAAGTCCAGTAGTCGAGCGGCCCGAGCATGCCCGTATTCGGATCGATCCGCGCCGTGAACCAGTCGAGGACATTGCGGACTCCCAGCAACCGGGCGCGGACAAGGTCCTCGTCGCCGCGGTACATCCAGTGGTCGTGCACCATGTCGATCCAGAACAGAGAGAATGGGCTGATGATCGCGGGGCTGTTGGAGGGATAGCGCTCCTGGGTCAGGCCTTCCGGGATCCGCGACCGGTCAACCAGGTCGATCGCGTTCCGCATCAGCCGATCGTCGCCCGACGCCACAAGCGAGATGAGCGCCTGGATCCGGGTGTCGCCGACGTATTGGAGGCGCTCGTAATAGGGGCAGTCCATGTAGGTCTCGGCGGCGCAGAGGCGGGCGGTCCTCCAACCTGTCTCCCAGATCCGCTCAAGGTCGGGCTCGTCGCTGGTGAAGGCCGCGCTCAGGTGGAACGGATACCCGGTGGACATCCCGAGGAAGTCATCGAGGGCCATGGGGTCGTCGCCCGTCGTCACATCGACCTGGACGTAACGGTAGGTCCGGTAGTTGAGCGTGGAATAGAGCCGCGACCGACCGCCATCGGGCAGGAACCTGTCCTGTAGGCCGCGGATGTGCCTTCCGTCAACCTGGTCACGGTTTCCCTTTTCCCCGTGCTTGTCGACCAGCGCCTCGGCATAGGTCAGCGTGATCTCGCCCCCGCGGCCGCCGCTCACGGTCAGGAGCGGAAAGGCATTCGTCTCAAAGCCCTGGTCGAGGAGAAGCGTCGCCCGCGTCCGGCCGGGGATGGCGAGCGGCGCGCCGCCCGCGAGAAACGCGTCGGCACCGGTCACGCCCTCCGTCCGCCTGACACGGGCAAGCCGTTGGGGTATCTCCTCCATCGGGGGGATGCTTCTCGGGGCCAGCCACCAGGTGACGTCCGTCCCCATCTTGCTCGGCGTTGCCCGCCCGAGGAGGCGAGGCCGGCCCCAGCCGGAGTCGTCGAACGACGGCGAGGTCCATCCCCAGGGATAGGCGCGGCCGTCGACCCGGTCCCCCGGCCCGGAGACGATGAAGGTATTGAGTGCGGCCCGATCGGGAGGAATCGCTTCGATGGCCTCATTCCGGATCACCTTCCAGTCCTGGCCGGTGTCGACCAGCGCCTCCGCGCTGCCTTCACCCTGCATGAGGAACCCTGTCTTCGCGCTCATGTACGCATAAGGCTTCTCGTCGCCGAAGTTCCAGACCTGGGCCGCCAGGACGTTTCGGCCCTGGACCAGGTAGGGGCCGAGGTCGACCGTGTCGTAGCGCCATTGGTCAAGGCTTCCGAGCTGCGGGCCGAAGCTGGCCGACACCCCGTTCACGAAGAGCCGGTAGCGGTTATCCGCGGACACCCGGACGACAAAGTGCGCCGGCTTGGCCGGCAGATCGATCACCCTTCGGAAATGGTAGACGCCGTAGGTTGTCTCGGGTCCCGAGGAGGGCCCAATCCAGCTCGCGGGCCAGAAGGGCGCCCCGGGTGCCAGCACGCCGGAATCGGCCCGCGACGCACAAGGCAGCGCGAACACGGCAACAAGCAGGAAGCGAAGGGACGTCGTCTTCAGAATGCAACCCAGGGGTCGCGGGAGGATGAAGATGACCGTGCTGAATCGGTCCCGGCGATCGAGCCAATTCCGATGCCTCGCCGTTCGTACGCTCACCGACGGGGAGGGACCCGGTTCAGCAAGCTGTCGTAGACCGCTATGTCATGCGAACTGCGCGGCGCCAGGAAGCCATGATAATCTGACCTCCCGTAGGTTGGATCGAACCGGCGAGCACGCACCGGGGCGCCCTTCATTTTCTCAGGACGCGCGGTCCTCTAGAAGAGCCCCTGCGATCTGCTCCCATTCGGCGGCCAGTTCACCCTTGGCAACAGGCCTGCCGGCACGCCGGTACCAATAGCCTGCGTTCCCGAGATCCCCCTCCTTGCGGTGAAGGTAAGCGTGCACCCAGGCCCCGGCCGGGGTCTCGTCGGCCTGCGCCGCATCGTGGGCTGCCTCCCAGTTGCCGGCGGTGTCCTGGAGGAGCGCGGCCAAGGCCCCAGACATACCCGGGAGCGGTCCTGAACCTGCCAGCCTCTTGAATTCATCGAGGGACATCGGTGCGAGGAATCTGGCCCAAGTCCGGCGTCATGGCAACAGAGCCCGGTGTGGCAATGTCCTGAGTGAGTTCGATGCACTCCCGACCGGATGCAATTTGCTATATCACGATTCGAGGGAATCTTAACGCATGAAGATCGGAATCATCGGTTCGGGTGACGTGGCAAGGACTCTATGCGCAGGCTTCCTAAAGCACGGACACGAAGCCGTGATCGGCACGCGGGATGTCGCTAAGCTGTCGGCCTGGGGGAAAGAGAACCCCGAGGCCAAGATCGGGAGTTTTTCAGACGCCGCGAAATCCGCGGAAATGATTGTGCTCGCGGTGAAAGGAACGGTGGCCTCAGAGGCCCTGCGCCTCGCTGGCGCCGAGAATCTCGCTGGAAAGACGGTGATCGACGCGACCAATCCTATTGCGGATGCCGCGCCCGTGAATGGGGTGCTGAGCTATTTCACGACCTACGGAGAATCGCTAATGGAGCGCCTGCAGCGCGAATTTGGGGCGGCTCGATTTGTAAAGGCGTTCAACTCGGTCGGGGCGGCCTGCATGGTCGACCCGAAATTCAAGGATGGGAAGCCCACGATGTTCATCGCCGGGAACGATTCGGCTGCGAAGAAAACCGTTGCGGCAATCCTGACCGAGTTCGGCTGGGAAACAGAGGATATGGGAGAGGCTGAGGCGGCGCGGGCCATCGAGCCCCTCTGCATTCTATGGTGCATCCCGGGTTTCCGGCAGAACGACTGGGTTCACGCGTTCAAGCTCTTGCGCTGACGTTACCTTGGCCGTCGTGGATGCGAGCCCCGCTCGCGATAGTCACCCTGGAACCGGAGCCCGAGACATTTCCCCGAATCTGCAGGCGGAAATGATCCCATGGGTTCCCCTCAGCGGGTGGGTCAAAGCCGTCCCTTCCCAAATAAGGACACTACCCTCAGAATCCCACCCTTGACACCCCCCCTTCCGTAGGGCACCTCAGTCAACTCTTAAACGTAACGATACCATGCAACCCACCTTCCGCCCGCATCGCAAGAAACGCGCCCGCAAGATCGGATTCCGCGCCCGCAAGGCCACCCGCGGCGGTCGAGCCGTGCTCTCCTCCCGCCGCCGCAAGGGCCGCAAGAGGCTGACTGTCGTTTGATTCCGTAATCGGCTGTCCGCATGCGCTTAAGGCCTGGGCAGCATCTCCGCCGCCAGAGCGATATCCGCGACGTCCGCCAGAAGGGGGCGCGGATCGACTGCAAGGCCTTCACCCTGTGGTGGACGCCTGCTGACGCCCCTGCCGGGCTCAGGCGCGCCTGCTTCGTGGCCTCGACCCAGGCGGTCGGCATGGCCGTCCTGCGCAACCGTGCCAAGCGCCGGCTGCGCGAGGTTTTCCGCAGGCACCAGGGCCTCCTTCCCAAGTCCTGCGACCTGATGCTCGTCGCCCGCTCGCAGGTGAACCAGTGGCCGCTCGTCCAGCTTGAGCGCGTCTTCGCCGACGCCTGCTCGCGGATGGCCGCCGCCCACGCATGACCGAGAGCGTCCAGACTCCCCTCGCCCGCGGCCCGGGCGCGGCCGCCTCGGCGGCCCTCGCCGTCATCCGCCTTTACCAGAGGGCAGCCTCACCGGTTCTACCGGCCCTCTTCGGTCCCACATGCGGATGCCGATTCTATCCAAGCTGCTCCCACTTTGCCGAGGAGGCCGTGGCGAACCATGGCGCCCTGCGCGGCGGGTGGCTCGCGGCGCGCCGAATCATCAAGTGCACGCCGCTGCACCCGGGCGGGCACGACCCGGTCCCTGTGAAACTGCCGTAAGGCGACCCCCTCTCTCGTGGATAAAAAGAACACACTTTTCGGAACCCTGCTCTTCGTCGCCGCGTTTGGCGTCCTCATCTACAGCCAGAAATACGCGCCACAGCGGCCGACGCCGTCCCAGGTGCGCAAGGAAGTGACCAAGGAGATCGGGTCCGAGCCGTCGCCGGCGGCGGCCGCAGGCAACCCGTCCTACGAGCCGGCCTTCACCACGGCGCAGGCCGCGGACACGGGCGCGTCGGTCACGCGCCTCTCCAACGGATTTGTCGACGTCAGCTTCACCGACGCTGGCGGGGCGATCCTCGACGTCGCCTTCAAGAGGTATCCCGCCGCGCTCAACCGCCCCGATCCGTTCATCTTCAACCAGCACCATGAGAGCGCGATGCTCGCGTTCGTGGGCCTCCCGGGGCTCGACCATGACACCCGCTACCAGCTGGTGTCCAAGACAGACACGGAGATCATCTACCGCGCCGTCCTCGACGGGCGCATCGAGGTCACCCGCCGCTACGCCATGTCGCCCGACCACGGCCCGGGCACCGACCCCTACCTGATCCGGAGCGAGACCACGTTGCGCAACCTCACGGACAAGGCCTCCGCGCCCATGCGCGTCGCCTTTGCCCTCGGCACCGCGGCTCCGAACAACGCCCTCGACAACGGCATCCAGCTCTCGACGGAGTTCTCCAACGGCAAGGACCAGACACTGGTCCGCCGCGCGCAGCTCGAGGCCAGCGGCGGCCTCCTCGGCTTTGGCGCCCACGACGCGAAGCCCGTCATACTGGGCACCGGCCCCGTCGAATGGGCGACGGTGAAGAACCAGTTCTTCGCCGCGCTCCTGACGCCCGACGTGCCGGCGGCGGGCCTCGAGACCCGCCGTGTGAAGCTCCTCGACGAGCTCCCCGACGCCGACCGGAAGGCGTATGGCATCACGGCCTCCATGGACTTCGACGTGGACGCGGTCCCCGCGCACGCCCAGACGACGATTGCGGGCAACTTCTACGTCGGCCCCAAGGAATACCCGAGGCTCTCGAACGCGGACGTCTTCAAGAAGGACGAGGACCGGATCATGGACTTCGGCAACTCAGTCTTCCGCTTCTGCGCCGCGATCCTCCTGACGCTGATGACGCGCATCCACAGCTTCACGCACAACTGGGGGATCGCGATCATCCTGACGACCCTCCTGCTCAAGATCGTCTTCACGCCCATCACGCTCGCGCAGTCCCGCTCCTCGAGGCGCATGCAGAAGCTGATGCCCGAGATGCAGGTCATAAAGGAGAAGTACAAGGACAACCCGCAGAAGCAGCAGATGGCGACCATGGAGCTTTACAAGAAGCACAAGGTTAACCCGCTGAGCGGCTGCCTGCCGATGCTGCTCACGATCCCGTTCTTCTTCGGCTTCTTCAGGATGCTCCAGAGCGCGTCCGAGCTTCGGTTCGCCCACTTCCTGTGGGCGCACGACCTTTCCGCACCCGACACCGTCGCGATGATCCCCCTGCCGGTCGTCGGCCTTGTCGCGCTCAACATCCTGCCGCTGCTCCTCGGTGTCGTAAACTTCATGCAGATGCGCGTGACGCCCCAGCCGTCCGTGGACAACGCGCAGATGAAGATGATGAAGTTCATGCCGGTGATGTTCGTGATGTTCTACTACAACTGGTCGTGCGCGCTCTCTCTGTACTCGACGGTGAACGGCCTCTACACGATCTCGCAGCAGCTCATCGTGAACCGCATGCGCGACACGGTGGACACGGCGCCGGCAAAGCCTGGCAAGCCGACCAAGAACGTCACGCCGCGCAAGGGGTGACGCCGTAGGGCGTCATAAAGGCGCCGGCGCCTTGCGTCGCCCGCCGGGCATGGTTGAATGCCCCCTGCAGCATGGCAGACGACGTCCAGGCACCCGACGAGCCCGCAACCCATCTCCGGCACCTGGCCGGCGACGACGTCGGTATTGTCCGGCCGCGGGACTTCACCCACCTCGGGACTTTCGCCTTCAAGAGCGGCCAGTCGATCGAGGGCTTCACGCTGCGGTACGAGACCTACGGCCAGCTGAACGCGACCCGCGACAACGCCATCCTGATCTGCCACGCGCTCAGCGGCGACCACCATTGCGCCGGGTGGCACTCGGCGTCCGACGCCAAGCCGGGATGGTGGAACAACCTGATCGGGCCGGGCAAGGCCGTGGACACCCGCCGGTTCTTCGTCGTCTGCGCGAACGTGCTCGGGGGGTGCCAGGGATCGACGGGCCCGAGCTCGATCAACCCTGCGACCGGCGCACCCTACGGCACGAGGTTCCCCTTTGTCACGATCCGCGACATGGTGGTCGCGCAGAAGCTACTCCTCGACCACCTCGGGGTGGCCGAGCTCCACGCCGCCATCGGTGGATCGATGGGCGGGATGACAGCGATGCTCTTCGCGATCGAGTTCCCGGTCTTCACGAAGCGGCAGATCATCCTCGCCTCGACCGCGAACGAGAGTGCGCAGGCCATCGCGTTCAACGAGGTCGGCCGCCAGGCCATCATGCAGGACCCCGCGTGGAACAACGGCGACTATCCCCGCGAGGGCGGGCCGCGCGTCGGCCTGGCGATCGCCCGGATGATGGCCCACATCACCTACCTGTCCGACGCCGGAATGGACCGGAAGTTCGGCCGCAAGAAGCGCGAGTCCGCCGGCGGCGAGTCGTACACCTTCGACGCGCAGTTCGAGGTGGAGAGCTACCTGCGGCACCAGGGCCAGAGCTTCATCAACCGGTTTGACGCGAACTCGTACCTCTACATCACGCGGGCCATCGATCAGTTCGACCCGGCCCGCGCGCACGGATCGCTGGAGCGCGCCTTCGCGCCCGTCCAGGCGGAGTCGCTGGTCGTCGGGTTCACCAGCGACTGGCTCTTCCCGCCGGAACAGAACCGCGCCATCGCGCTCGCGCTCCTGCGCTCGAGAAAGCGGGCGAGCTATGCCGAGCTCGACACCGACCTCGGGCACGACTCCTTCCTCCTGGAGAGCGCCGAACTCTACGCGCTCCTCAAGGGATTCCTCGAGCGCTCGGAGGCCTACGTCTTCGACTTCGCCATCTGAGCCGCCGCCATGGATAAACTCGTCGAAAAGCGGACCGTGGACATGGAGGTCATCGGAGAGTGGGTCGAGCCCCACTCGACCGTTCTCGACCTGGGCTGCGGCCGCGGGGAGCTGATGGCCTATCTCGTGCAGGCCAAGAAGATCTACGCCACCGGCGTCGACCTCGACTTCGCGCGCATCTCGGCGTGCGTCGGCCGGGGCCTGAGCGCCTACCAGGGGGACATGACGGCGTTCATGAGGGCCTTCCCCGACCGCCATTTCGACCGGATCATCTGCTCGCGCACCGTCCATGAGCTGGACGACCCCGCGGAGGTCATCCTCGAGGCCCTGCGGGTCGGCATCACCGTCACGGTCGGGTTCGTGAACCACGGGTTCTGGAAGAACCGCCTCGATGTGCTCCTGCGGGGCCGGAAGGTGCGCAACGCGGTCTACACGACGTCCTGGCACGAGAGCCGCCCCGCGAATCCGCTCACGATCGCCGACTTCGAGGACTTCTGCCGCGAGAAGTCGATCCGCATCGCCCGGCGCGCCCACCTCCTCGGTGACTGGCGCACGCCCTGCCCCGCCGCCCCGAACCTCCTCGCGGGCTACGCGCTCTACGACCTCGCGCGGGCCTGACGCGGGCGCAGGCGCTCGGCCTGGACCAGGCACACGCAGTCGCTGCCGTCCTCCGTGTGGAGCCAGTGCGGCTCGAGCCCGTGGAACTCGCGCTCGAACGCCTCGCGGCCCCCGCCGACCTCGATCATCAGGATTCCCTTCGGCTTGAGACGCGTCGCCGCCTGGCGGACCAGCCTGCGTATCAGGTCGAGGCCGTCCGCGCCCCCGTCGAGCGCCAGCCTCGGCTCCTTGCGGAATTCCTCGGGAAGGGCGTCGACGTGTCCGGAGGGCTCGTAGGGCGGGTTGCTGAGGATGACGTCGTAGCGCACCGCGGGCGCCGCGAGCATCAGGTCGCTCTTCACGAGCCTGACCCTGCTGGCGAGGCGATGCAGCCTCACGTTCTCCGCGGCGACCGCCAGAGCATCTCCCGAGAGGTCAAAGGCGTCCACCCTCGCCTTCGGGAAATGCCGCGCGAGCAGGATCGCCAGGCATCCCGAGCCCGTGCAGACATCGCACACGCGCCCGATTCCGGACGCGTCCCCGAGCCAGGGATCGACCTGGTCCGGCAGGATCTCGACGAAATAGCTCCGGGGGATGAGCACGCGCTCGTCCACCTTGAACCGGAGGCCTCCCAGCCATGCCTCGCCCGTGATGTAGGCGGCGGGGACGCGCTCCACCAGGCGGCGGTCGAGGACCTGCGCGATCGCAGCGGACTGCGAGCCCGACAGCCGCTGCGACAGGACGTCCGGCCCGCTGTCCAGCGGGATGCCCAGCGTGTGGAGAATCAGGTACAGCGCCTCGTCACGGGCCGTGCTCGCAACCTGGCCGAGGGCCGCGCCCTTGTCGCCGTACATGCGCACCGCACGCTTGAGCCAGCCCCCGGGTGTCACGAGCGGAAGATGATCGAGAAGGCGTTGGGGTTGATCCAGGCGCAGAGCATGGCGTAGGGGACGCAGCACTCGGCGACCGCATATCCCAGCAGGTTGCGCGAGGCGCTGAGGCTGATCGCCAGCACGAGCACGAGGATGCTCCAGCGGGAGAGCGTGAGGTAGGCCTCGTCGGAGATCCCCATCACGCGGCGCACGAGGGCGCCCCCGTCGAGGGGCGGGATGGGCAGCAGGTTGAAGACGGCCAGGCCCACGTTCATGACGACGAGCTCCTTTACGAGCTCGCCGAACCGCGGCTGGCCGGTGACCACGAACGTGCCGACCAGGATGGAGGCGAGCGCGACCAGCAGGTTGGCGGCGCATCCCGCGAAGATCACGAGGATCTCGCTGAGCCACCGGTGCCTGAAGTTGGCGGGGTTGGTGAGGACGGGCCTGCCCCACCCGATGAACGCGAAGCCCCCTCCCCCGAGGAGGAAGATGTTGATGACCGGGACGAACACCGTCCCGATCCAGTCGAGGTGGGACATCGGGTTCAGCGTGACCCTGCCGTCGGCGCGGGCCGTGTCGTCGCCCAGGAGCGTGGCCACGACGGCGTGCCCCCACTCGTGGATCACGATGCTCGCCACCAGGAGGAAGTAAATGATCAGCCCGTTGCGGATGAAGAGCGGATCAAGGTCCATGGGCCCCTATTTTCCGGCGTCCGGGGCCAACCTCGCAATCAGCTTCTGCTTCTGGGCCTCGAGCGTGGGGTCCTTGATCGTGTCGAGGACCTGCCTGGCGTGGTCCTGCTTGCCCATGTTGAGGAGCACGTTGGCCTCGTGGAGCCTCATCGTCTCGCGCTCCACCTCCGATTGCGCGCGCGCCTCGAGCCCCTCCCACGCCTTGAGCGCCGCGGCCCAGTCCGGATCCTCCATGTCATAGAAGCTTTCCGCGTAGCGGTACGTGAACTCGATCCTGTCCGGCGCGAGCTCCGCGGCGTGGCCGAAGGCCTCCAGCATGGAGTGGTCGATCGAGGACCGGCTCCACTCGCCGCTCTTGAGGAAGTCGTCCCGGGCCTCGTAGAGGAGCGTGCCGAGCTGGTAGTGATACAGGGGTTCCTTGGGCTCGAGCTTGATCGCCGAGAGGAAGTAGTTGAGCGCCTCCAGCGGCTTGCCCTCCTCGGCGAGGTAATTGCCGAGCTCGTTTTTCACGAGGGCGATGTCGGGGTCCATCTGGTTGGCCTTCAGCAGGATCGCCACGGCCTGCTTGCGCAGGCCGATCTTCCAGAGCATGTAGCCATAGGACGCATAGCCCGCGGCATAGGAGGGGTTGTCCCGCAGCAGCGACTCGTATTCGCGAGTCAGCTGCTCGACCTGGCTCGCGAACCCGGCCTGGTCGAGCGAGGCGCCCTGGGCCGCCGCGTCCGAAAAGAGCGCCTGCTGGTGCCGCACGATGTCCTTGAGGCGGTGATCCGCCATGGTTTCCTCCTCGGCGGGCGCCGCCGCACTCGTGTCCGCGCGGCTTGCGGCCGGCAGGAGGCACGTGAGGGCAAAAACGAGGAGGAGGCGGGGCGGCATGGAGGGAGTCCCTAGGGACAGGGCACCCGGGGGGACGTTCAAAAAATCTGCCCGGGCAAGGTTCCCCTAGGCGACATTAATTGCACTATTCGCTTTAGAAGCGCGGGACAGGACCCTATAAGATGTCCCATGGGTCAGGCCATGCGTTCCGTTTCACAAAACCCCTTCGGGACTGTATTGCCCCCAGATGTCCTTGCCGCCGCCGTCGATGGGATCAACGACATCGTGGTCGTGACGGAGGCCAACCCCATCGCGGAGCCCGGCCCCAGGATCCTCTACGTAAACCCGGCCTTTGAGAAGATCACCGGGTACAAGCCGGATGAGGTCATGGGCCGCTCGCCGCGTTTCCTCCAGGGTCCCGGGACCTCGGTGGACGAGGTCCGGAGAATCGAAGCCGCGCTGGCCGAGCGCCGGAACTTCCGCTCCGAGCTCCTCAACTACAAGAAGGACGGCACCCCCCTCTGGCTTGAGATCGAGGCGACGACGACCAAGAACCCGTCCAGCGGCGTCGAGTTCTTCGTGTTCACGCAGCGCGACATCACCGCCCGAAAGAAGGCCGAGGCCGCGCACCGCGAGCAGGAGCGCACGATCGCCACGCTCTTCAGCAACCTGCAGGGCATGGCCTACCGGTGCCACAACGACGGCTTCTGGACGATGGAATTCGTGAGCGGCGGATGCCGCGACCTCACCGGCTTCGACCCCGAGGCGCTCGTCGGCAACCGGGTCACCAGCTTCGAGGCCATCACCGAGACCGAGGACAGGGTGGCCGTGCGCCAGATTATCACGAGGGCCGTCGGCCGCGGCGAGCCCTTCGAGCTGACCTACCGGATCCGCACGAAGGACGGTGCCCTGAAGTGGGTGTGGGAGCGCGGACGCGCGGTCCCGGGGCCGGACGGCCCCGTGCAGTTCCTTGAGGGGTTCATCACGGACATCACCGAGCGCAAGCTTCTCGAGGCCCAGGTGCTCCAGAACCAGCGCCTTGAGAGCGTCGGCACGCTGGCAGGCGGCATCGCGCACGACCTCAACAATGTATTCGCCCCGATCATGATGGCAGGCGACCTCCTGACGGACAAGGCGCAGGACAAGGACGAGATACAGCTCCTCGACGTCATCGCGGCCAGCGCAAAGCGCGGGGCCGAGCTGGTGCGCCAGATCCTCCTCTTCGCCCGCGGCATGGAGGGCCCGAAGGTCGCCGTCGACCCCGCGGAGCTGTTCACGGAGCTGAAGACCTTCCTCGAGAGCACCCTTCCCAAGTCGATCCGCGTCAATTTCGAGATCGCTCCCGGCCTTCCCTCCGTCGCAGGCGACCCGGTGAAGCTGCACCAGATGCTGCTCAACCTCTCCGTGAATGCCAGCGACTCCATGCAGAACGGGGGCCGCCTCGCGATTTCGGCGACCACGGCCTCGGTCTCCGCGTCCGCCCCCCGGCCCCACCCCGACGCCGTGCCTGGCCCGTTCGTGCGCATCGACATCTCCGACACGGGCTGCGGCATCCCCGACATCCTCAAGGGCCAGGTCTTCGACCCGTTCTTCACCACGAAGGGCGTCGGCCGCGGGAGCGGCTTGGGCCTCTCCACGGCCCGCTCCATCGTCAAGGCCCACTGCGGCTTCATCACTTTCGTCTCGACGGAGGGGATCGGCACCACGTTCTCGGTGTTCCTACCCACCAACGAGGCGGGCCTGTCGCGCAGTGTCCGCGGCGACCCCGGGAAGGCGAACCTCGGGCCCATGCCCCGGGGCAAGGGCGAGAACATCCTGGTCGTGGACGACGAGGAGTCGGTGCGCGTCATCATGCGCAGCACCCTTGAGAACTTTGGCTACCGCGTCGTCGTCGTCGCCGACGGGTCGGAGGCGGTGGCCCTCTTCCGGAGCGCCCCGGCCCTCTTCGACCTGGCCCTCGTCGACATGCAGATGCCCGGCCTCGACGGCTCCAAGACCATCATGGCCCTGAGGCACATCAGGCCGGAGCTGCCGATCGTCGGCGCCAGCGGGCTGGCGACCAGCCAGAACAGGGAGCAGGCGGCCGCGAACGGCGTGCGCCACTTCCTCGACAAGCCCTTCAGCGTGGAGACCCTGATTCGCACGGTGCACGCGGCGATGGCCAAGACGGCCTCGTGAACCTGCTCGACCGATACATCTTCAGGAGCGTGCTCCTGACGACGGTAGCGGCCGTGGCGCTCTTCACGTTCGTTCTCGTGGCGGGCAACATCATCCGGGACCTCCTGGGCCTCCTGCTGTCCGGGCAGCTCCCCATCGCCTCGTTCGTCCGGCTGGTACTGCTCCTGATCCCGTTCGTGATGTACTACGCGCTGCCCCTCGGGATCCTGACCGGGGTCCTCCTGACGCTGGGCCGCCTCTCCTCCGACAACGAGGTGACGGCCATGCGGGCCGCGGGCATGAGCGTGCCGAGGATCGCAAGGCCGGCCCTGATCCTTGCCGGCCTGGGGGTGCTCCTCGCGCTCAAGGTAAACTTCGAGTCGATGCCCTGGGCGCGCGTCCAGTACCACAAGGAGCTGGCCATCGCCGTCCGGGCCAATCCCCTGAGCTACATACGGCCCAAGACCTTCATCCGGGAGTTCACGGGGGTCGTGATCTACATCGGCGCCAAGGACGAGCGTTCCAAGGACGGCAACGACGTGAAGGACGTCTGGTTCTGGCAACTCGACCAGCAGAAGCGGGTCATCCGCTTCATCCGCGCGGAATCGGGGCGCGTGGACTACGACGAGGCGACCAATGACTTCGTCATCTCGCTGTCCCATGCGCGCGAGGAGAACCACGACCTGAAGGCGCCCGACGTGTACGTCCAGCCCCTCCTGGTCAGCACGGTCGGGCAGGTCAGCGACATCCGCCTCTCGCTTGCGCGGTATTTCGGGAGCGGCATGGTCAACCAGAAGCTTCCTTGGATGACCTACTCGGAGCTGATCAAGGAGAAGCTCCGCATCGAGAACGAGCCGACTCCCGCGGGCGGCGAGCGCCAGCGCGCCCGCGACGAGATGAAGGTCGCGCTCACGATCCAGGACAAGATCAACATGGCCTTGGCCGTGTTCTCCTTCGCCTTCATCGGCGTGCCGCTCGGCATCAAGGTCTCGCGGCGCGAGACGAGCGCGAACCTGGGCGTCGCCGTGATGCTCGCCCTCGCCTACTACTTCCTGATCGTCATGGTCGGCTGGCTCGACCAGCACCCGGAATACAGGCCCGACCTGCTGCTCTGGCTCCCGAACCTCGTCCTGCTGTCGCTTGGGTTCCTGCTCCTGCGCCGCCTAGACCGGGCGTGAGAAGTCCCTGGCCATCGTCACTACGGGGAACGAGATGCCCCCGTCCAGCGGCACCGCGCTCGCCCCGGTGACCCGGTAGCCGAAGGCCGCATAAAGCGGCATGCCCGCCAGCGTGGAGACGATGATCGCCGTCCTGAAGCCCGCCGCGACCATGGCGGACTCGCACATCATCATGATGCTCGTGGCGACGCCTCGCTGCGCCCATGCCGGGTCGACAAAGAAGGACCGGACCCGCGCGGGCTCCGTGGCCGGGTCGATCTGGGGATCCTCGGAATCCCGGCCCTGGTCGCCGCCAAAGAGCGTCCTGCGCCGGCTCCATCCTCCGCAGCCGATGATCTTGCCGCCGGTCTCCACGACAAAGTACGTCCCGTCCCGGATGAGCTGCCGGTCCACGGCAAAGATGGTCCCCAGCGCCGCCTCGCGCTGCTCCCTCGTGTAGAAGGCGTCCTGGAGGCTCCGCACCGAGAGCGGGATCAAGTCCCCGATAGCCCTGGCATCGGCCATCCTCGCCCTCCGGGGACGCCATCCCCCTCCAGTCTTGGCCTTCACACGCTTCGGGCGGCCCCCATGGCCGCCGGCCCCTGGGTTGCCACCAGCCCGCTCCTGCCCTCGATGCCTGCCATGACCTGCTCGCACACGGGCACCGGGGCCCCGCTGGAAAGGATGCGCGTCGCCTCGGCGTCCAGGCGCACGAACTCGACGCCCGAGTCGCGGCACATCGCAAGCAGCCTGCGGAAGATCCGCCGCCGGCCCATGCCCTCGATCTCGGCATGGAGCGTGAAGACGTTCAGGCGGTCGGACCGGAGCAGGGAGAAGATGTAGCCCGCAATCGCCCCGTCTGGAAACTCCGGGCGGCCCATCAGCTCATCCAGGGTTGGCAGCGTGCTCGGTATCTCGAGCGTCTTGAAGACGCGCCCGCCAATGGCGGGAAAGAAAGGATGCGCCCCGCGGGTGTCGCTTGAGTAAAGCAGGCCCGCCTCGTCGTAGACCTGGCGGCTCAGGGCGTTGCTCTGCCAGCCCGCGGACCCCGCGGTGGACGCATTGCACGCGAAGATCCGCTTGAACTCGGTCCCCGCCGCGGCGAACTCGGCCCTCACGGCGTCGAGGTCCATGTGCTCGAGGTGGTCCTGCCACCGGTAGTGGTTGTGGCAGTGGATCCCCACCTCGAAGCCCCCGTCCCGGATCCGGCGCATCGCCGCCTCATTGCGCCGGCCGATGTGCGGCGCCGGCAGCAGCGTCCCGTTGAGAAGCGTCCTCACGCCGTAGATCTCGACGACGCTGGTCCGGCTCACCTTGCTGAAGAACCCAGGCCTGAAGACCCGCGAAATGGCGCGGCCCGTCTGGTCGGGCCCGAGCGAGAAGAGAAAGCATGCCGCCGCGCCCACCTCGGCGCAGTCCGCGGCCAGGTTCGCCACGCCGATCCTGGTGCCGCGGTCCGTGTCCGCATCAACCTTGAGCGCGAGTCGGACCGCCATGGCTCCTCAGTCCAGCTGGTAGTCCCTGTGGGCCAGGTGGTAGTCGAGCGTGAGCCTGATCGCCGTCTTGAGGTCGACCTTGGGCTTCCAGCCGAGCTGCTTCCTTATCGCCTCGACGGAGGGGACGCGCCTCTGGATGTCCTGGTAGTACTTGCCGAAGTATTTGCCCGAGGAGACGACGACGGTCTTCGCCTTGGCGGCCTGCACGCGGTATTCCGGGAAGTCCCGGAAGGCCGCGATGATGAGCTTGGCGAGCTGCGCGACGCTGACGTTGTTCGCGGGGTTGCCGATGTTGAAGATCTGGCGCGAGGCCTTGCCGCCCTTGTTCTCGATGATCCGCAGGAGCGCGTCGACGCCGTCGTCGATGAACGTGAAGGAGCGGCCCTGCCTGCCCCCGTCCACCAGCTGCAGGGGCTTCTCGAAGATCACGTTCGAGATGAACTGGGTGAAGAGGCGCGAGCTGCCCTCCTTGGGCTCCATCACGTTGTCGAGCTTCGGCCCTATCCAGTTGAACGGCCTGAAGAGCGTGTAGTCGACGCCGTCGCGCACGCCGTAGGCGTAGATGACGCGATCAAGGAGCTGCTTGGAGCACGCGTAGATCCAGCGCTGCCGCTCGATGGGCCCGTAGACCAGCGCGCTCGTCTCCTCGTTCAGCTCGGCGTCCGGGCACATGCCGTAGACCTCGGAGGTCGACGGGAATATGATCCGCTTCTTGTACTTCGCGCACTTGCGCACCACGTCCAGGTTCGCCTCGAAATCCAGCTCGAAGACCCGGAGCGGGTCCTTCACGTACTGCACAGGGTTTGCGATCGCCACCAAGGGAAGGACGACGTCGCATTTCTTGACGTGGTACTCGATCCATTCCGTGGAGATGGTGACGTCGCCCTCGACGAACTTGAACCTCGGGTTGCCCAGGCAATCGCCCAGCTTGTGGTCGCCCACGTCCATCCCGTACACCTCCCAGTCCTTCTGCTTCAGGATCGCGTGAGTGAGCGAGCTGCCTATGAAACCGTTGGCACCGAGGATGAGGACGCGTAGGGGCATGGGTGTGACGGTTGGATAAACCACGAAATCCGCCAAATGACACGAAAGAATATCCGCGCCGCATCCGGGTAAAAAAAACCCGCGCCCTGGCAGGGGCGCGGGTTTTTGGCTGGTAGCCTAGATCAGAACAGGATTCCGGTCTCGATCGCGAAGCGGGTCTGCGACGTGCTGGTGCCGCTGTTGCCGAAGGCCGCACCCGAGGTCGTGCCCGAGGCGCCGACCCAGGAGATTTCCGCGCGGACGAAGAGGGGACCGTTCTGGTAGCTCGGCGTGAAGGTGGCCGACCACGCGCTGCTTCCCGGCCCGTAGAGCAGGTTGGCCGAGCCATCCGTCTGGCTGCCGGAGGTCGACTCCTGCTCGATGCGGGCCGAAAGGTTCCAGCTGGTGTTCGGCACGGCGTAGTTGACGAGGACGCCGACGCCCGTGCTCGACGTGTCCTTGACGCCGATCGCGGCGGAGTTGCCCGACTGCGCGTACTGGCCGTAGAGCTGAGCTGTCCACTGGCCGGCCGTGTAGCCGTAGATCAGGTTGTAGATCTGCTTGTCGTTGTTCACGACCTCCGGCGTGGCCGACGTGCCGTAGTCCGTCGTGCCCAGGTTTCCGCCGATGATGAACTCGAGGGTGTTCGAGCTGTTGATCGTCCAGGTCGCGGCGCCCGAAGCCCAGTTGTAGCGGTCCGAGTAGAAGCCGTCATTCCACGAGGCGTTGAAGGCAAAGGCGCCGGCCGTGTAATTGGCCTGGACACCGCGGCTGACAACCGGCTCCTGGTTCCAGAGCAGGCCGCGCGAGATGTTCATGTTCTCGTAGGTGAAGGCATACTCGGCGCCGATCAGCGTCGGGAGCTTTCCGGCCTCGAGTGAGAACGTGGCATTCGGGACCCACTTGGCGAAGGCCACCGGAAGGGCGCCGTAGGTGGCGCTCACCGTGTTGCCGTCGTAGGCGTAGGGAACGCCCACCGTCGGGAAGGAGTACGAGCCGGCGTCCAGGAAGAACTGGAACTCGCCATCGACCTTCTGCACGAAGACCTGGGCATTGCTGATGTCGGCATAGCCTCCCTTCTCCCCGAAGAACGTCGGTGTGTCCGCGAGGGCAATCGCGGTCACGGCGCCGGAAACGTAGATTTTCCCGAGCGGTGTGTCGAAGCTCTCGGGCTTAACGTTCACGGAGAGCGGTCCCTCCATCGAGGGCGTTGAGACCGGGGAGGTGGGAGCCGCAGCGGGGGCTGCAGGGGCGGCCGCGGCCGCCGGCGCCGCGGGCGCCGCTGTGGTCGTCGTCGTCGTCGTCGTACTCTGGGCGCTCGCGGAGGCCGCGCATAGGGCTAGCGCACAGAGGTACAGAGGATACAGTTTCTTATTCATACGGTATGGTTGGGCAGTGTGGAGTATGTTACGCTTTGCGATCGTAGTTGGAATCGCACAGGCGGCTGGGTAGCAGCAATGATGCCAGCTGCCCGCGACCGCCCGATTTTCCCCTCAAAAGGACCGACCCTTCCCCCAGGGTGCAAGATGCGGGTAATTGGCACTTGCCCTGCTTGTTAAGGGGTCCGCTCTTAATGCTTTATTAACGCCCACGGCCCCGTATCCCGGGTCGCTCGGTATCCTTTTTCTCCTCACATCTGCCCCTGGAAATCCGGGCCACGGCTAGCCGTGTTTCTTGTGGGCAAGATAGTAGAAAAGGGCGAGGAACAGGCCGATCCAGCCGACAACACCGATGGCGACGAGGATGGCCGTCGTGAAACGGCGGCTCCTCCAAGGCTGAGGCGCGCGCAATCTCTGGTCGCGGTGGGTGATCTTGACCATCGACAGGTCGTCCAGCTCGCGCTTCATGTCGGCGGCCGTCTGGTAGCGGTTGCGCGGGTCCCTCTCAAGGGCATGGAGGATGACCTCCTCCAGGGCCGGGCTCAGCTCGGGGTTGAGCTTGCGCGGGGCCTCGGGATCGCCGCTGACCCGCGCGTTCATGACCACGTAGGGGCTCTCGCCCTCGAAGGGCGTGGAACCGGTCACCATCTCATAAAGGATCGCCCCCAGGCTGTAGATGTCGCTCCTGTGGTCGCCCCTGCGTCCGCGCACCTGCTCGGGGGAGATGTAGTCGGGCGTGCCGAGGGCCGGCGTCAGCCCCACGAAGGTCAGCCGGCGCGCCTTCTCGACGCGGGCGATGCCGAAGTCAAAGAGGCGGAGCGACCCGTCGACGCAGACCATGATGTTCTGCGGCTTCATGTCTCGGTGGGCGATCCCCTTGGTGTGGAGGTACTCGAGGGCATCGCAGATCTGGCTCCCATAGGCCACGGCCTGGGGCTCCGGGAGCTTCTTCTCCCTCGTGATGACCTCGGCGAGCGTCTTGCCCTCCAGGAACTCCATGACGAGGTAGGGACGGCTCTTCTGCTCGTCGACCTTGATGACCTTGAGGACGGCCGGGTGGTTGAGGCTCGCGCCGATCTGCTCCTCGCGCTGGAAGCGCTCGTAGCCGGCGATGTCGCTCTCGAGCGCCATCAGCGGGATCTTGATCGCCACGCTCTGGCCCGTCTTGCGGTCGGTCCCCTTGAAGATGGAGGCCATGTTGCTGCGCGCCACCAGGTCCGTGATCTCGAACCGGCCGTCGAGCACCTTGCCGGGGCCGGGCTCGCCCGTGCCCGAAGCCATCGCCGCCACGGCAACGGCCACCTTCTTCGGCGTCGCGCTCGCCCCCATGGCGGCCTTGGCCGTCTGCGCCACCTGCTCCCAGTTGCGCACCTCAATCAGCTGGAGAGAGATGTTGTCGTCGCTTCCGCGCTTCGTGGCGAGGGCCACCAGCTCCTTGCAGGCGTCATAGGGATGGGATCGGCAGATGATCTCGCGCATCTCCTCGTCGAGGACGCAGGAATGCAGGCCGTCCGTGCACTGCAGGACGAAGTCCCCGTGATGGAGGAGCTGGGTGGCGAAGTCCGGCTGGCAGAAGGGCTCCACGCCGATGCTCCGCGTCAGCTCGCTGCGGTTCGGGCTCGCCATGGCCTGGCGCTCCAGCATGAGCCCGAGCTTCACCGGCACCGAGGTGGCGATGTGGTCGGTCGTGAGCCGCTTGATGGTCTTCTGGCGGATGAAATAGGAGCGGGTGTCGCCGACATTGCCGACGCACACGGCCCCGTCACGGAAGATCGAGGCGACAAGCGTCGTCGCCATCTTCTTGCCCTTGTGCTCGGTGTGGGACTTCTCGTAGACCTGCGCGCAGGCGACCGTGAACATCCGTCGCAGGAGCGAGTAGGGCTTCACGTCGCCGGGGACGTCCTGGAATTCCTTCATGGCGGCATCAACGGCGGTGCGGCTCGCCACCTCCCCGTTGTCGTAGCCCCCCACCCCGTCCGCGATGAGGGCCACGCTCCCCTGCTTCTCCCGGGTCAGCGGGTCCGGAGACTCCCAGAAGTCCAGCCAGTCCTCGTTGATCGGGCGAACCGGGCCGGTGGTTGAGAGTCGGGCATAGCGCAGGCGCATGGTGTGGGGCAAAAAAATGGCTCCGCTGCTTTCGCAGGCGGAGCCATGAATTCTTACGCGGGGGTTAGCCGCGTCAATGAGATCTCACGCAGGCTTCGAGGTGAGGATCATCTCCTTGCCCTTGGCCTTGCTTCCCGAGGCGAAGTAGTACCAACCGTAGATGCCCCACAGGAACGCGACCCCGAGCGCGATGTACGACTCGTGCCAGCTCATCCCGGCGACCGAGAAGGGCCCGATGAGATAGAATAGCATGCAGAGCAGGTTCGCGAGGAAGCCGAACAGCGGGATAAGCATGTGCTTAATGCCGTTGAACATGTGGTGCTCCCTGAAGGCCACGATCGCCACGATGCAGGTCGTCATGTAGAGCAGAAACGTTCCGAAGTTGCTGATCAGGGTGATGATCAGGAACGAGTTCGGGATCCACGTGTAGACGTGCGGCGAGAATATGCCGAAGCTGTACCAGATGTTGTGCTTGTCGAGGGCCGCCGGGTCCGAGGACTGGCCGCCGAGATAGGTCGTGACCGTGATGATGCCGATGACGATCGACAGGATGCAGAGCGTCCAGATCGACTTGTGAGGCGTCAGGGTCTTGCCGTGGAGCAGGCCGAAGTGCGCGCCGACCTCGTTGTCGCGACCCATGGCGTAGGTCACCCGCGCACCTGTGTTGAGGCAGGCGAGCGTCGTGCCGATCAGGGCGAGGAACACGGTCGCCGCTTGGACGAGCATGAACGCCTTGCCGGCTGCGTAGCTGCCGAACACCCATGTGCCCGCCAGCACCATCATGTCGCCTATCGGGGCTCCCGAGGCACCTGCCGAGGAGAGCGTGTAGCCGCTGTTGAGGAAGTAGTTCGCCGCGAAGTACTCGAACAGGTAGCAGATCGCCCCCTGGATCGTCAGCGAGAGGAGAATGGCCCAGGGAAGATGCTTCTTCGGGTCCTTCGCCTCTTCACCCATCGAGGTCACCGACTCGAACCCGACGAGGATCAGGATCGCGACGCAGGCCTGGACGATGATGTAGTTGAACTTGTGCGGCCCAATGACCGACTTGGCCGTCGGGTGGTAGTTAAACGTCGTCACGCCGGTTGAATCCGTCGTGTAGGCGCCGTCCTTATAGTCGATCGTGAACGGGGCGGCCTTGTCCACGGTCGTGGGCTTGCCGTCCGCGTCAGCCGGGAGCGGGTTGCCGTCCTTGTCCTGGCCGTCCTGCATCTGGTAGATGGGCGTCTTGTCAGGGTTGAAGGTGGGCTTGCCGTTCGAGTCGAGCACGGGGAGCGGGGCGCCCTTGTCATCGTTGATCGTGACCTGCGCGACCTGGTAGTTCACCGCGATTCCGTTGGAGAGGTGGAACGCCTTCGAGCCCTGCGGGTGCGCATTGCGGTAGGCGATCGCGAGGATGCTGAATACGATCAGCGCCGAGATCTGGATGATGTTGATCGCGATGTTGACCGCGGTGCTTCCGTTGACGCCCCGAAAGGCGATGTAGGCGACACCGATCGAGAACACGATGCAGAACAGGTACATCTCAAGCGGGCTGTTGTAGACTCCGCTGAACGTGTCAGGCAGGAGGTACCCCGAGAGATAACCGACGAGCATCGCAGTCACGCCGACCATACATCCGGGATAGACCCAGTAGTAGAGGTGGCTCGCCCAGCCGGTGAAGAACTTCACCACACGCGCGAACTTGTAGGCGGTCGTCTTTGAGAGGAACGCCTGCTCGGCATAGTAGTAGGAGGATCCAGCGCCGGGATATAGTTTGGAAAGCTCAGCGTAGCTGACCGCCGTGGCGTAGCACAGGAGGAGCGCCATGATGATGCCGATCCACATGGAGCATCCAGCCATCGGCGCGCCGTAGAGCGCCTGTTCCTGGAATGTGAGCCAGAGGAAGGCGCCTGGAGCGATCAGGGCCATTGCATTAACGGTCAAACCGGTGAGGCCCAACGTGGGCTTCATCGATGGTGAGGACGCGGGCGTGGATGGTTCAGGCATATGTCTTGGGTGTTGAGCTGATTACTGTGGGGCGACGACTCGTCGATTTAGGGGACGGATCACTGTTGGACTCTGCATCAGTGGCTTAATGCGGATTTAACGTCCGCAGCGGACACATAGCCGCTTGTATGCCAACAGTTTAGTTAAAACTATGATAAGAAGCTGCCCGCATCCGTTAAGATATTATTAAGTGGCATATTACATGCTTTTGACCGGAGCCGCCCTGAAATCGGCTCACATAACGCACGCAAACCAAAGGCATCATCACGGATCAGATTCAAACCCAATGATAACGAAAAACGAAAATCAGCTTAACAAGCCCCGCGTCGAGCTGCGCAAGCGCCCGGTCGACGCTCCCCGATATCAAGATTTGAAAACAACTGACGCCCAAATCCGTGAGATTTCGGCGTAACGATGTCCAGATCCTAAACCAAAATAATTAAAGAGAAATAAATGAAAAAGTTTATTACGAAGATGAAGGACCCGCAGCAGCGTAAGCTGTTCTACGCGATGTTCGGAGCCAAGTTGATCGGCGCCGGGCTTTGCCTGGCGCTTGCGTTTGGCGTCTCGATGTTCCTCGGCTCGAACTCGAAAGTCCACGCCCAGGCGGCCACCACGACCGCCTCCGCCCCGGCAGCGGCAACTCCGGCCCCGGCCGCTGCAGCGGCCCCGGCAGCGGCTCCCGCCGCAGCTCCCGATCCCGCATACTGCAGCCCGATCAACACGATGTGGGTCCTCGTGACCGCGTTCCTCGTGTTCTTCATGCAGGCGGGTTTCATGTTCCTCGAGGCCGGGTTCGCCCGGACGCGAGAGACGGTGAACGTGCTCCTTGAGGGCATAGTCGACACGTGCCTCTGCGGCGTCCTCTTCTGGGCGTTCGGATTCGCGTGGATGTTCGGCGCAGGCGACGGCCTCCACGGCCTGATCGGCAACCAGTACTACTTCCTGCACAACATCCCGGACACGTATGGCTCGACCGGCGTCGCGACGCTCGCGTTCTTCCTCTTCCAGTTCGCGTTCGCCGACACCTGCTCGACGATCACGTCGGGCGCCATGCTCGGCCGCACCGGATTCTGGGGAGACCTCTGGTACTCGATCGGCGTCAGCGGATTCCTCTACCCGATCTTCGGCCACTGGGCCTGGGGCCCGGACGGCTGGCTGAACAACCTCCATCCCGCCGCCTTCCATGACTTTGCGGGATCGACGGTCGTGCACACGATCGGCGGCATGATCGCCCTCGCGGGCGCCATCGTCCTCGGCCCCCGCCTCGGACGTAAGTTCAAGCGCGACGGCGGCGGACCGATGCCCTACCACAACATGACCGTCGCCTCCGTGGGCGCCGTCATCCTCTGGTTCGGCTGGTACGGCTTCAACCCGGGAAGCACGCTCTCCGCGATGGACTTCATGGGCGTTGCCCGTGTCGCGACCAACACGACGCTTGCCGCCTGTACCGGCGGCCTTGCGGCCCTGTTCTTCGTCTATCCGCGCAACAAGAAATGGGACTGCGGCGCGACCCTGAACGGCCTCCTGGCCGGCTTGGTCGCGATCACCTGCCCGTGCTACTGGGTCTCGCCCCTGGGGGCGCTCTGCCTCGGAGCCGTGGCCGGCGTGGTCGTCATCCTTGCGACGGACCTCCTCGAGTACCTGCGCATCGACGACCCCTGCGGTGCCTGGCCCGTCCACGGCGCGGCCGGCATCTGGGGCACGTGGAGCCTGGGCCTCTTCGCCACGGGTGAGTTCGGCGCGTCGACCACGACGGGTGCGGACAACTCGGCGGGCTCGGTCGTCACCGGCCTCTTCTACGGCGGCGGCTGGAACCAGTTCTTCGGCCAGGTGATCGGGAACGCCGCAATCGGCGGATCCGTCTTCGTCTGCGCCATGATCCTCATGTACGCAGTCAAGGCGACCGGCACGCTGCGCATCAGCAAGGAAGGCGAACTCGAGGGCCTCGACCTGCACGAGCACGGTGGCTCAGCCTACCCGGAGCTCGAGGCCGCGCTGGCCGAGCGCAACGCGGACGCCGGAGTCAAGGCGATGTCCTAACGCTGACACATCTGCACCGCGGGGGCGTCGATGGGGACGCCTCCGCGAGCGCCGATCAGGCCGCCGTCCCCAAGACGGCGGCCTTTTTGTTTCTGTCTATAGAAGCTGGCCCAGCGCCAGGGAGGGCGCTGTCCCCTTCCATTCGGTCCGGGTCAGCTCGAGGGCGCCGTCGCCCGTCGCGACGACCAGGGGCGAGAGCGAAAGGACCTCGCCGGGCTTGCCCGTGCGTCCCTGGGCGGCATTCGAGCCCGGCTCGGCCCACCAGACCATCAGCCGCGACGCGCCGACATCCGTGAACGCCCCGGGGTACGGCTCCGTGACGGCGCGGATGAGGTTGAAGACCTGAAGGGAGGATTTCGCCCAGTCGATCCGGCCGTCCTCGGGCTTGCGCCCGGTGAAGTAGGTGGCCTGCGTCTCGTCCTGCGGCATCTCCGGGGCGGTGCCCGCAAGGAGCCGGTCGATCTGACGCGCGAGGACACGGCGCGCGCACGGGAGCACCTTGCGGAAGGCCTGCTCGGCCGTGTCCCTCGGGCCAATGTCCACGCCGTCCTGGTCGACGATGTTGCCGGCGTCCGGCTCGCGGACCATCCGGTGCAGCGTCATGCCGATGCGCGTCTCGCCGTGCAGGACCGCCCAGTTGATCGGAGCCCGGCCGCGGTAGCGGGGAAGGAGCGAGCCGTGCATGTTGAAGGCCCCGAGCGGCGCAAGGCCGAGGACCTTCATGCCGATCATGTTACGGTAATAGACCGAGAGGATGAGCTCGGGCTGCATGGCCTCGATACGTTGCCTCCACTCGGGTGTGCCGACGCGCTCCGGCGTGTGGACGGGGATGCCCCTCGCCCCGGCCGCCATGGCGGGGGTCTTGAACCAGATGTTCTCGCTCGGGTTGTCCTCGTGGGTGATCAGCGCGACGACGTTGTCGCCGCGCTCGAGGAGCAGCGACAGGCAGTCGTGGCCGACCTCGCTGTAGCCGAAGAACAGGATCCGGGGCGCGGGCATTCGGGAGGCCGGGCTATTCGCCGGCCTCGATGATCTCCCGCACGAAGTAGCGCTGGCGCACGCGGACGACCTGGTAGGTCCTCCCGACGTACTCCCCGATCAGCCCGATGCCGACCATCGTGACGCTGACGAGGAAGAACAGGATGCCGAACAGCGTGAAGAGGCCGCCCTCCTCGGGCCCGAGGATGAGGCGGCGCGCCGCCAGGACGATCATGAGCAGGAAGCTCCCCGCCGCGCAGGCCATTGCGACCATCGTGAAGAGCTGGAGCGGCGCCAGGGAGAACCCCGTGATCAGGTCGAAGTTGAGCCGGATCAGCATGTACAGGGAGTAGTTCGAGACGCCCGCATTGCGCTCCTCGTGCTTGACGCCGACCTCGGTCGGGTTGCCCGAGAAGCTGTACGCGAGGGCGGGGATGAACGTGTTGTTGGCGCCGCTGCGCACGATGGCGTCGATGATCGGCCTCTTGTAGGCACGCAGCATGCAGCCCTGGTCGGTCATCTCGATGGACGTCGTGCTGCGGCGCACGCCGTTGATCACCTTCGAGGCCACGGTCCGGAACAGGCTGTCCTTCCGGTTGATGCGGAATCCGCCGACGTAGTCGTGGCCCGTGTCGATGAGGACGAGGAGTTTCGGGATTTCCTCGGGGGGATTCTGGAGGTCCGCGTCCAGCGTGACGATGACCCCGCCGCGGACCCGCTCGAACGCCGCCATGATCGCCATGTGCTGGCCGTAGTTCGCGTTGAAGTCGATGATCCGGGTCACGTCCGGCCTCGCGTCGAACTGCCTCCTCAGTATCTCCAGCGAGTGGTCGGCGCTCCCGTCGTTCGTGAAGATGACCTCATAGGGCCGGCCGAGGCTGTCCATGACCGGGTAGAGCCTCGAGAAGAGGAGCGGCAGGTTGAGCTCCTCGTTGTAGACCGGGATGACGACGGAAATCTCGGGTACCTTGCTCATGGCTTGAGGTGCCTTCCCACGACGGCGGCGAGCTCGCGGACGACGCGTGCGACGTCCCCCCGCTCCATCGCGGGGAAAAGGGGCAGCGTGAGGATGTTGCGCCCGGCGTATTCCGCGTTCGGGAAGTCGCCGTCCTTCCAGCCCATCCGCCGGTACAGGGCGAAGAGGTGGAGCGCCGGGTAGTGGACGCCCGTGCCGATGTTGGCCTCCAGCATCTCGGCCATGATGCCGGCACGCTTCACGTCGAGCCGGGCCTCCGGGAGAATCACCTGGAACATGTGCCAGTTGCTGTCGGTGAAGTTGGCGACCGGCAGGCCGATCCCGAGGCGCTGGACAGCGGGGCTCGCGAACTCCTCGAAATAGGCCCTCGCGAGCTCGCGGCGCCTTAGGGTGAAGGCGTCGAGGTGCGGCAGCTGGCCGAGGCCGATGCGGGCGGCGACATCCGTCATGTTGAACTTCCCTCCCACGACCTCGACCTCCATGCCGTCGAGGCCGGATTTCACCACGCCCTGGAGCCGGTACTGCTCCGCGAGCTTCACCTCGCGCTCGTCGTTCATGACGAGGCAGCCGCCCTCCGTCGTCGTGATGTTCTTGTTCGCGTGGAAGCTGAAGGAGACCAGGTCCCCGAATGACCCGATCCGTCGCCCCTTCGAGGTGCTCCCGAAGGACTGGGCCGCGTCCTCGACAACCCTCAGCCCGTGCCTGGACGCGATCGCGGCCAGCCGGTCGCGGTCAACGGGCAGGCCCGCCAGGTCCACCGGGATGATCGCCTTCGTGCGGGGGGTGATCGCCGCCTCGACACGGGAAAGGTCCATCGAGCGGGTGACCGGGTCGATGTCGACGAACACCGGCTTCGCGCCGACCTCGAGGATGACATTGCTCGTCGCCACCCAGGTCAGCGGCACGGTGATCACCTCGTCGCCGGCCCTCACGCCGGCGATCCGCAGCGCGATTTCCATCGTGCAGGTGCCCGAGTTGAAGACGCGGACAGGCCGTCCGCCGAAGAATTCGGAAAGGCTTGCCTCAAAGGCCTTAACCTGGGGTCCCGAGGTGATCCATCCGGACCGGAGCACCTCGGCGACGCCCTCGATGGTGGCCTCGTCGATGGTCGGCCGCGTGAAGGGCAGGAACGGCTCCGTCTTTTTCACGGCGGGGGCTAGGGCGGGCGACGGCATTGGAGCGGACATTTTGACGGGGGACTGCAAATCCTCAAGGCTGGTTGCTGAAAAGATAGTGTCCCGGGCCGGTCGCGAGGATGTGGTAGTGGAACGTCGGGTCCGCGAACAGCTCGCCCGCGTCGCGGATGCGGGCCACCGCGAAGACCCTCCCGGGTGCGTCCCACTCGCGGCGAAAGGCCGCATCGTCAATGAACCGGGCCCCGAGGTCCGCGGGGTCCAGGAACTGGAGCTCGAGCTCGTCCTTGTACTTCACAAGGCCCACCAGGTGTCCCGAGTAGTACGGGAAGTCCTGAAAGTAATTGTGGTAGTGGAAGACCTTGTCGCCGGGTCCTATCAGGCCCTTGGCGGCCAGCGCGAGCTCCCTGGTCCCCGGCTTGGTGGATTCCTGGATGGTCGCGCGCGCGATGGCGAGGAGTCCGATCATGAACACCAGGCTCGCGGTCATGGCGACCACCGCGCCGCGCGCCTTCTCGGACCCGCTTCCTCCCCGGGGGACGAGCGCGCGCAGGCCGCCGACACAGAGGACCGCGGCGATGATCAGGGCGTAGGGCCGGAGCGCCGCGGCCTGCTCGGCACCCCGGATGATGCCGGGCTTGAGGACGGCGACGCAGAGCGCCGCCGCGAGGAGCCCGCACAGGAACCCGAACACGCGCAGGCCCGCCCGCATCCGCACATAGGCATCGGGCGACGGAAGGGTCGCCGCGAGCCACCGGCCGATCATGACCGCGATTGGAGGGAAGACCGGAAGGATGTAGGGGATCAGCTTCGACTGGGACTTGCTGAAGAAAACGAAGATGAAGGCCGCCCAGGTGAGGAAGAACCAGGCCTCCGCGTTCTCGTTCCTCCTCCCCCACCCGCCGGCCAGGGCGTCGCGGAAGGCGCTCCATAGGAAGCCGGTCCAGGGGAAGAGGCCCAGCAGGACAACGGGCACAAAGATCCAGAACTGGGCCGTCCGCCCGTGGCCCGGGTCCGTGTACCGCTGCCAGTGCTCATATATGATATAGAAGTGCGCCCAGGCCGGGTTGCGCTGCGCCACGAGCAGGTGCCACGGCGCGGCGATGGCGAGGAACAGCAGGATGCCCGTCGGCAGGTGCATCGGCCTCAGGCGCCGCCACTGGCGGAAGACGAGGAGCCAGAGGAACATCACGGCGCCCGTCAGGAGGAACCCGATGAAGCCTTTCGTGAGGGTGGCGAGCGCCGCGGAGGCGTAGAGCCCGTAGTAGAGCCAGCGCCTCTTGGCGCCCGGGGGCTCCCGCACCGCGAGGATAAAGCAGAAGAGGGTCGAGCTCATCAGCACCGACATCGCCATGTCGAGGAGCAGCAGGCGGCTGAGCGCCACGTAGAGGAGCGACGTCCCAAGGACGATCGCCGACCAGAGGCCCGCGTTCCTGCCGTAGATTGTGCGCGCGGCGGCATACGCCATGAGGATTCCCGCCAGCGCGAACAGGGACGGCGCCGCGCGCAGCGACCATTCGCTGGGCCCGAGGATTTCCTCGCACACCGCCACGGCCCAGTAGACCAGGGGCGGTTTCTCAAAATACGGCACGCCGTTGAGCCTCGGGGTCACCCAGTCGCCGGTCGACAGCATCTCGCGGGGCACCTCGGCGTACCGGCCCTCGTCGGGGTTCGCGAGCGGGGCGCTGCCGAGCTTCCACGCGAGGATGGCCCCGAAAATGAGGGCCAGCAGCACCAGGTCCCGGCCCCACGGAGCCTCCGTGGCGGAAGGGGTTGGGGCCGTTGGACTCACGCAACGGACTTAGAAGGTTGGGGCTGGGCATGCAAGTCTGCGCCGACCGCCGCGGCCCCGCCCTCGTTTTCATTTGAGCCAGCCTCCTTGTTCGGGTCCGATGGCGCCGGCATGACCGCCGTGACTACCCGGAATTTCTCCTTCATCTGCGGCCAGGACGACTTCCTGGTGGGCCGCATGGGGCGCAAACGCTACGACGAGCTCGCAGGCGCCACGGCCGACGAGTTCTCCCGGGAAATCGTGAACGGGTTCGCCGCGAACGCCGACGAGGTCGGCGTCGCCGTGAACCGCTTCACCGAGGCCATCCAGACGATGCCGATGTTCGGCGGCCAGCGCGTCGTGTGGCTGAAGGACGTCAACTTTCTCGCGGACACTGTGACGGGCAAGGCCGAGTCGACGCTCACGCGCGTCGAGGACCTGCAGCGGGTCCTCGAGTCCGTCGACCCGAACGAGACCTCCGTCCTGATCACCGCGGCGCCGGTCGACCGCAGGCGCTCGTTCGCCAAGTGGTGCGAGAAGAACGCGGACTTCGCCCTGGCCGACGGAGCCGGCGACGCCGAGGGCGTGGCCCCGGTCGTTCTGGCCGAGGCCAAGGCCCTGGGTGTCCAGTTCGGCCCGGGCGCGCTCGAGCTCCTCCTGGCGAAGGTCGGCCCGAACACGCGCCTGCTTGTCGAGGAGGTCCACAAGCTTGCCACGCATGCTGCCGAGGGCGCGGTCATCGACGAGGCCTCCGTCGCCGAGCTGACCCCCAACGCCGCGCAGGGCGATTTCTTCGAAACGGCGGACGCCTTCTTCAGCGGCGACCTGCAGTGGACCCTCGCCTCCCTCAGGCGGCATTTCTTCGCGGGAGGCGATGCCAGGCCCGTCCTGGCCGCGCTCCAGAACCGGAACAGGATCCTCACCCAGGTGCGCGCGCTTTCGGACTCGGGCGAGGCCCGGGTCGGGCCGCGCGGGGTGGACGGGCTGCAGAAGGCCGCCTCCACCTATGCGCCCAAGTACGGCGAGGCCATGGCAGAGAAAAGCTCCTACAACGTGTTCAGCCAGAACCCCTGGTACCTGGGCAAGCTGGCGGGCGCGGCGAAGCTGCCGAACCTGAGGCGCCTGATCGACAACCAGCGCGAGTTCATCCGCGCATTCGAGGAGATCATACGCCGGCCGGGCGAGCAGGAGGAGGTCCTGCGCGACATGGCCGTCCGCTGCCTCGCCGCCTAGGAAAGCCTTCCGGGCGCTTTTCCGGTGGCGTTCGCCGCGGAGCAGCGTTTACTGGGCGGCTTGCTGTGAACGAGCCGTCCGATCCAGTCCCCAACGAGCCCGTCCTGAACGTCCTTGCCGAGCGCTACGCGTCGGCCGCGATCAGGGACGTTTGGTCACAGCGGGGAAAGGTGCACCTGGAGCGCGACTTCTGGATCGCCGTCATGAAGGCGCAGCGGGACCTCGGCGTGCCGATCCCGGCAGAGGCCATAAAGGATTATGAGAAGGTGAAGGACCGCATCGACCTTGAGTCGATCGCGAAGCGCGAGCGCGTGACGCTCCACGACGTGAAGGCGAGGATCGAGGAGTTCTCGGAGCTGGCGAAGCGCCAGTTCATCCACCTGGGGCTCACGAGCCGGGACCTCACCGAGAATGTCGAGCAGCTCCAGATCTTCCAGTCCCTCAAGATCGTCCGCAGGAAGTTTGCGGCGGCGATCCTCGCGCTCGCGCGACGCGCCGAGGAATACCGCGACCTGATGATCACGGGCCGCACGCACAACGTGCCGGCCCAGCCGACGACGCTCGGCAAGCGCCTCGCGATGTTCGGCCAGGAGATGCTGATCGCCCTCGACCGCCTCGAGGGGCTCATCGAACGCTATCCGGTGCGCGGGCTGAAGGGCGCCGTGGGCACGCAGCTCGACCAGCTGACCCTGCTCGGGGGCCGGGCCGACAAGGTGGCGAGCCTCGAGAGCCGCGTCCTGAAGCACCTCGGCATCCCCGCGTCCCTTGGATATGTCGGCCAGGTCTATCCCCGGGGGCTCGACTTCGAGGTCGTGTCCGCGCTTCACCAGGTGGGCGCGGCGAATGCGAGCTTCGCCACCACGATGCGCCTCATGGCGGGTGCCGGACTTCTCACGGAGGGTTTCCAGGATGGGCAGGTCGGCTCGTCCTCGATGCCCCACAAGGCGAACGCCCGCAACTGCGAGAGGATCTGCGGGTTCTCCACGATCCTCAGCGGCTATGTCACCATGACGGGAACGCTCGCCGGCGACCAGTGGAACGAGGGCGATGTCTCCTGCTCCGTCGTGCGCCGCGTCGCGCTCCCGGACGCCTTCTTTGCCATCGACGGCTCGCTTGAGACCCTGCTGACGGTGCTCGAGCAGATGGAGGCGTTCCCCTCGGCGATCGCCCAGGAGAACGAGCGCAACCTCCCCTTCCTCGCCACCACCACGATCCTCATGGAATCGGTGAAGCGCGGCGCGGGCCGCGAGACGGCGCACGAGGCGATCAAGGAGCACGCGCTGGCGGCCGTGAAGGCGATGCGCAACGGGACCGAGGGTGCGGACCTGATCGACCGCCTTGCTGGCGACAAGCGGATCGGCCTCGGGAAAAAGGCGCTCCTCGCGATCCTCGCGGAAAGCGCGCGGTTTGTGGGCGCGGCCCCGAACCAGGTGGACCTTTTTGTCGCGGAGGCAAAGCCTCTTGCGAAACGGGTCAAGGGCGCGGCCGAATACCGCCCGACGAGGCTCCTTTAGCCCGTTTACGGCTTAAAAGAACTTTTCAATTGCGCAGCCCAAGGGGATGGGCTTGCTTGGACCCTCACTGTCCGAATAATCCCTTATAACTTTTCACATGGCTGAACTCGTAGGTAACGTCCTGGTGGGTCAATCTGGAGGCCCCACCTCCGTCATTAATGCTAGCCTCGCCGGCATCGTGGCTGAAGCGCTGAACAACGAGTCGATCGAGGAGATTTATGGCGGCCTGAACGGCGTGCTCGGGATCCTCCAGGAGGACCTGGTCGACCTGGCCTCCGAGTCGCAGCAGCAGATCCGGGCCCTTCGCCACACCCCTGGCGCCGCCCTGGGAACCTGCCGCTACAAGCTCAAGAAGCAGCAGGACTTCGAGCGCGTCATCGAGGTCTTCAAGGCCCACAACATCCGGTATTTCTTCTACATCGGCGGGAACGACTCCCAGGACACGGCCGACAAGATCTCCAAGATCGCGCAGCAGCAGGGCTACGAGCTCCGTGTCATCGGCGTGCCGAAGACGATCGACAACGACCTGACTGGCACCGACCACTGCCCGGGCTACGGCAGCGTGATCAAGTACCTCTCCACGACGGTCCGCGAGATGGCCTGCGACAACGAGGCCATGGGCCAGGGCGACCTGGTCTCGATCCTCGAGGTTATGGGCCGCAGCGCCGGCTGGATCGCCGCGGGCACCGCGCTCGCCAAGCGCCGCGACCATCCCCACGATCCGCCGCACCTCATCCTCCTTCCCGAGGTCCCCTTCAACCAGGAGAAGGTCCTTGAGGACGTAAAGCGCGTGCTCAAGCGCGAGCGCTACTGCCTGATCGTCGTGGCCGAGGGTCTCGTCGATGCGGACGGAAACTACCTTGCGGCGGACTCCGCCACGGACGCCTTCGGCCACGCCAAGCTCGGGGGCGCCGGAGAGGCGCTCGGCGAGATCATCGAGTCGGGCGTCCCGAACGCCAAGGTTCGCGTCTGCCGCCCCGGCCTCATCCAGCGCGCGGCGGCCCATGCCGCCTCCAAGACGGACTCCGACGAGGCCTTCCTCGCGGGGCAGGCCGCGGTTCGCGCCGCGATTGCGGGCGAGACCGACAAGATGGTGACCCTCGTGCGCGGCGAGACCGAGCACTACACCGTCGAGACCGGCCTTGCCCCCCTGAGCGAGATCGCCAACGGCACCAAGAAGCTTCCCCGCGAGTGGATCAACGAGGACCTGGTGAGCATGAACTTCCAGTTCCTGCGCTATGCGCAGCCGCTCATCCAGGGCGAGGTCACGCTCCCCTACGACACGGGTGTCGCGGTCTATGCGCGCCTCGACAAGGTCCGTGTGGACAAGGTCCTCCCGGCCTACGAGGTCTGATCGACCGCCCGCGCGGCGACGAAGGGCTCCTCACGCAGGTCCGGCGCGCGCCGCCCCGCGAGGAGGAGCCACCACACCCGCGCGTTGGCGGCCACGATCACCGCGACAAGGACCAGGAACACGGCCGTCACGGCCGCGTCCACGTGCGCGTTGAACGCCTGGCGGGGTGACGCCGCCGAGGCCGCCGCGCTCACGAAGCCAAGCCGGGGATCGGGGCTCATGATCTTCATCCAGCCCGCCGTCATCGTCACCGCCAGGAGCCATGCCAGGGGAAGGAGCGTGACCCACACGTGCCTCACTCGCCCCATCTTGATGAGCACGGTCGTCCCGAGCGCCAGCGCGATGACGGCAAGCAGCTGGTTCGCGACGCCGAAGATCGGCCATAGGGAATTAATGCCGCCCAGCGGGTCGACGACCCCCTGGTAGAGGAACCAGCCCCAGGCCCCGACAAAGAGCACCGTCGCCCCGAGGTTTCCGACCGTGGACCTCGTGTCCCCGAGGGGCTTCCAGATCAGGCCGAGGATATCCTGCACAAGGAAGCGCCCGATCCGCGTTCCGGCGTCGATCGTCGTCAGGATGAACAGCGCCTCGAACATGATCGCGAAGTGGTACCAGACCGCGAGGGCCGCCGGGCTCCGCAGGACGCCGGCCAGCATCTGGGCCATGCCGAGGGCGAACGTGGGGGCCCCGCCCGCGCGCCCGATCATCGTCTTCTCGCCGACGCTCGCGGCGAGCGCCGCCATGTCGGTGGACGAGACCGGGAAGCCGAGCGAGGTGATGTGCTGCGTCACGGTCGCCGCATCGCCCTTCACGTTGATCGCAAAATACTGGCCGGGCGCCATGGAGCAGGCCGCGATGACGGCCATGACGCCGACGCACATCTCCGTCATCATGGCGCCGTAACCGATCGTGCGGATATCGCCCTCCCGGGCGAGGAGCTTGGGCGTCGTGCCCGAGGACACGATCGCGTGGAAGCCCGACACGGCCGCGCAGGCGATCGTGATGAAGCAGAAGGGGAACAGCGGTCCCGCGAAGACAGGACCGGTGCCATCGATGAACCGGGTCACGGCCGGCATCCGCAGGTGCGGCCCGAGGATCACGATCGCAATGCCGAGCGCCGCGATGGTGCCGATCTTCATGAACGTGCTCAGGTAGTCGCGCGGCGCGAGGAGCAGCCAGACGGGCACGACGGAGGCGACGAGCCCGTAGCCCATGATCCACCAGGCAAGCGTCGTGCCATGGAGGGAAAGCAGGCCCTCGAGGGGCGTTCCGGCCACGAATCGGCCGCCCCACACCGCGGCCATGAGTCCCATGACGCCCAGCGCCGTGGCGAAGCCGAGACGTCGGTTGTCGTGGCCGCCCGACCGCAGCGCGAAGCCCATGGCGACGGCGACCGGCATCGTCGCGGCGATCGTGAAGACACCCCAGGGCGAATCCGCGAGGGCGTTCACGACGACGAGGCCGAGGACGGCGAGAAGGATGACCGAGATCGCCGTGATGCTGACAAGGGCGGCGAGCCCGGCAAAGGGACCCACCTCGTCGCGCACCATCCGGCCGAGCGACTTGCCGCGGCGCCGGACCGAGCAGAAAAGGACGATGCTGTCGTGGACCGCCCCCCCGAACACGGCGCCGATGAGGATCCAGAGAAGCCCGGGAAGGTAGCCGAACTGCGCGGCGAGGACGGGACCCACCAGCGGGCCCGGCCCGGCGATCGCCGCGAAGTGGTGGCCGAACACGACCCACCGGTTCGTCTTCACGAAGTCCTTCCCGTCCGAGTGGACCTCGGAAGGCGTGGCGCGGAGCTCGTTGATCGTGAGGACGCGGGCCGTCAGCCAGGCGGAGTGGAAGCGGTAGGCGACCGCGAAGACGCAGGCGGCCGCGATCACCATCCAGAGTGCGCTGACTGGCTCGCCCCGCGACAGGGCCAGGATGCCGACGCTCACGGCGCCCGCCAGGGCGACGGCCGACCAGCCGGCAATGCGGGCGAAACTCACGGTGGAATTGGGGGCCGGTTGGGACATCGCGAGGGTCTTGGGCGAACGGGAAAGGTTGGCGGAATCGGCGCGCGCGGGCAAGCGCGCCGGGCGCACTTGTTGGTTTGCCTCCGCAAATGCCCTCCCGCCATCATGGCCCGGTCCCGCGCGATGCCGAGCCCACACCCCACGGACCCAGGTTCAACCAAGATACGACGCGGGCCGCCGCGGCTCGCCCTTGCGCTGCCCCCGGTCGTGCTCTGGGCCGGCATCCTGTTCCTGGTCCTGCGGTTTCCGCCGGACGGCAGGGAGCACGGCAACCTCGCTCAATTCCTCGGCAGGTTCCACCCGCTCCTCGTCCACATCCCGATAGCGATCCTCGTCCTCGTCCCGATCATGGAGCTCCTCGGACGCCGGCCGGTGTTGGCCCACCTGCGCCCGGCCGCGGGCTCCGTCCTCTCCCTCGCGGCGCTTCTCTCCTTCTTCACGGCTCTCGACGGCTGGCTGCTCGCCTGGAGCGGGGGCTTCCGCGGGCACGATGTCACGGTTCACATGTGGACGGGCCTCGCGTTTGCGGCCGCCTGCGCCCTGGCCGCGCGGGCGCGCTGCGCCGACGCGCCCGCCGGCGCCTATCCCGCGATGCTGGTCGTGGCCCTCGGCCTCATGGTGTGGGCGGCGCACGGGGGCGGCACGATCACGTACGGCGAGGGTTTCCTGACCGACAAGATGCCCGCCCGCGTCCGCGGCTGGCTCGGCATGCCGCCCGTGGCCGCAAAGGACACAGGGACGGATGCGGCGCAGGCCGCCATGCCGGTCAAGGCGGGGCCGGGAAGCGCGGATCCCGCCAATGGGGCGTACTATGGCGTGCACATCGCGCCGCTCTTTGCGCGCAGCTGCGTCTCGTGCCACAAGGCGCAGAAGCACAAGGGCAACCTGCGCATGGACTCCTATGCGCTCCTGATGCACGGGGGCGAGGACGGGGCCGTCGTCGTCCCCGGCAACCCGAAGGCGAGCGACATCATCCGCAGGCTGCAGCTTCCGCCGAGCGACGACGACTCGATGCCCAGCGACGGGAACAAGCCCTTCACACCCGAGGAGGTCCAGATGGTCGAGCATTGGATAGCCGCCGGGGCAAAGGGTGGCTGAGCGCGTAACAGGTCGGTTACCGCCGCGGGCGTGCACCGGCCCCGGCGTATGGACATTTGGTCAGGCTTGCACGACAATGGCACCCTCCCGTGAGACTCCGAGCATGAAGCGCGTCCTGGCCCTCGCCGCACTCCTCGTGTGCGCCCTCGGCATGGCGCTCCCCTCCCCCCTTCGCGCCCAGGTCACGGCGACATTGGTTTCGGCGGACGCCTCGGTCCAGCCGGGCACGCCCTTCACCGTGGCACTGCGCCTCGTCCACAAGCCGACATGGCATTCCTACTGGGTGAATCCCGGGACGGGACTGCCGACGCAGATCAAGTGGATGCTCCCCGACGGCTGGACGGCTGGGGACATCCTGTGGCCGGCGCCCGAGCTCCTGACCGACACGCGCGGCAACGTGATCGGAAACGGCTATGAGGGGGACCTGCTCCTGCCGGTCACGCTCACGCCGCCGAAGGACCTGAAGCCGGGGACGACCGTCGACCTGGCGGCTAAGGCCGACTGGCTCATGTGCCAGGAGGAATGCGTGCCGGGCAGCGCGAAGGTCTCGCTCTCGCTCCCTGTCTTGGACGACGCGGCGAAGCCGGATCCGGCCTTTGGCGACCGGATACGCGCCGTCCTGGCGCAGCTTCCCGCCAAGGACGCCGCATGGTCGGCCGCCGCAACCCGGGATGCGAAGGGCGTGACACTCTATCTGCAGGCGGTCGGCCCGGCCGGGAGCGGCGCGCGCACGGCCGCGGGACTGCACTTCTTCTCGGAGGACGGAAGCATCGCCACAGATGTCGCGCAGTCGGCCGTGTCCGACGGAAACAATGGCTTCAGGCTGGCCCTTCCCGTTTCTCCCGACGGACCCCAGAACCCGCCGCGCCTCGTGGGCGTCGTCACTTCGAAGCAGGGATGGAGGGCCGACGGCTCGCTGCCCGGCCTGCGCATCGACGTGCCCTTCGGCGCCGCGCCCGCCGCGGTGGCCGCGCCGCCGCCGGCGGCAGGCGGGTTCCTCGGCACGCTCGTCCTCGCCTTTGTCGGGGGGCTGATCCTGAACCTGATGCCGTGCGTCTTCCCCGTCCTCGGGATCAAGATCCTGGGATTCGTGAACCAGGCGGGCGCCGACCGGAGAAAAGTGACGCTCCACGGCCTGGTCTTCACCTCGGGCGTTCTCCTGTCGTTCTGGGTGCTCGCGGGCCTTCTCGCGGTGCTCCGCGCCGGCGGCAGCCAGCTCGGATGGGGATTCCAGCTGCAGTCGCCTCAGTTCGTCTTCGGCCTCGCGGCCGCGATGCTCGCCTTCGCGCTCAACATGAGCGGCGTATTTGAGTTCGGGCTCACGGCGACCGGCATCGGATCGGGCCTCCAGTCCAAGTCCGGCTTCGCCGGCTCGTTCCTGACGGGCGCCCTGGCGACCGTCGCAGCTACGCCCTGCGCCGCGCCCTTCCTCGCCCCCGCGCTCGGCGCGGCCCTCGCCCTCTCGACGGTGCAGTCGTTCACCATCTTCACGGTGATCGGCATCGGCCTGTCGACGCCGTACCTGCTTCTCTCCGCGTTTCCCGCGGCGGTGAAGGTGCTGCCGCGCCCCGGCGCCTGGATGGAGACTTTCAAGCAGGCGATGGCCTTCCCGCTCTACGCCACGGTCGCCTACCTGGTCTGGGTCCTTGCGGGCCAGGTCCAGGAGAGCGGGCTCCTCTCCGCACTCTTCGGCCTCGTGCTCGTCGCGATGGGCGTGTGGGTCTACGGGCGCTGGAACGCGCCCGGCGCCTCGCCGGGAAGGGCGCGCTTCGGGACCTGGGCCTGCATCGTGCTCCTCGCCGCGGGTGCCTGGGCGGGATGGCCCGTGGCCGCGGCGCCCGATGCCATTGTCTGGGACAAGTGGAGCCCCGAGGCCGTGGAGCAGCTTCGAGCGGACAACCGGATCGTCTACGTCGACTTCACGGCGCGCTGGTGCGCGACCTGCCAGGCGAACAAGCGCCTCGTCTTCCATTCCGCGGACGTGCTGAGGGAATTCAAGGAGAAGCACATCGCAACGCTGGAGGGCGACTGGACAAACAAGGACCCGATGATCACGGCCGAGCTCGCAAAGTACCAGCGCGCCGCGGTGCCGTTCAACATCATCTGGTTCCCCGGGAGGCAAGACCCGGTCATATTGCCTGAGATCCTGACTCCCGGCGTCGTCCTCGGCGCCCTTTCGAAGCAATAAATCCCGCTCCTTGGACGGAATCACCAAGATTCTTATAATCAAAGGGCCTCATTTGGGTTCTCCTGAATTTTGGACGGCCGATCCGCAGGCGCTCAGGGATTTTCTCCCTTGGACAATTCGCGCGACATATGCTCGATCATGTCCTGTCCCGACAATTCCAGATATTTTCCCAGGTTATGACCGACATTCGAATGCACGACGTAGGAGTACCTGATGCCAAGGTCCTTCAGGTGCCTTAGGAAAGGCTCCTGGCGTGGAAGGAGAAAATCGTCCCCTCCGATCACCATCAAGAGATAGAGGCTGTCCCGCTGCTTCTGCGTCAGCTCTGACGCGTAACGATAGCAGTTGTCTCCACCGAAATCCTCAGGCGTCTTGTCGATGGCCGCTGCCAAGGAGGCCGCTGTACAGAAGAGCCCAGGGTACTTGAGCACCAGTCGAATGGCACCGGAGCCGCCCATTGAGAATCCGCAGATGCCCCGGGCTGAAGGTCGATCAATCGTTCGGTAGTGTTGATCGATGAAGGGAAGAAGCTCATGGATCAGCATCGTCTCAGACCTCACGTAGTTTTCGGGCCAGTCGCGGTAGTAGCTGCCCGCGCCCCCATTGGGAAAGACGTAGATGACCGGGGCGATGCGTTCGGAGGAGATCGACGCGTCGACGTTTCTCGCGAGTCCGGCATCCGAACTCTCGGTACCCGTTGTGCCGTGGAGATAATAAACCACCGGGAACCGTCGGTCCGGTTCCTTTTCGTACTGCGGCGGCAGGTAGATGTTAAACCCCACCGTGCGCCGCATGGAAACGCTTTCAATGGTTCCGTGCTGCAAGCCCGGTATTCCAAGGTCCCTGGGATCGTTCCATTTCCACGTGTTGGGATCCTTGGGGTCGGAATCCGCTGCAGACGCCTTCCCGAGGCCGATCGCGCCGACTCCCAGGACGATCATCAGAAGGGGTAACTTTCTTAATGGAATAGCGCTCATGAGGCAGTCTCTACAGGCCGGGGTTTCGGACGAATGACGATGAGAACTCCCGGATCGCGCAGCGATTCATTTATGGCTCATGGGCACTCGGGTCAAAATAACCCATCTCGTTTGAACACGCACCGTGGCCCCCATCTGCCAGGCTTGGACGGGCGGCCGCGGAGGGTCTTTTCGAGCGCGAGTATGCTGTCGGCTCTCAACCTCGGATGATCGTCTCTACCCTCTAGGAGACAGGCCGCTCGAGTCCCTTGAGTGTGATCAACGCCAGATCGACAACGAAGGTGGCGATCACGGCGGAATCCATCGCCGTCGTCCACCTGCCCAAGGGGAGAAGCTGCTCAATTCCCCAACGGGCGAAGGCGACTCCAAGAAGGAGCCCTTTTACGATCTCGCCCCGGGGCCGGCGCGAGATCGTCTGGAGGCTCATGTAGGACAGCCCTATCATGATCAGCGCCACGGCTCCCAGCTGGGAGTGCAGTCGCGTGAATCGAAGGCCGTGAGCCACATCCGACGCGACAAGCAGCCCGACCGCGACGAGGGCGGCTGCCAACAAAAGGAGCCCGATCCGCCAGAGCGACTTAGCCAAAGACCTATTCACTCTAATCGAGTGTAGCATGGCGGTACGGCCCCTGTCGTCGGGATTATTCCGCTCGAATTCGAAGCGCCCTCTCGGCATTGTTCGGCGATTCGGCACGCTGGGTGCTCTTTCACGGCACGGCCTCAGAAGCCGCCGCACCTCAACCGAATACCCAATCCCTTGTCCCCAGGCACACCCCCAGAACCTGTCCCGGATGGAATGGCGGTGGACAAGGGGAGCCTCGCGGCCCTGGTCTCGCCCGAATACGGGCTGAGGCACAACGTCCTAGGCCTCTTCGACTCGATCGCGCAGTCAATATCGACCATGGCGCCGTCCGCCTCGGCGGCCATGACCATCCCCCTGGTGTTCGGATCCGCGGGAAAGGGGACATGGCTTGCCTACCTCCTGGCGACGATCTGCACGCTCATCGTCGGCATGTGCATCGCGCGCTTCGCGCGCGACTCCGCCTCACCCGGCTCGCTCTACACGTACACGACAACGTCGCTGCCGCCGGCGCTGCGCAGCGTGGCGGCATGGTCGCTCGTCATGGCTTACGTGGGCAGCGGGGCGTCCGTCGTCGGCGGGTTTGTCCACTATGCCAACGTCGTCCTCTCGGATTTCTTCAAGACAACGTGGCCCGACGTGTTTCTCTCGGTCGTGTGCGTCGCGCTGCCCGTCTGGGTCGCGTACCGGGACGTGAAGGTGTCGGCCCGCCTGATGCTCTATATCGAGATCGGCTCGGTGACCATGATCAGCGCCGTGTTCGCGATCCTCCTGTGGAAGCACGGCCTGCATGTCGACCTGTCGCAGTTGACGCTCAGGGGCGTGAACTTCTCGGGTGTTCGCCTCGGCCTCATCCTCGCGATGTTCAGCCTCGTCGGGTTTGAGAGCGCCACGACGCTCGGCCAGGAGGTCAGGAACCCGCTGCGCACGATCCCGCGCGCGATCATCCTGAGCGCGCTGCTTTCCGGGGCCTTCTTCATGGCCGCCTCCTACACGGAGGTTCTCGGCTTCCCGGACTCGGCGGGCACTCTCGACCAGAGCACAGCCCCGCTGAGCGTGCTCGCGACCGCGGCCGGCGTCGGCTTTCTCGGCAGCGTGATCGACATCTGCGTCATGGTGACGATGCTCGCGTGCACGCTCGCCTGCCTGACGGCGACCGCGCGCGTCCTCATGCTGATGGCCCACAACGGCCTAGCCCCCCGGGTCCTGGAATCCGTCCACCCCCGCAACCGCACGCCGCACATGGCCGTCCTCGCCTCGGGCGTCGCGATGGCGCTCCTGTCCGTCCCCTTTTCCATGGCGCGGGTCAGCGGCGAGACGGTGTACGACTGGATGGGCTCCCTCGCCACCTATGGGTTCATCACCGTCTATGCGCTCGTGGCCATCGCGCTGCCTTTTTATCTCAAGAAGCGCCATAGCCTCGGGCTTGGAAGCATCCTGCTCTCGGCGCTTGCGGTCGGGGCGATGGGTGTCGTCCTCGCCGGCACGCTCTATCCCGTTCCCGACCCGCCTTTGAACTACCTCCCGTACCTTTTCCTGGGTTACCTGGTCGTCGCTGCGGCCTGCAACCTCTGGCACGCGCGCCGCACGGCCCCCGCGGTCGTGGGTGTGGCCCCCGCAGGCGGTGGATAATCCGATGCCTCAAGGCGTAAACCCCGCCCCCGACGCAAAGAAAATGATGGCCGTGGCCCTCGAGCAGGCCCGGATCGGCCTCGCCGAGGGCGGCATCCCCGTGGGCGGGGCGATCTTCAGCGAGGACGGGACGCTCCTCGGGGCTGGGCGCAACCGCCTCGTGCAGCACGGTGACCCCTCGATGCACGGTGAGACCGACGCGTTCCGCGCGGCGGGACGCCAACCGCGCTACACGGACCTGATCCTCGTCACCACCCTCGCACCGTGCCGCTACTGCTCGGGCCTCATCTCCCAGTTTCGGTTCAAGCGGGTGCTGGTGGGAGACTGCGTCAACGCGCAGGGCGGCGTGGAATGGCTCCGCGCGCAGGGCATCGAGGTCCTCGACCTCGCCTCGCCCGAGTGCATCTCGATGACGGGGGATTTCATGCGCAAGCGTCCCGACCTCTGGAACGAGTGCATCGGGGACGGCTAGGCCGGCGCGCCTAGTCCGCCCGGAGCGCCACGATTGGGTCCACGCGAGCCGCCCTGCGGGCCGGCAGCCAGGAGGCGACCACCGCAATGATCGCGATCATCAGTGACGCGGCAATGAGCGTGACGGGGTCGTGGGGGCTGACGCCGAAGAGCTGCGTCGCGACGAGCCGCGACAGAACGAGCGAGCCCAGGATCCCGAGGGGAGCGCCAATGGCCACGATCATCAGGCCCTCCGCGATCACGATGCCGAAGATCTGCTCGGCCTTTGCGCCCAGCGCCAGGCGCACGCCGATCTCGCGCGTCCTCTGGGCCACGCCGAAGGCGATCACGGAGTAGATCCCCGCCGTCGTGAGGATGAGCGCGGTGACCGCGAAGAAGCCGATCATCATGAGCGTGAACTTGCGGCCGGACAGCGCGGCGCTGGTGACCTGCGACAGCGTCTGCACGGACGAGATCGCCATGCCATTGTCCTCGGACTGGACCTCTTTCCTGAGGACCGCCTCCATCGAGGCCGCCGGGAATGTCCCGCGGAGCACCCAGTAGGTGCGGTAGCAGTTCCATGGCACCGCCGACTCGTCCATCTGCCGGAATGACACGTAGATGTCGTAGGTCGCGTCGTCCTCGAGCCTGCCCTGCTTCACGTTGCCGACGACACCGATGATCTGCACGGTGCGGTCGCCGTTCGGCGAATCACCCAGGTCGAGCCGTTTGCCAATAGGATCCTGGTTCGGGAAAAGGTTCTTCGCCAGCGCGGCGCTCACCACGGCCACCAGCGGGTGGGTCATGTCGTCGTGGTTGGTGAAGGACCGCCCCGTCCGCATGGGGATCCCCATCGCCTCGAAAAAACCCGGCGTGATCAGCCGGTAATTGGCCGAGGGCTCATCGGTGTCGTGGGCAAACACCTGGCCCGTGACCTTGAAGTCGATCGTCGCGATGCCGGGAACCAGCGGGAGTATCCCGTCGGCGCCCACGTTCTCAACGCCGGGCAATGCCTTCAGCCTGGACTGCAGGATGTCGAAGCGCCGGATCTGGGAGTCGCGGTCATTATAGGTGGCCTCGGGCAGCGACAGGCGCGCCGTCAGCGTGTTGGCTGAGTCAAACCCGAGGCTCTCGGACGAGACCGCCCAGAAGCTCCTCAGGAAAAGCGCGGTGCAGGCGAGGAGCGCGAGCGCGAGCGCGACCTGGATCGAGGCCAGCACGTTGCGGATCCGGTTCTGCCCCCCCGCCATGCGCCTTCCTCCCGCCGCCATCGCGCCGCGCAGGTCGGTCCTCGACACCATCCAAATGGGCGCAAGGGCGGGGGCGAGGCCGAACGTGATCGAGACCAGCGCGGCAAAGCCGAAGATGGCGCCGTCCAGCCTGAGGTCATGGCCGCGCGGCAGGTCCGCCGGCATGAACGTGCTGAGCGACGTGACACCCCAGTCGGCGAGCAACAGCCCAATAAGGCCGCCAGCCACAGCCAGCAGCAGCCCCTCGGCGACCACGAGGCGGATGAGGCGCGTCCGCGACGCGCCCAGCGCCGTGCGCAGCGCGAAATCGTGGCTCCTGCCGATCGCCCGGACAAGCTGGAGGCCCGCAAGGTTGGTGCTCGCCAGCATGAGGAGGGCAATGACCAGGCCAAACAGGACCATCAGCATCGGCCGCGCATTGCCGACGATCTGCTCGGTCAAGGGCATCATGGTGTTTCCACCGCTCCCGTTGAAGTCCTTGGGATAGCGCGTCCTCAGGTCCCTGATGGCGACGTCCATGTCGGCGAGGGCCTGGGCCGGCGTGGCGCCCGTTGCGAGGCGCCCAAAGACGCGCAGGAAGTGCCCCGATCCCATCTGGTACCGCTGGGGGTCGGCTTCACCCTGAAGCGGAACAAAGATATCGGTGCTATAGCCCACGATCGGAAGCACAAAGCCCGACGGCGCGACGCCCACGATCACGCACCGGCTGCCCTTGAGCGTCACAACCTTGCCGACGACATCGGCGGTGCCCCCAAAGGTGCGCCTCCACAGGCCCTCGCTGATCACGACGACGTGCGGCGCGCCGGGCCGGTCATCGTCGGGCACGAGCAGGCGGCCCGCGACGGGCCGCACGCCCAGCAGGTCGAAGGCATTGGCCGTGATGCGTGTCCCCCTTACAAACTGGGCCTCACCCTGGTCGACGAGGTTCGTGCTGAAGGTGCCCGCACCCGCCAGGCCCTGGAAGGATCTGACCTGGTCGCGGTAGGCGCAGTATTCCGGCAGCGAGAACAGGCCGATCTCGTTCACCTCCGCAGAATGCAGGCAGTAGAGCTGCTCGGGCTGGGCGAAGGGAAGCGGGCGCAGGAGGACGGCCTCGATCGCCGAGAAGACACCTGTCACCGCGCCGATGGAGAGCGCGAGGATGAGGATGGAGACGGCGGCAAAACCCGGTGTTCTCGCCAGGCTGCGCAGGGCAAATTTGATGTCGTCGATCATAGGCGTGGAGGGTGGAGGGCCTGCTGAACCAGCGATAATATTGGCAGAATCCGTGCCATAGCCCCGTAAAATCGGTATCGATTGGTCCACAGCCACTTAACATAAAGCACCCGCCCCGGCTTCTAGACGGCATTCTTCGGAAGCGGGATTCGGGTGTCTCAAATCCGGGACACGCGCCGGCCGCGCCGGGCGTTTGCAAATCCCAGCCCGATCACCCTACATGGCCCCATGGAACCCGCCCCGAAGGGAATCGCCCGGCTGCTCCAGGCGGCCCGGAAATCCGAGAACATCCCGTACACGATTCTCGGGAGCCTCGCGCTTCTCTCGGTGGTGGCGCGCCTCATCCTCATCTTGAGATGAGCGGTGCGGAGCCAGGCCCGATCGGCCGGATCTCGAGGTTCTTCTTCTGGGCGCTCTTCGGCTACTGGTCGCTTTATGTGCTCGTCGCCCCGGTGACGAACATCGACTCGCAGATGTACGACATCGCGCGCCTGAGCCTCGCGATGAAAGGCGGCCTCTTCACGAGCCCGTATTTCACCAGCGTGTTCCAGGTGATGTGGCCATGGACGTTTGACGCGGTGCACCTGCCCTTCTTCGAGCTGGGGTGGGCCTGCGCGCTCCCGAGCTTCTGCTGCCTCGCCGGCACGTGCTACGTCGTCTTCGTGATGACGCGCGCGCGCCTTGGCGCCGACGCAGCCTGGGTGGCGCTCGTGGCCCTGCTGTCCCTCCCCTGCCTGATTTACCAGGGAACGAGCACCAAGAATGACATTCCCCTCCTCTTCGCAGGCGCCGTCTGGGTCTACGGCCGCTGGCGCTGGAAACACGACAACCGGGGGCTGCACCTGTTCTGGATGGTCTTCGCCCTCGGCTTCATGGCGGGAGCCAAGACGACCGGCGTGCTCTACGCGGGTATCCTGGCGCTCGCGATGCTGGTGGAGCTCCGCTCCGACCCGAGGCTCGCCCTCCGCGTCGCCGGGGGACTGGCATGCTCGGCGCTCCTCCTGGGAAGCCTCGAGACGTACGTCGAGTCGGCGCGCCTGTTCGGCCATCCCCTCGGGCCGCCGGAGGTCATCGGCCAATTGAGCAATCCCGATGGCGCGCGCGGGGCGGCGGCCAACTTTTCACGCTACGTCGCCGGAAGCCTCTACGAGGGACCCACCACCACGCACTCGGCCTCCCGCGCGGCCGACGCCGTCGCCTCGGCCGAGCAGCGGTTCCTCGCCGCCACGGGCCTCACCAATGCCGGCTATGACCACCGCTTCGGCGATGGCACGCTCATGTTCTTCCAGTCCGGCCTCGAGGAACTGAGCGGGTTCGGGCCCATGGGCACCCTTGCGATGCTGACCACCCTCGCCGCGTGCGTGGCCTGGAGGCCGAAAGCGGTCTGGTGGCAGCTGGCGGCGGCCGCCACGGCCGGCTTTGCCCTGGTGAGCCTGAACGTCGGCTACAGCGCGTGGGGCAACCGCTACCTGATCAGCTGGTACGCCCTCGGCACGTTAGCCCTGGTGTGCCTGCTCTGGGAAAGGGAGACGCCTGCAAGGACGATTCTCAGGAAGGGATTTGCCGCGCTCGCCATCGCGGGCGCCGTCGCCGCTCCCCTCCTCTCCTTCAACCGGGGACCCGGGTCCATCCTCGCCTCGCTCCGCGACCGCGAGCGATTCGAGACCTGCTCCTATCCGCTGATTGGCAAGGTGCGCGATCGCCTGCGGGCGCTGCGGCGCGAGACTCCGGGGAGCACCGTATATTACGTGGCCTGCAATGACTCGCTGGTGCTCCCGATAGCGGAGGACGCCTCACTCGATGCGGTCCTGGTCACGCCTCCCGGCTTTGCGGACCTCGCCGAACGGGGCGTCCTCAGGAAAGGCGACCTCGTGATCGAGGACTATGACACGCGCTCGCCGCTGCTCGTGAAAGTCGACGAGGTGACGGCACCGGACATTTTCTCGGGTCGGGGCACCCGCACCCAGGCCATCTACCGCATCCGTTAGGTCGTTTGAACAGGGCCCGCCCTATCCGCCGCCAGGCGGTGCGATCAGCTGCCGGTACTTCGGCACCGAGGCGACAGGGATGATCTGCGTCGTCGCCAGGAAGTTCGACGCCGCCTGGGGATCTACCGCGTTCCAATTCTGGAGGATGCGGCTCACGTGATTGTAGACGCCCTGGTCCGACAGGCCCGACGCGTATACGGCGGCGATCGCCAGGTCCGGCGCCGCGCTCGCCGCCCTCTGCGACAGGGTGACCAGGGCAAGCATGCGCGCATGCGGGTCGCCTATGTTTTCCCGGGCGCTGAGGGCGCCCGACGGATCCGATCCCCAGACGGCATTCCCATAGGAGAACAGAACCCTGCTGTCGGACTGGAGCGCGGGCTGAAGCGAGTTGTACAGGGAGAGCACCTCGGACGGCCCGGCCGCCGAACCGCGGAGCTCGTCGAAGACACCCGCCATCGCCGCGGCGCGCACCTCGTCACTCCCGAGTCCCAGGGCAAAAGCGACAGCCCGGTCCACGTTGAGTCCCGCAAGAAGGCCACCCACGGCCGCGGCGGTGTCCCGCAGGGCCCCGGGACTGACCTGATCCATCATGCTCGCGAAATCATTCAAAGTCGCCGGTGGGATGTTCTTCCCCAGGTCATCGATCACGTCGCCGGGCTTGTCGGCGCCGTTGGCGATGTCCACGAGTTCCGCCGGGGTTGCGTTCTGGCCGACGGCCCGCGCCACCCGGGGCAATGCCAGGTCCTTGTACCCGTTGGCCGCAAGATACCGCATGGCGGCCGCCCTGTGCGCATGGATCCATTCCACAAGCACGGCCTCCCGGGCCGCAACCGGGTCATCCGTGTCGGCCTGGGCGGCGGCCAGCCTCTCCTCATAGGTCTGGGCTCGGGGCGCTGCAGGCACGGCGCCCGCAGGGCCGAACGTCGGGGCGCCTCCCGCCGGGACGCTCGCCCGCAGGATATCCACGCTCCGCATCGGTGGCTTCTCCGGGTGCGCCCTAAAATAGAACGTGGATGCGACCGCCCCAATGGCGAAGAAGACTGTGGCAGTGATCGCAGTCTGGATTCGCATGGGACCCTCAGCTCCAGAAACCCCTGTGGACCCCGGCGGCCTCGGCTTCAAGGTACGGGCCCGCTACTTCGACCGTGCGCTGTCCGCTCGCAAACACCTTCCGGCACGAAAGGGACAACGTCGGGTTTTCCGGGTGGCTGCCGGTGATCCCCAGCAGCTTCTCCTCGGAGAGGCCGTAGACGACCCGCCCGATGTTGCACCAGTAGATGGCACCCGCGCACATGCAGCAGGGCTCGGCACTCGCATAGAGCGTGCACCCCGCGAGTTTGCCCGGGGACAGCATCCGCGCCGCGCGGGCCGCCGCCACCACCTCGGCGTGCTGGGTCGGGTCGCCCTCGGGCGGAAGGGAATTGTTGCCGGCCTCGACGACGGACCTCCCCTCCCCGTCGACCACGATGGCACCAAAGGGATGCCGCCCGTCCGCCCGCGCCGCTTCGGCCACCTGGAAAGTCCTGCGCAGCCACGCTGCGTCCGCCGGGGAGGGCATGTCGTCCGTTGCCATCAGACCCCCGTTTGCCACGGGAACCCGCTGATGTAAACGCCCGTTCCGATGCCCCTCCCGGCGCCCGATGGGGTATCCGGGTATGGGTTACGCTGGGGCGGATGGGCCCTCCACCGAGCGCATCTTAATATTTTCTTAATGCGCCGCCGGTGTTCTTTTCTGGAAAGACGCCTCCAATCTGACAGTCTGCTGTCAATGAATCCCGTGCGTCGGTATTCAACAAAAGCCGACATTCCTCACTCGGCCGACACGGGGGAGTCTGTCCCGTGAAGGCCGCCCCGCCCGATTTCCGCAGGTTCGAGTTCCATTTCCCGAAGGTTGACATGCGCGTGCGCGTCGAGGTGGCAGATGGCCGGGTGACGGTGCGCGCCTCGCGCAATGCATTCGACGAGCGCCGGAAGGATTCCTTCATCCGCGAGCTGGCGGCCGAGGGCTTCATCCCGGAGTCCAACCGCTGGAAATCCCTCACGGGGGGGCGCGGCGTGCGCTGGATCATCGACCGTTCATGGATGGGTTCCGAGGAGCCGACCCCCGAGGTGAGGCGGCGCTCGGCCCTCCGTCTTTTCTCGGGCGCCGCGCTCGCGACCGCGCTCCTGATGAGCCTGCTGTTCAGCGGCAACCTGGGGCGCTTCCGCGTGGGACCGGCCCCGATGGAGCAACACCACTGAGGCGGCTTGTCTGCGCCGCGGCTTACTTGATCGCCTTGTTCAGGTCCTGAACCATCTGGAGATGATGCTCCAGGATCGGCAGGGTCTTCTGGGCAAAGGCGGCGATGTCCGGATCCTTGCTCTCCGATCCCTTGGTGAAGAGCTTCACGGCGTCCTCGTGGTCGGAAAGCATCTCATTCACGTACTCCCGATCGACATTGTCGGTCTTCTTTGACCAGGTGGAGACGAGGTCGGGATCCTGCGGCGGAAGATCCACGCCCTTGCTCGCCGCGAGCGAGGCCAGCTCGGCATTCGCCGCGGTGTGATCGGCGATCATCTGCTGCGCGAACTGCTTGACCTGGGCGTTCGTGAGGTTTGCCGCGACCGCCTGGGAAACAGCGACCTCCTTCATTCCGCCCTTTGCCGCCTTCTTGAGGAATCCGCGGTCGTGATGCGAAATCGGGCCGCCCGAGTTGGGGGCGGTGGTACCCAGGGTCGGCACCGGGGTCGGGTTAGGCGTTGGGGTGGGCTCGACCTGGCCCATGAGGGACGTGCCCAACAATGCCGCGCCAAGGAGGGCGCCGGCGCCGCGCGAAAGGAATCTGTGTGAGGGGTTCATATCATCCATTGTGCCACCGGGCAGCCAATGGTTCCCGGACCGGCACCGATTTGGCCGGGAACCTTCCCACGCCCCGGGGCGCCGAAGTGACTTCTCCGGTTGACGCCGCGCCATTTACGCCAACGTTGGGGTCCGAATGCCCCTCGGCCGAAATAGGCAAGCCTCCCTGCTGACGCGGTTTACCGCGGTGGCCGGCCTCCTGCTTGTCCTCACGCTGACGGTCCTTGCGGCAAGCCCCGAGTTGCACGAGCGGCTCCACGGGCACGACTTGGGAACGCCAAGGTCCGCAAGCCATGCCGCGGCCCCCAAGGGCGCCGCGGATACGGATGACGACGGCTGCGTCGTGACCCTCTTTGCCCAAGGCGTCATCATGGCGCTGGCCCTCTTTGCCCTGGCCTTCAGCGGCCAGAGGCTGCGCATCGGCGATGTCCCGGCCTACGAGCGGGTCCAGCCTGAGGCGCCCTCGTACCTCTTCTTGCCCACGCAGGCGCCGCCGGCGCCGGTGGGCTGATTGCCGCCCGGCCGGTGCGCGCCCCTTTGGGCGCCGCATCATCAAGGTCAGGGCGGCGGCGCGCCGTCACTATTTGGGCGTCGCCCGGGCCGTTCCCCGAGACGCCCGGTTTACCATGCGGAGCGCAGCCGCATTCCTGCGCAAGAAGACACCAGAGATTCCAATGACTTTCAGAAAACACATATCCTTCCTCATCATAGGCCTCGCCGCCGCCACGGCTCGCGGCCAGCAGGCCGACGCGCCTGTGGGCGCCGATTCCAAGGCCACGCAGCTCGACCCGGTCGTGGTGACCGGCGACCTCGACGAGACGCGTGGCCTCATCCAGCCGAGCCTCGGCGCGACCTCCTTCATCATGGACCAGCAGCAGATCCTCAACCTGCCGCAGGGCGCCGACGCCCCCTTCAGCCAGGTCCTGCTCCGCGCCCCCGGCGTCGCCGAGGACTCTGCGGCGAACGGCGACCTCCACGTGCGCGGCGAGCACGGGAACCTGCAGTACCGCATCAACGACGTCCTCCTGCCCGAGGGCATCTCCGGCTTCGGCCTCGAGCTCGACCCGCGCTTCGTGGAGAGCATGCAGCTCATCACGGGCTCGCTTCCCGCCCAATATGGCTTCCGCACGTCGGGCATCGTGGACATCCAGACCAAGACGGGCGGCTTCGACCAGGGAGGCGAGGCCGGGATCTACGCCGGCAGCTTCGACACGCTCCGCCCCAGCGTCGAGCTCGGCGGCTCGAGCGGCAACTTCAGCTACTTCGCGGACGCCACGTATGACCACAATGCGCTCGGCATCGAGAACCCGACGTCAGGCGCGACGGCCGTCCATGACGCGACAAACCAGTACAAGGCGTTCACCTACCTCTCCTACATCCTCGACCACGACAGCCGGCTCACGTTCATGGGCAGCCTCTCCTACAGCACGTTCCAGGTTCCCGACACGCCGGGCCTTGCTGCGGGCACGGCCCCCGATGGCCAGCAGTGGCTGCCCGGCGCCTTCGACTCCGCGAATCTCAACGAGAACCAGGACGAGCGTAACTACTATGGCGTCGTCACGTACCAGCGCACGGCGGGCGACCTCAACTACCAGCTGTCCGCGTTCGGCCGCGAGAGCAGCGTTCATTTCATCCCCGATCCGGTCGGCGACCTGTACTTCAGCGGCGCCGCGAGCGACGTGCAGCGCACGCTGTATTCTGGGGGAGTGGAGGGCGATGGCAGCTACAAGCTCGGAGAGCACAACATCCTGCGCGGGGGCTTCTCCCTCCTCGACGAGTCCGTCGACGCGGACTCCACCACGACCGTGTTTCCCGTGGACACGGCGGGGAACCCGACCGGCGCGGCGTACCCCATCGCCCAGAGCGAGTCCCTCCACGGACTCTTCAGCGGAGCCTACCTGCAGGACGAGTGGAAACTCGGCCGCGGCTTCACGCTCAACTACGGGGCTCGCCTGGATTCCTTCAATTCTACGTTCGACACGGAAAGCCAGCTGAGCCCGCGGGTGAACCTCATCTATGAGGCAAACGATGCAACGACCCTGCACGCCGGATATGCGCGGTACTTCACGCCACCCCCGGTCGAGGACGTGTCCCAGAGCGCGGTCACGGCCTTCGCCGGCACGTCGAACGAGCCGGCCATCCTGCAGGACGACCCGGTCAAGTCCGAGCGTTCCAACTATTATGATGCGGGAATCACACAGAAGGTCGGCGGCGGCCTCCAGGTCGGCCTTGACGGGTACTACAAGCGCGCCAAGGACCAGCTGGACGACGGACTCTTCGGCCAGACGCTCATCCTTTCCGCCTTCAATTACGCGCGCGGAGAAATCTACGGCCTCGAGTTCTCCACCTCCTACTCAAACGGCGGGTTCACGGCCTACCTGAACCTCGCCCACTCCGTGGCCAAGGGCGAGGACTGGAACTCCGCGCAGTTCCTCTTCGATCCCGCGGGCCTCGCCTACGTTAAGGACCACTGGATCTTCCTCGACCATGACCAGGCTCTCACGGGCTCCTTCGGCTCCTCGTATGTGTGGAAGCGCTCGCGGGGCGACACGAGGGTCTATGTGGACGCGATCTATGGCACGGGCCTGCGCGCGGACGAAGTCGAGCCGGACGGTGAGGTGATTCCCAACGGGAGCACAGTCCCGTCGTATTACACGATCAGCGTCGGCGCGGAGCAGGGATTCCGGGTCGCCAAGCACCGCCTGTGGAAGGTGCGCATTGATATCCTGAATGTGACCGACAACTCCTACGAGCTGCGCAACGGCTCGGGCGTGGGCGTCAACGCGCCGCAGTACGGGATGCGGCGCGGGTTATTCGGGAGCGCCTCTTACTCCTTTTAGATGGCATGACGCAGACAAGCTTGGCGCCTCGCCCCCGCTTGTCTGCGTCATGCCATCTAGTCGTTTTCGCACTTCCTTCGGGAGAAATGGTCGATGCCGACGAGCGGTACTTTCTCATTCGCGTGGACACCTTGGCCGAATCCGCCTGCGACTGGATGCAAGAGGAACGGGGGTTCATGACGGAGTACAAGTGGTGGACCCAGGCTGACCTCGCGAAGTCTGGGGAAATGATATGCCAGGAAACACTCGCCGCTATGCTCGTGGATGCCTAAGTGTGGTCGAGTGTTTGAAAAAAAGTGGCAACGCGTTCGAACCGACGGGGGGCTGACGCGGTTTTCTTCTGCCGTATCCCGCAGAGCGGTTATGCCTTAGCCCCACCCTTTTTAGAAGAGAGACCTTCTGTGGCTTTCCATTCATCAGAGTGCGTATATCAACGGTCGGGCAGTAATTCCTTAGGGCTGCGATAAGACCGTGTTAAATGGAGAATACAGATCCTCGGCCGGCTTCCGAACATTACCCCGGGTCAGGGTTCGAATTCCTCCCTCTCCGCCATTTTGAAGTCTACGCGGGAGTCCCGAGAGTGGGTCACAAAGATCTGCCCCATCGCAGCTGATTCTGGGACCTGATCAATATCTCGAATTCCCCACTAACGTCAGGTCGCCGGGCCATAAATAATCGGAACCTGCATATGCGTAAAAACTGGCCTTCCGCCTTTAATGCCGGCCTTAAATTTCCAGCTCTTCACGGCTTGGACCGCTGATTTCTCAAATCCGAAGCCCGGGAATGTACACTTTATTGCGTATGCGTTCACGACGTTACCGTCCTTGTCGACAATGAAATCGACAACCACCCTAACGTCCTCGACTCCGATCAAAGTCGCGCGCGGGGGAAAAGTTGGTCGGCTTTGAGAAATGGCGCGGGGCTGCACATCCAGGTCCGCAAGATTTACCGCTGTATCTTCCGGCGCAAGGCCCAGACCGTTGACCGAATTGCCGCGCAGCATGTCAAGAGCAGCTGAGCTTCCGTTCTTCGCGGCCAGCTTAAGCCACTTCGTTGCCACCACAGGGTCCTTATCAACCCCTGCTCCTGCAAGGTAGAGGACGCCGAGAGCGTAAGCTGAAAGCGCGTTTCCTTGGTTTGCCGACATGGTAAACCACTGTGCCGCCGTTGGCAGGTCCTGGGGCAGATACTTACCAGCCACGTAAAATTGGCCTAGAATGTATTCGGCCATTGGCTGCCCTAACTCTGCGGCCTTGCGGTACCATTGGACCCCCTTGTCCACGTCGCGAGTATGGCCGTTAACTTTGAAGTAGATGCGGGCGATATCAAAGGCGGCCTTGGCATCATCCTTCTCGGCGAGAGGCGTGAGGTTCTGCACAATTCCCATTTGAAAACGTTCCACCATCTGTGCCACGTCTCTACGGTCATCGTTTGTGAAATAAGCCTCCAGCTGCGGGATTCCCAAATCCTTCGGCGACATGCCTTCCTCGCTCAGAACGGTCAGCCAAGCATCGGCTTGGATAATGTCTTTGCGAATACCTCCTCGGCCTAACGTGTAAAGCCTGGCCGCCTCCAGTTGCGCATCGTCCTCACCCAAGTTGGAAGCTCTCAGGAAATAATCCAACGCCAATTTGTAATCCTGATCGAAATGGCTCTGCTCCAGATAGAAGAAGCCCAGATTCGTAATAGCTGGTGCGTATCCCTGATCCGCAGCCTTTTGGAGCCAAATGACGGACTGATCTGCGTTGCGCTTGACGCCTTCGCCTCCGCCAAGCATCTCCCCTAGCCTGTTTTGAGCCATTGGATCACCAGCCTCGGCACGCGAACGGACACTTTCGATCGATTGTCCCTGGTCTGCTCCTTGATTCGCCGTGGCCTCTGCATAGACACTTGGTGGCTCAATCAGACCCGCGAAGAAGACCACGAAGGCTGCCAAACTGGTTCGTCTGACGATGAGACCGCACGAAGATTCCCAAAGGATGCTCGATAGGGCCATCCACCCAACAACGCGTGTCAGATTTGAGCGTTCAGATTCCCCTATGGCGAACGTAGAGAGCAAGACAGGGTGAGGCTGCGCTATGTCCGCTGCTCGGCGTGAATTTGGCGAACAAGAAATCTAATTGGATTTGTGTAGCTCCCTACCTGAAAAATCACTTCTGGATATTGCGTCGCTGGTCGGGTCCGCATCGAGCAATGGCCGTTCACGTACTTGCGCTCCATTCTAGGGTTCCCGCTCCAGATGACATGGGGCGGACAGGCGCGGCGCGAGGCGCCAAGCCGTCTGCCCCATGTCATCTGGAGCAACGCGTCTCAGCCGCCGGCGAAGGCGATGAGAGCCGCCATGTCCCCGCCGTCGGCGGCCCGTATCGCCTCGATGTAGCGCGAGCGGGCAGCCTCGGGAGCGCCCGACCGCGAGCCCCACGTGAGCGGCGCCTCGTTCACGGAGGCGACGACGATATCGGCCAGCAGGCGCGCATGCCTTCCGTTGCCATTCATCCACGGCCGGATCGAGACCAGCCTGTGATGGAGGCGGACCGCCGACTCGTATATCGGATAAGTGGAATACCTCAGCCATCCGTCCGCGTCGGCGAGGAAAAGGGCGACGCCCTCCGCAATGCGGCCCGGCTCCCAGCCCGTTGCAGACGGCGTCGCGCGGTATTTTCCTGCGCCGCGCCAGATGCTGTTGAACATGCGGCGGTGAAGATCGCCGCAAAAGGCCTCGGACATTAGGTCGTCCCGCAGGAGGACCTTGGGGCGCATGGCCCACAGTCGGGCCGCATGGATGTTGATGCGCTCAATCTCAAGGAGCTGTGTCCTCGTCGACAGGCTCGGAACAAGGAGCGCCGCCTCGCCCGCCGAAATCAACCCATCGGCGGATTCCGTGGCTCCCGCTTTCACGGAGTCGGCGGCTGGCCCTTCAGCGCCATCGATTGCGCCGTGGCATTCACGTGTGGCGCGAAAGGGTCATGGGCCCGGGCCAGTTCCTTGTAGGTACGCCCGGCGGGGCCCCGTGGAACCATGAAATAAACGAGATCGCAGTCCACCGCCGCTGCCGCCCTGCCCAGAGAAGCGACACTGATCGACCCCAACTCCTCAGAGACCTCCAGCTGGGCATAGGATTGCCGCTTTATCCCGAGCTTTCCGGCGACCTCACCCTGGGTGAGGCCAATCGCCTCGCGCACGGCCCTCAACCAACCCCGGGCAGGACGGGCGGCCGCAGCTTGCGCCGCCTGGAGCGACGCTGATTTGGACTCGAGCCCCTCAAGAATGATGGCTCTGATTCGCGCTTCGATGCAGATTTTAAATAGCTATTTCACACATTTGACAATGTTAAACCTGCGTAATCTATATAACTAGCAGCCTTTATACTGCCTTCTTTGGTTGTTTTCGCGTCAACACGATGACGTTTGCCAGAGTAATCAGTCCTCCTCCCCCAATCAGGGACCTCGTTGCCGTCTCGTTAGGATAATCGATTCCGGACCACCGCGACAGCCACGCTGGGATGAACAGCACAAAAACGGCCGTCGCCAAGGGCTCCACGCAGTAGATAAGCCCTGCCTCGGTCGCGGTGATCCTCGGCTGCCATTTGTTCATAATCGAAAAGGCTCCCACCGTGCAGACAACCGTGAGGACAAGCGTCAGAACCACCCAGAAGCCTGATCTCCACGGGGCCAGGAGTGCCTCGGGACGCGGGGCCGTCGCGGCTGCCAGCATGAGAAAGGCCGCGCCCTCGGCAGCGAACATCACCAACGTGACCACGCCAGCCCTGTTCCCCATGAATGTCCCCTGCTCAAGGGTGAGAATCTGGCCAACGAAGAACACCGCGCAGAGGATCGTCTCCGACTCACCCCTGCCGAGCCTGAGGTTGTGCCAGTCCACGTGGCTGAGCACGGCCACCCCGGCCAGGACGAGGCCGCTGCAGATCCAAACCACCGCGCCGGGGCTGCGCCACCGGCGAAGCGCCAGCCAGGCGGGTATCAGGATCGCGGAGAGCTGCGTGAGGAATGCGGACGTCGATGATGACGTGAACTGAATGCCGTCCGCCTGGAGCAGGGCGCCGGCCGCACCGAAGAACGCGATCAGGAGACCCTGGCGAATCTCAGGGGCGGTGGGGTTCCTGTCGACCTTGCTCCTGAAAATGAGGACGAGAAACGCGGCGAGCGCAAACCTCGGCGCCACGGCCATTGCCGACAGGAACCACGAGCTGGCATCGGGCACTAAGGCATGGCCCATGGCCGCGACGGTCTTGGTGATCGGAAAGCTCACGCCCCAGTACAACGTCGCGAGGACGAGCATGAGTATGGCGCGCGTGCGCTCCGGTCTGGGCGTGTCGGTCATTGGCTCCGGGATAAGAGGCGCCAGAGCGTGGGCGGCCCCTTGAGGCCCGCCAAGCGGGAACACCGGCAGATTTAACACAGCCGACCCCGAGACGTCTCGACATCGGGCGCGGCAGCGGGCACTTCTCACGAAGCTTACCCCTGAAAAATGGCGAAATCGGGAGACGACAAGAGAATGTCGAAGAAGGCCTATGAGGCGCGGCTGCCCGACGTGCGGGCGGCGCTCGTCAGGATGCAGGTGGAGCTCAAGTCGGCCAAGTTCCCGGTGATCCTCGTGGTCGGCGGCGTCGAGGGCTCGGGCAAGGGCGAGGTCATCAACATCCTCAACGGGTGGCTCGACCCCCGGGGCTTCGAGACGTTCGCGTTCCACGAGCGCACCGACGAGGAGCGCGAGCGGCCGGCAATGTGGCGCTACTGGCGGACGCTCCCGCCGAACGGCCGCATGGCCATCTACGCGGGCGGCTGGCACGCCGACGCGCTCCATGACGACCCGCGCACCGCACGAGAGCTCGCCCAGTTTGACGCGATGATGCGGCGGTTCGCCTGGTTCGAGGGCCAGCTCGCGGCGGGCGGCGCCCTCATCATCAAGCTCTGGCTCAACCTCACCAAGTCCGCACAGCGCACGCGCCTGCGCGAGCTTGAATCCGACCCGCGTACAGCCTGGCGCGTCACGCCCGACGACTGGAAGAGCCAGCGCGACTACGAACGCCTGGCCCGCCTATCCGAGCGCATGCGCAGCGCGACGCACCAGCCGGCCGCGCCGTGGTATGTCATCGACTCGTCGGATCCCCGCTCCAGGAACCTCGCGGTCGCCGACATCCTGCTCTCGCGCTTCCGTGTCCACGTCCGCGCGCGCAACCGCGTCGCGCAAGGCGAGGCGCGCGCGAAGAGGCGCGTCGTGCCGCTGCGCCCCGCCGGCCTGCGGCGCCTTCTGTCGATTCCTCTCGATAACAAGCTGTCCCAGGCCTCGTATGAGAAAAAGCGCGACAAATGGCTCGGCCGCCTGAACAAGGTCGTGCGTGCCGCGGGCCAGGAGAGGCGGTCCGTCGTCTGGGTCTTCGAGGGATGGGACGCCGCCGGGAAGGGCGGCGCGATCAGGCGGCTGACCGACGCCATCGATGCGCGCGACTTCCGCGTGATCCCCGTCTCCAAGCCCACGGACGAGGAGAAGGCGCACCACTACCTCTGGCGCTTCTGGCGGCACGTGCCCCGCGCCGGCATGGTGACCATCTACGACAGGTCCTGGTACGGGCGCGTCCTTGTCGAGCGCCTCGAGGGATTCGCGAGCGAGCCGGAGTGGCGGCGCGCCTACCGCGAGCTCAATGAATTCGAGCGCGAGCTCACGGAGCACGGCGTCATCGTGCTCAAGTTCTGGCTTCACATCGCGAAGGACGAGCAGCTGCGCCGCTTCCGCGACCGCGAGGCCACGACCTACAAGAAGCACAAGATGGACGTCGAGGACTGGCGCAACCGGCGCAAGTGGGCGTCCTACGAGATCGCGGTCGGGGACATGATCGCCCTGACGAGCTCACGCCACGCCCCATGGCACCTCGTCGCCGCCAACAACAAGCGCCATGCGCGGCTCGAGATCATCAAGACCTCATGCCGGCAGATCGAGACGGCGCTCGGACTTTAGCCCCGCGAGGGGTGCAAAAAAACCGCCGCGGGCGAACCCGCGGCGGCAAATCTCTGAAATTCTTGGGGGTTAGGAAACGTGGCCCGAGACGAGCTTGGTCATCTCGAACATGCTGACCTTGGACTTGCCACCAAACACTGCCTTGAGGGAAGCGTCGGCGTTGATCATCTTGCGGTCCTTCTTGTCCTGTAGACCGTTCTTCTTGATGTAGTCCCAGAGCTTCTTCGTGAGCTCCGTGCGGGGTAGCGGCTTGGAGCCGACAACGGCGGAAAGTGCGCCATCGGGAGTTACCGGTTTCATGAACGCGGCGTTGGGTTTGCGGGCTGATTTTTTGGCCATATTGAGTTTTTGTTTTAGGGTGCTTCCTTGTGAAAGCAATGCCTTTCTAGAGGGAAATCCACACCTTTTCCGAGAAAAATCTTCTTCGAAATTTTCAGGGTGGAATCAGCGCCTGTCGTCGACCTGCACGAACTGCCGGTACAGCGACGCGTAATGGCCGCCCCTGGCGAGCAGTTCGGGATGCGTGCCGCGCTCGATGATGCGGCCGTGGTCGAGAACGAGGACGAGGTCCGCGCCCCTGATCGTGCTCAGGCGGTGCGCCACGACGAAGCTCGTGCGCTCGCGCAGCAGCATCGCGAGCGCGCGCTGCAGCCGCGACTCCGTCATCGCGTCGATGGAGCTGGTCGCCTCGTCCAGGATCACGATCCGGGGGTCGGGCAGCATGGCGCGGATGAAGCACACGATCTGGCGCTGGCCCACGGAAAGGCCGGCGCCGCGCTCCCCGAGCTGCGTGTCTATGCCGTCGGGCAGCTCGTCCAGCATCTCGAGGCAGCCGAGCCTGCTCGCGGCCTCGTTCACGTCCCCGCGCGTTGCGCCCGGCCTGCTCAGGCAGATGTTGTCCAGGACGGAGCCGCTGAAGAGGAAGTTCTGCTGCTGCACGGTGCCCATCTGCGCGTGCAGCGACCTGCCGGTGATCGAGCGGATCTCGCGCCCATCCACGAGGATCTCGCCCGATGTCGGCAGGTAGAACTTCGAGACGAGGTTGATGATGGAGCTCTTGCCGCTGCCGGTGTGCCCCACGAGGGCGATCGTCTGGCCGGGCTCGGCCGTGAAGTTCACGTCGTGGAGCACGAGCCTCGAGGGATCGTAGCCGAACGAGACCGACCTGAACTCGACGCGCGCGCCCCGGGACCCACGGGCGCCCGAGGCCGCGGGCTTGGGCAGGTCCGCGGCGTCCGGCGCCTCGACCCAGTCCGGGGGCGTGTCAAGCAGCCTGAAGATCCGCTCGGCGCTGGCCATGGCCAGCAGGCCCTGGTTGTACTGGTTCCCGATCACCGTGATCGGCGAGAAGAAGATGTTCGCCATCAGGAAGAACATGATGAGGTCGTCGGCCTGGAGGCTGCCGTGGAAGATCCTCCAGCCGCCGGCGACCAGCAGCGTCGCCACGAAGAACTGGCTGTTGAGCTCCAGGATCGGCGCGAGCACGGCGGAGGTGCGGGCAAGCGCGATGTTGTACCTCGAGTGGTCCGACAGGAGGCTCCTGAAGAGGCCCGCGTTCGTGTCCTGGCGGACGAAGCCCTGGGTCACGCGGATGCCGTTGACCGACTCGGCGAGCGTGGCGGTGACCCGGCTGAAGCTCTCCTGCGAGGCGCGCGTCAGCCTGCTGAACTTCATCCTGAAGTGGTTGTTCACCACCCAGAGGATCGGCGCCATGCACACGACGACCATGAACATCTTCCAGTCGCTCACGGCCAGGACGATGGCGGTGAAGAACATCTGCCCGAACTGGATCGCGCTGACGAACCCCACGTCCTGGATGCCGACGCGGACGGCCTCCACGTCGCTGGTCACGCGGCTGATGATGCGCCCGAGCTTCATCCTGTGGAAGAAGCTCATGGGCTGCCTCATGGTCTTGTCGAAGATGTCGGCGCGCAGGCCGTTCACCACGGTCTCGCCGATCTCCAGCGCGTACCGCTGCCTGAAGTGGAACATCGAGTCCGTGACGATCGCCAGGAGGATGTAGCCGAGCGTCCATGCGGCGATGCCCGGGATGTCCCTGTGCGCGATGGGCCCCTTGATCGCGAGGGCCGTGACCCACACGAGCGCGGGAAGCTGGGCCGAGCGGATGATGGTGAGTGCCAACATGACCGTGAGCTTGCCGCGCACCGGCCTGGCGTACGTGAGAAGGCGGCGCACGAGGCCCCACTCGAGGGGCTTGAACTGCTCCTCGTCATCGTCCTCGTCCCTGATGCGGTGGACGAGGAACACGTTGCGGCTGCGGTCCTGGTCGCTCATGGCGCGGCGCCCCCCGGCGACTCCTGGAGCTCCCTGCCGTCGACCAGCTGCAGGTTGGCGACGTGCAGGTAGGGGCCGGGCACCTTGATGAGCTCGGCGTGGGTCCCGCGCTGCACGATGCGGCCGTTCTCAAGGACGATGATGAGGTCCGCGCGCCGGAGCGTGCTCAGGCGGTGGGCCACGATGAACGTCGTGCGGCCCTCGATGGCGCGGTCGAGGGCCTCGAAGATCTCGTGCTCCGTCTCGCTGTCGATGGCGGCCGTCGGGTCGTCGAGCAGGAGGATGGCCGGTTCCAGGAGGACGGCGCGCGCGATCGCGAGCCGCTGCCTCTGGCCGCCGGACAGGCTGTTGCCGCTCTCGCCGAGCACGGTCTGGTAGCCGTTCGGCAGGCCCATGATGAAGTCGTGGGCGGCCGCTATCCTGGCCGCGCGCTCGACCTGGGCCTGCGTCGCGTCGGGATGGCCGAAGGCGATGTTGGCGGCGACCGTGTTCGAGAAGAGGAAGCTCTCCTGGAAGACGGTGCCGATGTTGCGTCGCAGCTCGTCCAGGTTGAGGCGGCGCACGTCGATGCCGTCCAGGGAAAGCCTGCCCTTCGAGACGTCGTAGAAGCGGGGGATGAGCCCCATGAGCACGCTCTTGCCCGAGCCCGTCGCGCCGAGGATGGCCACGCACTCGCCGGGCTTCACCTCGAGGTCGATGTCGTGGAGGACGGGGTCCAGGGCGCCGTACTTGAAGGAGACGGACTCGAAGCGCACGGCGCCGTCGAGCTTCGGCCTGCGGACCGGATCCGCGGGCGTGCGCACGTCGATCGGGGCGTCGAGGATCTCGAAGACGCGCCGCGCGCCGATGAGCGACTGCTGCACAGAGTTGACGATCGTCGCCACGTTGTTCACCTGCCCCGCGAACTGGTCGAGCAGGCCCGCGAAGACGACGAGCCCGGCGCCGAGCGGGAGCCGGTCGTGCGCGACGAGCCAGCCGCCGTACCCGAGCAGCACGGTCGTGTTGATGCGCGTCAGGAAGCCGGCCGTCGGGGAGAAGAGGCTGACCCACCAGAAGATCTTGTACTGCTGGGTCAGCACGGAGCGGTTGAGCCCGTCGAACTTCTCCCGGTTCTCGGGCTCCCTGCCGAAGCCCTTCACGACGGCGACGCCCTGGATGCTCTCCGCCAGGTACTGCACCATCTGCTCGACCAGGTTGCGGTTCTCCGCGTACTCCGGCTGGATCTTGCGCGAGAAGACCGCGGAGAGGATCCACAGGATCGGGGTCGTGGCGAGGCAGGCGATCGTCAGTCCGGGGCTCAGGCTCGCCATGTAGATCGCATAGACGGTGAGCGAGATCACCATGATGACGCTCTGGATGAGGACCTGGTCCACGAACATCCGGACCGACTGCACGTCCCCGGTCACGCGCGTGATGATGGACCCCGTGGTGTTGGCGTCGAAGAAGCGGAAGCTGAGCCTTTGGAGCTTGTCGTAGATCTCGGCGCGCAGGTCGACGACGAGCTTCTGCTGGACGAGGATGTTCACCTTGACCGCGTAGACGTAGTTCAGGACCGCCCTGCAGGAGGACAGCAGGAGGATCAGGCCGCCCAGGACCTCGAGGACCCGCATGGGGGCCATCCCCTGGGGCAGCCTCATGTGCAGGAAATGCACCTGGGACACCGGCGGCCCGCCCGCGCCATGGGCGACCACCTGGCGGATGTAGTCGATGCCGATGCCGGTGAAGCTCAGGCCGAAGAGGCCCATCGTCAGGAGGACCAGCTGGATGGCCAGGACCTGGACGCAGCGCATCCGGTACCGCCACGCCAGTCCAAAGAGCCGGCGGATCAGCACCGGATTCGACAGCCCCTCCCCGGCGCTTTTCGGCGGCGATTCCATTTGGAACGAGCCTACCCCGGCCCGTCCCGTGTGCACGTAATTTCCGCGCTCAGCGTGACGAGCCCGCGGCGCCCGGCGCGGGCGCCGGGTTGCCGCTGGCATCCTGCATGGCGCGCTCGCGCTCCTGCCTGCGCCGGCGCACCTCCTGGGCGACGGCGTCGAGGCGCTTCTGCTCGTCGGCGGGCGTCGGGTTTGGCAGGCCGGGGGCCGCGGCGATTGGGGGGGCGAGGGCGCCCGTGCCCGACGAGACGACCTTGGAGGCGTGCAGGTCGAGGTGCAGGATGCGGCCCTCGTACTCCACGGACACGCGGTCCGCGTTCGGGTCGGCCGTCTTCACCACAAAGTCGTGTCCCTCCTCATTCAGGCCCACCCAGGCGTCCTTCTTCTTGGCCACGTCGTAGATGCAGTACTGGGTGCCGTCCGACGTCGCCATGATGCCGCGCAGCTCAATGGGACCCGAGGGGCCGCCCGGCGCGCCTGCGGCGACCGCGTTCGCCGGGAGGAAGGGGGAGGCCTGGGCGAGGTCCGCCCGCAGGCGGACCGGCACAGCCGCCATGGCCGCGGCGGCAAGGACCGCCAGCACCCGGATTCTATGGGTTGATCCCGTCGTCATCGTCAGGGTGCAATAGACGCACCCGCGGGCGGAGGTCAAGAGACCCCGCTCCGGTCGCCCAAGGACCGCGCGGCCGGCGCGCGCGCGGGGGCGCCGGCCCGTGCGATGACATGGAGGCGCGCGCGGGCTGTCCCTTCATAGGTCTTCGCTGGACGGCGTTTCAATGTGATGTTTAGTCTGGGCGTCGCCCCCCGTGGCCGCAAGAAAATCGGGCGTGGCCAAGTAGCTCCCAAACCTATGAAAAACCGCTGTTTAAGCACGATTCGACTCGCGGCATTTCAGGCCCGGGAACCCGGGGGTCTTTGATGCGCTTCCCGGACCAAATCTCCTACCGGTTGGCGGTGGCGGTTTCCCTCGCCGCCATGGCCGCATGGGGTTGCTCGGGCGGCGGCCACAAGGCATGGCAGGGCTACCTTGAGGGTGACTTTGTCTACGTCTCCTCACCCATCGCCGGGCGGCTCCAGGCGCTCCCGGTGTCCAAGGGCATGCGCGTCGCAGCGGGGGCGCCGCTCTTCGAGCTGGAGCACGCCTCCGAGTCCGACGCGGAGCGCGAGGCGGACCAGGAACTCGAGGCCGCGAGGGCGCAGCTCCAGGACCTGAAGAAGGGATCGCGGCCGGACGAGCTCCACGCGCTGGAGGCGAAGCTGGCGCAGTCGAGGGCCAACGAGGAGGATTCGCGCCTCGAGCTCGAGCGCCAGGACGCGCTCTTCAAGGCGGGCGCCACCACGGCGAGCGACCACGACCGCGCAAGGCTGACGCACGACGCCGACGCCAGCGCCGTGGAGGAGAACCAGGCGCGCCTGGCCACCGCGCGCCTCGGCGGCCGAGCCGACGCCGTCAGGGCGGCGGAGGCGGCCGAGCGGGCGGCCACCGACGCGAGCGCCCGAGCCCGGTGGAACGTGGAGCAGAAGGCGCAGTCCTCGCCCGCGGCCGCGCTCGTCTATGACACGCTGTATCGCGTGGGCGAATATGTCTCCGCGGGCAGCCCGGTCGTCTCGCTCCTTCCCCCCGCCAACATCAAGGTGAGGTTCTTCGTCGGCGAGCAGGACTTCGCCAGACTCAGGGCCGGGGACCACGTCAGCGTCTCCGTCGAGGGCGCCGCCTCGCCGCTCGACGGCACCGTGGACTACCTGTCACCCCAGCCCGAATACACGCCGCCCGTCCTCTACAACCGCGACAACCGCTCGAAGCTCGTCTACATGGCCGAGGCTGTTTTCGCGGGGGACGTGGCCGCCGACCTGCACCCCGGCCAGCCAGTCGACGTATCGCTGCCCGACAAATGAGCGCGGCCGAGCTCGCGATAGACGTCAGCGGCGTCACGAAGCGGTTCGGCGACAAGACGGTGGTGAACGCGATCGACCTCCAGGTCAGGACCGGGGAGATCTACGGCTTCCTCGGGCCGAACGGGAGCGGCAAGACGACGTTCATCCGCATGCTGTGCGGGCTGCTGACCCCCGACGGGGGCTCCGGCACCTGCCTGGGGCACGACATCCTCACGGAGCAGGCCCTCATCAAGAAGGAGGTCGGGTACATGACCCAGCGCTTCAGCTACTACGAGGACCTGAGCATCCGCGAGAACCTGGACTTCATCGCGCGCATCTACGGCATCCCGTCGAGGACGCAGGCCGTCCAGGAGAGCCTCGAGCGCCTCGGCCTCCAGAACAGGAGCTTCCAGCTTGCCGGCCAGCTGTCGGGGGGCTGGAAGCAGCGCCTGGCGCTCGCGGCGTGCCTGATCCACAAGCCGCGCCTGCTCCTGCTCGACGAGCCGACGGCGGGCGTCGACCCGAAGGCGAGGCGGGAGTTCTGGGAGGAGCTCCACCGCCTCTCCACGGAGGGCATCACGGTCCTCATCACGACTCACTACATGGACGAGGCCGAGCGCTGCCACAGGGTGGCCTGCCTCGCCTACGGCAACCTGCTCGTGCGCGGCACGGTCGGGGAGGTGATCGCGAAGGCCGCGCTGACGACCTGGGCCGTCGAGGGCGCCGACCTCCCCAGGCTGGCGGCCGCCCTGCGCGGCCAGCCCGGCGTCGAGCAGGTCGTGCCCTTCGGGAGCGTGATCCATGTGAGCGGAGCGGATGCGGCCGCCATCGAGGCCACCCTGGCGCGCGCCTGCGACGCGAGCCACAGGCGCACGAGGATCCCGTCGGGCCTTGAGGACGTGTTCATCGGGCTCATGGACCGAGCCAAGGACAACTACTCCTGACATGCCCCGCTTCACCCTCCACAGGCTCTGGGCGGTCGTGATGAAGGAGTTCATCCAGATGCGGCGCGACCGCGTGACCTTCGGCATGATGGTCGGCATCCCGCTCCTGCAGCTGACGCTGTTCGGGTTCGCGATCAACGCGGACCCCAAGCACCTGCCGACGGCCCTCCTCCTAGCGGACCAGGGCCCGTTCGCCCGCACGCTCGTCGCGGAGCTGAGGAACAGCGAATACTTCAACGTGGTGAAGATCGCCCAGAGCGAGGCCGAGGCCGACGAGCTGCTGCGCCTCGGGGACGTCCAGTTCGTCGTCGACATCCCCGAGAACTTCACGCGCAGGGTCCTCAGGGGCGAGCGCCCCACCCTGCTCATCGAGGCCGATGCCACAGACCCGGCCGCGACCGGTCCCGCCATCGCCGCGTTCCGCGCGATCGGCGACTCGGCGCTCGACCGCGACCTCACAGGGCCGCTCGCCCACCTGCGCGCCACGGCCGGCCCCGTCGACTTCGAGGTCCACGCCCACTACAACCCGGAGAACATCACGCAGTACAACGTCGTGCCGGGGCTGATGGGCGTCGTCCTCACGATGACGATGGTCATCATCACCGGCCTCGCGATCACCCGCGAGCGCGAGCGGGGCACGATGGAGAACCTCCTCGCCACGCCCGTGCGCCCCTTCGAGGTCATGGTGGGCAAGATCCTTCCCTACATCGCGGTGGGGTACATCCAGGTGACGCTCATCCTCATCGCCGCAAGGTTCCTCTTCGGGGTCCCGATGGTGGGAAGCCTCGTCCTGCTCTACTGCATCGCCCTCATCTTCATCGCCGCGAACCTCGCCGTCGGCATCACGTTCTCGACCCTCGCCAAGAACCAGCTCCAGGCCGTCCAGATGGCCTTCTTCTTCTTCCTGCCGTCGATCCTGCTCTCCGGGTTCATGTTCCCGTTCCGCGGGATGCCGGTCTGGGCGCAGTGGATCGGCGCCTGCCTGCCCAACACCCACTTCCTGCGGATCATCCGCGGCATACTCCTGAAGGGCAACGGTCTCGTCGACGTGCTCCCCGAGATCTGGCCCCTCGCGCTCTTCGTCGTGATCGCGATGACGGTCGGCGTGAAGCGCTACCGCCAGACGCTCGACTAGGTACTCGGGGCCGGGGGCTCCATCCGGATCACGGGATCCGGGTACTGCAGCGCGACGCCGCGCGACGCGAAGGCGCGCAGCATTCCGAGGTTGATCCGCTCGCGGACCGCCATGTGCGAGTCCCAGTCGGGGTCCGCCGTGTAATAGAGCACCTGGACCTTGAGGTAGCTGTCGGTGAAGTCCGCCAGGCAGACGATGATCTCGCCCTTGTGCACGCCGGGGTCGGCGCGGATCAGGGCGCGCAGGTCCGCGAGCACCTCCTCGATCTTCGCGGTCTGGTTGTCGTAGGACACGCTGATGGCCGTGTCGACCCGGCGCTGGGGCATCCGCGTGAAGTTGGTGATCACCTCGTTGGCGACCGTCTTGTTCGGGATGACCACCTGCGTGCGCTGCGCCGTCCTCAGGCGCGTCGACCGCAGGCCGATCTCCTCGACGGTGCCCTCGTAGGTCGACCCCACCCTGATGTACTCGCCCACGTAGAAGGGCTGGTCCATCACCACGACGAAGGAGCCGAAGAGGTTCGCGATCGTGTCCTGGGCGGCCAGGGCGAAGGCGAGGCCGCCGATGCCCAGGCCGGTGAGGAACGTCTTCACCTCGAAACCCAGGCTCTCGAGGACGACCAGGATGCTGAAGACGAGGAAGAACGAGCCGACCGTCTTCTTGATCAGCGGCAGGAAGGCGGCGATGTGCAGGCGCCGCTCGCGGGCGCCCACGGCGAACTGGTCGATCACGGCCCCGCCCGCCTCCGCGATGCCCCAGAGCACCACGGCGGTCAGGGCCCCCTGCTCGCCAAGCCGCACCAGGTGCGGCACCACGTTCCAGAGCGGCACGATCGTGAGGGCCGCGACGACGCCGCACAGCACCACGAGCGTCGCCGTCGGCTCCTCGAGGGCCGGGAACATCAGGGGATTCTTCGCCTTCTCCGAGAGCTTCCTGATTCGCGCGAAAAGCAGGGACACGCCGAAACGGCCAAGGACGACCGACCCCAGGACAACGGCCAGGAACACGATCCAGCGCGCCGTCGTGAAGTCCGTCGTCCCCGGCAGGAATCGGTCCTGGACCCAGTCGACCATATGGCGCAGCGGACCCGTGGGGGCGTCCGGGATCGGCATTGGGAGCATGTCGGCCATGGGAGGACATTGCCAAACCGGGCACCGGCCGCAACGTCAAGCCCGGGCAGTAGCCCCCGCATGCACCCGCCCGAGGCCGCCAATCCCCGATCGCCGACGCCCGCGCGCCCCACGGCGCGGGACGCGGCCGTCGCGCTCCTCTGCCTCGCCCTCGGCCTGGGCTTCGGGCTGGTCGTCTGGATGCGCGGCGGCGGCGAGCCCGCGCAGCAGTACATCGCGGGCTACCTGATCGAGCTCAGCCTCAGCGTCGACAACGTGTTCGTGTTCGCCCTGGTGTTCGCCCAGTTCCAGCTGGATGCGCGCCGCCAGCGCCGGCTCCTCTTCTGGGGGATCGCGGGGGCCGTCGTCTTCCGCACCGCGTTCCTTGTCGCCGGCGCCGGGGCGATCAACCGCTTCTCGTGGTTCATCCCGGTGTTCGGCGCGCTCATCCTCCTCACGGGCCTGCGGATGGCGGCCTCCAGGGGCCGCAGGGCCCCGGATCCGGGCGGCAGGCTGGTCGGGTTCGTCACGCGGCACGTGCCGACGGGGCTCGCCGCCCTGGTCGTCCTCGAGGCGACCGACCTGGTCTTCGCGCTGGACTCGCTGCCGGCCGTGCTGGCGGTCACCCATGATGCGGCGATCGCCGTCGCCTCAAACCTGTTCGCCATCCTGGGGCTGCGGTCCCTGTTCTTCGTCGTAAGCGGGGCGATGCGCTCGCTGCGTTTCCTGAACCTCGGGCTCGCGGCGGTCCTGTCGTTCGTCGGGATCAAGATGCTGGCGGAGGCATGGTACCGGGTCCCCACCCCGGCGTCACTGGCCGTGATCGCCGCGATCCTGGCGGCCTCGGTGACCGCGTCCCTCCTCCGGCCCATCGTCCCGTCGCGCTCCCAGGGCGCAAAAAAAGGCCCGGGTCCCCCCGACGGGAACCCGGGCCCCTGAATGTTTTCGCGTCAGGCGACCGCGATCTTGCGCGCCTTGGCGGACTCGGCCTTGGCCAGCGTCACATGGAGGACGCCGTCCTTCAGCTCTGCCCCGATCTTCTCGGAGTCGACCTCGTTGTCGTGCGTGACCACGAGGCGGAACGCGGCGTCGGACGACTCCCTGTGGAGGACCGTGAGGCCCTCGGGGAGCTTCGCCGTCCTCTTGCCGGTGATCGTGAGCTCACCGCCCTCGTCCGTGATCTCAAGGCCCTCCTTCGAAACGCCGGGAAGACCGACGGTGAGGCTGTAGCCTGCGTCGCTCTCGGTGATCTCGTAGCGGGGCCTGCGGGCCGCGGGCGCCCCGTTTGCGGTCTGCGACCCGTCGCGGGCCGGGATGAGTGTATTTAGAAATGACATGGTATGGGTTTCCTTGTTTTGGCGCGGCCTTAGTTGACCGACACGTTGATTTTCCTGGGCTTGGCCTCCTCCTTGCGGGGAAGGGTCACCGTGAGGATGCCGTTCTCGTAGGCGGCGGAGACCTTGTCGCCCTGCACCTGGTCGGCAATGCCGACCTGGCGGCTCAGGGCCACGTCCTTCTCGCCCTCGGACGTCTTCACCTTGCGGGAAGCGTTGATCGAGAGGGAGCCGTCGGCGTACTCGACGTTGACGGCCTCGCGGCTGACGCCGGGGATCTCGGCGCGCACGTAGGTGTTTTCCTTGTCCTCGTAGATGTCGACCGGGAATGAGTCAGGGGACCCTTCGGCAAGGCCGTTGAGGGCGGTCCCGAAGAGCCAGTCCAGTTCGCTGTCAATGGCGGCCACCCGTCCGCCAAATCGTTGAGACGTGGCGCCGCGGTAGCCGGGTTGTGTGAATTGTATGTATCGCATGGTATCCCCCCCATTGCATCTCCAGTGCCGCGATGGCCGATGACACAAAGCCCTGACTCGCAGTTCCTTGAGTCTTGAGCCAAGAACGCCGGTGTGCAGTTTATTCCCAACCTGTGACGCCCGTAGCGCTGAATCTGCACAGGCCCCGGCGGGCAGTGCAAAATAGGCGCTGTTCGACCAAAGACGGCCGGCCTTGAAAAAACCGTGGTGTTCAGACGCGCGCCTCTTTCGGGCCGTCATGGATCAGGTCGCTGTGACCGGCTGGGAAGCGGCGGCGGCTCCCTCCCGAAAAACTTTGCCTGATCGCACCCCGGGGCTTGGCTGGCTCGCATGAAACCGGTCCAGGCCATCGCAGTCGCCCTTCTCGGCGTGCTCGCCGCGGGCTGCGCCCACCCGGGCCCGGCCGCCGCGGCGCGCAGCGACCCGGCGCTGGAGCGGGTGATGAGTCTCGGGGACCTCGACCACGCCCTTCTCTGCAGGGCCATCTACAACGAGACCAACCGCGTGCGCGCGGCGCACGGCTCGCCCCCGCTCGGCCATCTCGACGCCCTCGACGCGGCGGCGGACCTGCAGGCCAGGTATCTCGCGCTCACCCTCATGGCGGGGCACTGGAACCCGCGCCCGGGGCAGCGGGACGTCGGCGAGCGCGTCATCCACGAGGGACTCGGGCCCGGGAGCGCCGGCGAGAACGTCATCATGATGCCCGCGATGCGCCCCCCCGACGCGCCAGACCGCGAGTACACCTACGCGGCCTACGCCGCCTTCCTCCTGGAGGGCTGGATGAACTCCCCTGATCACCGCGAGACGCTGCTCGACCCGAGGTTCACCCATTTCGGCTGCTCGGCACGTCTTGCCCGCGGCTTCAAGGAGGGCGACCGGAGGATATTCGCGGTGCAGGTCTTCTACCTTCCCGTTCCCCCGCAGGACCCGGACCGGGACCCGGCAAACATCTCGCCCAGGCCCGCCGGGCGAACGTAAGTTTGGACCGGTGGCCGCCCACGGGAAACATCGTTCGCCATGAGCCTCACGCGCATCCAGGTCCCCCCGGGCACGGCGTGTCTTGCAGGCCTTCCGGCGCATTTGTCACCCTCCCTCCAGAAATCAATGGCGTAAGAACCGAGCGTGTTTGGCTACGGACGGCGCACATCCCGATATTCTTTGCGGGGAGGTGGCTCCCTGATTGTCTCGACCTCAGTGAACCTACGGCTCGCGGCCGCAGCCGCCCTTTTCTCCCTTCTGTCCGCCGGGTGCGCGCAGCTCCCCCCACTCGTGCCGGCCGCCCTCCCGGACCGCCCCATGACGGCCGCGGATTTCAGCGCTGAACAGCTCGGACGGGCCATCTTTGACGAGACGAACCGCGTGCGTGCGGCCCACGGGGTGCCGCCCCTGGCTCATGCCGCGCCACTGGACTCGGCGGCCGAGGAGCAGGCGGCCTATATGGCCCTCGACGAGCGCGCCGGGCATACCAACCCGTTTCCGGGCGAGCGGGATGTGGCCGAGCGCGTCGGCCACGAGGGACTCGATAACGTCCGCGTCGCGGAAAATGTCATCATGGTCCCGTCGCGCCGCCCGCAGGGCGAGGAGCCCCGCTACTATACTTATTCGCAGTTTGCGGCGCTCCTGCTCGACGGATGGATGAATTCGCCGCCCCACCGCGCCAATATCATGAACCCGAAGTTCACGTACCTCGGCTGCGCCGCGCGTCTCGCCGACGCCATCCTCCCGGGCGACCAGCGGGTCTATGCCGCCCAGGTCTTCCTCCTGCCCCTCATGCGTCAGGGTGCCGGAGCCGTGTCCCCGTAGCGGCCCCAGCCGGCGACCAACTCGCGGACGACGACGCTGCCAACAGTGTAGGCCGACTCGAAGGCCTCGTCCTCGGCCATGTAGGCGTTGGTGGAACCGTACTGGAGGCTCTCCGCTGAGGTGACGCCCGGCTTCGGGATGCAATAGTCGCTCGCCGCACGAAGGACAAGGACCCGGGCCGGGTTCACCTTGCCCGCCTTCCCGAGGAACGTGATCGACTGCATGAAGCCCGTGTCCTCGCAGGCCGAGGTGACAAAGGTTCCCGTTCCGTTGGTGTAGAGCTTGACCCACCGCCTGGCCCAATCCGTCGAAAGCGTGCCCTGCCAGTATGTCGCCGACGTGAGCGTGTCGCCGATCAGCACAAACGGCGGGCGCTGCGCCTCGGGAAACCCGACGAAGTTCGCGCGGAATTTCCTCATCCCATCGGTGTCAGGGATCGCCGTGTCCTTGGTGAGGTTGTAGGCCCAGTGGACGAGGCCCGGATTGAGGTGATAGGCCTGGCCGATGTTTGCGCCCGGCTTGTCGAACGGGGTCGTCTTGTCCCAGGGGATCCTGCCGTCGGGCCAGTCCTTGGGAATCTCGCGCGGGTCGACATAGTTGTTGAGGTCGCCGTCGATGAGCCACTCGGCCCAAGCCGCGCTCCCCTGCGAAGCCATGAGGGGATCGACGCCCGCAGTGCCGGCCAGGATCCAATAGGCCTTCGTCAGGTCGAAGCGCGGATCGAGGCCAAAGGCCATCGTGCTCGCCGCGGCGCGCGCCGTGGCCATCCCCGTCATGATCTCGACCACGCCGTCCGCATTCATGTGGATCGGCCGGAAGCCCGCCAGATTGGGGAGCACCTTGTCCATATGGAGCCGCTGGATCCAGCGCGAGGCCTCCCCGTCGGACTCCCCGGTTCCCTTCGGGTCGTTGTAGTTGCTCTCAAACGTCGTCACGATCACCACCTTCACGGGGATCGGGTCCGCCTGCGTGCGCAGGACGGCGCCGAGGAGGGCGAATGCGGCTATGGAGGCCCTGGCCAGCATGTTCATCCCCTGCGCAAAGCAGGCCCCATGCCTCGGGCGGGCTTCTGTGGAACATCGCGTCGGCACGCCTGATGCTCGGGGGATCCCCTCCCTGCGGGCAAACCTTTCCCTCGCCTCCGCCGGACCCGGCGGTGTAGGAATGGCGCCCGGCGGGCAGCGCGGGCGAAACGGGCCCGGTGCCGCAGAACAATCTCCCATCTCGATGAGCCTCACGCGATTCTCCGTCCCGCCCCTCCACAAGGTGACCCGTTCGCTCGCCGCCGTCGCCATGGGCCGCGAGATGCCCGACCTCGTGATCACCGGCGCGCGCCTCCTCTCGACCTATACCGACCGCGTGCATGCGAACCGCGAAGTGTGGGTCAAGTCCGGCCGGATCGCCGCGGTCAAGCCCGCCGGCGCCTACAGGGCCGCGCACGGCTCGGGCGCGGTCCGCTTCGACGCCCGCGGCGGGATCGTCGCCCCGGGCCTCGTCGACCCGCACCTCCACATCGAGAGCTCGATGATGACGGCGTGCGCGTACGCGGAGGCCGCCCTCCTGAACGGGACGACGACGATCTTCTGCGACAGCCATGAGATCGGGAACGTGTGCGACGTGAAGGGCATCGAGTGGATGCTCGAGGACGCGCGGCAGGCCCCCCTGTCCATCTTCCTGACGGTGCCGAGCACCGTGCCGGCCACGGGCCCCCGGTTTGAGACGGCGGGCGGGGACCTGACGCCGCGCAAGATCGGCAGGCTGTTCGACCGATGGCCGGAGGCCGTGGGCCTCGGCGAGAAGATGGACTTCGTGCAGGTCGCGATGGGCAACCGGCGCAGCCACGCCGTCCTGGCCGAGGCGATCAGGAGGGGCCGGCCCGTGTCGGGGCACATCTACGGCCGCGAGTTTGTCGCGGCGGGCGCGGCGTCGGGCATCACCGACACGCACGAGGCGATAGACCGCGAGATCTCCGACGACTTCCTGGAGAACGGCGTCTGGGTCTTCCTGCGCGGCGGCAATCCCGCGACCCCGTGGAATTCCCTCCCGCTCGCGATCAAGGCGGTCACGGAGCTGGGCGCCAGCCCCAAGCGGGTCTGCGTCTGCACTGACGACCGCGACGCGGACGACCTCTTCCTCTTCGGCCTGGACTGGGTGGTGCGCTCCGCGGTGGACGCGGGAATACGGCCCCCGATCGCCTGGAGCATGGGCTCGCTCCACCCCGCGACGCGCTTCGGGATGGACGGCGACATCGGCGGCCTGGCGCCCGCGCGCCGCGCCGACATCGTGCTCCTCAACGATTCCCTGGAGCCCCAGTGCACCTGGTACGGCGGAGAGCTCGTGGTCAGGGACCGGCGGATCACGCCCGTCCTCGACCGGGCGCTGTCGCGCCGCTACAGGTATCCAAAGGCGGCATACGGGACGGTGATCCTGCCAAAGGGGCCCAGGCTCACGCCCGACCTGCCCAAGCGCCCTGTCACCGCGAACGTCATCCGTGCGGCTCTCCCGGGCATCATCCTCTTCCACGACCGCCTGCCGCTGAGCCCGGGGGCCGGCGAGCAGTGGCCCTCGCTCCTCGCGCGAGAGAAGCTCTGCTTTGTCACCGTCGTCGAGCGCCATGGCAAGTCGGGCGCCGTGGCCCACGGGCTCCTGAAGAACTTCGGGATCCGGGACGGGGCCGTGGCGAGCTCTGTCGGCCACGACGCCCACAACATCATCATCGCGGGCAAGGACGAGGCCGACATGCGCCGGGCGCTGGCCGAGGTCCGGCGCATGCGCGGAGGGGTGTGCGTGGTGCGCGCGGGAAAGGTGGCCGCGAGCGTGGCGCTTCCCGTGGCGGGCCTCATGTCCGACAAGCGCGCCCCCGAGGTCGCCAGGGCGACCACGAGGCTCAAGGAGGAATGGAAGGCCGCCGGGTGCACGCTGCCCTACATGGGCTTCAACCTGATCCCTCTTTCCGTCATTCCCGAGATTAGAATCACGGACAAGGGGCTGGTCACCGTCCCCGGGATGCGGATCCTCCCGCTTTTCGAGAGGGCCTGAGCGGGTCCGGGCCAAAAAACGTTCGGAATCCGCCGGGCGATCTGGTTCGATCGCCGTCCCAATGACGTTCAACTTCGACACGCCGCCGGACAGGCGGGTCACCGACTCCCAGAAGTGGCAGAAGTATGCCGGCCAGGACATACTTCCCATGTGGGTGGCGGACATGGACTTCGAGGTTGCACCCGTCATCACGGAGGCGATCCGCGAGCGCGTCGGCCACGCCATCTTCGGCTACTCGAGGCCGGTGAAGTCGACCACCGACGCCATCGTCGACGCTCTCGGCGCGCGCTATGGCTGGAAGATCGAGCCCGCCTGGCTCGTGTGGCTTCCCGGCCTCGTGTGCGGTCTCAATGTCGCGGCGCGCGCCTTCGCCGACGACGGCGACGAGATCCTCAGCCTCTCGCCGATCTATCCCCCGTTCACCACCGCGCCCACGAACCAGGAGCGCGTGCCGAAGAACGTCCCGCTGGCCCTGAACACGGCAGCCCGGCGCTGGGAGATCGACTGGGATGCCCTCGAGGCCGCCGTCACCCCGCGCACGAAGGCGTTTATCTTCTGCCACCCGCACAACCCGGTGGGCCGCGTCTGGACCCGCGCGGAGGTCGCGCGCCTCGCCGACTTCTGCACGCGCCACAAGCTGGTGCTCATCTCGGACGACATCCACTGCGACCTGATCCTCGACCCAGCCGCCGTCCACGACCCGTTCGGCGTCGTCGCACCCGAGACGGCCGCCCGCACCGTGACGCTCATGGCGCCCAGCAAGACCTTCAACGTGCCGGGCCTCGGCACCTCGTTTGCCATCATCCCCGATGCGCCGCTCAGGATGCTCTTCACCAGGGCAACCCGGGGGATCGTCGCCGAGGTCAACGCCCTCGGGTACGTCGCCTGCGAGGCCGCCTACCGGCACGGGGAGCCGTGGAGGAAGGCGCTCATCGAGTACCTGCGCGCCAACCGCGACTTCCTCGCCGACTTTGTCGGTCGCGAGCTCCCGGGGGTCGTCATGGAGGCGCCCGTCGAGGCGACCTACCTGTCGTGGCTCAACGTGTCCGCCCTCGGGCTGTCGCAGCCGACGAGGCATTTTGAGGCGCACGGCGTGGGCCTGAGCGACGGCGTCCCGTTCGGCGCAAGGCCCGGCACCCACGTCCGCATCAACTTTGGCTGCCCGCGGTCCACGCTCGCCGAGGGTCTCTCTCGCATGGCGACGGCGCTGCGCGCGCGATGAACCCTTCCGGTCCCAGCCGGAAGACGCTCCTCGTCCGCAACGCGGACGTCCTGGTGACGATGGACGGCGCACGCCGCGAGATCCCCGGCGGGGGCCTTTTCGCCGAGGGCAACGTCATCACGGCCGTGGGAGCGGCGGCCGAGCTTCCCGCGACGGCCGACACCGTGCTGGACCTCGCCGGCCACGTCGTCCTCCCCGGCCTGGTCAACACCCACCACCACATGTTCCAGAGCCTGACGCGCGCGCTGCCGCAGGCCCAGGACGCCAGCCTGTTCGGCTGGCTGGAGGCGCTCTACCCCGTGTGGTCGAGGATAACGCCCGAGATGCTCGGGGTCTCCACGCTGACCGCGATGGCGGAGCTCATCCTCTCGGGCTGCACCACGTCGAGCGACCACCTCTACCTCTTCCCGAACGGGTGCCGCCTGGAGGACACGCTGGAGGCCGCCGCGCAGATCGGCATGCGCTTCCACGCGACGCGCGGCGCGATGAGCGTCGGCAGGAGCGCCGGCGGCCTTCCCCCCGACAGCCTCGTCGAGGGGGAGCCCGCCATCCTCGCCGACATGCGGCGCGTGGTCGAGGCCCACCACGACGCCGGCCGCTACGCGATGCGCCGCATCGCCCTCGCCCCCTGCTCGCCCTTCTCCGTCAGCACGGACCTCATGCGGGAGTCCGCCACGCTTGCGCGGTCGCTGGGCGTCGGGCTGCACACGCACCTCGCGGAGAACGACAGCGACGTGGCCTACAGCATCGAGAAGTTCGGCCTGACGCCCGCGGAATACGCGCAGGAGCTGGGCTGGACGGGACCCGACGTCTGGCACGCGCACTGCGTCAAGCTGGATGAGGCGGGAATCGACCTCTTTGCGCGGACCGGGACCGGCGTGGCGCACTGTCCCTGCTCGAACATGCGCCTCGCGTCCGGCATCGCGCCGATCGGGCGGATGCGGGCGAGGCGCGTCAACGTCGGCCTCGGCGTCGACGGGTCCGCCTCGAATGACTCCGGGAGCATGCTCGCCGAGGCGCGGCAGGCCATGCTGCTCCAGCGCGTGGGCTTCGGCCCCGCGGCGATGACGGCCAGGCAGGCCCTGGAGCTGGCGACTCGGGGCGGGGCCTCAGTGCTCGGGCGCGACGACATCGGCGCCCTGGCGCCGGGCATGGCCGCGGACTTCGCCGCATTCGACATGCGCGGCGTTTCCACCGCGGGCGCCCAGCACGACCCGGTCGCGGCCCTTGTCTTCTGCAGTCCCGGCGCGGCCTCGTGCGTCGTCATCGACGGGCGCGTCGTGGTCCAGGAGGGACACCTGCGCACGGTCGACCTTCCCGTCGTCGTCGAGCGCCACAACCGCCTCTCCCTCAGGCTGGCCCGCGGCTGACGCCGGCACTTGCCGGTTGCGGGCGGCGGCGTCCCGGGCATCCTCATCGCGGACATGCGCATCGAAAAGATAGAGGTCGCCTCCAATCTCTTCCTCTCGCCGCTGGCGGGCTACACCAACCTGCCGATGCGGATGACGCTGCGCGAGATCGGCGGCCTGGGCTGGGCCACGACGGACCTCGTCAACGCCCGCTCGCTCATCGAGCGCAATCCCACGGCGCTCAAGCTCGTCGAGTCGTGCGCCGAGGACCGCCCGCTCTCCATCCAGCTTTTCGGGAGCGTTCCCGGCGAGATGCGCGACGCGGCCGACATGTGCGAGCAGATGGGGGCCCAGGCTGTCGACATCAACATGGGCTGCCCGGTGAGGAAGGTGACGAAGATAGGGGGCGGGTCCGCGATGATGACCGAGCTCGGCAAGACCGCGTCGCTTGTCCGCGACATGGTGGGCGCCGTTTCCATCCCGGTGACGGCGAAGATGCGCCTCGGGTGGGACGCCGAGAACATCACGGCCCCGGACCTCGCCCGCGCGCTCGAGGACGCGGGGGTCTCGGCGGTCTTTGTCCACGGTCGAACGCGCGCCCAGGGATTCTCGGGGACCGTCAATCTCGCAGGGATTAGGTCCGTAGTGGAGGCCGTGGGCGCGATTCCCGTCATCGGCAACGGCGACATCACGACGCCCGAGGCCGCGAAGCACATGCTCGACGAGACGGGATGCGCCGGCGTCAGCATCGGGAGGGGCGCATTCTACGATCCGTGGATCTTCAGGAGGACGGAGCACTTCCTCAGGACGGGAGATGTCCTTCCCGAGCCCGCGTTCGCCGAGCGGATCCGCGTCCTGAGGCGACACTTCGAGCGCTACTGCGACTTCTACGGCGAGTCCCGCGGGCCGAGGCTGTTCCGCAAGGTCGCGCCGTGGTACGCGAAACGCTTCGGGCCCGCGAAGCCCTTCAAGCAGAGGATACTGACGATCGAGTCCAGGGCCGACTTCGAGGCCGTCGTCGCCGAGTACGTGGCATGGCGCTCCGCGTTCTGCGACGAGTCGGGCGAGCTCCTTCCCAAGTACCAGCCGGCCCCGATGTCCCCGTCATTCATCGGGGGCGAGCCCGAGGCCGAGGTTTTCTCGCGCGGCTCCATCCCTGTCCCCGACGGCCCGATGGAGACCTGGTGATGCCCGCCGCGGGGCGCCGCGCTCAATAGTCCTTTGAGACCTCGGCGCCGGTAGCGTCCTTGAAGAAGATGGCCTTCTTCTCGGCATCGATCCGCTCAAATTCGATTCCCAGCGAGTTGTCGACCAGCTGGCCCTCGCGCACGATGCTCCCGTTGATGAGCGCCCTCGAGGGCGTTCCCTGGAAGACCCCGCCGATGCTCGCGTTCGCGACAAACGTCCTGAACGCCGCGCTCGCCGCGGGCGCGGCGTTGAGGTGCGTGGCGTCCACCTTCACGTCGGACGTGATGTCCGTCTGGGCCATGACCGACTCCACGGGCGCCGTGTTCGGCGTGGGGGTGGGAGTCGGAACGTCCTCGCCCGCCGCAGCCGCGTCGAGCTTCGCCTGCTCCTCCTTGCGGCGCTTGGCGATCGCGTCCTGGCCGGCGTCGACCGCGGACGACGCCGCGGCGACGACGGACTTTGCGGTCAGCGTGATCGGCGGGATCTTGATCGACACCTCATGGCTCGGGGTCGGGAAGAAGATCTTGTAGCTGTAGACGCCGCCGATCGCGACGGCGACCGCGAGGACGCCGATGCCCACCTTCGCCATCGGAGGCACGGCCGCCCTCTTGCCCAGGACCGAGGCCGGCGTCGGCGCCTTGCCCGGTTTCCCCGGCTTTCCCGGCTTAACAACGGGTCTTCCACCCACCTTCGTCACATCGCCCGCCACCTTGATGTTGATGGGCGGCTTTCCTGACGGCGGTTTTCCGGCCGCCGACGCGGACGAAGGCGTGCTCAATGAAAGCCGCGGCACGGCGCCCGGAACGGCGGGCGCATCGGGCGCACCGCCAGGAGGAGGAGGCGGCGGCGCGGAAAGCACGGACAAGGGAGGCATCGCCACGGAGCCGCGCGGGGGCCGCGGAGCCTCATATGACGGCATCGGAGGAGGAGGCGCGGCGTAAGGTTCCGGCGGGGCCATGTCCGGCTCGGGCGCCGGCTCATCATAGGATGGCGGCGGCGGCGGATCGGCCTTCTTCGGCCGCAACTTGAAAACAGGAAGCGCATCCGCCGACGGGGCTTCCATGCGCGCGGGGGCGGGCGGGGGGTTGGCCATGTGCGGAGGGGGAGGCGGTATAAAGGGATCAGGCGCAGCCGGTTCGGCGTGCCTCATAGCCGTATCATCGGCCAGATTAAGCTTCGGCTTGAGCCGCAAACGGGCGGCACCCTCCCCCTGCTCGGCCCCGAGAGGGGGCGGCGGGGGGGCGGAAGGCGGCGGCGGAGGCTCTGCCCCAGGAGGGGGGCGCGGCTTCAGACGAAGCGGTTGCGGCTCGTCGCTCATTGATAGGCAGGTAAATGACTTAAGGACAAAACACGAAACCAAAAAGATTCACTCGCGGTCTGAGAGGCTGAAGCCCAACCTATGCCGAACTGCCCATGAAACGACTCGTTCCGTTCGCCCTCGCCGTCGCCATGCTGACCGGCTCGGGATGCCACCTCTTCTCAAAGAAGAAAAATCCCGTCGCCCCGAAGGAGAGCCCCTACCTGGCCACGGACACCGAGCAGGATTTCATGCGCCGCTGGATAGACAAGCGGACGACGGACCTGGTGGCGAAGGGCATGAATCCCGAGGACGCCCATTTCCAGGCCGTCGCCGACTACAAGGTGGCCTACGCGTTCACGCGCACGGTCAACCAGGCCAAGTAATCACGTATCCCGCTTCACGTTAACGACCTCGATCTCAAAGACGAGGGTCGCGTCGGCGGGAATCCTGGGTGGGCTTCCCCGCCGCCCATAGGCGAGCTCCGGGGGGACGATGATGAGCCACTTGGCCCCGGGAGACATGAGCTGGAGGATCTGGTCCCATCCCTCGATGACGATCCCGCGACCCACGCGAAAGCTGAAGGGGTGGATGATATTGTCAGTGTGGTGGTCGAAGATCTTCCCGTTCAGGAAGCGGCCGGTGTAGTCCACCGTCACGATATCGCCCGCGTTGATCACGGGGCCCATGCCCGCCTCCTCGACGATGTACCGGATTCCGGTGTTCGATTTCTTGGCGTCGGGCCAGTTCTTCTCGACGATATCGAGATCGTCAGGGGGGATCTTCTCACGCTGAGCCCGGAGCAGCACGGGGGCCGCAAGTACGGCGCAGGCCAGGACGACAAACCGAAATTTTACCATGCGGCATTAACCTGCCAAAGCATCGTGTTTCGTCAAGAAACGACCTGAGACGGCGGGGTGGGCCGCGATGAGGCCGAGAGCCTTTCCGAGGAGCGTCTTCCCGGGCTCCATCCTGTGCCATGGCGACGCTCCAGACGGATGCGGCAGCGGTATGCAGTCCGCCTCGCGGACGCCCACGCGGACGCGGAAGGTCCGGCCGACCTGATCCTGGAGCGGCGCCGGCTCGAGGAAGCGGCTGATCCCCAGTTTTCCAATCGGGATGACGAGCTCCGGCTCAAGCAGCTTGAATTCGCGCTGCATCCAGTAGGAGCAGGCCTCCACCTCGTCGGGATCCGGGACCCTGTCCCCGCCCTTGGGCAGCTTCCCGGGAAAGCAGCGGCACACGGCCGCAAAGTAGAATCGGTCGCGCACCTCCTCTTCGGTCCAGCCGAGGGCCCCGTGGAACCACTTGAAGAGCGTCTTGCCCGCAGTCCACGCAAACGGCCGGCCCATGATGGGCTCCTTGTCGCCCGGGGCCTGGCCCACGAGCATCACCCGGCTCGCCACGGGCCGACCGACGACGACGGGCTTGTGCATCCGCGGGCAGCGCTGGCACCCCAGGAGGGCAGTCAGGTGTTTCTCGATCGTCGTTGGAGGCATGGCACAAAAAAGGATGGAGGCCCTTGAGGGCGCTCCATCCTTTGCAAAATCTCGTTAGCGCTGGTCTCAGTAACGGCGCTCGCCGCGGTCGCTGCGACCGCCGCCGCCGCCACCGCCGCCGCCGAAGCCACGACCGCCGCCGCCGCCGCCGCCGCCGAAGCCGCGACCGCCGCCGCCACCGCCGAAGCCGCCACCCGGGCGGTCCTCCTTCGGACGGGCCTCATTGACCGTCAGTTGACGGCCGCCGAGCTCGACGCCATTGACCTTCTCGGCCGCTACCTTGGCCTCTTCGGCCGTACCCATGGTGACAAACGCGAAACCGCGGGGGCGGCCCGTCATTTTGTCCATGGCGACGTAAACGTCGGTAACGGAACCGAACTGGCCGAAGTGCGAGCGGAGCTCGTCTTCAGTCGTTTTGAACGAGAGATTTCCAACGTATAGTTTGGAATTGCTCATGATGTGATGTTCGTAGAGCCACCGTCCGCTGCCAGTCCGTTCCCACCGTCGGGTTTCGAAATCATCACTTGAGCAAACCGCTCAGCCAACGACTCACCAGAAGCTGTCACCAAAACGCTATCTCTATCGATGCGGCAAAAACTGTGTCTATACTAACACTTTGCAAGATAAAACCGTGCGGCGGGGCCGCTGCTGCCTCCGCAACTACCTGAGGCCGCGCAGTGTTGAGCGGGCCCAGTCCCCCAGGATATCTTTCTCGTAACGGAGCGTGTCCGTCGTATCCAGGACGATCCGGCTCTGAAAGTTGAGGTCGCGGATATCCTCCGTGCCCTGCTTTACGACCCGTCCCGAGGCGTCCGTGACGACATAGCTGAACTTGAAGGCGGGGGGATAGATGTCCTTTACGATCCGGACGTCGTCCCATTCGGCCCCGTGCCAGGGCTCGAAGTCGCCCGCGAGGTCTATGTCCGTGAAGGTGATCTTGAGGTCGTCGCCGGGAGGGAGGAGGCTCGACGTCCGATCAACGAGGAAGCCGCGTATGCGGGAGAGGATCCAATCCCTGCCCTTGTCCGTCGGGAATTGCCCGTCCTTCACATCCGTGAACTTCTCAGGGTGGTCGAACACCACCTCCGTGCGGGCGGCGGGGGCCGCCGTGTCCGCAGCCCAGGCATGGCAGGCCAGGGCCAGAGCGAACGCTGCTGGTATCAGGCGTGTTATTTTCATGGTTGGCGATTTTTCCTGATCTCCTCCGGCGCCCGGTACGCTTGACGTCTCAGCGTCGGGATCTTCCCGGAATCTAATCCCGGATTTCAGGCCTTGTCCATCCGGCTCCGCGGATTTCGGGTGTCGCGGGGTGTCCCCTTTCCGCGCAAAAACAAGGCTTTTTTGGGCTTCGCCCCCGAGGATGCCCGGCCAAGATGCCTTCCATGATTTCCCAGGACGCCGGGGGCGAAACCCTCTTTGATTGGCTCTCGTCCCGGTCCGCAGGGGTGCTCCTCCATCCCACCAGCCTCCCCGGCAACCAGGGGGTTGGGACCCTCGACGCCTCGGCCATCGCCTTCCTGGATTTCCTCAAGGCGGCCGGGATGTCGTGGTGGCAGGTGTGCCCCCTTGGCCCGACCGGCTTCGGCGACTCGCCCTACCAATGCTTCTCGGCCTTCGCAGGGAACCCCTATCTCATAGACCTGCACGCCCTTGCGGACACGGAGCTCCTCACCGCTGACGAGCTTGTCCCCCTCTCGAAGGTGGGGACCGGCGCCGTCGACTTCGGCGCGCTCTACCAGCTCAAGTGGCCGCTCCTTCGCCTCGCCTACGACCGGTACAAGCGCGCCGGCTTCCCCACGATCGGGGCCACGTCCTTCTCGGCGTTCAAGGCCGAGCAGGCCTCGTGGCTGGACTCCTATGCCTGCTACCGCGCGCTCAAGGATTCCTATGGCGGGCGGGCGTGGTGGGATTGGCCCGCGGCCGCGCGCTCGTACAAGGGGCTCGCGGAAAAAACACGATCGTCGCTCGTGGCCGAGATAGGGGCGCATCAATTCTACCAATACGTCTTCTTCGGCCAATGGGGCCGCCTCCGCAGCGAGGCCGCCTCCCGCGGCATCGGCATCATCGGCGACATCCCGATATTCGTGGCGGCCGACTCGGCCGACGCATGGGCGGAGCCCGAGCTCTTCGAGCTCGGCAAGGACGGGCGGCCGATCGCCGCGGCCGGTGTCCCGCCGGACTACTTCTCGAGCGACGGCCAGCTCTGGGGCAATCCCCTGTACCGCTGGGACGTCCATGCCGCCGGGGGCTACGCGTGGTGGAAGAAGCGCCTGGGCGCCTCGTTTGCGGTGTGCGATATCGTCAGGATCGACCACTTCAGGGGCTTCGACGCGTTCTGGCGCATCCCGCTGCCGGCCGCGAACGCAAAGACCGGCGAATGGATGCCGGGGCCCGGACTCGACCTCTTCCGCGCGATAAAGACGGCCTTCCCCGACGCGAAGATCATCGCGGAGGACCTCGGGCTGCTCACGCCGTCGGTCGAGGAACTCCTCGCGCGGACCGGCCTTCCCGGAATGGCGGTCCTCCAGTTCGCCTTTGGCGGGGACGCAAAGAACCCCTACTTGCCCCACAACCTGCGCGCAAACGGGGTCATCTATCCGGGCACGCACGACAACGACACGGCGATCGGGTGGTACGCCCTCGCCGACGAGAGGACCCGCGACCACGTCAGGCGGTACCTGCGCGTAAGCGGCAAGGAGATCTGCTGGGACCTCATCAGGACGGCGTATTCGGCGGTGAGCCGCATCGCGGTGGTCCCGATGCAGGACATCCTCAGCCTTGGCTCCCAGGCGCGCCTCAACACGCCGGGCCTTCCCCAGGGCAACTGGAGGTGGCGCCTCGGTGACGGGGACATCGAGGGACTGGTCTCGGGCGGCACCGCGGCGTACCTCGCCGACATGGCCTCGCTGAACGGGCGCCTGCCCGAGGCGCAATAGGCACCCCGGAGTTGAAACCTCGGGTATGATGTCTCAGACTGCACCAGGAAGTCCTCCCATGTTCGCTGATCTCATACGCCTCATAAACCGCCGGCCGCCCTTCGATTATGAGCGGGGGTTTGTTCGCGAGGTGAACGTGAGCAACAGGTCGCCCCGGGACCGGAAGGTGGAGCGGGTGCTCGTCGCCGGCTGGATCATCATCGTCCTGAAGAGCGTCGCGATCGTCTGGCTCTTCAACCGGTACCGCATACCCATAAGCCCGCTCTGGGTCATCGCGCCGACCGTCATTTTCGCAACCCTGTGCACCGCGGTCTATGCGCTGAGGGACTGACGCGAGTCCTGAGCCTAAATGCCCCGCATCATCGGACTCAGGAGCCCCCACGCGAAGGTCGGGAGGATTGTCCTCTTTGGCCGGATGCTGGACAAGGCGAGGCTCCATTCCCGCGGTGCGCTTCCCTCCGAGTACCAGGGCAGCCTCGGGGCCGGCAAGCCGACCCACTTCGATGCCCGCTGCTGCCGGTTTCTCGGGGTCCGCTATGAGGACGTGAGGGACCGCGCCCTGAATCAGGGATGCGACGAGGAGGTCCTTGCCTGGGCGCACGCGCGCGGCGCCGCGCTCGACGACGAGGCGTGTTCCAACTGGAACCGCTTCATCACCAAGATCGGCTGGCGCGACGACCGAAGCGACATCCTCAGGGCGCGCGTGGCCGAATACGGCCTTGGCGACGCCAGGCCTGAGACCTTCTGCGAGCTTTTCGACCTGGACGAGTGCCGCCCGCCGGGCGGCACGCGTTCCTGGGAGGGGCAGCCTATCTTCGTCGTGGTCATCATGGGCGTCGCCGGCTGCGGCAAGAGCACGGTCGGCAAGGCGCTCGCGGACGCCGTGGGTTGGGAATTCATCGAGGCGGACGACCTCCATCCGGCGGCGAACATCGCCAAGATGGCCGCCGGCATCCCCCTCACCGACGAGGACCGGGGCCCCTGGCTCGCCGGCGTCCGCGCGTCGATCGATGCCTGCCGGGCCCGGGGGACGCGGGCCGTCGTCGCCTGCTCCGCGCTCAGGCAGGCGTACCGCCTCATCCTGGCTCCGGACCCCGGGGACACGCGGTTTGCCCACCTGCGGGGTGGATTCGGGCTGATCAGGGGCCGGCTCGCGGGCCGCTCGGGCCACTTCATGGGCGAGGCCCTCCTGCAGTCGCAATTCGACACCCTGGAGGAGCCCCTTGACGCGCTCGCGCTCGACGCGGGCCACGCGCCTGGCGTACTCGTCAGCCGAATACGGGAGGTGCTTTCGCTATGACGGGGACGAAGCTCCTGGGCCGCCGCCTCTCGATCATTGCGGCGCAGATCCTCCTCATCGTCGTGCTCGTGGCCGCGGGGGCGGGGTTCTGGCTGCGCAGCCGCATGGTCGCGAGCCTTCCCACCCTCGATGGCGACGCCCGGCTCGGCGGGCTGGCCTCCTCCGTCAAGATCACGCGGGACGCGCTCGGGGTCGCAACCATCTCCGGGTCGAGCCGCCTCGACGTGGCCCGGGCCACGGGCTGGCTCCACGCGCAGGACCGGTTTTTCCAGATGGACGTCCTGAGGCGCCGCGGGGGCGGCGAGCTGTCCGAGATTTTTGGGTCCGCCACCCTGCCCCTCGACCGCGAGGCGCGGATGCACGGCTTCCTCAGGCTTGCGCACGAGGTGCTCGAGCGCGAGCCGGCGGGGCACCGGGCGATCATCCAGGCCTACACGGAGGGCGTGAACGCGGGCCTCGCGGCGCTGCATGCCAAGCCCTGGGAATACTCCGTCCTGCGGATCGAGCCCAAGCCCTGGACCCCTGAGGACATCGTTCTCGTCAATTTCGCGATGACGCTCGATCTCCAGGAGGGCACCGGGCACTACGTGCGTGTCCTGGCGACGATCCGCGACGAGATGGGTCCGGCCTCCCTGGCCTTTTTCGCCCCGCTCTACACCACCGGGGACGCGGCGCTTGACGGGTCGACGGGTCCGGTGCCTCCCCTGCCCCCGGCGTCCGAGGTGGACCTCCGAACCGGCGACACGCCCGCGCCGACCACGAGCCTGGGGAACGCATCGTGGCCGGACAACGAGACGCCGGGCTCGAACAACATGGCCGTCGCCGGCTCGCTCGCCGCGGGGGGCGGCGCCCTCGTGGCCAACGACATGCACCTTCACCTGAGCGTGCCCAACATATGGTACCGGCTCTCCCTGAAATGGCCCGGCCACGAGGAGACCGGCGTCACGCTCCCCGGGGTGCCTGTAATCGTCGCGGGAAGCACCGGCAAGCTGGCGTGGGGATTTACCAACTCCGACGCCGGCACGGGCGACATCATCGTGGTCGATCCCAGCATCTCTCCCGAAATGTACCACGGTCCCCACGGCGGCGACCTTGTTGCCTATGAAAGGCGCACCGAGACCGTCCCTGTCAGGGGCTCGAAGGCGGCCACGATGGAGTTCAAGTGGACGGTGTGGGGGCCGGTTGTCGCCGAGGGCGCGAACGGCCACCAGCTCGTGTACCACTGGAGCGCGGACGACCCCGCCGCCACGAACCTCGCCATCATCGACCTTGAGGATGCCTCGGGCGTGCGGTCGGCCATCGCCGTCGCCCACCGCATGGGCATCGCGGCCCAGAACTTCGTCGTCGCGGATTCGGAGGGCCAGATCGCCTGGACCGTCGCTGGCCAGATTCCCAGGCGCGTCGGGTATGACGGCCGCCTTCCGGTCACGTGGCTCTATGGCGACCGCCGATGGGACGGCTACCTGGGGGACGAGGCGCCCTCCATCATATCCCCGGCAAATGGTTTCCTGTGGACGGCGAACAACCGGACGGTCGGCGGCAAGGCCCTGGCCGAGCTCGGCGACGCCGGGTATGACATACCCGCGCGCGCCCGCCAGATCCGCGACGACCTCAGCGCGCTGGTGGGTGCAGGCCGACCAGTGGAGCCCAGGGACCTGCTCAGCATCGAGCTCGACGACCGCGGCATGATGCTGGCCCCGTGGCATGACCTCATGGTCGAGGCGCTTAAGCCCGACGCCGGCCCCGCGAACCCGGGACGCTCCGCACTGCTTGAGGCCGCCCAGAAATGGGACGGGCGGGCCGACACGTCCTCGGTCGGCTACAGGGTTGTCCGCGACTTCCGCCTTGCCGTCGCGCATCGGGTGCTCGATCCGATCTTCGCTGCGTGCGTCGAGCGCGACCCCGACTTCACGTGGACAAGGCTCAACTATGAACAACCGCTCCTGGCGATCATCAGGGGCAGGCCCGCGAACCTGCTCGACCCCGGGTACCACGGGTGGGCCGACCTCCTCGGCGCCGCGGCGGACGACGTCTCCGCGGCGTACGCCAAGCACGGGCTGGACCCAAGGTCCGCGACGTGGGGCCAGCGCAACACCGCGAGGATCGAGCATCCGTTTGGGAGGATGCTCCCCTGGTGGCTAGCGAGGTACATCAGCATGCCCGCCGACGAGCTTCCAGGGGACTCGCACATGCCGCGATGGCAGGACGTCGACTTTGGCTCGAGCGAGCGCTTCGTCGTCTCGCCGGGCCGTGAGGCCTCGGGGATCTTCCACATGCCCGGCGGCCAGGTCTCGAACCCCTGCTCGCCCTTCTTTCGCGCCGGCCACGAGTCATGGGTGCACGGCGACCCGACGCCGTTCCTGCCGGGCATGACGGAGCACACCGTCGCCCTCGCGCCGTGAGCGGTGAATTGAATTGTCGCTCGCGGGCCTTCGTCGCTTAGTGGGGACCACGCCGCCATGAAGAAAAAGCAGCGCAGCCTCACCGTCTTCTTCGCCGGCGAGCTCTTCGACCTGAAGCACCTGATCGGGAACGCCTACCTGGCCGAGGCGATCTACGAGAAGTCCCACGGTGCCTACCTCTGCGCCCTTCCCCAGGACTTCGACCCCCGCGGCAAGGCGCCGCGGGCAATCCGGGACCACCACATCCGCACGCTCGCGGGCTGCGACCTTGCGCTCTTCAGCTTCGACGGCCCCGACCTCGACAGCGGCACACTGGCCGAGTTCATGATCGCGAAGTTCGCTGACATCCCGTCGGTGATCCTGCGCAGCGACCGTCGGGGGGCCGGCTCAGGCGCCTCGCAGTGGAACATGATGGCCAACTTCTATCCGAGGACGGCAATCGTCACCGTCGATGGCCTCGGCGCCTACAAGGCAATCCTGAAGAAGCGGCGCCGCAAGATGGACGAGGTGATACGCCTGGCGGGCCAGCATAGCTCGGCAGACGCCCAGCGGATGTGCGACGAGATTGCCGGCGCCGTCGTGCGCGCCTTCGACCGGGTGCGCAACCTCCCCCCGGTCATGCCGAAGCACCTGCGCGAGGAGATCTACAACTGGCTCCCTCTGATGCCAGGCCTCCGCGGCAAGGAGAAGCAGCTGCGCCGGGAATTCGAGAACCACCTCGAGCGCAAGGTCCAGAGGGACCTGCTCTGACACCGCCATGCTCCGCGTCCTCCAGCATCCCCTCGCCGACCACATCATCACGCACCTGCGCGACAAGACGACGAAGCCCGCGACGTTCCGCGCCCTCGCCTACCAGCTGACGCTCATGCTCGCGATCGACGCGACGCGCGATCTCCCCACGGAGGACAAGGCGATCGAGACGCCCCTTGAGCCCATGACCGGGCGCGTCCTGGCGCACCAGCCGATCGTGGTGGTTGCGATCCTCAGGGCGGGCGTCTCCATGGTGCAGCCGTTCATGGACGTCTTCCCGGATGTCAGCGTGGGCTACGTCGGCCTCGAGCGGGACCACGTGACCGCGGTCGCCCGCAACTACTACTGCAAGCTGCCTCCTCTTCACGGCCGGCGCGTGTTCGTCGTCGACCCGATGCTCGCCACGGGCGGCTCCGCATCGCAGGCGATCGAGGTGGTGAAGCAGAACGGCGCGGTCGCCCCGCGCCTTGTCTGCATCATCGCGGCGCCGGAGGGCGTCGCGGAGGTCGCCAAGCACCACCCCGATGCGTCGGTCCACGTGGGCGTGCTCGACCGCACGCTCAACCCGCGCCGCTACATCCTGCCCGGACTCGGGGACTTCGGCGACCGCCTCTACGGGACCTGAGGGGCTATTTCGGAGCGCCCTCGCCCCAGGCAAGCACGAGCCGCGTGAAATAGAGCGTGTCCAGCTTGTCGACGCCGGGAACCGGCCTGCTGTCGTAGTTGTTCGAGACGCCCATGCTCAGCTTCCAGAGGGACTTGTCGATCGGCACCGTGAAGGCCGCCTCGTGCGTGACGATGAAGTTGCCGAGGTCCTGGAATGCGGGGACGAACGAGATCTTGTCGGTGAACTGCGAGTTCTTGATCTTGAGCATGTACTCCAGCTCGAAGTCCGCGCCGAGGCTGCTCAGGGACGGCGTCGGCTCGGTGTACTGGTCGTACCGATAGGAGAGGCCCGCGCGGCCGGTGAACGTCTCGTCCTTCACCTTGATGAAGTCGTAGCCCAAGCCGCTCGCGGCGATGTCATAGAGGGTGATGTCGTTCACGCGGTCATAACCGCCCTCGTCGCGCACGTACCACGACGTCGTCGCCGTGAACAGGTCAGCATAGTCCGCGCCCAGCTTGAACTGGTCGGCCGAGACTTGGCCGTCCGTTTCCTGGCGCGCGTAGTTGGTGTAGTACTGGAACGTGTCCAGGGGCCCGACCAGCATCGCGCGGTAGCCAAGGGCGGTTGAAAGCTGGGCCTGCGTGCCGGTGCGCCCTCCGATGTCGACATCGGCCTCGTAGCTCCACTTGCGCCGCAGCGCCACGACGTCGGGGTCCTCGCCGCCCGCGGCCCACGTCGCCGCAATGTTGCCCACGGGAAGGTCGACCGAGGAGTTCGGGCCGGTGACGCGGACCTTGTCCTGCGCCACGGCAGAGATCTTCCCAATGAGGCCCGTGCCGTCCGCAAAGCGCACCGAAACCACATGGTCCGTCGTGATCTTCGTGACCAGGACCTGCTTGATGTTAAGCTCGCCGGCGTAATCCGTTTCCATGGTGACCACGCCGCCATGGATCTTCGTGATCTTGCCTACTATGCGCGCCCCGTCAGCGGTCTCGACGGTGTCCGCCGAGACCCGCGCCGCGACGAAAAGCGCGGCGCACAGGAGCATTTTGCCCGCGAATGAGCTAATCGTTTTGTTGTTCATTTCGTATAAAAAAATCCCCGACCAATCCGGGGGGTTAGAAGGGGACCTTTTGTCCGACCCGCAGTCAAACGCCGAGTTCGGAAAATTTTCGCCGCGATTTGCCCGGCGTCGCTCGCGTCTTTACATGCGCACTTGCGGACGATTGCCTCGGGCCAAGCCCGACCCGATGCCCATTGCCGTTCAACGACCTCCGCTGCTCGTCGCCGACAGGTGGCGCGACTACCAGCTGGTGGACTGCGGCGAGGGAATGAAGCAGGAGCGCTGGGGACCCTATACGCTCGTTCGCCCGGACCCCCAGGTGCTGTGGCCCAGGCAGGACGCGGAACCCGGCGCGCGCTGGGACAACTGGGACGGGTTCTACCACCGCAGCGAGGCGGGCGGCGGACGCTGGGAGTTCAAGCGCGACCTTCCCGAGCACTGGGAGATCCGCTATGACGCCCTTGGCCTCGTCTTCAAGATACGCCCGACGTCGTTCAAGCACACGGGGCTCTTCCCCGAGCAGGCGGTCAACTGGGACTGGATCCACTCGACCATCAAGGGGGCCGGGCGCGAGGTGAACGTCCTCAACCTCTTCGGCTACACAGGCGCGGCGACCTGCGCCGCAGCGGCCGCGGGGGCCTCGGTCTGCCATGTCGACGCCGCCGAGGGGATGGTCAAGTGGTGCAAGGAGAACGCGGTCCTGAGCGGCCTTGCGGACAGGCCGATACGCTACATCGCCGACGACTGCCTCAAGTTCGTGCGGCGCGAGGTGAAGCGCGGCCGCACGTACGACGCCATCATCATGGATCCTCCCACCTACGGGCGCGGCAGCACGGGAGAGCTCTGGCGCCTCGAGGACCATCTCTGGGCGCTCCTTCAGGAATGCCGGGCGGTCCTCACCGACAACCCGCTCTTCTTCCTCATCAACGCCTACACGGCGCGCCTCTCGCCGACCGTCGTCGCCAACCTCCTGTCCCAGCTGCTCCGCGACCTTCCCGGAGGCATCTCCGCCGGCGAGGTCGGCCTGCCCGTACAGCGCGACGGCAAGGTGCTTCCCTGCGGCATCTACGGCCGCTGGCAGGCCAACCCGAAGAAAGGCCGCTGAGTCCCAATCCCATGCCCACCCTCGCCGACCAGTATTACGAGCGCGCCAACTCCCTCCTCGCCCGCGCGCGGGAGACCAACGCCCCCGCGATTGCGAGGCTGGCGCCGATCATCGGCGCGTCCATCGCGCGCGGCGGCGTCGTGCATACGTTCGGAAGCGGGCACAGCGAGCTCATTTCCCGGGAGATCATCGGCCGCGCCGGGGGCCTCGTGTGCGTCACGGGGATCATCGATCCCACCGGGGGTTTCATCGAGAACCTCCCGGGCTACGGCGAGAAGCTCGTCGCGCGGTACGACCGCCAGTACCAGATGCTCGCGGGGGAGGTCGTCATCGTCATCTCGAATTCCGGAAAGAACGCCTCGCCGATCGATGTCGCGCTGTATGCGAAGGCCAAGGGCATGACCGTCGTCGCCCTGACCTGCATGGCCATGTCGAAGGCCACGGCCTCGCAGCACGCGTCGGGCAAGAAGCTCTACGAGGTCGCCGAGCATGTGCTCGACAACGGCGGCGTGCCGGGCGATGCGATCGTGGAGCTCGTCGACGGCGTCAGCGGCGGACCCACCTCGACCCTCATCGGCTGCTCTGTCCTGAACTGGCTCATGCTCGCGGTCGCCGAGTGGCTCAAGGCGAACGGCCATCCCCTTCCGGTCCTGAAGAGCCAGAACCTTCCCGGCGCCATCGAGTACAACCGCGAACTCGGCTCGCGCTACAAGGGCCGCCTCAGCCGCCAGCTCGCATGACCCGGCCGATGCCCTGGAAAATCGGAGTGGACGGCGGCGGCACGAAGACGGAGTGCATCCTCGTCGACGCGTCGGGCGCGATCGCGGCGCGGCACGTGGGTCCCGGGTGCAGCCCGAGCCTCGTGGGCTCCGACCAGGCCGCGGCGATCGCCGCGGAGGTCCTCGACGAGGTCCGCAAGGGGCACCCCCAGGCGGAGATCTCGGCGACGATGCTCTGCATGGCGGGAAGCCGCGCGTTCTGGAGGACGTTCGGCGAAAGCCTCAGGGGCTTCGGGGGCGTCTCCACGGTCGACGACTCCGTGCCCGTCCTCGAGCTGTCGACCCGTGGCGCGCCCGGTATCGTCATCCATGCGGGAACGGGATCGTTCGTCGCGGCGAGGACGCCGGACGGCGAGGTGCACTACGCCGGGGGAATCGGGTGGCGGTTCGGGGACGAGGGCAGCGGCTATGACCTCGGAAAGCGCGCGATCGGCCGCGCGCTCCTGGAGCTGCAGGGATGGGCGCCGGCGTCCGGCCTCGGCGCCCTTGTGCGCGAGCGAACGGGCCAGACGACCTCCGGCGCCGTGTCGACCTACTTCTACGGGGATCCCGCCACCAACAACGGGGTGGCCGGGCTTGCCCCCGAGGTCCTTCGGCTCGCGAGCGCGGGTGACGCCGCTGCAGCCGAGGCGGTGTCGGGATCCGTCGGCCATCTCCTGGCCCTCGCGGTCTCGGTGACCGACCAGTTGTTTCCGGGCAAGAGGCCCGACACCTTCCGTGCGGGAGTCAGCGGCCACATCCTCAACCATCCCTTCTCGTATTCCGTCCTCGCCGCGAGGGCGCCCTTCCCGTTGGGGAAGGTCACCGAGGCTCCCATAGAGGGCGTCCGCATGCTGCTCGCGCGGGGCGCCTAGCGCCCCCCCTTACCACTGGCGCCGGGACGGGAACAAGCTGAAGGCGACCGCCCCGACGAAAAGGGCCCACCCTGCGACCTGGGTGGCGCGGGCGACGAAGTGGTAGACCCTTTCCTCGGTCGTGTCGTCATAGTGGTCCACCGCGACGGATACCAGGTTCACCGCGGCACAGACGAAGGCGCCCAGCATGATCCCCGCCGCGGCCCCGTGAAAATGTATGCCCCTTGAGTGCTTCCCGGGGATGTACAGGTCATCCACCCATACGCCATAGGTCCCGTAGGCCAGCAGGCCAAAGGCGAGGACGACATGCCAGGCCCGCTCCCCATTCGTCATGCTTCGTGGTTTTTCGTCGGCCATGGGAGGCGTGGTCGTCAGGGAAAGAGCGGCGCCGGATAGACGCCCCTGCTCACGAGGGCGGCAATGGCTGCAGCGACATGCTGGCGGTCCTCCTTGTAGGTGATTCCAAACCAGGAGTCGCCGCTCGCCAGGACGTCGACCGTCGCCGTGCCGGCTGAGACCAGCGCCGACACCGCCGCCGGCAGGTAGAACTCGGCCTTCGGATCGGATCCCGAGGCCGCCAGGAACCTGCGAAGCCCGGCATCAAGACCCTTGAAAAAGTCCGGCGTGAAGCCCCAGAAGTTCATGGAGACGACCTCGTCGCCCGTGAAGCGCCCGCCGTTTCCGACTTCGGCCGGGGCGATCGAGCGCTCCTCCGTGATCGAGACCAGGCGTCGGCCCGCCACCGCGCATACGCCCCGGGACACAGTGCCATTTTCGGAGAGCGTGTTCGCGAGGCGGAATCCGACCATGGCGAACTGCGGGCCCTTGGCCGACGCAAGGAACGAGGCGAGGCTCTTGAACGAGGCCGTGCCGTAGAAATCGTCGGCGTTGATCACCGCAAAGGACCCCTTCACCGCATTCCTCGCGCACCACACCGCGTGCCCGGTCCCCCAGGGCTTATCCCGGCCCGGCGGAACGGTGCTCCCCGCAGGAAGGTCATCCACCGACTGGAAGGCAAAATCGACCTCGATCCTTCCGGCGTATTTGGCCGTGACCCCCGCCCGGAACTCGGACATGAACTCGCGCCGGATGACAAACAGCACCCGGCCGAAGCCCGCCCTCATCGCATCGAAGACGGCATAGTCGAGCACCGTCTCGCCTGACGGGCCGACAGGGTCAATCTGCTTCAGGCCGCCGTAGCGGGAGCCCATACCGGCGGCGAGGACAAGGAGCGTGGGGGCCATTCCTTCTGCAACACGGCCCAAACGCCGCCGCGCGTCAAGCCGCGGGCGGCTAGACACTGGGCCGGCGGCGGCCCAGTGTCCCAGGCATGGCCCGACGTCGCAATCGCCCGAGCAACCCCGCCCGCCCGCGCGTTGCCGTCCTCGCGACGGGGGGGACCATCGCCGGTGCGGGCGCCGGAAGGGGCTACAAGGCAGGCATCTTCGCGATCGAGTCGCTGATCAGGGCCGCCCCGGGGATCGGAACGCTCGCGACGCTGGACGTCATGCGGGTGGCCAGCATCGGCAGCCAGGACATGGGGGAGGCCGTGTGGCGCTCGCTCGCACGCAAGGCCCAGGAGGCCCTCGACAACCCGAGGGTCTCGGGGATCGTCGTCACGCATGGCACGGACACGATGGAGGAGACGGCTTATTTCCTGAACCTGGTCCTGCGGAGCGCCAAGCCGGTGGTCCTCGTCGGGGCCATGCGCCCGGCGACGGCGATAAGCGCCGACGGCCCCATGAACCTTTACAACGCCGTGGCGACGGCCGCCCATCCCGACGCGGCGGGCCGGGGCGTCCTCGTCGTCGCCAATGACGAGATCCACTTCGCCCGGGAGGTGGCGAAGACCAACACGACGCAGGTGGGGACGTTCAAGAGCACCCACCGGGGGCTAGCGGGCCTCGTGAGCGCGGGGCGCATCCATTTCTACGGCAAGCCCGTGCGGCGCCACACCTCCGCAAGCGCCTTCAGGGTTCCCGTTTCGCGGACGCTGCCCCGCGTCGACATCATCTATGCCCACGCCGGGATGGGGCGGGAACTCATCGATGCGGCCGTGAGCGCCGGGGCGGGTGGCCTGGTCATCGCGGGCGTCGGAAACGGCAACCTGGGCGCCGACGCGCTGGAGTCCGCGGCAGCCGCGGCACGGGCGGGCGTCGCCATTGTTCGCAGCTCCCGCACGGGAGGGGGCATCGTGGAACGCAACGTCGAGATGGACGACGACGGCCTGGGCTTCATCGCCGCGGACGAGCTCAATCCCCAAAAGGCCCGGATCCTCCTCATGCTCGGCCTGACCCGCACCGACGACCCCGCGCGGCTCCAGGAGATGTTCTATATCTACTAGGACCCGGTCTTACCGGCATTCCGGTAGCATGGGCACTTTCCTTTGCACATACGGACGCCACGATCCTCGCCCCAATGAAGATCGCCATTGTCGAGGACGAGCGCCTCTTTCGGGACGTGCTGCGCAAGGCGTGCGCGTCGGACCTTGGGCACGAGGTGGTGGGCGAGGCGGGAACCGGCAAGGAAGCGCTCGAGGTGGTGCCCGCGACGCTTCCCGACCTCCTTGTCCTCGACATCCACCTGCCCGACATGGACGGTCTCGAGGTGCTGCGGGCCCTGCGCCGCAAGCGCGCCCTCATTCGCACCCTCGTCATATCGTCCTACTTTGACGAGTACACGCTCTGCCGCATCGAGCAGGCCGCCGTCCAGGGCTTCATCGACAAGTCGACGAACACCGTGGCGGAGCTGAGCCTCGCCATCACCGCGATCGAGAAGGGATCGACGTACTTTCCAAAGCCCTTCACCGAGGCCCGGCGGGCCCACAGCCGCAACCCCGTCGCCTTCGACAAGGTGCTGACGGACCGCGAGCAGACCATCCTGAGCCTCGTGGGCGAGCCCTTGTCCGACGCCGAGATCGCGGCGCAGCTGAGGCTTTCGCCGGAGACGGTCGAGAAGCACCGGTTCAATATCATGCGCAAGCTGGGCCTGCGGTCCCGCGCGGAGTCCGCCCGGTTCGCGCGCCGCTGCGGCCTCACTCCCCCGCCGGTGGCCCACAGGGCGAGGCCCGTGCCAAACTGATGCCCGAGATTGCAGATCGCCGGGGACCGGATACCTAGGTCGGGTGCAAAGTGACACCCATCCGTCCGGGGGCGGCCGAGGCGCCGCCCGGAAGACGTTTTACGGCATATTGCTGGCCCTGTGCGCGTCGCACATGACCAATGACACGCTGCAGGCGCTGCTCCCCTCGATTTATCCGCTCCTGAAGCAGTCGTTCGGCCTCACTTTCGGCCAGATCGGGATGATCACGTTCAGCTTCCAGCTGACGGCGTCGATCCTCCAGCCCGTCGTGGGCCGGGTCACCGACCGCCATCCCATGCCCTACACGCTGGCCGGGGGCATGGCGATTTCGCTGGTCGGCCTGGTATTCCTCTCCCAGGCCGGAAGCTACCCGATGATCGTGCTCTCGTCCGTGCTCATCGGGATGGGTTCAGCCATATTCCACCCCGAGGCCTCGCGCGTGGCGCACATGGCGGCGGGCACGAGGTACGGCTTCGCGCAGGCCGTCTTCCAGACCGGCGGCAACCTCGGCTCTTCGCTGGGGCCGCTCCTCGCCGCGCTGATCGTCGTGAAGCACGGCCAGGGTTCCATCCTCTGGTTCACGGCCCTGGCCTTCGGCGGCATCATTCTCCTGTCCCGGGTGGGCGTGTGGTACAGCCAACACATCGCGGCGCACAGGAAGCACATCGCGGAGCGGCAGGCCAACGGCCTGCCCCGAAGGACGGTGGCCATCTCCCTCGGCATCCTGGTTGCCCTGATGTTCTCCAAGTACTTCTACCTGGTGAGCCTCACGAACTACTACACCTTCTACCTGATCGCGCATTTCGGCCTCTCCGTGCAGCACTCGCAGTACCTGCTGTTCGTGTTCATGGCCGCCGTCGCTGTGGGGACGATCGTGGGCGGCCCCCTCGGGGACCGCTTTGGCCGCAAGTACGTCATCTGGATCTCTATCCTCGGCGTGGCGCCCTTCTCCATCCTCCTCCCCCACGTCGGCCTCACCGCCACCGTCATCCTCACCGTGTTCATCGGTCTCATCCTCGCCTCCGCCTTCCCGGCCATCCTCGTCTACGCACAGGACCTTGTGCCCGGCAAGGTGGGCGCCATCTCCGGGCTTTTCTTCGGCTTCGCCTTCGGGATGGGGGGCATCGCCTCGGCGACGCTCGGCCACTTGGCCGACGTGACCAGCATCGAGTTTGTGTTCAACGTGTGCGGCTACCTGCCCCTCATCGGCCTGCTCACGTGGTTCCTGCCCAATGTGAAACATGCCCCGGGAGCCTCTCCCGCCGCGGAATAAGGACGCATCTGCCCCGTGGGACCCAAGACAACCAAGGCCAAGCCCGCGTTCGTGTCCCATGCGCCGCAGAACCGGACGGACTACACTATATATATAGACGCCCCCAGGGTCGCGCCTCCCCGAGACGGCTTCCCCGCAGTCCTCCTCATGGACGGGGATGCCTTTTTCGACCCGGGCGTCCATGCGGGAAGGACCCTCGCGCAGGCTGGAATAATTCCGCACTGCGTGGTCGTGGGGGTCGGCTATGGCGTCGGATTTGGAAAACCAGGAAATTTCCGCGGCAGGGATTATACGCCGACCCATGCCAGGGAGGAACCTTCGAGCGGCGGCGCCGGCGCATTCCTGAGCTACCTCACCGACACGCTCTGGCCCGAGCTCGCCCAGCGTTACCCGCTCCGGGAAACCCACCGGGTGATTGCCGGACACTCGCTCGGCTCGCTCGCCGTGCTCTTCGCCCTATTTCAGGAGAAGCCCTTCTTTGACCGCGCGCTCGCAGGCGCTCCCTCCGTGTGGTGGGATGACAGGAGCATACTGGGACTGGCTGCAAAGCTCCGGGACCGCACGGCGAGCCTTCCCGCCCGCCTTTACCTCGGGGTCGGCGGGGACGAGACGCCTTCCATGCTCGGCGACCTCGAGCTGCTGGAGGCACAGCTTAGGGAGCGGCCCTTCAAGGGCTTGAGCGTGTCATCCAAGGTACTGCCCGGACTGGACCATTTTAATTCGGCGGCCGAGATTCTGGCGTCGGGGCTTGCCGATTTGCTGGGCTAGACCTTCATTGGCGCCTGTGAGGAAGCTGCCGCTACTGGGCGCCGTGTGCGCCGCCGCGCTACTTGCCCCCAAGACGGGTTCCCCGGCGGATGAAAATCCATTCTTCAGCGAGAGCACGCTCCCGTTTCACCTCCCGCCCTTCGACAGGATCAAGGAGTCGGACTACCTTCCGGCCTACGAGAAGGGCATGGCCGACCAGCTCAGGGAGGTCGAGGCCATCGCGGCGAACCCCGACAAGCCGACGTTCGAGAACACCATCCTCGCCCTGGAGAAGTCCGGCCGCGTGCTGGCACGGGTGAGCGCCGTGTTCGACAACGTGAAGAAACTCGAATCGGACGAGACGATGAGGAAAATCGAGCGGATCGTCTCGCCCGAGGTCGCAGCGCATGAGGATGCCATCCACCAGAACACCGCGCTTTTCGCGCGGATTGACGAGATCTACAGGAATCGCGCCACGCTGGGCCTTGATCCGGAATCTGTCCGCCTCGTCGAGCACTACCACCTCGTCTTTATCCGGGCGGGGGCCCAGCTCTCCGTTGCCGACCAGGCCAAGCTGAGGGCCTACAATGCGGAGATTGCCAGCCTCTCCACCGAGTTCAGGCAGAACGTGCTCACCGAGAGGAATGACTCCTCGGTCTTCGTGACCGACCGCTCCGAGCTCGACGGCCTCTCGGATGCGGCCATCGCCAGCCTCGAGGCCGCCGCAAAGGCCGACAACAAGCCGGGCGCCTATGAGATACGCCTCATCAACACGACGGGACAGGACGCCATGACCTCGCTGACGTACCGCCCGCTGCGCCAGGCAATCATGGAGCACTCGCTGGCGCGGGGAAGCCGGGGAGGTTCGTACGACAACGAGATGGTCGTCGAGCGCATCGCCGACGTGCGCGCGGAGCGGGCCAACCTCCTGGGGTTTGCGACCCACGGCGACTACCAGGTGGCGGACCAGACCGCGGGCACGGAAGCCGCGGTCGAAGGCCTGCTTGCCCAGCTCGTCGCGCCGGCCGTCGCAAAGGCGAAGCGCGAGGCCGCCGACATGCAGGCCCTGATCGACCAGGAGCATGGCGGCTTCCAGCTCGAGCCCTGGGACTGGCAGCTCTATGCGGAGAAGGTGCGCAAGGCCCGCTTCGCCTTCGACGACCTCCAGCTGAAGCCCTACTTCGAGCTGAACCACGTCCTGACCGACGGCGTTTTCTTTGCGGCGCACCGCCTCTACGGGGTCACCTTCAAGGAACGCCGCGATCTTCCGGTCTACGAGGCCGACGTGCGGGTCTTTGAGGTCGACGACGTCGACGGCAAGCCGCTCGCCCTTCTTCTCGAGGACTTCTACGCGCGGCCTTCCAAGCAGGGTGGCGCGTGGATGGACACGTACGTGAGGCAGTCCTTCCTCCACGGTGACCTCGCAGTCGTCGCCAATCACCACAATATCCAGAAGCCGGAGGCCGGCCAGCCGACCCTCCTCACCTTCGATCAGGTGGTGACGCTGTTCCACGAGTTCGGCCACGGGCTCCATGGGATGTTCTCCCGCGTCAACTACCCCAGCTTTTCGGGAACCGCGGTCCCGCGGGATTTCGTGGAGTACCCTTCCCAGGTGAACGAGATGTGGGCCGCGTGGCCCGAGGTCGTCAGGAACTACGCCAGGGACTACAAGACGGGTGAGCGCATGCCTCAGGAGCTCATCGACAAGATGCTTGCCACGAGGAAATTCAACCAGGGCTTCGCGACGACCGAGTACCTGAAGGCGACGCTCCTCGACCAGGCCTGGTATACCCTGAAGCCGGGCGGCATTCCGACAGACATACCCGCATTCGAGCAGGCCACCTTCGCCAAGTACGGGGCCGGCTTCGCGCCGGTGCCTCCACGGTACAGGTCCACGTACTTCTCCCATGTCTTCGAGGGCAACTACTCGGCGGAGTATTACTCCTACATCTGGGCCGACGTCCTCGTCGCGGACAGCATCGAGTGGTTCAAGAAGAACGGGGGGCTCACACGCGAGAATGGGGACCGGTTCCGGTCCACGGTGCTCTCGCATGGCGCAAGCGTCGCACCGATGACCCTTTTCCATCAGTTCACGGGCACCGATCCCGAGATCGGCCCCCTGCTGAGGCTCCGCGGGCTCGACGAAGGCGGGAATTGACCGCGGGAGGGGCCGCCGGGTATGTATCGACGGCCATGCCCGAACCCTCCGCCCCGTCCGTGTCGATGGAAACGCTCGTCGCGCTCTGCAAGCGCCGCGGCTTCATCTTTCAGTCGTCCGAGATCTACGGCGGCATAAACGGATTCTTCGACTACGGCCCCATGGGCGCCGAGCTGAAGAAGAACATCCGCGACTGCTGGTGGAACGACATGGTCCGCAGGCGCGACGACGTCGTCGGGATCGAGACCTCCATCATCATGCACCCGAAGGTCTGGGAGGCCTCCGGGCACGTCGCCGGCTTCACGGACCCCCTTGTCGACTGCAAGCTGTCCAAGCAGCGCTACCGCGCCGACCAGCTCTTCTTCGCGCCGGTCATCGTCGACGGCCAGGTTGCGGGTTATGTGAGCGCGCTCGAGAGCGAGCGCACCCGGGAGGCGCTCCAGGAGGCTGCCGAGACCCTCAAGCGCAAGAAGGCGATCCAGGGCAAGCTCGCTGCAGTCGAGCCCCGCGACATGACCGAGGCCAAGCCGGAGGAGATCCCGCTCATACCCTCCCCCGCGACGGGCGAGCCGGGCAGCCTGACGGCGCCCCGCTCGTTCAACATGATGTTCCAGACCAATGTCGGCGCGATGACCGACGCGGCCTCAGTCGCCTACCTGCGCCCCGAGACGGCGCAGGGCATGTTCGCGGACTTCAAGTCGGTGGTGGACACGGGCCGCGTGAAGCTTCCCTTCGGCATCGCACAGATCGGAAAATCGTTCCGCAACGAGATCACGCCGCGCAACTTCATCTTTCGCTCCCGCGAGTTCGAGCAGATGGAGATGGAATACTTCATCCATGAGGACGCGGACTGGGCCAAGTGCCACCGCGAATGGATCAACTGGTGCAAGGATTGGCTGCT
>Ga0302314_10000187_pt1 | contig 108540 bp, 97 predicted proteins | sample III_Palsa_N2_3_FD_200533 | JGI IMG/M metagenome (GOLD analysis project Ga0302314, IMG submission 200533) | Peat permafrost microbial communities from Stordalen Mire near Abisko, Sweden - III_Palsa_N2_3 | ecosystem: Environmental > Terrestrial > Soil > Palsa > Peat permafrost | place: Sweden... | reverse complement strand
TGGGCTTTCTGGTGCGCACCCGCGCTGACGCCGACACGGTCGAGGCGCGGACCAACGATACGCGCAGGCGCGCCATCGCCCTGGCTTCCGGCGCCCAGTACGTTTCCACCGACTATCGCCATCCCGAGACCCGGTTCAGCGACTATCAGGTTCGGCTGCCCGGCGGAGCGATCACCGTCTGCAATCCTCAGCGCGCGCCGGAACGCTGCGCCGGCCTGACCGTTGAACCGGATCCGGATCGCCATTGATTTGGCCGATTTAATTGCTCTGTATGGCTGTGGTCCTGAACCGGGAGACCTTTAGGATGTGGATGATCAGGCTTGGCCGACCCTTCGCCGCCGCTGTCACGGCGTTCGCTCTCATGGCGGGCGCGGGGGCGGCTCGGGCCGATACCGATCCGGCGATCACGACGATCGACGCCTTCGACAAATCGCTGCTTGAGACTATGCAGGCCGCCGGCGATCTGGGCGTGAAGGGCCGCTACAAGAAGCTGGAGCCAGCGGTGGAGCGGACGTTCAATTTGCCGGTGATGGCCCGCTATGCGGTCGGCGGCAAATGGAACGAGTTCAACGACACTGAGCGCCAAGGCCTGATCGACGCGTTCACCCGCCTGACCGTGGCCAGCTACGCGCATAATTTCGACGGCTATGAGGGCGAACATTTCGAAATCAACCCCGATGTCACGACGCGCAATCTGGACAAGATCGTCCAGACCAAGCTGATCCGCACCAAGGACAAGCCGGTCATCCTGAACTACCGGATGCGCCTGGCCGATGGGGCCTGGAAGGTGATCGACGTCTATTTCGGCTCCATCAGCCAGCTGACCATCCGGCGCAACGACCTGGCCGCGACCGCATTGACGGGCGGGGCCAAGGCGCTGACCAAGAACATGAACAACCAGGCGGAAAAACTGCTGAAGTAAGGATGGCGGTCGTGCATGCTTCGACACGGCCGCAAGAGCGGCCTACTCAGCATGACGAGCTTTTTTGGAACCTCAATTCTTCGTCATGCTGAGTAGCGCCGTAGGCGCGTGTCGAAGCACCCACCGCCGTTACGACGCACCCCCCTCAGCCACCAGCGCATCCACCAACGGATCGACCGGCACGCTGTCCTTGGGCGGCGGCCCCATCAGGGCAGGCTGGAACAGCAGCGCCGAGACCAGGGTCCAGATCAGCGAGATCATCAGCAGCTTGCCCATGCTGGCGGTGCCGGGGTGGCTCGACATCCAAAGACTGCCGAACGCGGTGGCCGTGGTCAGCGCGCTGAAGAACACGCCTCGGGTCAAGCTCGATTGCAGAAGGTGCGAGCCGCCGGCGCGCCAGGCCATAACGAAATAGATGTGAAACGCCACGCCGATGCCGAACAGCAGCGGCAGGGCGATGATGTTGGCGAAGTTCAGCGGCTGGCCGATCACCACGCAGGTGCCCAAGGTCAAAAGGCCGGTCAGCACGATCGGGGCCATGGTGATGGCCACGTCGCGCACCCGCCTCAGCACGATCAGCAGCAGGATGGTGATGGCGATGAAGGACAGGATGCCTGCCTCGGTGAAGGCGCCCACAACCACACGGCCGGCCTCCTGGATCGAAATCGCCGTGCCGGTCGCGTCAGGGGAGATTTTGAGCACAGCAGCGGCGAAGCGGCGCAGGGTCGCATCGTCATTGCTGTCGCCGCTGGGGACGACCAGGGCCAAGGCCCGCCCGTCGGTCGCGATCCAATCGCGCTTGAGGCTGACCGGCAGATTGGCCAGCGTCACCGGCTGGGCCTGGAGCGAGCTTCGGGCCTGGCTCAAAAGGGTGTTCAGGCCCGGGATCAGCGCCTGATTGACCCGCGCGCGACTATCCGGGCTCGCCTTGGCCAGGGTTTCCAGCAGCCCCGCCAGTCTGCGCGCGTCCTGGGCCGACGCGCCGGCGGCGCTTCCGGCGGCTTGGCGCAGATCCGAGGCGGTCTTGATCAGGGCGGCGACGGTTTCGGCGTCGCTGGGCTCGGGCTCGGTTTCGATCGGATTCAAGGTGAGGTCCAGCAGCGTCGAGGCGTCGGTGATCACCGCCAGCTTGGCGTCCTGATCGTCGGGCACAAAGCTCTTCAGGGACCTCACCTTGGAGACTTGCGGCAGCGTCGACAGCCGCGCGGTCAACGCGTCCAGCTTGTCCAGCGAGGCCGCCAGGACATTGATGGTGTTGGGCGTCTGATCCGGATCGCGGGTCAGATCCAAAAGGGTCGAGACCGATTCTGATTTGGGGCTGCGCAGATGCAGCGGGTTGAAGTCGAAATGCAGCAGCGGCGTTAGGGCCAGCGAGATCAGGGCCGCGCCGACGCCGATCCCGACCACCAGGCGCCGATGGTTCAGCATCAGATGGTCCAGCTGCTCGATCTGCCGATAGACCCCGCCCTCGGCCCGGCCGCTGGGCCGCGCCAGCCTGATCAGCGCTGGCAGCAGGGTCAGGTTCAGCCCCAACGCGATAAACATGCCCACGCCGGCGATCAAGCCCAGCTGGGAGACGCCCACATAGTTGGTCGGGGCGAAGGCCAGGAAGCCGGCGGCGATGGCCGTGGCCGCCAGACCCAGCGAGCGGCCCATGATCTGGCCCGACGCGATCAGCGCCTCGCGGATATCCACGCCGGTCTTGTGTTCGGCGCGATAGCGAACGCTGAACTGGATGCCGAAATCGATCCCCAATCCCACGAACAGCGGAATGAAGGCCACCGAGATGACGTTGAAGCGATGGAACACAAAAAGCCCCCATCCAGCGGCCAGGACCAGGCCGGTGAGGGTGGTTGCTAGGATGCAGATGATCAGCCGCACCGAACGCACGGCGAACCACAACATTAGCACGATCGCGCCGATCATCGCGCTGGCGATCAGGCCGGCGCCCTGCGCCAGGGTGGCGAACTCCTCGTCCTGCAATGGCACGGGGCCGGTCAGCCGTACGCGCACGCCGTGGGCGGCGTCGAGCTTGAGTTCGCGCGCGGCCTGGCGGATGGCGTCGCTGGCCTTAGCCCCCGGCTCCAGCGCGCTGTAGTCCAGCTTGGGGCCGATCAGGATCACGTGGCGCAGCTCGCGCGGGTCAGGCGCGCCGCCGCTGATCAGGGCCCGCCAGGAAAAGTACGCGGTCCTGCCGGCCTGGAGCTTGCCCAGGGTGTCGGCCAGGGCCTTGATCGGCTTGTCGATCTTGTTCAGGTCGGCCTGCCCGGTGGTCACGCCCTCAGTCGCGGTCGAAAGGCTGTTCATCAGCCCGCGCACGCTGGGATCGCTGGCCAAGGGCCCCAGGAAGGGCTGCGCGGTGATCAGCTGGCCCATCTGCGACTTCACGTCGGCCAGCGAGGCGAACAAAAGTCCGTTCTGCTGGAAAAACGGCGTGGCGTCGGGGCGCTCCACATAGGGGAACTGGTCGGGCTTGGCGCTTAGCCTGGCGGCGAGGTCCGCGGCGGCCTGCTCGGCGAGTTCGGGCGTCTGGCCGTCGATCACCACGACCACCTGGTCGCCTTGCGTGGGGAACAGCCTGTTGTACTCAGCCTCGCGCTGACGGAACGGCAGCTTGGCCGAGATCAGCTTGTCGGTATCGGTGGTCATGGCGAAGTGCGAGGCCGCATAGGCCGTCGCCAGCACGCCCAGCGCCAGCGCGGCGCCCGCGACGGCCCAGGGACGGTCTGTGCTGAACGCGACAAGTCGCGCGATCACGGAGGGTTTTGCAGTCAAAGGGAGCCTCGCCAAGCCGCCGGATGGGAAAAACGTCCACCCCAGCCGATTTTCCGTAAAGCACGGCGGGGGCGGTCAAGGAAGCTCGACCCGCGCCTAAACTTGACTATGGAAATTGGATTCGGGCGTTTCGAACGCGGCGGTACTGGAATTGGCCGCACTTCGCGCCCAAATCAAGCGCCGGATCGGCCGAGACAGCTCGCCTGCCTCGGCGATTTTGAGTTGCACGACGGCGTCCCGCGTCAGTATGGCTGAGGTTCGCAAGGAGGGACGCAGTGCGTCGAATGATTTTCGCCACGGCTGCTGGCGTGGTGTTGCTGAACAGCGCGCCGGCGCAAGCGGCGGATTCTGCGGCTGCGTCCAACGATGATCCGTGGGAGCGCCTGAACCGGCGCATCTATAGTTTCAATCAGGGCCTGGACCGCGCGCTCATCCGGCCGGCCGCGATGGGCTATAGACGCATAGCGCCTGAACCCCTTCGGCTGATCATCCGCAACTTCCTGAGCAATCTAGGCGAGCCCAAGGTCATCATCAACGACATCCTGCAGTTGCGCCCCGTGCGCGCGGCGCAGGCGACGGGCCGGTTCGTGGTCAATTCGACCGTGGGCATCGGCGGCATCATCGACGTCGCGACCAGCGCCAACCTGCCGCACCAGGACAATGGCTTCAGCGTGACCCTGGGCCACTACGGCGTCGGGACCGGGCCTTACGTCTATGTGCCGATTTCCGGGCCCTCCACCGTCCGCGGCCTGATCGGATCGATCGCGGACGGGGTGACCAGTCCACTATACTGGATCCGCTATCCCAGCCGAACCGAGGTCAGCATCTCGCTCAATCTCGCGCACGGCCTGGACTTGCGCGCAGAGGTCGACGGGTCGCTCAAATCCCTGACCGCCGACGCCACCGACCCCTATGCGACGATCCGTTCGGCCTATCTGCAAAACCAGCAAAGCCTGGTGAACGGCGATTCCGAGCACGTCCAATCCCTGCCGGACTTCGACGACGGCGCGTCGCCCCCGGCGCCGTCGTCGCCACCCTCCACGCCCGCTCCGGCGCCTGGCGACGCCGCCGCGCCGGCGGCGCCTGCGCCCGACGCGCCGCCTCCGGCTCCAGCGCCGGCCCCAAATGCCGTCGCGCCTTAGTCGTTTACACGGCGGCGCTCACCACCGCAGCAGTCGTGGACCGAGCAAGGCGCCAACCGCAACGCAGCCTGCGACGCCGAGGCTGTACCAGGTGACCACGAAGGCCGCCGACATCTCCTGGCAGTGCAGCCCGTACACCGTGGCGCCGACGCCGCCGGCCAACAGGCCCGCCGAGGCGCCCGCCACCCTCAACCGCGTCGGCGCCATGCCGCGAAGCGCCCATATCGTCGCCGCGAACACCGGTGTGGCGATGACCATGATCAGGAACGGGCAGGCCCGCCAGCTGTCGCCCATCAGCTCGTCCGCGCGCAGGCCGGCCGGCGAGGCCAGCAGCTCCACCGCCGCCAGCACGGCCAGAGCGCCGAAGATCGCCGGCGCCGCGCCCAAGGCCGGGCCGGCGCCCGCGCCCGGACGGCCCATGCGCAGGGTCAGGGAAAAACCGCAAGCGGCCAGGGCCAAGGTATAGCCGGCCTTGATCCAGAACGCCGCCTTGCGCATGGCGAAATGCATGTCGGGCCGCATGCCCAACCAGACCAGCACCAGGGCGACCGCCGCCGCCGTCGCGGCCAGCAGGGCCAAGGCCAGACGACGGCGCAGGGCGCCGGGCGCGACAGCCGGCGTGTCGGCCGCCAGGGCCGCGATCAGTTCATCGGTCTTCATCGCGGACCTTCCTGGCCATGGCCTTCATGCTCCGATGCACGCTGACCTTGACCGCCGTGACCGACATGTCCGATTTCGCCGCCGCCTCCTCCATCGATAGGCCAGTAAGCTTGACGTCCTCCACCAGCTGGCGCTGGCGCTTGGGCAAGGCGCCCAAAAGCTTGCTCAGGTCGCGCCGCACGGCGCCCTCTTCGGGGTTCTCAGCCGCGAACAGGTCGCCCGCATCCTCCAGGGGCGCCGTCTTGCGCACCCCCGCGCGCCGGAAATGGTCGAGCAGCTTGTAGCGCGCCAGGGCATAGGCCCAGGGCGTGAACAGCTGGGCCGGATCATAGGTCCCGCGTCTGAGGTGAATGGCCAGCAGCGTGTCCTGCACCAGATCTTCCACATCCGCCGCGCCAGCGCCCAGACGCCGGCTGAAATAGCCGCGCAGATAGCCGCTCATGGCCGACAGCAGCGCCGCATGGGCCTGGGCCTCGCCCGCCAGGCCGCGCAGCATCAGCGCCTTCAGTCGGGCCTCGTCGGTCACGTCCGCTCATCCCCAGTACGCACAGGACGCGCCAAGCGTTACACCGACCGGGCGCGCGCGGCAAAATGCGTCATGAGTCTTGGGGGCTCGAGGCTTGGGGCTAGATACCGGCGTACCACTCGTAGCCGCGGTCTTCCCAGAAACCGCCCTTGCCGCTGCCGATCTTGTCGAACCGGTCGACCACCTCGAGGCGCATGACGTATTTGGCCTGTTTGTAGCCCAGCTGGCGCTCGACCCTCAGGCGGATCGGAGCGCCGTGGGGCACGGCCAGCGGCTGGCCGTTCATGGCGTAGGCCAGGATGGTCTGGGGGTGGAAGGCGTCGACCAGGTCCAGACTCTCATAGTAGCGGCCGCTGCCGTCCAGCGACGGCTCCAGATCGTCGGCGCAGTGGAACACCACATAGCGGGCGTTCGGCTTCAACCCGGCGGCGTGCAGCACCCGACCCAGCTGGACGCCGGTCCAGCCGGCGATGGCGCTCCAACCCTCGACGCAGTCGTGGCGGGTGATCTGGGTGCGCGACGGCATCGCCTTGAGCTGGGCCATTGAGATGCCGAGAGGCCGGTTCACCAGGCCGTCGACCTGCAGTTTCCAGTCACTAAAGCCGTTCGACAGCGCGGCCTGATAGTCGTCGTCGCTGGGCATGGTCGAGCCGTTGGGTTTGAACACCGGCGAGATGTCTTTCGGTGAAAATTCCCGCGCCAGGGGCTTGGCGGAAAGCAACAGCCTTTGGGCGCCCATGGTCAGGCCCTCGGCCGCGCCCAGGGTGTTCACGAAGCCGGCCGATTGGCTCAGCTTGTCGCAGCCGCTGAGCGCCAGTCCGCCGACGGCCAGCGTTCCGGCGGTGAGTAGAGCCCGGCGCGAAAAGTCGGGGCGGCGCAGACGAAGGCCGGTCATGGGTGGATCTCCGGCGGGACGACATAGCGCCCGGTGATCATCGATCGGATTTCGTTGACCACCCCGGCCAGGAACACCTCGACCACGTGGACCAGGACGAACAGCACGATCAGGTTGGCGCTGATGAAATGGATGGTGCGCGCGGATTGACGCCCGCCGAACAGGTCGAGCAGCCACGGGACCACGGCGTCAAAACCCGGCGACATGGTCAGACCGGTCAGCACCATCACCGGCAGCAGCAGGAAGATCACGGCCAGATAGGCGAATTTCTGCAGCACGTTATAGGATTTGGCCTCTTCGCCGCGCGGGTGCTTCAGGCGCATATGGTCCCAGATGTCCTTGAGGATATGGCTGGGCCTGATCTGTTCGCGGGTCGGCGCCAAGTCGCGGCTGAAATGCCGGCTCTGCAGGCCAAAGCCCAGATAGATCAGCCCGTTGATGACGAACAGCCAGGCCAGGGCGAAGTGCCAGCGCCGCCCCACCGCCAAGTCCTGGAAACTGGGCAGCGTCGCCCAGCGGGGAAAGCCGCGCGGGATCAGCGTATGGTCCGTGCCCGCCGAGGCGCCCAGAACGCCCGTGGTCTTGAAGGCGTGGCCGGCGATCTTGGTGACCCCGCCTAGGTGATCCATGTCGCTGCCGGTGGCCATCATCTCGATGAACGCCTTGTCGTGGTCGGCGCCGTATTGACCCCAGTACAGCCTGGGATGGGCGTTGAAGATCTGCAGCCCGCTCATCAGCAGCAGGGTGATGCAGAAAAGATTGATCCAATGGGTCACCCGCACCGCCAGGGTGTGCCGATAGATCACCTCCCGGACGGGCTTTCGCGCGGGCGCCGGGGTGGGTTCGGGCGGTGGCTCAGGCGCGGTCTCAAGCGCGGGCTCGTCCACCGGAACGGCGTCGGATGGCTCGTCCATCGACATGTCTCAATCCCCCGAACGTCCGCCCACCCTGGGGCTCGAACCTATCACGGCGACCTCCCGCCAGAAGCGCGCCGACAAGGTGTACGACGGCCGATCCAATCGGGATGGCCGCGCCGGGCGAGGCGTGCCACTCGCATACGGCGCTGGTGTCAAGGATCACCCTTTGGCGGCGGCCAGGATCGGTCCCGCGCCGACGGTCTGGACAATGACCGCGGTGCTGAGCGCCGGATCGTAACTGGCTGGCAGCTTGAAGCGCGCCGGCTGACCGTTCCAGCCGCCCAGCCGGACCAGGTCATGGACGATATTACGGTGCGGGACAGTGCGGCCGCCATTCTCGCCGCGTCGGATCGACACCTGAACGACGCGCGAATCATAGCGCACCAGCCAGACGTCGGCTCTTTTCCCGGGAGCAGCCGCTGCTCCAACCGTCACCGCGCCATCGCTGATCGTCACCGCCGGTCCCGGCTCCGTTCGGTCGGCGCGCTTAATCAGCTGCTCCATCTCGCCTGGCCGAATGCCGACGCCGTCGATGCGGCCGTTGACCACCACTTGGGGCGTGAAGACGTTATCGTGCCGCAGCGCGTGGGCGTAGTCCCACTGGCGCGCGGTGTACTGGGACTTGGCGAAGGTGTCCTTCCAACCCCCCTGGTCCCAGTAGGTGACCGCGAAGCTGAGCGCCAGCACGTCCGGGCGCTGGCTGAGCGTGATCAGGTTGGCGTCGGCCGGAAGGCAGGACGAGCAGCCCTGGCTTTGGAACAGCTCGACCACCACCGGGTGGGCGGCGTCGGCGGCGCGGGCGCCGGGCGCGGCGGCCAGAGCGGCCAGGCTCGCGAGGATTGGAAGGGTGGATGGTCGCCGGCGCATGGTTGGTCTCTCCGGAGCGGTGTCTGCGGGCTAGTTCGCGCCGCCCTCGCGGTTCGTTACAGGCGGGTGCGGCGAACCGACCTAGACCCCTTGGGGCCGAGTCACCAGCCTAGTTAATCGTCTCGCAATCAGAGCGTCGCATTGTAACCGCGCGGCCTTTTCCGCAGCCGCGATTGAAGCCTGGATTCAGTCCTGTGATCAAGCCTCAGCCGTCCAACGCCGCCAATGGCGCCCGGGCGTTTCGCCCTTCCCAGCCTGGATTTGACGGAGGTCTGGACGGGACGGGCACAGACGATCTGCTGGTCGCGGGCGGCGACGCCCGGCTGAGCCTCGACCCGGCCAGCGGCGTTAATAAATACGGCTGCGCGCCCTGGCCCGATCCCCAATTGGCCGACTTCGGCTCCTCCACCGCCTCGGTCATTTCGACGCAGGCCTACGCCGCTGCCGACGCTCTGTGCGTCCGACTGCAAGCCGAACCCCGTCAGGCCAGGCCGGCGGCCTACGCCCGCGAACTGGACCGCATCCGCGGCGAGTTGAAGAGCTTGTGCGGCCTGGCCGACGCCCCCGACATCGACGTGATCTTCGCCGCTTCCGGCAGCGATCTGCACCTTCTGGTCCGCGAGCTGATCGGCGGCACGCCCACGGCGCCCCTGCTCTGTCTGGGGGTGGAGCCCGAGGAGACCGGCAGCGGCGTGCCCGCGGCCTTGACCGGCCGGCATTTCAGCGACCGCGCGGCGCTGGGCGAGACGGTCGAGCACGGCGCGCCCATCGGCCCCGGCGGCGGCGACTTCGTCGCCATTCGCACCCGCAAGGGCTGTGGCCGCCTGCGTGACGCCCACGTGATCGAAGCCGAGCTGGACGCGCTTTGCCTGCATGCCGGCCAGAACGGTCGCAGAGTGCTTTTGACAGTCACCGACGTTTCCAAGACCGGCCTGATCTCTCCGGGACTAGACACCGTCCTGGCCTTGCGCCGGCGGTTTCCGCGCACGCTGGAGGTGCTGATCGACGCCTGCCAGTTTCGTTTGTCGGCGCAGACCCTGCGCGCCTATCTGGACAATGACCTGATGGTGGCGGTGACGGGTTCGAAGTTCCTGACCGGTCCGGTCTTCTCCGGCGCCCTGTTCGTACCGCCGGCCACGGCGAAGCGGCTGCGCGGGCGCCTGCTGCGACCGGCGCTGAAACCCTATTCCGCCCGCGCGGACTGGCCGCAAGGCTGGGTCGCCGGCCGGGCGTTGACCGAAGCCTCCAACGACGGCCTGCTGCTGCGCTGGGAAGCCGCCTTGGCCGAGCTGCGCGCCTTCCGCGCCTTGCCCGAGTTCGAGATCGAGCGGTTCACCGCCCGTTTCGCCCAGGCGATCCAGGCTCGGTTGGCGGAAGATCCCCTGTTCGAGCCCCTGGCCGTGCGCCCGCTGGATCGCGCCGCCATCGGCGCGACTGGCGGTTGGGACCAGACGCCGACCATCTTCCCGTTCCTGCTGCGCGAGCACCCCCGTCCCGGCGCGTCCTTCCTGAGCGTCGCGGCGACCGAGAGCGTTTATCGCGCGCTGACCACCGGCGGGATCGACGATCATATGCGCGCGCGCCTGGGTCAGCCGGTGTTCTGCGGCGAGCGCGACGGCGCCCCGATCAGCGCGCTTCGCCTGTGCAACAGCGCGCGGCTGATCGTGGAGGGGGTCTCGCATCCCGACGCGGTGATCCAGCGCGCCCTGGCGGTGCTCGACCAGGCCGCTCGCGTGACCGACCGGCTGGCTCAGGCGGGGCGAATCTACGGCTGAGCGCGCTCTAACCTAGTCTCCGGCCCGGCGCCGCAGCATCGCCTGAAAGGCCTCGAACACCTTGCGCATCCGCGGCTGTTTGTAGGCGAACAGTTCCGGCGGATCCATCGCGTGGACGATCATCGCCACGTCGGCCTCGAACAACAGCAGCCGCCCATCGCGGGTCTCCGCGCAATCGATGGCGAAATAGTCCAGGCCGATCCGCTGGTGGAGCTGCTCGAACGCCGCACCGTGACGACGCGCGAAGTTCTCGTCGAAGCCGGCCATGAACCGGGCCTCCTCGGCGCGATTTTCCGCGTTCTCCAGCATGTCCGCGTTCAGATAGTGCACCATCCAGCGCGTCGAGATGGCCATATGGCAGATGAACGGACGCCCCTCGATCAGGGCGATCCGCTGCTTGCGGAACTGGCCGTCGGGGCCTGCATAGTCGACGAACGGGGCGATGTAGAAACTGTCCACGGACTGACTCGCCAGATAGGCGCCAATCGCCTCCCGACCGTCCAGCTTCTCAAGGCCGGTCCCGGCGTGGGACCCGATCGGACGGACGATGATCGGAAAGACCGTGTCCGGCAGCACCGCCGCCAGCGACGCCTCGCCCCGGCCGATCTGCGCCAACAGGTCTCGCGACAGCCGCGCCGTCGGGGGGGCGACCACCTCGTCCACACCGCGCAGCAGCGCGCAGACGCCGTCGCGGGTCAGCTCGGCAACGCGATCCGGCTGGCCGTTGATCATGGGGCGGGGCCAGTGGGGCAGGATCGGTTGGAGACTGCGCAGGCTGGCCAGGTTGGCCTCGGACTCGCCGATCGCCAGGAAGGCTATGTCATGGTCCGGCAAGGGGCTCGGCGGCGGATGATCCGGACTGACATAGAGCGTCAAGAGGTCGATGTCGGAGCCTTCCAGCAAGAAATCCAGCGGCGTATTGGCCATGGTGTCGCCGGCGGCCATCAGGGCCAGCAGGCGCGGGCCGTCGCCGCCCGGTCGCCGATAGAGCCGGCCCTGGTCCAGCGCCTGGGCCTGAACCGCCAGTCCCTGGTCGCGGTCGCCGGACAGCAGCAGCATGGTGGCCAGATCCATCAGCGCGGCGGCGTCGGTGGGATCGGCCGTGACCCGCTCGACCAGCCGGCTCCAGAGCGGCTGCACGTCGGCCTGCTCGAAGAACATCCGCGCCAGCGCGGCCAAGCCGATGCTGGATTGGCCGGCCATCCCGCTCATGCCGCCCCCGCCCGGACGGCGGCGTCACCGAGCGCGACGCAGGATCGGACCAGAGCCTCGACGTCGCTCTGGTCGGTGCGGTGGTTGAACAGGGCCGCGCGAATGGCCACCTGGCCGCCGATCCGGGTCAGCGAGGGGGCGACGCGCCCGGCCTCCTGCAGATCGGCGACGATCTCGGTGTTGATCAGGTCTGGCGCATCGCACCGATAGCGGAAGCAAACGATGTTCAGCTGCACCGGCGCCAGCAGCTCCAGGGCCGGCGAGGCGGTCACCATCCGCGCCAGCGCCTGGCCGAGCTCGCAGGATCTGGCGATCGACGCCCCGATCGCGTCCGCGCCCAGAACCTTGAGGGTGAACCAGACCTTGAGCGCGCGAAACCCCCGCGACAAGTCGGGGCCGTAGTCGCAGGGCCACCAGTCGCCCGCCGCCAGGCCCCGCGGCTCGCGGCGCAGATACTGAACGTCCGTAGCGAACACCTCGCGCAACAGGGCGCCGTCGCGCGCCAGGATATAACCGGCGTCGTAGGGAACCTGACCCCATTTGTGGAAGTCGAAGGCGATGGAGTCCGCGCGCTCGATCCCCGCCAGCCGCGGCGCCACCGCCGGCGTCAGCACGCCCAGCGCCCCGTAGGCGCCGTCGATGTGCAGCCAGCAGCCCTCGGCGGCGGCGATGTCGGCCAGGCCGCCCAGGTCGTCGATGGCGCCGGTGTCGACGGTTCCCGCATTGCCGACGATCAGGAAGGGTTTCAGCCCGGCCGCGAGGTCGGCGACCAGTCTGGCGCGCAACGCCGAAAGGTCGATCCGATGGTCGTCGTCGACCGGGATCATGCGTAGCGCGTCCCGGCCCAGCCCGGCCATTTCCATGGCGCGCGGCACGCAGTTGTGGGCGCCCAGAGAGACGTAGGCGGTCAGCTTGTCGCCGCCGGCGGCGATCCCGCGCGCGCGCACGCCGGTTCCCAGCACCCGCTGGCGCGCGGCCAGCACCCCGATGAAATTGGCCATTGAGGCGCCGGTGACCAGCAAGCCGACGGACGTCTCGGGAAAGCCGAACATCTGGCGGACCCAGCCCGCAACCTCCTGCTCCACTTCGATCGGCATGTGATCGCGGCCGCCGCAATTGGCGTTCAGGCCCGCGGCCAGCATGTCGGCGAGCATGCCGACGGGGGTCCCGGCGCCTTGCACCCAGCCCATGAAGCCTGGATGCAGATTGCCGCCGGCATAGGGCAGCACTTCGCTGAGGAAGCTCTCGTGGACATCGGCCAACGGCTGGGGCGAGGCCGGCAGCGGCGTGCGGCGCAGCGCGCGCACCCGATCCGGGATCGGCCGCCAGACCGGCTGCTCGCGCAGGCCCTGCAGGTGGTCTAACAGGTCGTCCAGCATGCGATGGCCCTGGGCGCGAAACCCTGGCCAATCGGTCGGATCGAGACTCTCGCCCATATTCAGGAAACCCGCGCCTGCGCCGAATGATACACCCGCCGGGCCGAAGGCCCAGACCGGGTCGTTGTCCGGCTCATTCATGCGGCGAGCCGGTTCCCGAGCGGTTAACAGACCCCTCCCGCGGCGTTCGGCGTTCGGTGCGATCGCTCTGTGATTGACCGCGGCCGATCCGGGAAGCTCTATGCCGCCATGAGCGCGCCGCTGCACCTGGACCCCGATCGCTTCCTGCCGACAGACCCGACGGTGCGCGATCTTGCCAGGCGGCTGTTCGCGTCGGTGGAAAAGACGCCGATCCTCAGCCCGCACGGCCATACCGACCCGGCCTGGTTCGCGCAGGATCAGCCGTTCGAGGATCCGGTGAGCCTGCTGCTCTGGCCCGACCACTATCTGCTGCGCATGCTGTACAGTCAGGGCGTCTCGCTGGAAAGCCTGGGTCTGCGTCCAACCGACGCTCAGCCCTATGAGACCGACCGGCGGACCATCTGGCGGCGTTTCGCCGAACACTATCGGCTGTTTCGCGGCACGCCCTCCAGGCTCTGGCTCGACCACGTGTTCGCCGTCGTTTTCGGACTGGAGACGAGACTGGGGCCGGATACCGCCGACCATTATTTCGACGCCGTCACCGAGGCCCTGGCTCGGCCGGAATTTCGGCCGCGCGCCCTCTATGATCGCTTCGGCATCGAGGTCCTGGCCACCACCGAGGGTGCGCTCGACAGTCTTGAACACCACGAAGCGATCGAGGCGTCCGGTTGGCCGGGCCGGGTGATCACCACCTTTCGCCCTGACGACGTGACCGATCCGTCGCGGGAAGACTTCAAGTACAATCTGGCCCGGCTGGGCGCCTTGACCGGCGAGGACGCCACCCGCTGGAAAGGCTATCTGAACGCCCTGGCGGCGCGCAGGGCGATGTTTCGCCAGCACGGCGCCACCGCCACCGATCACGGCCCTCCGACGGCGCGCACCGCCGATCTGTCCAAGGCTGAGGCGCAAGGCCTGCTCGACCGGTTCCTGCGCGGCCGCGCCGAACCGGGCGACGCCGAGTTGTTCCGCGCCCAGATGCTGACCGAGATGGCCCAGATGGCCTGCGACGACGGCATGGTGATGCAGCTGCATCCTGGGTCCTGGCGCAACCACAACCCCGTTCTGATGCGTCGGTTCGGCCGCGACCGGGGCGCGGACATCCCGACCCGGACAGATTATGTGGGCGCGCTGAAGCCTCTGCTGGACCGGGTCGGCGAGCATCCCGGCTTCAGTCTGATCCTGTTCACCTTGGATGAGACCAACTACGCCCGTGAACTGGCGCCGCTGGCGGGGCATTATCCCTGCCTCAAGCTTGGTCCCGCCTGGTGGTTCAATGATTCGCCAGAGGGGATGCTGCGCTTTCGCCGCCAGACCACCGAGACGGCGGGTTTTTACAATACGGTCGGCTTCAACGACGACACCCGCGCCTTTCTGTCGATCCCCGCGCGCCACGACCTCGCGCGGCGGATGGACTGCGGCTACCTGGCCGAACTGGTCGCCACCGGCCGACTGTACGAGGACGAGGCGGGCGAGCTGGCCCACGACCTGGCCTACGGCCTGGCCAAACGGGCCTACCGGCTATGACCGAACGGCTCAGCGCGCGGACCCTGGGGCAGGTCCCCGCCAACGTCGAGCGTCCGGACTATGATTTCGCCGCCTTGCGCGTCGGCATCGTCCATCTGGGCCTGGGCGCCTTTCACCGCGCCCACCAGGCGGTGTTCACCGAGGACGCGATCCGCGCGGCCGGCGGAGACTGGGGCATTGCCGGCGTCTCCCTGCGCCACGCCGACGCGCCCGCGGCGTTGAACCTCCAGGACGGTCTCTACACGGTCGAGACGCTGGCGGAGCCGCCAAGCCTGCGGGTCGTGGGCGTGCTGCGCCAGGCGCTGGCGGCGACAAGCCAAGCCGAGGCTGTGTTGGCGGCGATGGCCGCCACCTCCACCCACATCATCAGCCTGACGGTGACGGAAAAAGCCTATCGTCTGGACGCGTCGGGCGCGCTCGACCTCACCGACCCCGAGATCGTCCACGACCTGAGCCGGTCGGCCAAACCACTCTCCGCTGTCGGTTGGTTGACCGAAGGCCTGGCTCGGCGGCGCGAAGCGGGCGGCGCGCCCGTGAGCGTGATCAGCTGCGACAACCTAATCGGCAATGGACGAAAATTGGGCGACGCGGTGCGAACCATGGCGAAACGGTGGGACGCCGGCCTCGCCGCCTGGATCGGGGCCGAGATCACTTTCCCGCAAACCATGGTCGACTGCATCGTTCCGGCGACCAGCGAAGCCAGTCGCACCCGCATCGAGACGGGTCTGGGCCTCGCCGACCAGGCCTGTGTCAGCCGCGAGGCCTTCGCCCAGTGGGCGGTCGAGGACCGCTTCGCGGGGCCCAGGCCCGCCTGGGAGCACGCCGGCGTCGAGTTCGTCGCCGACGTGGCGCCCTATGAGCGGCTGAAGCTGCACGTCCTGAACGCCGCCCACTCCGCCCTGGCCTATCTCGGCCTGAGGCACGGCCATGACCTGGTGCGCCAGGCGATCGCCGATCCACAATTGTCTCGGTTTCTGGACGCGCTGATGGCCGAAGAGATCGCGCCAGCCCTGACCGATCTTCCTGTGGCGGCTTATTGGCGCGGCTGCCGAGCCCGTTTCGCCAATCCCCGGCTGGACCACGGGCTGACTCAGATTGGCGAGGACGGATCAAGCAAGCTGGCCCAGCGTATCTTTCCGCTGCTGATCGAAAACGCCCGCGCCGGGCGGCCAACCAAGCGCATGGCCGCGATCGTCCGGGCCTGGCTGGAGTTGGCGGGCGAGGGCAGGGTCAAGGATCAGCAAAGTGCGCGCTTGCGGGCCTGGGCCGGATCGGGTTGCGGTCTTGCCGGCGTCCTGAATGAAGCCGCGCTGTTTCCAGACGCGTTTCGCGGCGATCCCGCCCTGCGCGCGGCCATGATCGGGAGCGAGGTTTGATGCGTGTCGTCTGCATCGGCGAATGCATGGTGGAGCTGCGCGAGGCGGGCGGCGGCCTCATGTCCAAATCCTTCGCCGGCGACGCCTATAACACCGCAGTCTATCTGAAACGCTCGGCGCCTGGGGCCCAGGTGCAGTTCCTGAGCGTCACCGGCGAGGATCCGCTGAGCCGGACCATGCGCGCGGCCTGGCGGGCCGAGGGGGTCGAGGACGATATCAGCTTCACCGACCCGGACCGCGCGCCAGGCCTCTACCTGATCGAATTGGACGCGGCCGGCGAGCGCAGGTTCCACTATTGGCGCTCGGACTCGGCGGCGCGGCAGTGGATGCGGCGGCTGCGCGCCGGCGGCGGCGATCCGCTCAGCGGCGCCGACCTGGTCTATCTGTCGGGCATATCCCTGGCGATCTTGCCGCAAGAGGAGCGCGAACAGGCTCTGCTGCTGCTCAAGTGGCTGCACGGACGGGTGGGGGCCATCGCCTTCGACCCCAATGTCCGGCCGGCCCTGTGGCCCGACCTGGCCACCGCGCGCACGGTCATAGAGGCCGCGGTCGGTCTCTGCGATATCGTCATTCCGAGTACGGATGACCTGACCCTGCTCTATGGTCCCGCCTCGCCCGAGACGCTGGCCGCCAAGCTCTGGCGGCTGCACGCTCGCGAAATCGCGCTGACCGCCGGCGCCGAGGGCTGTCTGGCGGTCACCCCGGAAGGCCGCACCGCCCTGTCCGCGCCGGAGGCCCTTGCCATCGACACCTCCGGCGCCGGCGACTCGTTTAATGGCGCCTATCTTGCCGCACGACTGTCGGGATCATCGCCGGTCAAGGCCGCCGAAGCCGGTCTGGCCGTCGCGGCCCGGGTGGTCACCGCGCCCGGCGCGATCGTTCCCGCCGCCGTCTCGCACCCTTAAAGGAGCCCCGATGCTGAAGATCAGCCACGCCAAAGTCATCGTCACCTGCCCGGGCCGCAACTTCGTCACGTTGAAGATCGAGACCGCGGACGGGCTGACGGGCCTGGGCGATGCGACGCTGAACGGGCGGGAGCTAGCCGTGGCCAGTTATCTCAGCGACCACGTGATCCCGGCCTTGCTGGGCCGGGACGCGCAAGCGATCGAGGATATCTGGCAGTATCTCTATCGCGGCGCCTACTGGCGGCGGGGGCCGGTCACCATGTCGGCGATCAGCGCCGTCGACACCGCGCTATGGGACATCAAGGCCAAGCAGGCCGGTCTGCCGCTGTACCAGATCCTCGGCGGCGCCAGCCGCACCGGGGTGACGGTCTATGGCCACGCCAACGGCGCCACGATCGACGACACGATCGCCGAGGCCAAGCGGTATCAGGCGATGGGCTACAAGGCCGTTCGCCTGCAGTCCGGCGTGCCCGGCCTGGCCTCGACCTATGGCGTCTCGCGCGACAAGCTGTTCTACGAACCGGCGGACGCGGCCCTGCCGACAGAGAACGTTTGGTCGACCGCCAAATACCTGCCCACGGTGCCCAAGCTGTTCGAGGCGGCGCGCGAGGCGCTGGGCTCCGACATCCACCTGCTGCACGACGTGCACCACCGCCTGACCCCCATCGAGGCCGGGCGCCTGGGCAAGGACCTGGAGCCCTATCGGCCGTTCTGGCTGGAGGACCTGACGCCCGCGGAGAACCAGGCGGCGTTCCGGCTGATCCGTCAGCACACCACCACCCCCCTGGCGGTTGGCGAGGTGTTCAACTCGATCTGGGACGCCAAACAGCTGATCGAGGAGCAGCTGATCGACTATATCCGCACCACGGTGGTCCACGCCGGCGGCATCACCCACCTAAGGCGGATCGCCGGCTTGGCCGAGCTGTACAATGTCCGCACCGGCAGCCACGGCGCCACCGACCTGTCGCCGGTCTGCATGGGCGCGGCCCTACACTTCGACCTGTGGGTGCCCAATTTCGGCATCCAGGAATATATGCGCCACACCGCCGAGACCGACGCGGTCTTCCCCCACGCCTATTCCTTCGCAGACGGAGAGCTGCATCCCGGCGAGGCGCCAGGCCATGGCGTGGAGATCGACGAGGCCCTGGCGGCGCAATATCCCTACCGGCCCGCCAGCTTGCCAATCAACCGGCTGGAGGACGGGACGATGTACAATTGGTGATGGGCGGGGCCAAGATGTCGGGCGCGGCGACCAGGCTGCTCCCCCTTTGGGGGAGCTGGCGCGAAGCGACTGAGGGGGACTTGGGGTCGCAGAGACCATTCCGGCAAGGCCCCCCCCACCGCCTTACAGGCGGTCCCCCTCCCCCAACGGGGGAGGAGCACGGATGACGTCGCTCGCCGCTCCGCCCCGGTTCCACCTGGCCGTCACCGATGGTGCGCGCCTGACCCTGGAAACCGATCAGGGCGATGTGGCGCATCTGTTTGTGCTCGAAGACGACATCATCCGGGTGATGGTGCTGCCGGGCGGGCGGCTCGACATGGGCCGCACCTGGGCCATCGCGCCAGGCCAGGACGATGTGGCGCCGCAGGGCCGCGATCGGTTTGACCTGCGCGGCTTTTCGCTGCCGAATTTCGCCCAGTCGCTCGACTCCGACAGCCTTACGATCGAGACGTCGCTTGTGCGCCTGTCCGTGCGCCTCGCGGGTCTGTTCTGCGCTTGGGAGATCAAACTCGACGGCGAATGGCGCCGCGGGGCTCGGGATCGTCAGACCCAGGCCTATAATTTCGGTTATTGGGACCAGCGGGTGCGCCACTATCTGCGCCGCGATCCTGGCGAGCAGTATTTCGGCCTTGGCGAGCGCGCCGGCGAACTGAATCGCGCCGGCCAGCGCTACGAAATGCGCAATATCGACGCCATGGGCTACAGCGCCCGCGCCACAGATCCTCTGTACAAGCACATTTCGTTTGTCATCACCCGCAAGCCGGAAGCCGGCCTGGCCTATGGGCTTTTCTACGACACCCTGTCTGACTGCGTGTTCGACCTGGGCCGGGAGCTGGACAACTATCACGGCGCCTATCGCGGCTTCATCGCCGAGCACGGCGACCTGGACTACTATTTCATCGCCGGGCCGCGCATGGATCAGGTCACGCGGCGGTTCACCTGGCTGACCGGCCGGCCGGCCTTCCTGCCCCGCTGGGGGCTGGGCTATTCCGGCTCGACCATGAGCTATACCGACGCGCCGGACGCTCAAGTCCGGATGGCCGAATTCCTCGAGCGCTGCGCCGAGCACGACATCTGCTGCGACAGCTTCCACCTCTCGTCGGGCTACACCTCGATCGGCGCCAAGCGCTATGTATTCCATTGGAACCGCGACAAGTTTCCCGATCCCGCCGCCTTCGCTAAGCGCTACGCCGACCAGGGCGTGCGGCTCTGCGCCAACATCAAGCCGTGCCTGCTGTGCGATCATCCGCTGTTCGAGGAGGCGCGCTCGCGGGGCCTTTTGATCATGGATCCGAACGGCGAGCCGGCCTGGGTGCAATTCTGGGACGAGGTCGGCGCCTATCTCGACTTCACCAACCCCGCCACGCTGAACTGGTGGAAGGATCAGGTTACCACAGCCTTGCTGGACCAGGGGATCGAGGCGACCTGGAACGACAACAACGAGTTCGAAATCTGGACCAGCAGCGCGGTGGCCCACGGTTTCGGGGCGCCGTTCGAAGCCTGGCGCGCCAAGCCCCTGCAGACGCTTTTGATGATCCAGGCCTCGCGCGGCGCCCAGATCGCCCATGCGCCGACCAAGCGCCCGTTCCTGGTCTCCCGTTCAGGAGCGGTCGGCATGCACCGCTATGTCCAAACCTGGTCCGGCGACAACTTCACCTCCTGGGAGACGCTGAAATACAATATCAAGATGGGTCTGGGTCTGGCGCTGTCGGGCGTATCCAATATCGGCCACGACATCGGCGGCTTTTCAGGCCCCGCGCCGGATACGGAGCTTCTGGTTCGCTGGGTGCAGTTCGGCGTCTTCATGCCGCGCTTCAGCATCCATTCGTGGAACGACGACGGCAGCGTCAACGAGCCTTGGATGCATCCTGAGGCCACGCCCTTCATCCGTGATCTGATCAAGCTGCGGCTAGCGCTGGTTCCCTATCTGTATGCGCTGCTGCGCGCCTACCATCGGGACTATCAGCCCGTGATCCGCCCAACCTTCTACGATTTCCCCGACGACCCACTCTGCGCCCAGGAGAACGACGAGATGATGCTCGGCGCCAACCTGCTGGTCGCGCCGGTGGTCGAGCCAGGGGTCCCGGAGCGAACGGTCTATCTTCCGGCCGGCGCGGGCTGGTTCGACGTCTGGTCCGGCGCACTGCACGAAGGCGGCCGTACGGTCAGCCTGGACGCGCCATGGGACCGGCCGCCGCTGCTCGCCCGCGAAGGTTGCGCCGTTCCCGTCAACCTCGCCGAACAGCATTTCGCCCAGTCGGCCGACCAACGCGGCTTCTGGGTCTTTCCCCATAGGGGGCAGGGCGCTTTCGCCGCGGAGTCCTATGAGGACGATGGCGAGACCTTGAACGGACCGGACGGCGCTTGGCGACTGGCCGTCGCGTCGGATGCGGGGCAGCTGCGGGTCCGCGTCGAATGTCGCGGCGCGGTCGCGTCGAACGCGCTGGTCCTGATCTTTCCGGCGAGCGAGGCGCGCACGATCGTCGTCTCGGGGGGGGCCGGCGCCGAGGAGCGGCTCAGCGATGGCCGGCGCCAAGTGCGGGTGGCGGCGGCAGGATGAAGCCGGCGGCGCGGTAGCGTTGGCTCTCGGCGTGCATGGCCTCCAGGCTCGGCCAGCAGCCCTGCCCGAGCACGTCGCGGACGGGCCGGGCGACCAGGAAGGCCGCATAGGGCGTCTGTCCACGATCCAGATAGCCCAGGGCGCGCACCGAGGCGAAACAGCCACGCAGGGCCTCCATGCCGCCGCCGCGCCGGCCCAGATCCACCACCAGGCCCGGCTGGCTCAAATCGACCCGCCAGGAGGCGTCGGACGGTGGAAACCGGTCGCGGTCCATCAGCTCGGCCACCGGCGCCGCGGGATGCTCGAACGCCAGCTGGGCGTCGGTGCCGTAGTGGATCGTTCCGATCCAGCCGGCGCGGTTGGCGCGGCGCTCGGCCTCCACGCGCGCGGCGAAGCCCGGCCAGTCCCGGACCGCCAGGCTGGGGTCGGCGGCGCTGGCCAGATCCGTGGCCGGAAGCAGCAGGTGAGCAATGACCAGCACGGACAGGACCAGGCCCAGCGGTGCGGCGGCGCGGCGCATGACCGCCCAAACGCCGCCGGGAACCACCTGATCGGCGGCGACCGCCGCCAGGATGGCCATCTCCGGATAGAGCGGCGCCGGCCAGTGGGCTTCCACGCGCGCGTGCAGGCTGTGGACCACCAGATAGGCGGCGAAGGGGGCGCTGACCGCCAGCAACAGGCGAAGGTCCGGCCCATTCGGCGGTCCGGTGCGACGCACGCCCTGCACCGCGCCGCGGATGCCGAACAGGCTGATGACCGGGTTGAGCAGGACGAACTCCACACCGACCAGCTCGAAGAAATGGCTCGGCGTAAGCCCGTGCGGCGCGACCCGCCCGAACTGCTTTACGAAGGAGACCCAGTGATGCTCGGCGTTCCAGACCAGATTGGTGGAGAAGATCGCGCCGGCGATCGCCGCGGCCACCCACGGCCAGGGCCGCCGCAGCGCGCGCCAGCCGCCGCCTCGCCAAACCAACCAAATCAGGACGCCCGGCGCCAGGAACAGGGCGGAATATTTCGAGATCGCCGCCAGTCCGGCCGCCGCGCCGGCCGCGATCCACCACCGGGCGGGCCGCTCGTCGCTGGCGCGGGTGACGCACCACAGCGCCAGCATCCAGAACATCACCGCCGGCGCGTCCGGAATGGCCAAGAACCCGCCCAGGCCGACGATCAGGGTGGCGTTGTACCAGACGGTGGCCCGCTCGGCGGTCCTTGGGCTCGCACCCAGCCGCTGGGCCAGGTCGAACGCCAAAAGGCTGGTCAGGGTGCACGACAGAACCGGCAGCAGCCTCACGCCCAGCGCGGTGTCGCCGGCGATCGCCACGCCGGCGCGGATCCACCAGGCGATCATCGGCGGGTGGTCGTAATAGCCAAACTGCAGCGCCTGGGCCCACAGCCGGTAATAGGCCTCATCCTCGGTCAGGTGGAGCGCGCTCGCGACCCACAGCCGCAGCAGGGTGATTACCGATAGGAACAGGATCAACCCCGGTCCGGGCGAGGCGATCCGGGGTCTCTGATCGGCCATGGCGACGGACGCGGTCGTCACGGTGCCGGTTTCGCGATCAGCTCTTGCAGCGCGCGCCAGGCGTCCTGGACCGGGATCGCCTCCATGCCCTCCTGGCCGAAATCCTCGGCGACCAACAGGCTGAGGCGCGGCGCCGAGGGCTTGAACTTGGTCGCCAGCCAATGGGTTCGCTGCAGGCTGAGCAGGGGCGCGCCGCCGGCCGCCAGCATGTGCCCGGGCCCGGCGTCGTTAGCCACCGCCGCCGCCAGCCGTCCGGCCAGGGCGATGACCAGCAGGGGCCCGCGCACGTCCTTGAAATCGTCGGTGCGGTCGAACTCTGGATAGAGCGCGCCGGGCGCCGCCGCCCGGGTCTGATCCAGGTCGGCCCGCTCATCCGGCCCGAAAAAGAAGACCGGCTGATGACCGGCGGCCTTGGCCTGCTCGGCCAATTCCAGATAGCGCTCCAGCGGCCAACGCTTTTCCTGACCGCCCGCGCCCGGCGCGAACCCCACATAGCTGGGGCCGTCCGGCAGCAGAGCCTTGGCCGCCTCCAGCGTACGCGGGTCGGTCAGCGCGACCGGACGCGGCGACACGCGCCGGCCGGCGGCGACTTCCAAAAGGTCGGTCAGCCGGTCCAGCATGCCGATCGGCGGCGGCAGGCCGTCGGAGGGTTTTCGCCGTAGCCCATGCACCCCCGCGACCCTCGAAACGAAACGTTTGCCGGCGCGCCGGGCGTAGAGTCCGCGCGAGAAGTTGCCCTGGGTGTCGATCACCAGATCGAACCGCCGCCCGTCGAAGGGCCTAAACAGGTGATCGCTGACGCGCACGCCCATCCGGCCGGTCATCAGCACCTCGTCGATCAGCCCGGCCACGACGGTTTTCAGAGCCCCGGTATAGACCGTAGAACCTTTACCCGCGCACCAGACGATCCAGGCGTCGGGGAAGGCCTCGCGCACCGCGGCGGCGAAGGGCAGCTTGATCACCCCGTCGCCGATCACCTCGCCCATGGTGTAGATCATGACGCTGGGCTTCGCGGCGCGATCGGCGCCCCGGCTCGTCGCCTCGCCCGACGCTGATCCCATGAACCGCTCCGAATCTGTTGGCCGCGTACGCGAGGCCGCGCCCACACCGCGAGACCAAGCTTGGCGGTCCCCCCTACGACGACTTATGGATGGGATAAAGCGCAAATGAGGCGGGCCGCCGTGTCAAAACGCCCGCGCCGCCGGGCCCCTTGGGGACTGGACTTGGCGACGGGCTTGGCGCATCGGCAGGGCGTTTGTTCAAAGGCGAGTCGCCCGATTTCGATGCACACCTTCAGATGAGGCCCGTCGACGCCTGGATCCTGACCTCGGGCGAGGCGGGCCATCGCACCCAGGCCCGCGGCCTGGCGCTGGCGGTGGCCGGCCAGGCCCGCGAGTTCACCGTCGATCTGCGCTCCCCGTGGCGCTATCTGCCCGGTGATCTGACGCCGTTCGCTCTTTTGGGCCTGACGCGGTCCAGCGACCGTCCCGCGCCGCCGTGGCCGGATCTGCTGGTCAGCAGCGGACGCCGGGCCGCGGCCGTGGCCATCGCCATCCGCCGCGCCAGCGGCGGGGGGACGGTCGCGGTCCATGTTCCTGATCCACATATCAAACCGTCCGCGTTCGATCTGGTGGTCTGTCTGAACCATGACGCAGCCGAAGGGCCCAATGTTCTTAGCCTGCCGACCGCCGTGCATGATCTGACGCCGGCCGCGTTGGCGACTGGGGCCGAGCAATGGAGGGGCCGGCTTCGCGAACCGGATCGGGGACTGGTGGGCGTCGTCCTGGGCGGACCGGCGCACCGTCGCGCCCTTTCCTTGACCCAGTGGGGCGAGATGTTCGCGGGCCTGGACGGTCTGCGCCGCGCGACCGGCGCGCGTTTGGCTATCACGCCGTCGCGGCGAACGCCGGCCGAGGTTCGGGCGCTGCTTTTGACCTGGTTCGACGGCGATCGCGACGTATTCGTTTGGGACATGCAGGGCGACAATCCTTATCGCGGCATCCTGGCGCTGTCCGACCGGCTGGTGGTGACCAGCGACAGCGTCTCGATGGTCTCCGAGGCGCTGGCGACCCAAGCCTCGGTCGAGGTGTACGGCCGGCCCGGCAGTCCCCGCCACGTCCAGTTCATCGACCGGCTGATCGCGCGCGGCCTGGTGCGGCCCTTCACTGGCGATCCCGTGGCGGCGGCGTCCAACGGCCCGTTCAATGCAACGGACGTCGCCGCCCAGGCGGTGCGTGATCTGCTGTACGCCCGGCTGGGTCTGGCGCTGGAGCCGGCCTGAGCCGTCACGGTTTGGCGAAATCAGGCTGCGGATAGGGGCGCAGAAGGTCGTGCGCCTCGACCACGCCGATGACGATCTCCGTCCGACCCTGGCGCCCGACGGCGATCGGCGGCTCCCACCTGACGCTCTGGAAATAAGCCGAGAGCGCCGGCAACCGCCGCTTCAGCGCGTCGACGCGGCCGAGGATCAGGGCGTCGCGGCCAACCATGCCGGCATTGTCCTTGTGCAGGCCGAACTCCCTGGGATCGGGCGAGAACACCGCGATCGTGGCGCGTCCGCCCAGCGCCTCGCCCAGCTTGCCCGCCTCGTTCCACTGGGCGGCGACCACCAGGGGGTTCGGCGGTCTCAGTTCGCCTCGTCGCGCAAGTTCGGCGCGCACCGCCATCCATTCGATCGACTCGGCGGTCGGGTCGCCGCGCTTGAAGACCTTGGGAAACGCGGCTCCGAACACGCCGGTGTCCGCGTCAAAGGCGGCGAGGGCGCCGAACACAACCAGCAGCACGGCCGAGACCACCAGCCAGAGCCTGGGCCACCGCCTGGTCCGCGCCGCGATCGAGAGCCGCTCGCCCAGCAGCGGAAACAGCAGCAGCCAGCCGGGCATCGGCCAGTGGGGCAGGCCGAGCGAGCCGAACAGGGGCGTTGCGGTGAACAGGATGATGGTCGGCGCCGCTAGCATCAACAGGAACCAGCGGCGTTCTTCCGCCGGTCCCGCCCGCGCCGCGCTCCAGGTCGCCAGCGTCATCGGAACGAAGACCCAGGGCAGGATCAATGCCGCCTGGGCCAGCAGCGCTATGATCGGCCCCAAGGGGTGCAGGCCATGGGTCGGCGCGCCACGTCCCGCTTGGAAGGCGAAGGAGGCCCAATGATGCTGGGCGTTCCAGACCAGCACCGGCGACAGGACCAGGAGGGTCAGCAGTCCCGCGGCATAGGGCTGCGGTCGCGAGAGCCAGACCCGTCGCGCGGGCGCCGTCAGCACCGCCAGGCCCAGCCCCACGCAAAACAGCATCGCCTGATATTTGGACAGCGCGGCCACGCCGATCCAGAAGCCGGCCACAAGCCAGTCCCGCCAGGCTCGTTCCGCCTCGCCTTGCCGAGGAAACCAGATCCGCGCCAGGCTGGTCGTCGCGCCCATAAGGCCCAGAACCAGCGGTCCGTCCGGCAAAACCCAGCTGGCCGCCGGCAGGGTGAAGAAGGCCGAAAGGCTTAAGCCCAGCACCGCCCACAGCCCGGCCCGCTCGCCGAACAGCCGCCGGGTCAGCGCGAACATCAGCCAGGATGAGGCCGCGAACAGGGCGACGAACGGCCACCGGCTGGCGCGGCCGTAGCCGACCAGGGGCGCTATGGCATGAACCAGCCAATACTGCGCCGGCGGATGATCGAAATAGGACAGTTGCAGATCGCGCGCGATCGCGACCGAATAGGATTCATCCGTTCCCAATCCGACGAAATGCGAGGCGACCAAACGCAAAGCGACAGCGGCGGCGATGACGCAAGCCGCCTGGATCGCCGGCGACCAGCGGCCCGCCGCCGCGTCTTGACTAAACCCCGAACTCGCCACGCACCGTCCCGTCCGCCTCCACACCCAGATCGGCGTCCTATCATACGCCGATCAGATGCGTCCGCTCGTTCAGGCTCATGACGGAGCGGTTGAACAACTCGTCATCCTCGCGAAGATGGGTGATCCCGCCGGCGTTGGAGTGGAACTTGACCCAGGCGACGGACTCCAAAGGCATGCCGATCCAGGCGGCCACGACAAAGGTCAGGGCGCCGCCGTGCGTAACGACGACCTGGGCGGGGCAGCGGCTTTCGACAATCCTGTCCATTGCCCGATAGATCCGCGTCGCGAATTCGCGCTTGGTTTCCGCGCCCTCGATGCCTTCCCGGCTGTCCAGCCGGTCGCCGTCCTTGGGCGGAAGCACGAGGCGGCCATCCAGCCATGCGTCAGGCTGACCCTCGGCGACGCCGAGGCTGCGCTCGCGCAGGGCCGGCCAATGGGTGACCGCCGCGGCCAAGCGAGCCGCTATGGGCTCTGCCGTCTGGGCGGCCCGGCGCAGATCGGAGGAATGGATATCCACGGGCCGCCCGTCGCCGATCAGATCGCAGATCCTGCCCGCGACCACCTCGGCCTGGCGGCGACCCAGCGCGGTGAGTTCGCTGTCGTACCACCCGCCGACTAGCCCTTCGACGTGGTGCCGCGACTGGGTATGGGCGACGACATAGATATCCTTGGCCACGTTGTTCCCCCCTCGCGACGCTGTTTTCCGCGCTCAAAAAGGCGATGCGACATTTCTCTCCGCGAAGCCAGGGCTTCAACGGTCCAGAAGTGGCGCTAGGGGAGGGGGAAAGGTGTCGGTCGACGGCCATTCACCAATCCCGGTGGGGCTGGGGGGGCTGTTCAGGTTCCAAGACCAGCAAACGGGCCGGTCGACCGACAATGACTTTATCAACCCGCCGTGCGTTCCGAACACGACCGGATTGGGACCATTTGGTGTCTAAGTCCTAAACGTCCGCGCCGCCTCTGGACCTTTGCCCCACGCTCGGCCATTCACCACCCGCTGGCTGTTGTCGAGGCGGAACCGGCAATTTGATCCAATCCGGAGTCGCTTCATGCCGCGCCCCGTCATGCCGCGCCCCGTCACGCCGCGCCCCGTCACGCCGCGCCCAGTGATCGCGCTTGTCCTGCTGGCGATCATCGCCGCGTTCAGCTTTCAGGCCGGCTCGACGAATGCGGCGGAGGCCACACCGTTCGCCTGGATCCAGCTGGCGCCGGGCGGCGCCGAGGCGCGGGCGGCGACCAGCCTGGGACACTGCCCCTTCCTGACCATCGATGGCCGCGTGACGCCGATGCAGACCCGCGCGCCGGCCGATGGCGCTTTTCCCCTCACGATCTGCCAGCTGAAGCTGCCGCCGGCCACGCGGCGGGTCTCGCTCGGTGGGACGGCGTTGCCCCTGCCCAAGGGACCGCCCCAGCGCATCTTGGTCTTCGGCGACACCGGCTGCCGGGTGAAGGCGGACCTGATCCAGGACTGCAACGATCCGCGCCGCTGGCCCTTCGCCCTGGTGGCGCGCCTGGCCGCCGCGCGCCATCCTGATCTGGTGATCCATGTGGGCGACTACTACTATCGCGAGTCGCCCTGTCCGCCGGGCGAGCGCGGCTGCGCCGGCGGTCCCTTTGGCGACAATTGGCCCACCTGGCGCGCCGAATTCTTCGATCCGGCCAAGCCGCTGCTGGCCCAGGCGCCTTGGGTGTTCGTGCGTGGCAACCACGAAGCCTGCGGCCGTGGCGGACCTGGATGGTTTCGTTTGCTGGACGCAGGCCCCGCGCCGCTGGTCTGCCCCGCGGCCAGCGCGCCGTTCAAGGTCGATCTGGGCGATCTCAATCTCTATATCCTGGACAGCGCCGACGCCGACGATCGCGATCCCAAGCCGGCGCGGGTGGCGCGCTTCGCTGGCCAACTGAGCGCCCTGGGCGCGGACCTGGCCCATGGGCGCGGCTGGATCGTCACCCACCGGCCGTTCTGGGGCCTGACCCCGGTGGCTCGGCTGGGTCCGATCGGGCCGTTCGAGGTGGCCATCAACCAGACCGAACAGGCGGCGGTCGCCGGACGGGACCTGGACGGCGTCCAGATGGTGGTCTCCGGCCATATCCACCATTTCGCCAGCTTCGATTTCGGCCCCAGCCGCCCAGCCCAGCTGATCGCCGGCACCGGCGGCGACATTGGCGAAGACGCGGACACCGCGCGGGTTCGAGATGATCAGGTGGATATCGACGGCCAGAGCGCCGAGCGGATGACCTTCGAGCGGTTCGGTTATTTCCTGCTCGATCGGGCGGGCGCGGACTGGGTCGGGACCTTCCGCGACATAGACGACCACCTGGTCGCCCAATGCCGCCTGCACGAGCGGCGGCTGCACTGCGAGGCGGCTAGGCCCAAAGGTTAGCCGCCGCACCCCATGACGCCCGCCGTCAAGGGGCCGCTACGGCTTCGCACGAACCATGGGCCGGCCTGACCCTATCGCTTCGTCCGCTGCTCTGTGTGGGCGGCGGGCGAGGCTCAGCGCGCCTTCCCTATCTTCGGCGACTCGTTGCCGGTTCGATGAGGATCACCCGTGATTGGGGATTCATATTGCGGTTATTCGGCCGCAATGGCCAAGCTGCGCCAGGTAAACGAATCTCTAATATCAGGGGGCATCATGAAAACCTTACTCAAGGCCGCGCTCGCGGCTTCGGCGGCGATCGGCGTGATCGGCTTTAGCGCCCAATCCCAAGCGGCGGTGTTGACCGGCTCGCTGGCGGGGTGGGAAGCCACCGTCGGCTCGTGGGCCGAAACCACCAACTTCGGCGTTCCGGACGGGACCGACATCACCGGGTTCACCACGGCGGACGGCGTTCCCGTGAGTGTGACCGAGCAGGTCCAATCGATCGGCGACGGCTGGGCCACCTGGTCCGGCGGCTATACCGGTCAGGTGCTGGCGGACTATTCGTCGACCTCGGTCACCTACACGCTCGGACAATCGGTCAAGGGCTTCGGCCTCTTCGTGGAGCCGGATCCGTTCTCGCTGATCGACATCACGCTGACCACTTCGGACGGGTCGAGCCTCACCCAGGCCGTGCAGGGCGAAGCCGGCGCCCAGTTCTTTGGTTGGACGGGCGGCGGGATCGCCAGCTTCACGCTGAGCTCCTCCACCGACTTCGCCGCGGGCGACGTGTTCAGCGTCGCCGGCGTTCCAGAACCCGCCGCTTGGGCGATGATGCTAGTCGGCTTCGGCGGACTGGGCGCCGCGCTGCGCGGTTCGCGCCGCAAACTGGCGGTCGCCGCCTGACGACTGGACTGACGTCTATGACGAGCGCCGCTGGTCCAAAGGCCAGCGGCGTTTTCATGTCTGGAATTTGGACGCCGCGCGAGGTCTAGAGCGCGTTCCGGAAAGTGGGAACCGGTTTTCGGATAAAACGCGCGCCAAAACAAAGACCTAGAGCGCCGATCTGATTCCATCAGATCGGAACACGCTCTAGAATTCCTCCCAGTCGTCCGACGGCTGGGCGGCGGCGGAGCGCCCTCGGCCGCCGGGGGATCTCAGTTGTGGCGCCGAATAGCGTTGGCCGAAGGCCGCGCCTTTGGAATCGGCGCCGCCGGGCGGCAGGGCGCGGCGCGTGGGAGCCGCGAGGCGGGCTTGCGGCGCGGCGCGCGCCGGCGCGGCCTCGCGCTGGCCGGTGCGGAAGCGGCGCAGCAGGTGGGCCAGGTCGTCGGCCTCCTGGGCCAGGGAGTGGCTGGCGGCGGTGGACTGTTCGACCATGGCCGCGTTCTGCTGGGTCACCTGGTCCATCTGGTTGACCGCGCCGTTGACCTCCTGCAGGCCGGTGGCCTGCTCCTTGGCGGAGGCGGCGATTTCGGAGACCACGCCGTTGATGTCGGCCACTTGGGCGACGATCCGCTCCAGCGATTGGCCGGTCTCGCCGACCAGTTTCACCCCGGATCCGACCTGGGCGGTGGACGCCGAGATCAGCGCCTTGATCTCCTTGGCCGCTTCGGCGGAGCGCTGGGCCAGCGCCCGCACCTCGGAGGCGACCACGGCGAAGCCGCGGCCCGCGTCGCCCGCCCGCGCCGCCTCGACTCCGGCGTTCAGGGCCAGAAGGTTGGTCTGGAAGGCGATTTCGTCGATCACCCCGATGATCTGAGAGACCTTGTGGGACGAGGATTCGATCTCGCTCATGGCCAGGATCGCCTCGCGCACCACCACCCCGCCGCGCTCGGCGTCGGCCTTGGCCTTGCCGACCACGTCGCGGGCGTGATCGGCGCCGTCGGCGGTCTTGCGCACGGTGGCGGTGATCTGATCGAGGGCGGCGGCGGTCTGCTCCAGGCTGGCCGCCTGCTGCTCGGTGCGGCGCGACAGGTCGTCGGCGGCCTCGGAGATTTCCGTGGAGCCGGCGCGGATCGCCTGGGTGTTGCGGCCGATGACCGACACGGTCTCCTGCAGCTGGGCCATGGCGGCGTTGAAATCGGTCCTGAGCTTCTCGTATTGCGGCGGCAGGGCGTCGGTCAGGCGAAACTGCAGATCGCCCTCGGCCAGTTTCTCAAGGCCCAGACCGATCGAGCCGGCCACCAGGGCCTGCTGCTCGGCGATGATCGTCTGTTCGTCCTTGGCCTGGCCCGCCGCGCCGCCATCCAGCAACGCGGTCGTGACGAAATCCATGTCGAGCATCATGGCCTTGATTAGCGCGGCCATGCCGTCGGCCACCTGGTCGGCGGTCGGCGCCTTCTTGTCGCGGAACAGGCCGGCCTTGGGCCAAGTGCGGCGGATCATGGCGCGAACCAGCTGCTCGGCCATCACCGCGCCGCCGTCGATGAACCAGCGCGGCTCCAGTCCGCTCTTGGCGTGCGAGCGGGCGATCGCGCCCACCGAGGCCAGATACCGATCGTCATAATCGCCGTGGGCGAGGCCGTCCCAATGCCGGCGCTGGGCGGCGCGCGACTGCTCGACCAGGCCGGAATCGCGGTACGCCGCGCGGGTGTCCGGATAGGTGCGCAGCTGATCATAGAGGGCGTCCAGCGCGCCGGGCAGCTCCTCGTCCAGAAACGGCTTCAGCGATCGCAGCGCCGCGCGTCCGTGTTCATCGATCCTCAAGAACCGCAACCGCTGATCCAGATCGTGATCCTTGGACATCCATCGACTCCGAATGCAACCGCGCCCATCTGCGAGGCCTGGAGCGGTCCCGCATCGGTCGAAACGATCGCGATTCGACCCCGCCCCAGGCCTTGCAGATAGGGCCGGAATGGTAAACCAAAGGTTATTTCGCGGCGTGCGATCGCCTCGCGACCCGGATCGTGAACCATAATTCAGGTCATGAATCGGGTCTGGCGAGCTTAGTATGGTTAATATCGAGCTCGACTAACGTTCGCCAAATTGGCGGCTTGAGGCTTTACAGAGTATATTTTTCAAACTCTAAGCAAACGCGAAAGCGATAAACGGCCGCGCGTCAGCTGTTCCAGGCCGCTCGGAGCGTTTCGGCGTCGGCGCGGCCTTGAATGACGCCGGCCCGCGCCGCGCCGGGGCGCCGGCGCATGTCCATCAGATTGGGGCCGAAGGCGGCCACGCTGGCCTCGTCCGGCGTGACGAGTTCAACCCGGGCGCCGCCGTCCCGCAGGACTTGGAGTTCGCCGTCCAGGGCCTGGCGCATGCGCTGTGCGGCCTCGCCAGCTGCGCCCGCCACGCGGATGGCCACCACGACCACCAGGTTATAGCCCGTCGCCATGTCGGCATTGACGGCCGAGCGCATGCCGCCATCGATATAACGGCGCCCTTTGATCGTGACCGGCGGATAGACCCCAGGCACGCTGCAACTGGAGGCCACCGCGCGGGCCAGACCGACGCCGGCGGTCTTGTCCCAAAGCCGAAACGAGCCATCGAACGCGTCGACCGCGGTGCAGGCATAGCCCTTCTGGGGCCAGGCGTCGGCCGGCAGTTCGGCCAGGAAGCGGCCGAAGGACTGGATGAAGGCGTCCTCGCTCATCGGGTTCTGTTCCAGCGCCCAGGCGCCGATCTCGGCGCGCACCGCCTGCGCCGGGCGCACGCCCGAAGCCGCCTCGGCCATCTTGCGCATCAGCACGGTCAGGTCCGGCGCCGGCCGGGCGGGCTCGCGGGGCGCGGCGGCCGGACTGGGCGCGGTCTTGGGCTTTGGGGGCGCATCGGCCATGGCCAGGAAGGGCGCGGCCAGCGACGCCGGGCTCGCGCCCATGGCCAGCTGGGCGCCGACGAAGGAGCCCGCCGAGGTGCCGAGGATGAAATTGGCGTCGGACAGATCAACCCCCGCCTCGGCGAACCCGGTCAAAAGCCCCGACTCCCAGGCGATCCCCACGGGACCCCCGCCGCCCAGCACCAGCGCTTTGTTGGTCATGCTCGCCGCCTTTCGTGGCTCAGATCTGCTTGACGCGCCCGGCCCAGTAGGGAGCGCGCACCTGGCGACGCTGGACCTTGCCGGCCTCGGAGCGCGGGATGTCGTCGGCGAAATCGACGCTGCGGGGCATCTTGTAGCCGGCCAGGCTGGGGCGGATGAAGGCCAGGAGCTCCTTGGCCAGTTCGTCGGACGGCGCATAGTCCGGATGCAGGGCCACCACGGCCTTGACCTCCTCGCCCCATTCTTCGCTCGGCACGCCGATGGTGCAGGTCTCGCGGACGGCTGGGTGGCGGACCAGCTCGTTGTCGATCTCCTGGGGATAGATGTTGACCCCGCCGGAGATGATGCATTCGGCGGTGCGGCCGGTCAGGAACAGATAGCCGTCCTCGTCCACATAGCCCATGTCGCCGACGGTGAAATGGGTTCCGCCCGGCAGCTCCGCCGCCGCCGTCTTCGAGCGGTCGTTGAAATATTCGAATGGCGCGATCTGGCTATGCGGGAAATAGATCTGGCCGACCTCGCCCACGGGAACATCCTCGCCCCGGTCGCCCACGATGCGGGTTCCAAACGCCGGATCCAGCCGACCGACGCTGCCGGGTTTTTCCAGCCATTCCTGGGACGTGATGAAGAAATTCCCGCCGCCTTCGCTGGCCGCGTAATATTCATAGAGGATCGGCCCCAGCCAGTTGATCATGGCCTTCTTGACCTCGGGCGGAGTCGGGGCGGCGCCGTGCAGGATGTAGCGCAGGCTGGAAAGGTCGTGGCGCTGCTTGACCTCGGCCGGCAGGGCCAGGATGCGCTGGAACATGGTGGCGACCATGTGCACGTGGGTGACGCGGTATTTCTCGACGTTCTTCAGCCATTCCTCGGGATCGAACTTCTCCATCAGCACGATCGAGATGCCGGCCACCAGCGGCTGAGCGATGTCGAAGGCCAGGGGCGCGGCGTGATAGGCCGGGCCGCAGCACATGTTGACGTCCCGGTCGCGGTCGTACTGTTTCAGCGTTCCCTCGCCCCAGGCCGGCGGCGCGGCGATAGGGCGGGCGCGGTAGACGCCCTTAGGCCGTCCGGTGGTGCCCGAGGTGTACATCATCTGCATGCCGTGGACCGGATGTTCGGGGTCGGCGGCGCTCTCGGCGGCGAGGGCCCCGGCATAGTCGTCGAAGCCCTCGATCTCGCCGTCGATGGCCAGTTTGTACCGCAGCCGCTCGTTGAGCGAGGCCAGCGCCGCGGCGGCGAAATCGGCATGGGCGATAAAGGCCTTGGCCTGACAATCGCTGACGATATAGGCGACTTCCGGCGCGCTCAGATGCCAGTTGATCGGCGTCAGGCGAAAGCCGCCGCGCAGATTGGCCGCGTAGACCTCGACGAACTCCGGCGTGTTGGGGCAGAGCACCGCGATGTGGTCGCCGGGCTTGAGGCCCGCCCGGCGGAGCGCCGCGGATAGGCGATTGGCGTTGGCGTGCAGTTCGGCGAAGGTGCGCCTGCCCCGCGGCGCCTGGACGGCCAGGGCGTTGGGCTTCAGCTCGGCGTAGATCGCCGACATCATGCCCTTGGACGCGGTCTCCATGACCAGGGCGGGGTTCAGTTCAACGGCCACATCCGTCATCGTCTACTCCCATCGGGCGCCGGGCTCTTGAACTGGCCGGCTCGTCACATCTAACGCCGCAAGCCGGCCTGAAGACCATCGCAAACCGCGGCCGAACCCATTTGCAATCAGGTCTGGCCGGGGTCGCGGTTGAACAACCCGCCAGCGGCCAATTGCTCGCGCACGGCTTCCGGCGTCAGGGTCGCGGCCCTGTCCAAGTCTTCGATCTCGGGCGGCACGTACCAGTGCAGCTTGTCGGAGGAATAGGCGTCCCACACCGCCTGGGCCACCGCGCGGGGCGGGGTCAGCCGGAACATGCCCTGCGTTGGGGCGTTCTCGGCGGCCTCGCGCGGGATGATGGCGGTGTCGATCAGGCCAGGCAGGGTGTCGGCGGCGCGCACGCCAAAGGCGCGGAACTCGATCGACAGCGCCTCGGTCAGACCCTTCACCGCATGCTTGGTCGCCGAATAGACGGCGATATTGGGCATGCCATAGGTGGCTGACGAAGAGGACGTGGTGAAGCACAGCGAACCCGGCGTGGCCTTGAGCAGCGGCAGAGCCGAATGGATGCCGTTCAGCACCCCGATCAGATTGACCTGCACCAGCTCCAGGATGTCCTCGAACGGCTGCTGATCGAACGGGCCGCCGCGTCCGATGCCGGCGTTGTTGAACAGAAGATCGAGCCGTCCCGCAGTCTGACCGGCGAACGCGGCCAGTGCCGCCTCGAAAGCCTTCTTGTTGGTCACATCGAGGGCGCCGGTGACGCAGTTGGCCGCGCCGATCTCGGCCTCCAGGGTCTTCAGACCGCCTAAGTCACGGTCATAGCCGCCGACGAACCAACCCTTTTCAGCGAACAGCAAGGCGGTGGCCCGTCCGATGCCCGAGGCCGCGCCGGTGATGAAGATGGATTTCCGCCCACTCGCCGGCATCAAGGCCTCCCCGTTTCATGGGTCGATCCCGGACGGGTCGACCTTATCGTTGATCACCCAATCATTGCCACCATCATGGACCCGCCGTCCAGTGGGCCGATGAAGCCGAGAACATGGTGGCTTGAAGTGGAAACCGGTTCCAGCGCGCCTCAGAAGTCCGGCTCATCGGCGGACGGGAGCGGGAACACCAGCCGAGCCTGGACGCCGCCTTCGCAGGCGGTGGTCAAGACGCCTTGGACTTGGCTCGCCAGCCCGTCGATCAGCCACAGACCCAGGCGGGCGCGGGTCACCGTGGCCGGATCGTAGCCTTGGCCGTCGTCGGAGATCGCCAGCACGCCGGTCTGGCCCTCGCCCGGACCCAGGGCGATCCGCACCGCGCCAGCCCCGCCGCCCGGAAATCCGTGGGCGATGGCGTTGATCACCAGTTCGTGGGCGATCAGGGCTAGGGCCGATTCCTGGCGCTCGTGCACGGCAAGGGGGACCAGATCGAGTTGGATCTCGATGGGCCGCTCGCCGCAGCGTCGCCGCCACAGCGGCGCCATGTCGCGCAGGAACTGCGAGAAGTCAGCGCCAACCGCGCCCGGCGTCCGGCTGTGCAGCAAGGCCAGGGCGCTGATGGCGTCCAGCATCCAGGAAAGCTGCCGTCGCGCCTCCTCGTCGCCCGATCGCTGAATGCGCATCCGGGTCAAGGTGGACAGCAGCTGGAAGACGTTCGCCAGCTTGTGACGCGCCTCCGAGGCTTCGCGACCGGCGCCAGGCGGATCGCCGGCGGAGGGTGCGTCGGAAGTTTGGGCTTGGCTCACATCCGTCTCCGCTGCCTCGATAAGAGCGTTTCCGCTTCAGATGGCTTCATCCGAAGCGTTGAAGAAGCCCTCACTTTTGGGCCCTGGAGCGAGACGGCCGCGGGCGCCGGCCTCCACTTCAGCTTCCTGCTCCAGAGTGCCGGTCAATCGATAACGCGACTGAAGACCTCTCGTTGCACGCATAGGCCGATTACCTGGCGTTGCAAAGCGCCAATGGAAGCGCGTCGCGACGGTTCAGATTTCCACCACGTCGTCGTTGGTGGATGCATGCTCGGCGCCGGGCGGGCAGTGCTCGGCCAGGGCCGCGCCGCAGATCTCGATCGCCGCGGTTAACCCCTTGGCGGTGTCGCCGGCGCGGATCGGTCCCAGCGCAGCCTGGACGGCCCGGTCCCAAGTCTGGGGCGCGACCTGGGCGTGGATCGCCTCGTCGGCGACGATCTCGACCCGCCGCTCGGCCAGCGAGGCGAAAATCAGGACCCCGGTCGCCGCGCGCGTGGCGTGCAGGCGGTGAGCGAATTGCTCCATCGCCCGCGCATGCACCTGGGCCTTCTTCAGCAATCCCGGCGTCAGCAGGCGCCGGACCGGCGGCAGCGAGGTCGCGGCCAGGACGGCGACGAATAGCGCCGCCTGGACCGCGGCGTAGCCCACCAGGGCTGTCGCCACCTCGGCGTTCAGACTGCCCACATGCGAGGCGACCCAGCCGTTCTCCAGCAGCGTCAGCACCGCCGCCATGAAGAAACTAGGCTTCAGTCCCAGCACCAGCGACAGCGGCGGCGCGAGCAGGGCCGCGGCCCCGGCCCAAGCGAAGCCGACCTCGCGATAATGCCCGCTCTCGTGCGCCACGACACAGAAGATTTCGCCGGAGGTGCGCTGTTCGGCGTCAGCGATGGCGGCGTGGACGCGGTCGTGATCAGCCTTGGACAACATCTACCAACTCCCCGATGAGCCGCCGCCGCCGAACGAGCCGCCATCTCCGCTGAAGCTGTCGTCGCTGCTGCTGGATCCCCCGCCGTCGCCGCCGCCGAACCCTCCGCCGCCGCCCATGAACAGAAACGGCAGAGCCCAGAGCGCGCCGCCGCGGGACCGCAAAACGCCCAGGATGACGATGATCACAAAAAACGCGGGAAAGATCAGGGCCAGCAGGTCAGGCCCGCCTTCGGAGCCGCGGGCCGGCTCCGCGGCCTGGACTTCCGCCGCCTTGGCGTTGGCTTGGGCTGTGTCGGGGTCGAGGCCGAGTTGCTGGATGATGGCGTCGGTCCCGGCGACCACCCCGCCCGATACGTCGCCGGCGCGGAATTTGGGCAGCACGGCGGACTGCAGGATCACGCTGGACAGCGCGTCGGTCAGCTCCGGCTCCAGCCCATAGCCGACCTCGATGCGGACCTTGTGCTCGCTGGGCGCAACGATGAACAGAACGCCGTTGTTCTTGCCCTTGTGGCCAATGCCCCATGTGCGGCCGAGCTGATAGCCGTAGTCCTCGATCTCCAGCCCCTGCAGCGACGGCAGGGTGACCACGACCAGCTGGTCGCCGTTCTTCTGCTCCAGCGCCTTCAGCTTGGCGGTCAGATCGCCCTGAACCTTTGGCGACAGGACGTGGGCGTCATCCACCACCCGCCCGGTCAGGGGCGGAAAGCTCGGCGCCGCCAGGGCGGGGCTCAGGCTGAACATCGCCCCGGTGAACGCCAGGACGACGACCCAGGCGCGAAGGGCCGTGCTCACTGGCTCGGAGGGGGCGAGGAGGATGCGGGCGGAGCGGACGGCGTCGGCGCGAAGCTGACCTTGGGCGCGGACTGGGCCTCGGAAGTCGCGGCGAAGGACTGCATTTCCTTGGCCGAGCGGTAGAGGGTTCCGGCCCAAAGGACGCCGGGGAAGGTGCGGATCTCGGTATTATACTGCCGCACGGCCTCGTTGTAGTCGCGCCTGGCGATGGCGATGCGGTTTTCAGTGCCCTCGAGCTGGGACTGCAGGGCCAGGAAGTTCTGGTTCGACTTCAGATCGGGATAGTTCTCGGTGATCGACAGCAGATGTCCCAGCACGCCCGACAGCTGGTTCTGGGCTTGCTGGTACTGGGCGAACTTGGCCGGGTCGCTGACGGTCGAGGCGTCGACCGAGACGTGGGTGGCCTGGGCGCGGGCCTGTGTCACCTGGACCAGGACGCTTTTTTCCTGCGTCGCATAGCCCTGCACCGTCGCCACCAAGTTGGGGATCAGGTCGGATCGGCGCTGGTACTGGTTCTGCACCTCGCCCCAGGCGGCCTTGGCCTGCTCGTCCTTGGTGGGAATGGTGTTGATCCCGCAACCGGCCAGCGCCAACGGCAGCACCATGGCGATCAGCAGCGTCTTGAAACCCACGGTCCAGGCTCTCACGGTTGGCTCCCCCAACATCCGACCGCGATACGGCCCTTGAGCGCGGCACGTTAGCAGACCGGCGGGCGGCGCCAAGGCGCGCGCTTCGCGCCGGTCCAAGCCGCGCTGCAACAAAAACTTCGCACACGCAGCAGGGGAATGGGATTGTAGCGACCAGCGGAACGCGGTTATCAGACCACGCGTCGGAGCGTGGCAGGTCGTCTGGCCCGCGTCTTGCTTCGACAGCTCGAACTAATCATCACTGTCCGGAGCTGGAACACATCATGAAGACCCTTGTTTCCACCGTCGCAGCGGCCGCGCTCTTGGCTGGCGCCGCCGGTGTCGCGAGCGCGAACGCCGGTGTGGTGTTCTCCGATAACTTCAACAACTACGCCTATCAGCTGAACTGGGCGCCGCCGGCGAACTGGACCGCGCCCGGACCGGGCGCCGTCGATCTGATCGGTGAAACCACGACCGGGACGGCCTTCGATTTCTTCCCCGGCAACGGCGGCTATGTCGATCTCGACGGCTCGAACGGCGTCGCTGGCACGCTTCAAACCCTCGCTTCTTTCGGGGCGGGAACCTATACGCTGAGCTTTGATCTCGGCGGCAACGCGCGCGGCGACGTGGACAAGACCACGGTGATCACGCTGGGCGACTTCTCCCAGTCGATCACGCTGTCCTCGGCCGCACCCCTGGCGCCGGAGTCGTTTACCTTCAAGACTACGGGCGGGCAGCTTTCCTTCGCCGATCTGGCGGGCGGCAACCAGAATATCGGCAACATCCTCGACAATGTCAGCCTGAGCGCCGTGCCCGAGCCGGCGACCTGGGCGGTGATGCTGATGGGCTTCGGCGGTCTGGGCGTGGCCATGCGCGGCAATCGCCGCAAACTGGCCGTCGCCACCGCGGCCTGATCGATAGCGAAAAGAAGAACAGCGCCGCCGGTCCCTGGGATCGGCGGCGTTTTCGCGCCTGACCGACTTCGCGTCTGGACCGACGCGGAATTCATCAGTCCCTCATCTTGCCCGGCCAGCCGCCGCCCAAGGCCTCCACCAGGCTGATCGCCGTGGTCATGCGCTGGCCGCGCAAGGTCAGCAGGGTCTCGCGCGCGCTGAGCGCCGTCGCCTGGGCCACCACCACGCTGGTATAGGCCACGGTGCCGGCCCGATACTGGTTCAGCGTGACCTGCTCGGCCTTGTCCGCGGACTGCGAAGCCTTGGCGCGCAGCGGCTCTTCGTCCTGCAGCACGTGGTCGGCGGCCAAATCGTCCTCGACCTGCTGAAAGGCGGTCAGTACGGCCTGACGATAGTTGGCCACCGCCTCGTCATAGGCCGCCTTGGCGCCTCTGACCTTGGCGCCGGTGGCGCCGGCGTTGAACACGGTCTCGGACACGTTGGCGCCCAACGACCAAAGGAGGCTGTTGCTCTTAATGAGCTGCTGGATCGCGGTGTTGGCGTAGCCGCCCGAGCCGGTCAGATCCAGCGTGGGGAAATAGCCGGAGACCGCGACCCCGATCTCGGCGTTGGCGGCGGCCGCGCCGCGCTCGGCCAGGGCGACGTCCGGACGCCGCTGCAAAAGGGTCGCGGGCAGGGCGCTCGGCGTCGGCGGGACCTTGGGCGCCCAGGTCGCGTCCGGCGCGATGGTCAGGCTAGCCGGCGCGTGGCCGGTCAGTACGGCGATGGCGTGTTCGTCCGCGGCGCGCTGACTTTCCAGGTCCACCAGGGCGGCCTGGGCGTTGGTCAGCGTGGTTTCGGCGGTGGCCACGTCGCTGCTGGCGGCGGTGCCGGCGGCGTACTGGTTCTGGGTGATCTTCAACGACGTCGCATAGCCTTCGGCGGTCTTGCGCAACAGCTCCTTCTGGGCGTCGGCGATTCTGAGCTGGATATAGTCCGCGGCCAACTCGCTTTGAGCCGTCAGCCTGGCGTTGGCCAAGGTGGCGTCCGAGACCTGGGCCTCTGCCTTGGCGTTTTCGATGGTCCGGCGGATCTGCCCCCAGATGTCCGGCGCCCAGGTGGCGCCCAGGCCGACCTGGAATTCGTTGATCGGGCCCTGGCTGGTCACCACTTGCCCGGACCCGGTGACCTGCGCGCCGGAGCCGGGCTGGTGCGAGCGGGTCGCCGAGCCGGTCAAGTTCACCGTGGGAAAAAGGGCCGCGCGCTGCTGGGCCACCAGGGCCCTCGCTTCGCGGTAGGCCGCCTCGTCGGCGATGAGGGTCTGGTTCGACACCTCGACCTTGCGTTCCAGGGAATCCAGCAGCGGGTCGTTGAACATCGCCCACCAGTCGCCGCGGTCGACGCCGTCAGCCGGTTTGGCGGGGGTCCAGCCCTCGGCTTCCTTGAACGCGGGCGGGGTCTCGACGCTTGGGCGTTTATAGTTTGGGCCCACCGCGCAGGCGCCTAGCGCCAGGGCCGGGATGAGGACGGTAAGATAGAGAGCGCTTCGAAGGGACATGATCGGACTTCCTAGGCGGGGCCGGGTTCTGGCTCGGCCGGCGCGCCCGTGGCCAGCCGGCTCAAATGGCTCTGATCGCCGCGGCGGCCGCGCCAGCGATCCATGTAGAGATAGACCACCGGCGTGGTCAGCAAGGTCAGCACCTGGCTGACGATCAGGCCGCCGATGATGGTGATGCCCAGCGGCCGGCGAAGCTCGGAGCCTTCGCCGCTGCTGAGCACCAGGGGCAGCGCGCCCAAGATGGCGGCGAAGGTGGTCATCATGATCGGCCGAAACCGCAGCAAAGCTGCCTGGTAGATGGCGTCGCGGGTCGACAGGCCTTGGGACCGTTCGGCTTCCAGCGCGAAGTCGATCATCATGATGGCGTTCTTCTTGACGATGCCGATCAGCAGGATGAAGCCCAAAAGCGCGATCAGGCTGAGCTCGGTGTTGAATACGATCAGCGCCAGCGAGGCGCCTAGGAACGCGGACGGCAGGGTCGAGAGCACGGTCAGGGGATGGACGTAGCTCTCATACAGTACGCCCAGCACGATATAGACCGCCACCAGCGCCGCCAGGATCAGCACCGGCTCGCTGCTGAAGGACTGCTGGAACGCCTTGGCGGTGCCCGCGAACGAGCCTTGGACCGTAATCGGCATATGGATGTTCGACTGCGCCTGATTGATCACGGTGACCGCGTCGCCGACCGAGATCCCGGGCTGCAGGTTGAAGGAAATGGTCGTCGAGGCCTGACCATCGGTGTGGTTGACGGAGACCGGGGCGGAGGACGGCTTGTAGTGAGCGATGGCCGAGAGCGGCACCATCCCCTCGGGCGTGACGCTGACGGCCACGCCGTTGGCGGCGCCGCGGCTAGGTGGCGGCGCGGGCCCGGCGACGGTGACCGCCGCGCCGCCGGCGGTCGACGGTCCACCTGGCGTCGCGGCGAAGGTGGTCGCAACCGAGGCCAACGCGTTGGCGGCGGGGGCTGTGGCGGTCGTTGTCGCCGAAGAAGAGGCGCCGGTGGTTGTCGTCGAGGCGGCGTTGGCCGCCACGCTCGCCGCGGAAGTCGCGCTAGTCGCGACCGTGTTGGTCGCCGATTTAGCCGCGGAGTTGGTGGAGATATACAGCTGATCCAGCGCGACGGTTTCCTGGTTGTAGGCCGGCGCCGCCTCCATGATCACGTGATACTGGTTCAGCTCCTTGTAGATGGTCGAAACCTGCCGCTGGCCGAACGCGTCATAGAGATTGTTGTCCACGTCCGTGGCGCTGAGACCCAGCCGGCCCGCCGTGTCTCGGTCGATGGTCAGATAGCTTTCCAGCCCGTGATCCTCCTGGTCCGAATTGACGTCGGTCAGGATCGGCTCCTTCTTCAGTTCGTCGCCGAGCTTGGTCGCCCAGGTCTTCAACAGCGCCAGGTCATCGGCCTTCAGCGTGTACTGGAATTGGGCGAAACCCTGACGGCCGCCAACGCCCACATCCTGCACCGATTGGAGAAACAGCGCCGCGCCGCTGACTTTGAGCAGCTTGATCCGAAGCCGCGTGATCACCTGGTCGTCGGTGATTTCACGCCGCTGGGCCAACGGCTTGAGGCTGACGAACACCTGGCCGCCCGCCGACCGCCCGCCGGTAAAGCCGGTCACCGTTTCCACGGCCGGATCGGCGCGGATGAGATTGACGTAGTCGGTAAGCCTTTGCTGGGTCAGCCGAAAGGAGCTGTCCTGGTCAGTCTGCATGAACCCGGCGAGCAGTCCGTTGCTCTGCTGGGGAAAGAATCCGAACGGGATTTTCCCGATCAGATAGATGTTCAAAATGATGGTCAGGAAGAAGATGGTGATCATCACCGGCCCGGAATCCAGCGACCAGCGAAGGGCGCGCTCATAGGCCCTGGCCATCGCGTCGAACCCGTCCTGGAACATCCTGCCGAACCAGCTGCGGTGCTCGCCTTGCGCGGGCCTGCGCACCAGATAGGCGCACAGCATCGGCGTGGTGGTCAGCGAGATCAAAAGCGAGATGATGATGGCCACCGACAAGGTGACGGCGAACTCGCGGAACAGCCGGCCGGGAACGCCGCCCATGAACAGGATCGGGATGAACACCGCGATCAGCGAGACGCTGATCGATAGGACGGTGAAGCCGACCTCCTTGGCGCCCAACAGCGCGGCGTCGAACCGGTCCATGCCCTGTTCGACGTGGCGAGTGATATTCTCCAGGACCACGATGGCGTCATCGACCACGAAACCCGTCGAGATGGTCAGGGCCATCAGCGACAGGTTGTCCAGGCTGAAGCCCAGCAGGAACATCACTCCAAGGGTGCCGAGCAGCGAGATGACCACGGCCACCGCCGGGACCAGCGTCGAGGTGCCGGTGCGCAGGAACACCACCACCACAACGATCACCAGCAGGACCGAGATCAGCAGGGTCTGTTCCACGCCCTTCAGCGCCGCTCGGATCGAGGTGGTCCGGTCGACCGCCATGCTCATCTTGATGTCCGCGGGCAGCGCCTGCTGCAGCGCCGGAAGCTCGGCCTTGACGGCGTCGACCGTGGCGATGACGTTGGCGCCCGGCTGACCGGTGACCGGCACGATCACCGCTGGCTGGCCGTTGAACAGGCCCAGGTTGTGCACGTCCTCCTGGCCGTCGACCACCGTGGCCACATCGCCCAGGCGAACCGCCGCGCCATTGCGATAGGCGATCACCAGCGGGCGAAAATCATCGGCGGTGACGCCGGAATCGTTGGTGTAGATTTGCAGCCGCTGGCCGGAATCCTGAACCAGCCCCCGAGGCCGGTTGGCGTTGGCCGAGGTGATGGCCGCGCGCACGTCCTCCAGGCCGATACCGTAGTTCGCCAATTGGTTGGGAATCAGTTCGACGCGGACCGCCGGCAGCGACGCGCCCGCGGGCGTCACGTCGCCGACGCCGGCGATCTGCGACAGCTTCTGCTGTACGATGTTCGACGCCGCGTCGTAGATCTGGCCGGGCGTGCGCGTCGGCGAGGTCAGGGCCAGGATCACGATCGGAAACGAGGCGGGGTTGATCTTGCGATAGGTCGGATTGCTGCGCAGCGTGGCCGGCAGATCGACCCGCGCGGCGTTGATCGCGGCCTGCACGTCGCGCGCGGCGCCGTCGATGTTGCGGTCCAGGCCGAACTGGAGCGTGACCTGGGTCGAATTCACCCGGTTCGCCGAGGTCATTTCCGTGACATCGGCGATCAGTCCCAGATGCCGCTCCAACGGCGTGGCCACGCTGGTGGCCATGTTCACCGGATTGGCGCCGGGCAGCGTCGCCTGCACCGCGACCGTGGGCAGATCGATCTGCGGCAAGGGCGCGACGGCCAGCTGGAAGAACGCGATGACGCCGGCGAAGGCCATGCCGAGCGTCAGTAGCGCCGTGGCGATCGGCCGCCGAACGAAGGGCTCCGACAGATTCATGATCCGCCAGCGCCTTCCGGCGCGGGCTGAGGCGTGGAGGGTGGCGCATCCTCCTTGCCGCCGCTGAACCGGCTGTTGATACGCCGGGCGACCCGGTCGAACGCCAGATAGATCACCGGCGTGGTGAACAGGGTCAGCACCTGGCTGACGATCAGCCCGCCGACGATCGAAATACCCAGCGGGTGACGCAGTTCCGAGCCCACGCCCCAGCCCAGCATCAGCGGCAGCGCGCCAAAGATGGCCGCCAGCGTGGTCATCAGGATCGGCCGGAACCGCAACAGCGCGGCCTGATGGATCGCCTCGCGCGGACTTTTTCCCTCGCGGCGCTCGGCGTCCAGCGCGAAATCGATCATCATGATGGCGTTCTTCTTGACGATGCCGATCAAGAGAATGATGCCGATGATGCCGATCACCCCCAGATCCTGGCCCGCCAACATCAGAAACAGCAACGCTCCCACCCCCGCGGACGGCAGGGTGGACAGGATGGTGATCGGGTGGATGTAGCTCTCATAGAGCACGCCCAGCACGATATAGACCGCCACGATCGCCGCCAGGATCAGCCACAGCTCATTGCTCAGCGAGGCCTGGAAGGCCTGGGCCGCGCCCAGGAAAGTGGTGGTCACCGTGTCGGGCACCTTAATGTCCGCCTCGGCCTTGCGGATCGCGCTGACGGCCGCGCCCAGAGACACGCCCGGCGAAGCGTCGAACGAAATGTTGGCGGCGGGAAACTGGCCCACATGGGTGACCTGCAGCGGCGCGGACTGCACATGGATGGCGGCGAAGGCCGAAAGCGGCGTGGGCCCTCCCGAGGTCGAGGGCAGGTAGATGTTGTTCAGCGCGTCCGGCGATTGCAGCAGCGCCGGATCGGCCTCCAGGATCACCCGGTACTGGTTGGACTGGGTAAAGATCGTCGAGATGATCCGCTGGCCGAAGGCGTCGTACAGCGCCTCGTCAACGGTATCGACGGTCACCCCCAGCCGCGCGGCGGTGGCGCGGTCGATGGTGATATAGGCGGCCAGCCCCAGATTCTGCACGTCGCTGGAGACGTTGCGCACCTGGGGCGTCTTGTTCAGCTGATCGACCAGCTTGGCCGCCCAGGTGTTGATGTTGGCCTGGTTCGCGCTCTCCAGGGCGAACTGGTACTGGGTCGGGCTGACATTGGCGTCGATGGTCAAATCCTGCACCGGCTGCAGATAGAGGGTGATGCCGGCGATCTCCTTGGCGCGCTTTCTGAGCCGCTCCAAGATGTCGGCCTGAGACGCCGTGCGCTGGCCATGCGGGGTCAGGTTGATCAGCATCCGACCGGAGTTGAGGGTGTTGTTGGTTCCGTCGACGCCGATGAAGGATGACAGGCTGACCACGTCCGGATCCTGCAGCAGCGACTCCCCGAGCTTTTCCTGCAGCGCGCCCATGCGGCCGTAGGAGACCGTCTGGCCGGTGACCGTGACGCCCTGCACCAGTCCGGTGTCCTGGGTTGGAAACAGGCCCTTGGGGATCAGCAGAAACAGGATCACGGTGACGGCGACCGTCGCGGTGGCCACCAGCAGCGTCGCCAGCTGGCGATCCAGCACCCATTGCAAGGCGCGGTCGTAGCGCTCGATCACGTCGTCGAACAGTTTCTCGGTACGCTGGTGGAACCGGCTGTCCTTGGCCCTGTCGTGGGTCTTCAACCAGCGCGCCGACAGGGTCGGCACCAGGGTCAGCGACACCACCGCCGAGATGACGATGGTCACCGCCAGGGTGATGGCGAACTGGTTGAAAAGCCGGCCCACCACATCACCCATGAACAAAAGCGGGATCAGCACCGCGATGAGCGACACGGTCAGCGAGATGATGGTGAAGCCGATCTGCTCGGCGCCCTTCAACGCCGCCTCGAACGGCTTGTCGCCCAATTCGATATAACGCGAGATATTCTCGATCATGACGATAGCGTCGTCGACCACAAAACCGGTGGCGATAGTGAGGGCCATCAGCGTCAGGTTATTCAGGCTGAAATTGAGCAGATACATCGCCGCGAAGGTGCCGACCAGCGACAGCGGCACGGCCACGCTGGCGATGAAGGTTGCCGGAATCGAACGCAGAAAGACGAAGATCACCAGCACCACCAGCAGCACGGCCAGCACCAGTTCGAACTCGACATCCAGCACCGAGGCGCGGATGCCGGTGGTCCGGTCGGTCAGCAGCGCCACTTGAATCCCCGCCGGCAGGCCGGCTTCAAGCGCCGGCAATGCCTTTTCGATCTGGTCGACGGTGGTGATGACATTGGCGCCCGGCTGACGCTGGACGTTGAGGATGATCGCCGGCGTGGTGTTCATCCAGGCGCCCAGCTGGGTGTTTTCAGCGGCGTTGACCACGTGGGCCACGTCTTTCAACCGAACCGGATTGCCGTTCTTGTAGGCCACGATCACGTTCAGATAGCCGTTGACGTCGCTCAGTTGGTCGTTGGCGTCGATGGTGACGGCCTGGGTCGGGCCATCGAACTGGCCCTTGGCCTCATTGGCGTTGGCGTTGGCGATCGACGTGCGCAGGTTCTCGATGGTCATGCCGTAGGCCGACAAGGCCTGGGTATTGACCTGGATGCGAAACGCCGGGCGCTGGCCGCCCGAAATGGCGACCAGGCCGACGCCGGCGATCTGTGAAATCTTCGGCGCGAGGCGCGTGTCCGCTAGGTCCTCGACCTGGGTCAACGGAAGGGTCTTGGAGGTCAGGGCCAGGGTCAGGACCGGCGCATCCGCCGGGTTGACCTTGGCGTAGACCGGCGGCGCGGGCAGATCCGCGGGCAGCAGGCTGTAGGCGGCGTTGATCGCGGCCTGAACCTCCTGCTCGGCCACGTCCAAAGACAGGTTGAGGTTGAACTGTAGGGTGATGACGGAAGCCCCGCCGGACGAGCTCGAGCTCATCCGCTTGAGGCCGGGCATCTCGCCCAACTGACGCTCCAGCGGGGCGGTGACCAGGTTGGCCATCACGTCCGGACTGGCTCCGGGATAGAAGGTCTGGACCTGGATGGTGGGGTAGTCGACCTCGGGCAGGGCCGATAGCGACAGAAATTTGAACGCGACGATACCCGCCAGCATGATCGCCGCCATCAGCAGCGACGTGGCCACAGGCCGCATGATGAACGGGCGCGACGGACTCATGGGAAGCTCAACCCCCCACCGGGGGAGGCGCTATGACGCTGGCGAACGTTCATCGTCCTATTGATTCCCGCCATCGCCGCCACGCTGAGCGTCGCGCTGGGCGCGGCGCGCGTCGAGTTTGGCCTGCTGGTCGGGGCGCAGGATCGCGCGAAACTTGGCGAACGCCTCTGGGCTGGGGCCATCGGCGAAGATGGCCTTGGCCTTGGCCTGCTGGTCGGCGTCCAGGCCCAGGAAGGCCGTCATGCGCGCCATCCGGTCACCGCCACCCGCGCCGCCAGCCGCTCCACTGGACGCCTCGCCGCCCGGTTTGGCGCGGGGCGCGGGCGGCGCTGCCGAGGTCGCCGGCGGCGGTGCGGCGGTCGCTGAAGCGGGCGGCTGGGCCGGGGCGGGTGTCGAACCGCCGCCGGAACCACCTCCGTACCCGCCAGCCGCCCGGGCCGCGGCGCGCAACTGGGCCAGCTTGGCCTTCTGATCGGGCGTGAGGATGTCCGAGAGCTGGCTCATCCCGTCACGCATCGCCGCGCGCCGAGCGTCCGCATCGTCCCCCGCCGTCGCGGCCTTCTGCTTCATATCGGCCAGGATTGGGTCGGCCTTGGCCTTTTGGTCCGGGGTTAGGTCCAGGGCTTGGAGCATGGCCTGCATGCGTGCGGCCCCGCCACCACGGCCGCCGCCTCCAGCGCCGGGCGCCGCACCTGCGCCGCCAGCCGCCGCGGCGGGCTGACCGTCCGCCGCCGGCGTCTTCGGTCCGAACAGGCCGGCGATCCAGCCGAGCAGGCCGGTGGGCTTTGGGCGATGGCTGGTGGGCGGGACCTGGCCGGGCAGCAGCACCGTCGCGCCGTCGGTCAGCCGGTCGCCGCCGTCGGTGATCACCTGGTCGCCAACCTTGATGCCGGAATCGATCGCGGTGCGTTCGCCCTGCGAGACGCCCACCTTGACCATGTTCATCTTGGCGGCGCCGTCCTCGACGGTGAAGACGTAGTCGCCCTTGGAGCCGTGCCGGACGGCCTGGGTCGGCACGACCACCTGACCCGTCTTGGTGTCGACGAGCAGCTGGACGTTGACGAACTGGTTGGGAAACAGCGTTCCCGAGGCGTTGTGGAACCGCGCCTTGGCCTTGATCGTACCGGTGGTGGTGTCGATCTGGTTGTCCAAGGTCAGAAGGGTCCCTTGGGCCAGGGTGACCGCGCCCGTGCGGTCAAACGCCGTGGCCGCCAGCACCGCGCCCGAAGCGACCCGTGCGGCGATCTGTGGAACATTGTCCTCCGGCAGGCTGAACTCGACGTCGATCGGATCCAGCGTGGTGATGATCGCCACGCCGTTGGTGTCGCTGATATTGACGTAGTTGCCGGGGTCGACTTGGCGCAGGCCGACGCGCCCGGAAACCGGCGCGGTGATGTGGCAATAGACGATGTTCAGCTTGGCGCTGCCCACCGCCGCTTCGTCGGTCTTGACCGTGCCCTCGTCCTGTTTGACCAGGGCGGCCTGGGTGTCGACCTGCTGGCTCTGGATGGAGTCCTGCGCCAGGAGGGTCTGGTAGCGCTTCAGATCGAGCTTGGCGTCGGCCAGCATGGCCTGGTCGCGCAGCAGCTGTCCCTCGGCCTGCTGCAGGGCGATGACATAGGGGCGCTCGTCGACTAGGGCCAGCAGCTGGCCCTCCTTGACCATCTGGCCTTCGCGGAAATTCACGGTCATCAGCGTGCCGGCGATGTGGGTGTGAACCGTGACATTGGCCAGCGGAGTAACCGTGCCAAGGGCCATCAGCTGGATCGGAATATCGCCCGTCTGGGCCGTGGCCACGCCGATCACCGTCGGCGGGCGCCTGCCTCCGGCTCCCGCGCCACCGCCACCTCCACGCCCGCCGCCGCTCGCGCCGGTCTTGGCTGCGTGCGGCGTCAGAAGCACGGCTATGACCACGGCCACGACAATCGCCAGCAGAATCCAGAGCAGGGTGCGACCCGCCGGTCTCTTGCGCGGCGGCGGCGCTCGAAAGAGGGGTGAACCGTATGGCGCCGGGCCCGAATGCGGCTCGCTCATCAAACCTCCTGGCGGCGGCGCCCCGGCCGACGCAAATCCGCATCGCCCTCGCGCCGAAGCGTGATTGCATATGGCGCTCGTGTATGGCGCCAATACGCTCGTGTTATCTCTGAGTTGAAATCTCCATCTGGGTTTTAGACGCGCGGAGAGCGCTCGCCAATCCCTCGCCGCGCGGCTCGTTATAGGAACCAGCGCAACCCGCCGCGGTCGCGGCCGGCGTTGGCTTGCGCCTCACCAGGTGTCGATGAACCGTCGGCGCTCGCCCGTCCGTTCGCGCGGGGCCATCGACTTCAGCCCGCGCGCGATCCATTCGCGAGACTCCATCGGGTCGATCACCGCGTCGATCTCCAGGGCCTGGGCGACGCTGATGGCCTTGCCGCGCTCGTAGGAGCGAGCGACGAGCTGGTCGAACAGGGCCTTTTGCGCGGCTGGATCGGTCTCGGCCTCCAGCTCCTTGCGGTAGCCCAGCCGGACCGCGCCCTCCAGGCCCATGCCGCCGAACTCGCCAGTGGGCCAGGAGACGATGAAGAAGCTGGCCGGAAAGGTGCCGCCGGTCATCGCCTGGGCGCCCAGACCATAGCCCTTTCGCAGCACGATGGTGAAGATCGGAACCTCGATCCCCGCGGCGGTGACGAACATGCGCGAGCCGTGCCGCACCGTGGCGGTCTTTTCCGCCTCCGGGCCGACCATGAAGCCCGGCGTGTCGCACAGGGACAGGATCGGCAGATCGAAAGCGCCGCACAGCTGCATGAACCGCGCGGCCTTGGTGGCGCCGTCGGAATCGATCGCTCCGCCCAGGTGGCGCGGGTCGTTGGCGATCAGGCCCATCGGCCGGCCCTCGATCCGGATCAGCGACGTGATCATGCCGCGTCCGAATTCGCGGCGCAGCTCCATCACAGAGCCTTCGTCGGCCAGGGTCTCTATCAGCGGACGAATGTCGTAGACCCTGAGACGGTTCTCCGGGATCGCCTGGCGCAGGCGCCGCTGGTCCGCGCAGCGCCAGTCGGAGATCGGTCCTTGGAAATAGGCCAGCAGCCGGCGGGCCTGGGCCGCGGCGTCCAGCTCGTCCTCGGCGATCAGGTCGACCACGCCGTTGGCGGACTGGACGGCGATCGGGCCCACTTCCTCGGGCGTATAGACGCCAAGGCCGCCGCCTTCGATCATCGCCGGGCCACTCATGCCGATGGTCGAATTGCGCGTGGCGATGGTCACGTCGCAACAGCCCCAGAACACCGCATTTCCGGCGAAACAGCGGCCGGATGCGACGCCGATGCGCGGCGCCAGGCCGCTAAGCCTCGCAAAGGCCTGGAAGGTCGGGACGTCCAGCCCGGTCACCCCCACGCCGTCGGTGTCGCCCGGCCGGCCGCCGCCGCCCTCGGCGAACCAGATGATCGGCAGCCGCTCGCGCTCGGCCAGCACCATCATCCGGTCGGTCTTCTTGTGGTTCATGGTTCCCTGGGTGCCGGCCAGCACCGTATAGTCATAGGCCAGCACCATGCAGCGGGCCCGCGCCTCGTCGAACAGCTCGCTATTGACCGCGCCTATGCCGGTGATCAGCCCGTCGGCCGGGGTGTTGCGGGTCAGGTCGTCCAGGCTGCGACGCCGGCGCTGCGCGGCGATCGCCAGGGCGCCGTATTCGATGAACGAGCCCGGATCGACGATAGCCTCGACGTTCTCGCGGGCGGTTCGCATGTTGGTTTTGCGCCGGCGCGCGACGGCCTCGGGACGGTGGGCGTCGAAGCCCAGATTGCGCCGCTCGATCGCCTCGACAAGGTCGGGGCGCAGATGGTCCAGGTCGACGCTCTTGGCCGCTTCCGCCTCGTGGCCGTCGACCCCGGCCGGCTCGAGAAAGATGATCGGCGCGCCCTCGAACAGGGTCTGGCCGACCACGCCCGGAATCTGGCGGACATAGCCGGCCTGGCTAGCCTCGACCAGATGCTCCATCTTCATGGCTTCCAGCACGGCCACGGCCTGGCCAGCGCGCACCAGATCGCCCTCCACGACCTGGACGGCCACCAGCAGACCCTGGGTCGGCGCGCCCAGGGCGATGGTTCCTTCCGGCGCCGCGATCGTCGCGCCCGGGCCAGACGCCGCCTGCGCCTCGGCTTCGAAGAAGCGGGTCGGGGCCGGCGCTTCCGCCAGCAGGGCCCCGATATTCTGTTCCACCAGGCGCGTGGTGATCTCGCCGGCCTGGACGTCGGCGCGGCGCAGCAGGGCGCGCAGGACCTGGATATTGGTCTCCACCCCGCGCAGGCGGAACTCTTCCAGCGCCCGGCCGGCCTTGGCCGCTAGCGCCGGCCAGCCGCCCGAACGATCGTGAACGATGACCTTGGCCAGCAGGGAGTCGAAATTGGGGTTGGTCGTGTAGCCCGCATAGCCGCAGGCGTCGACGCGGACACCGGGGCCGGAGGGCGGCTCGAACAGGCTCAACGTCCCGCCGGTGGGGCGCACCGCGCCGGCAGCGTCCATGGTCTCTGTGTTCACCCGCAGCTGCACCGCGCGGCCGACCAGGGCGGGAGGCTCGGCCAGGCCCAGCTCGGCCAAGCTTCGGCCGGCCGCCACCTCGATCTGGGCGCGGACCAGGTCGACGCCGGTGATCTCCTCGGTGATCGTATGCTCGACCTGCAGGCGGGCGTTGGCCTCGATGAAGACGAAGCGGTCGTGATGGGTTTCGACCAGGAACTCGAAGGTGCCCAGGCTGTCGTAGTCCGCCGCGCGCGCCAGCCGCAGAGCGGCCTCGATCAGCCGCCCGCGCAGGGCGGCCGAGAGGTTTGGACTGGGGGCGATCTCGATCAGCTTCTGATGACGGCGCTGCAAGCTGCAGTCACGATCCCAAAGGTGGATCAGCCCGCGCCGCCGGTCGGCCAGCACCTGGATCTCGATGTGCCGCGCCGCCTCGATGATCCGCTCGACATAGAGCCCGCCCTCGCCGAACGCCGCCTGGGCTTCCGAGGCGCAGCGGACGAAGGCCGGTTCGACCTCGCCGGCCTCGCGCACGATGCGCATGCCGCGCCCGCCCCCGCCGGCGATCGCCTTGATCATCATCGCGCCGCCGTTCAGGCCGGCGAAGAAGGCCTGAGCCTGCGCCAAGCTGGTCGGCGTCTCGGTTCCCTCGGCCACGGGAACCTCGCAGCGGCGCGCCAGCGCCCGCGCGCTGGCCTTGTCGCCGAACAGCGCCAGGGCTTCTGGCCGGGGGCCGATGAAGATCAGCCCGCTTTCCTGGCAGGCCCTGGCGAAGGCGGCGCTTTCGCTCAAGAATCCATAGCCAGGATGGATGGCGTCGCAGCCCGCCTCAAGGGCCGCGGCGATGATCGCCTCGCCGTCCAGATAGGCGCGCGCGCCGATCCCGATCAAGGCGCGCGCCTCGTCCGCCGCCCGCACGTGCAGGGCGCGGGCGTCGTCGCCGGAATAGACCGCGACCGATCGCAGGCCGAGCCCCGCCGCGGCGCGGGCGATGCGGATGGCGATCTCGCCGCGATTGGCGATCAGGATGGCGTTGAGGCCCATCGAAGCGTTCCGTTCGGTCCGGGTGATCCCGCAACCAAGTCGAACGACCGTTTGATGTCAAACCCGTTAGGCGACGGCGGCGGTTTGAGTCGCGGCGACTTGGGCCAGGGCGCCTTCGATCGCGGCGTGCAGCTTGGCCAGCTCGATCGGTTTGGCCACATGGGCGTCCATGCCGGCGGCCAGGTATTCGCGCGAATGATGGGGCATGGCGTTGGCCGAGACCGCGATGATCGGTGTGCGCGCTCGGCCGGTGGCGGCCTCCTCGGCGCGGATGGCGCGCGTGGCCGCGACGCCGTCCATCTCTGGCATCTGGATGTCCATCAAGATGATATCGAACGCCGAGCGCCTCCAGGCGTCGACCGCCTGGCGGCCGTTGTCGACCATCTCCAGATCGACGCCGAAGCTTTGCATGATCGTGCGCAGGACCAGCTGATTGGTCGGGATGTCCTCGGCGGCCAGCACTCGCAGCGGCCGGTCGTCTTCCATCGTGGGTTGGGCGCCCGCGGCGCCCGCCTCGTCATGGCCTTCGATCAGTGGCGCGGGCAGGTCGACGGTGAAGGTCGAGCCTTGTCCCTCGACGCTCTCAACCTCGATCTTGCCGCGCATCAGCTGGGCCAGCTCGCGGCAGATGGCCAGGCCCAGCCCCGTGCCGCCGAAGCGGCGGGTATTGGAGCCGTCGGCCTGGCTGAACTTCTGGAACAGCAGCGGCAGCTTGTCTTTCGGAATGCCGACGCCGGTGTCGGCGACCACGAAGCGCAGGCCGTCGCGACCCTCCTCGCCCGAGCCCTCGATGGTCACCAGCACCTCGCCTTCCGGCGTGAACTTGAGCGCGTTGGAGACCAGGTTGTTGAGGATCTGGGCGATCCGGGCCGGATCGCCGCGCCGGGCGCCGGCGGCGTTGGGGTGAACCGCGACGCTGAAATCCATCCGCTTCTTGGTCTGGGCGACGGTCTCGAAGGCCGAGCGGACGCTGGCGGCCAGGGTCTCCGCGTCGACCTCGCCGATATCCATCTCCATCTTGCCGGCTTCGATCCTGGACAGATCGAGGACGTCGTTCAGCACCATCAGCAATTCTTCGCCCGAGCGGCGGATCACGCCGACGCGTTCGCGCTGGACCGGGGAGAGCTCGCCCAGCGCGATGATCTGGGCCATGGCCAGGACGCCGTTCAGCGGCGTGCGGATCTCGTGGCTCATATTGGCCAGGAATTGGGATTTCAGCACATTGGCGGCCTGGGCCTCGTCGCGCGCCGACAAAAGCTCGGTCATGGCGCGGTGCAGGGCGTTGTCGTTGGCCTGCAGCTGGGCGAGCAGCTGGTTGAAGCTTCGGGTCAAAAGGCCGAACTCGTCCTCCGCCCAGGCCGGAGCGCGCTGGGAATAGTCGCCGCTGTCGGCCACGTCGCGCATGATCTTGGATAGCAGATTGACCGGTCCGACCACCCGCCCGGCCAGCCAGCGGCCCATGAACAGCGCCAGACACGTCGCCGAGAAGAACAGGGCGCCGCAGACGGCGAGATAGCGCGGCAGGATCGCCCCGAGGCCGGCGGATGCGGACGTCAACTCCAACCGGCCCACCGGGCGCCGGTCGAGGCTGACCGGCAGGCTTGAACGAACCAGACGGTTTTCGGATATCGCCGCGTCCGCGCCGCGCGGGCCGAACCGCGCCAACAAACGGCCGCGTGCGTCCATGACGCGGGCGGACTGGATGCTAGGGGAGGCGGACAGCGTCGAGAGGATGCGTCCGGCGGTTGGGGCGTCGCCTTGCGCGGTAGCCGGCGCGATCTCCGTGGCGATCACCTGGGTTAGCGAGACCTGGTCATGCAGCAGGTCGGTGCGCTGGGCCTGCCACTGTTCGAAAATGAACAGCGTGCTGGCGGTCAAGAGCACCACCACTGCTGTGACCAGCGACGCGATCGCTATGCGGTTTTCGAACGAAATGCCGCGCGCGCCGACCGAAGGTCCGGATGCCTGATCGTACATGCTCGCCAACGCCGCGCGCCTCGTCCATCGCAATACCCTACCTATAGCGGGAAAATTCCTAACGGTTCACTTCCCCGGAGCGCGGCCCTGACGGCGGCCTGTCGGACCGCAATCCCCGCCCGTGGAGGCGGTTATGTCGCAGGTGCACGTGCTGGTTGGACCGAATTAAGCTGGCGTTAAGCTTAACTTTCTGGTTACTATGTTCCGTTCCAGCCAAGGAGGGCTCGTATGGACAAGGCGCTTATCGCTCAAACTGTCGCCAACAAGTTGTTCGCCACGGAAAACGCCGTCGACACGGCGATCCTCGAAGCATCAAAACTGATGGGCGGTCTAATTGACGCCCGCCACGAGATGCGCCTGTCCGCCGTGGTCGGCGATGACGCCGTCGCCAAGGTCGCCGCCGCGCTCAGCGCGTTGACCGAAGCCCGCAAGGCTGTGGTCGAAGCCCACCACGAATTGGCCGAAGTCAAACTTCGCGTCGGTATCCGCACCAAGCTGCTGGGCGTGACCGACAAGAGTATGGCCGCAGAGCATCAGCCGCTGGTGGCTCATCGCCGCGCGGGCTGATCCGCTTCTGTCCACGAGATATTTACTCGAGTGATGTATCCGCGCCCCTGAAGGCCAGGGGCGCGGATATGTTTTTTCGAGGTATTGAACCCTATATCGCGCTGATCTTGATGCTCGCGACGACGGTTTTCGCCCTCTGGAAGGGTGGACCGCCGGAGCGGCTGGGCGCCGTTACGATCATTGTCATCTGGGTCGGCACCGTCATCGCGCAGGCTCTGACCTCGCCGGCGTATTCCGGCTTATCGCTCCTGGTGTCCGACGGCTTGGCCGCCGTCGGTTTCCTGGTGGTGGCGATCCGCTTCAGCAGCCTCTGGCTGGGTGGGGCGATGATGTGCGAGGCGGTTGCGTTCGTCGCCCACGCCATGCGGCTGTCGGACAACGAGCGCGTCCTCTGGCACGGCGCCAACGTCTATGTCCTGGTCGTCAATGTAAGCAGCTACCTGGTGTTGTCCGTGCTCATCGGCGGCGCCGTCGCGACGATCCGGCGTCGCCGCCGGGCCGACCGGGAAAAGGTGGAGGATCGCGCGCGCATCGTCAAACGCCCGGATTGGCTCACAGACGTGACGCCACCGACCGCAGGCGCGCTCTGAGCCAGCCCAGCGACGGCGAGTCGCTGAGATCCCGCCGCCAGAGCGCCTCCAACGCCATCGGCTCGGATGGGTAGGGCGGTTCATAAAGCTTCAGGCGGTACTGGGTCGCGAAGGTCCTGGCCATTCGGCGTGGAACCAGGGCGGCCATATCGCTCTGGCTGACGATGGCCAAGGCGCTGTGCGTGTCCTGCACCGTCAGTCCGACGGCGCGCCGCCCGCCGCTGACCGCCAGGGCCTGCTCGAACGCGCCGCGGTCGTCCAGAATCACCCGGCGCTCGACGCCGCCCTCGGACACCCGGCCGTCGACCGCGCGGTCCTCCTCGGCGGTCGCCACGATGACTTGGGGAATGGCCGCGAGGCTCTGAACGGTTTGCTGGTCCGCCGCCGCGGCGGCGTGGTCGGCGCGTAGCACCCAAACGGTGGTTTCGAAAAACAGCGTCTCGCGGTCGAACCGGGGGTCGGCGCGGCCGAACCCGCCGATGGCGATATCGACGCGGCCGGTCTGCAGGTCGTCGCCGAGGCCGACCCCCGGGGTTTGCAGTCTCAGCTCCACCCCCGGCGCGGACTGGCGAAGTTCGGCCGCGACCTGGGGCATGAGCACCGTGCAGACATAGCCGCTGGCGGCGATGGTGAAACGGCGGCTGGCGTCGGCGGGGGTGAACACCGCGGGCGCCAAGGCCAGCTGCAGCTGATGCAGGCCCAGGCTGAGCCGCGGCGCGATCTCCTGAGCGCGGGCGGTTGGGCGCATGCCGTCGGGGCCGCGCACGAACAGTTCATCCTGCAGCGCATGACGCAGCCGTCCCAGCGCATGGCTGACCGCCGACTGAGTCAGGCCCAGGCGCGCACCAGCCCGCGTGACGCTGCCTTCCTCGGCCAGGGCGTCGAACACCCGGAGCAGATTGAGATCAAGGGCTGTGAAATGAATGTCAGGCATAGTGGGTGTGACAACTTCTCATTTGGCGCATGGCTGCGCAACGCCTACCTGCTGTAGGCGCCGCGGCGCAATGCGTTGCAAGCTTGCGGCGCAGCCGATGTCGCCCGATGCTCCCTTCTCCGTCACGCTTCGGCCAGCCGGCCGCGGCGGGGCGGCGTTGTCGCGCTGGTTCGAAAGTCATCCATGAGTCCTGCTGACACTATTGAGCCGCCGATCGAAGCGCCGCCCGCGTCAAAGCCGGCTTTCGTCGCCGACGTCGGTCGGCCGGTGCGCGGCCGCGCCTTCCTGCAGCGCATGCGTTTGCCGATCATGGGCGTGGTGGTGCTGATCGCCCTCGTCGCGGGTCTGACCCTCTACTTGACCGGCGGCCGATACGAATCCACCGACGACTCGTCCATCCAGGGCGCGCGGGTCTCGGTCAGCAGCAGCATCCCAGGCCGGGTCATCGCCATCCCGGTGCATGAAAACCAGCTGGTCCACGCCGGCGACGTCCTGTTCCGGCTGGATGGCCGCACCTATCAGATGGCCTATGACGAGGCCCAGGCCAATGTGGCGGCCATGCGCGCCCAGGTCGAAGGCCTGAAGGCGACCTACCGCCAGCGTCAGGCGGACCTGAAGGCGGCGCGGGACAACCTGGCCTATCTGGAAACCGAGGCGCGGCGGCAAAAGCTGCTGGTGGCCGCCGGCACCGCCAGCCAGGCTCAGGCCGACCAGGCCCTGAATCAGGTTGACCAGGCCCGCCAGCAGGTCACGGCGGTCGGCGAACAGGGCGCCAACGCGCTGGCCGCCTTGGGCGGCGACGCCAACGGCCCCACCGATCGCCAGCCGGGCGTCATGCAGGCCCTGGCCCGGCTCGGCTCGGCCCAGGTCAACCGCAGCTATATCGACGTCGTCGCGCCACAGGACGGGGTGGTGACCAAGGTCGATCAGCTGCAGGTTGGCGACTATATCAACGCTGCCACGCCGGTGTTCTCGCTGGTCTCCAATCGGCTGTGGATCGAGGCCAACTTCAAGGAAAACCAGCTGGAGTACATGCGCGCCGGCCAGGCCGCGACGGTCAAGATCGACGCCTTCCCGCACACTGTGTTCAAGGCGCGCGTCCAGGCCATCAGCCCGGGCACCGGCTCCAGCTTCTCGCTCTTGCCTCCGGAAAACGCCACCGGCAACTGGGTCAAGGTCACCCAGCGCGTGCCGGTGCGCGTCGAGTTCGAGGGCGTCCCAGAAGTGCCGCTGCAGCCGGGCCTCAGCGCTTCGGTGACGGTCGACACCACCCATCACCGCAGCCTGTTCGGATCGAGCGGCCCGCGCGCCCAGGCGTCCGCCTCCGAAGGACCGTCGGGACAAAGGCGATGAGCCCGGGACCGATGCGATGAGCAGCGATACGGCCGGGGTCGCTCGTCGCGGCCTGATCACGGCCTCGATCATGCTGGCGACGGTGATGAACTCGCTGGACACCACCATCGCCAATGTCGCCCTGCCGCACATGGCGGGCAGCGTCTCGGCCTCGGCGGACCAGATCACCTGGGTCTTGACCTCCTACATCGTCGCCGCGGCGATCATGACCCCGATGACTGGCTGGCTGGCCGGTCGGATCGGCCGCAAGAAGGTGTTCATGATCTCGATCCTGGGCTTCACGGCGGCCTCGGCCCTGTGCGGCGCGGCGCAGAGCCTGGGCCAGATCGTCGGCTTTCGCCTGCTGCAGGGCCTGTTCGGCGCGGCGCTGATCCCGCTGTCCCAAGCGGTGCTGATGGACATCTATCCCGCCGAACAACAAGGGCCGGCCATGGCCATGTGGGGCATGGCCGCGATTTTGGGGCCGATCGTTGGCCCGGCCCTGGGTGGTTGGCTGACCGACGATTTCAGCTGGCGCTGGGTGTTCTATATCAACCTGCCGCTAGGGGCCCTGGCCTTCGCCGGCGTGTCCAGCTTCATTCACGATCACAAGCACGCAGAGAAGATACCCTTCGATTTCATGGGCTTCATGCTGCTCTCGGTGGCCATCGGCTCATTCCAGCTGTTCCTCGACCGCGGCGACGACCGCGCCTGGTTCGAATCGCGCGAGATCTGGATCGAGGCGAGCCTGGCGGCCCTGGCGCTTGGCCTGTTCGCCTTTCATACCGCTACGGCCGAGCGGCCGTTTCTGCCTCGGGCCATGCTGCGCGACCGCAATTTCATCAGCGCCACCGCTTTCGGCTTCTTCATCGGCATTTTGTTGTTCTCCACCCTGGCGCTGCTGCCGCCGATGATGGAGACGCTGATGGGCTATCCGGTGGTCACCACCGGCCTGGTGACCGCGCCGCGCGGCGTCGGCAGTCTCCTGTCGATGTTCCTGGTCGGCCAGTTGATCCGGCGGGTGGATCCAAGGCTGATCATCTTGACGGGTCTGATCATCAGCGCCGGCGCCCTCTACGGCATGACCCGGTTCTCGTTGCAGATGAATTCCTCGCTGATCATCTGGACCGGCCTGTTCCAAGGCGTCGGGATCGGTCTGATCTTCGTGCCGCTGACCACCCTGGCCTTCGCCACGCTGAACCCCACCCTGCGCGCGGACGGCGCCGGGGTCTTCACCCTGGTGCGCAATCTGGGCTCCAGCGCGGGCATCTCGATCATGCAGGCCCTGCACACCAGCAACACCCAGATCATCCATTCGGGAATGGTCGAGCACCTGCGGCCGGACAATCCCCTGGCCCGCGCGCCTTGGCTCGCCGCGCCCTTCAGCCTGACCAACCCGACGGGCGTGGCGCTGTTGGACGGCGAGGTCGACCGCCAAGCCTCGATGATCGCCTATATCGATGATTTTCGCCTGATGCTGTTCGTCGCCCTGGCGCTCGCGCCGGTGCTGCTGCTGATGCGCAGGCCGCCGCGGAGTGGAAACCATGAACCGATCCTGGCCGATTAAGCACGCCCAAGTCGCCCTATGCGCTGGCGCGGCCGCGACGCTGGCCGGCTGCATGACGGTCGGCCCCGACTATCACCGCCCGACCGTGACCGCCGATCGCGGCTACGTAGCCGCCAACGACGATCCGACCAATATCGGACCGGTCCAGACAGCGGTCGGCGACAAGGTCGTCGCCGACTGGTGGACCCTGTTCCGCTCCCCAGTGCTGGACCAGCTGGTGCGCGAGGCGATCAAGGCCAATCCGACGCTGGAGGCGGCGCGGGCGCGGCTGGGCCAAGCGCGCGACGCCGCCGGCGCCGAAGGCAGTCCGCTGCACATCGACGCCACGTCAGGAATCAAGGAGCAGCAGGCCAACCTGAACGCCTTTTCAGGGGGCGTGTTCAGCAGCACATCGACGATCGGCGGGGTCACGCTGCCCGCTTTCCCGACCAATCCGCAGTTTGCGCTCTATTCGATCGGCGGGGCGGTTAACTACAATCCGGACCTGTTCGGCGGGGTGCGGCGGCGGCGGGAGTCGCTGCAGGCCAGCGCCGATGCTGAGGCCCGGGAGCTTGACGCCGCCTATCTGACCCTGACCGGCCAGGTGGTCGAACAGGCGCTGACCATCGGCGACGCCACCATCCAGATCCGCGATCTGCGCGACGTCGTCGCCAGCGACGAGGCCGATCTGGACTTCGCGCGCCGCGCGGTGGCCGCCGGCGGCGCGCCTCGTGTGCAGATCGCCGAGATCGAAAGCCAGCTCGACCAGGACCGCGCCGCTATCCCCGCCCAGCAGCAGAGGTTGGACGCGGCGCGTCACCGGATGGCCGCCCTGCTCGGCAAGCCGCCGGCTGAGTTCAGCGCCCCCGGTTTCGACGAGTCTTCCGGCGCGTTGCCCGACGTGCTGCCCGTCGCGGTGCCATCGGCCCTGGTGCGCAACCGGCCGGACATTCTGCAAGCCGAGGCGCGTCTGCACGCCGCCACCGCCGAGGTCGGGGTGGCCACGGCCAATCTCTATCCCAACATAACCCTCTCGGCGAGCCTGAACCAGGACGCGCTCAGCCCGCAAACCCTGTTCGATCCCACCGCCACCAGCTGGGCGGTAGGCGCCGGCCTGACCGCGCCGATTTTCCACGGCGGCGAGCTGCACGCCAAGAAGCGCGAGGCCGAGGACGCCGCCCGCGCGGCCCTGGCCGACTATCAGCAGACTGTGCTGGCAGCCTTCAACCAAGTCGCCGACCTGTTGCAGGCCATCGCCCATGACAACCAGGCCTATGCCGACCAGACCCGCGCCCTGGACGCCGCCCAGGCCCGGGTGGACATGTTGCGCAAGGCCGAGGCGGCGGGGGGGGCCAGCGCGGTTCAGCTGCTGCACGCCGAGCGCGACCTGCGTCGCGTCCGGCTTGCCCTGGCGACGCAAGGCAGCGGACGCTACGGCGATTCCGCGCTGCTGCTGCTGGCCACGGCGTCGGTTCCGGCGGGCGTCGCGGAGGGGGCGGCGAAGCTCGGACGCTAAGCTTCTAGCAGCCCGGGCAATCCTCGCCGCGCGAGCGCTCGATCTGCAAGGTGGCGTGGCGCACGCCGAACCGGTTCTTCAGCGCCTGGGCCAGGCCCGCGCGGAACTGATCCAGGCCGTCGACTTCCGGGCGCACCAAATGGGCGGTCAGCGCGGTTTCCGTGGTGCTCATGGCCCAGACATGCAGGTCGTGCACCTCGGTCACGCCGGGGCTGCCGCGCAGGAAATCCTCGATCCGCCCCAGGTCCGCGCCGCGCGGCGCGGCGTCCAGGGCCATGTCGATCGCCTCGCGAAGCAGGCCCCAGGTTCCGGCTACGATCACCGCGACGATGGCGATGCTGACGGCCGGGTCGACCCAAGCCCAGCCGGTGAAGAGGATAAGGGCGGCGGCGATGATCACGCCCACCGATACAGCCGCGTCGCCAGCCATGTGGAGGAAAACCCCGCGTATGTTCACATCGCCCGCCCGGCCGCGCAGGAACATCAGGGCGGTCGCGGTGTTGATGACCACGCCGATCAGCGCGATGCCCATCACCAGGGGCGCCTGGACCTGTTCCGGCCGGACCAGCCGCTGGACCGCCTCGAACACGATGCCGCCGGAGACCAGCATCAAGACCAGGCCGTTGGCCAGGGCCGCCATCACGGTCGCCTTGCCGAAACCATAGGTGCGCCGCCCCTTGGCCGGCCGCCGCGCCAGCCAGGCCGCGCCGCCGGCCAGCACCAAGCCTAGCACATCGGACAGGTTGTGCCCGGCATCGGCCACCAGGGCCGTGGAGTGCGCGATGATCCCGCCGCCGGCCTCGACCAGCACGATCGCCAGGTTCAGCGCGATGGCCAGTCCGTAGCGCGGATCGTCCGGCGAGGCGTGGACGTGGCCATGATGGCCATTCCCGTGGTGATCATGGCCGTCATGAGCGTGGCCCCCGTGATCATGGTCCCCGTGATCGTGGTCATCGTGACCGTGGCCGTGATGGTCATGATCGTGAGGATGGTCGTGGGCGGTCATCCGAACTCCAACAGCCCCAGGGCCGGATCGGCAGGATATGACAACCCTGACCCACGCGCCAGGGTCGCCGTGGCCGCACGGTTGCGGGCGCCGGGCATCCACGATAAGCGCCAGGGATGACCCTCGACCCCGTGATACTCGCTCAGGAACTGATCCGCCGGCCCTCGGTGACCCCGGCCGACGCCGGGGCCATGGACGTGCTGCAGGCCGCGCTTGAGGGCCTGGGTTTCACCTGCCGCCGGATGCGATTCGGCCAGATCGAGAACCTCTACGCGCGTCGGGGTCAAGCCGGCCCGAACCTGTGCTTCGCCGGCCATACGGACGTGGTGCCGGTAGGCGACGCTGGCGCCTGGCGCCAGCAGCCGTTCGAGGCCCAGGTGGTCGACGGCGTGCTCTTTGGACGTGGCGCGGTGGACATGAAGGGCGCCGTGGCCGCCTTCGCCGGGGCCTGCGCCGCCGTGGACCCGGCCAAGGTCAAGGGCTCGCTGTCCTTCCTGATCACCGGCGACGAGGAGGGCGACGCCGACGACGGCACGGTGCGCATGGTCGAGGCGCTGAGGGCTGAGGGCGAGCGGATCGACCACTGCGTGCTGGGCGAACCCAGTTCGGCGGCGGCGCTGGGCGACCAGATGAAGATCGGCCGGCGCGGCAGCCTGAACGCCTGGATCGACGTTCAGGGCGCGCAGGGCCACGTGGCCTATCCGCACCTGGCCGCCAATCCCCTGCCTCCACTGATCCGCCTGCTGGATCGGCTGCAATCGCGGGTGCTGGACCAGGGCTATCCGCGCTTTCAGGCCTCGAATCTGGAAGTGACCACTATCGATGTCGGAAACCCCGCCACCAACGTGATCCCGGCCAGGGCCGATGCGCGCCTGAACATCCGCTTCAATCCGCACCATGACGGCGCGGGGCTGATCGCCTGGCTGCAGGCTGAGTGCGCGGCGGCGGACGCGGCCTTCGCGGGAAAGATCGTCCTGCGGACCCGGCTGACGGGAAACGCCTTCATCACCGAGCCCGGGGACTTCGTCGAGGTCTGCGCCGGCGCCGTTCGCGAGGTGACCGGACACACCCCGGAGCTTTGCACCACCGGCGGCATTTCCGACGCCCGCTTCATCCGCTCGCTGTGCCCGGTGGTCGAGCTCGGCCTGGTCAACGCCACCATGCACGCGGTCGACGAGCGGGCCCCGGTCAGCGAGATCAGGGCGTTGATGCAGGTCTATCAGCGGCTGATCGAGCGTTATTTCGAGGCGTTCGGGGTGTAGGCGCGTGCTTCGACACGGCCGCTTCGCGCCCGGCTCAGCATGACGCGGATGGTGGAATCCAAAACAAATTCGTCATGCTGAGCCGCGACCGCAGCTCGCGTGTCAAAGCACGCACGAACAGACCCTCAATAGCCCACCTCGACCAGATAAAGCCCGTCCGGCGGCGCCACGGGTCCGCAGGCCTTGCGGTCCCTGGCCTCCAGCGCGGCCTTCAGATCGTCCGCCGACCATCGCCCCAGGCCCACCTCCACCAGCGAGCCGGTCATCGAGCGGACTTGGCGGTGCAGGAAGGAGCGGGCGGAAAAATCAAACAGCACCGCCTCGCCCTCGCGCCAGATCCGGGCCGCGTCCAGGGTCTTGATGGGCGACTTCGCCTGGCAGGCCATGTCGCGAAACGTCGTGAAGTCGTGCTGGCCGACCAGGGCCTGGGCCGCGGCGTGCATGGCGTCCAGCTCAACCGGCCGTTTGACATGCCACATCCGGCCCCGCTCCAGCGCCGGAGGACTGTGCCGGTTGAGAATGCGGTAGAGGTAGCGGCGGCCGGTCGCGGAGAACCGCGCGTGAAACTCAGGCGGCGCGATCTTCGCCTCCAGTACGGTTACGGGTTCTGGAACCAGGTGAGCGTTCAGGGCGTCGCGAACCACCTCAGGCCGCCAGTCCTTGGTCAGATCGATATGGATCACCTGGCCCAGCGCGTGCACGCCGGTGTCGGTGCGCCCCGCCGCGACCACCCGCACGGTCTCGCCGCAGAAGGCGGTCAGCGCCCGCTCCAGCGCGCCCTGGACCGAAGGCTGGCCGAGCTGCAGCTGGAAGCCGTGATAGGGGCGGCCGTCATACTCGATCAGCAGGCGATAGCGGGGCATCAGGTCAAAAGACTCCCCGCCGGCAGCGCGAAGCCGCGCAGGAACACCTCGGCGTCCTGTGCGCCGCGGCCTTCGCGCTGGACCTTGAGCACGCGCACGGCGCCGTCGCCGCAGGCGATCAGCAGGCCGTCGTCCAGCGTCTGGCCCGGCGCGCCGTCGCCGGCTTCAACGCGCGACAGCAGCGCCTTGACCCGCACCGACCCCTTGTCCGCGCCGTCTTTGTTTTGGGGCGCAAGGAACCAGGCGCCCGGAAAGGGCGACAGGCCGCGGATCCGGCGATCCACCTCCGTGGCGGGCCGGGTCCATTTGATGCGCGCCTCGGCCGGGCGGATCTTCTTGGCGTAGGTGACCCCCTCGGCGGCTTGTGGAATCTCGGCCAGGTCGCCGCGCTCGATCCCGGCCAGCGCCTGGGGCCACAGCGTCGCGCCGATCGGGGCCAGCCGGTCATGCAGGCTGCCGGCGGTCTCCAGGGCGTCGATCCGCACGGTCTCGGACAGCAGGATCGGACCTTCGTCCAGGCCCTCGCTCATCCGCATCACCTGCACCCCGGTGACCCGGTCGCCGGCCATGATCGCCCGCTGGATCGGCGCGGCGCCGCGCCAACGCGGCAACAGCGAACCGTGCAGGTTGAAACAGCCAAGCCTCGGCGCATTCAGAACCTGGGCGGGCAGGATCTGGCCGAAGGCGACCACCACCGCCGCGTCCAGGCCGAGCGCCTGGAAGGCCGCGATCTCGGCCGGGTCGCTCATGGAGGCAGGGGTGCGCGTGGACAGACCAGCGGCTTCGGCGAAGGCCTGGATGGGGGAGGGTTTCAGGCTCTGGCCGCGCCCGCGCGCCGCCGCCGGCTGGGAATAGACCGCCGCGAGCTCATGCCCGGCGCCGAGGATGGCGGCCAGTGACGGAACGGCGAAGTCGGGGGTGCCAAAGAATGCGATACGCATGGCAGGGGTTTAGCCGCTGACGCTCGCCAACGGAACTGGCGCCGGCGCGGGCCGTTGATTCAGCTCGATCCGAGGAGAACCATCATGCGCCTGATCCTGATCGCCGGCCTTTGTCTCGCTGTCTCGGCCTGTTCGCCTTCGGACCAATCCAGGGCGCGCGAGGACGTTCGCTCGGCCGGCCACGACGTCGCTGAAGCGGCCAGCAACATCAAGAACGATCCAACCGTCCACCAGGCCGGAGACGACCTCAAACAGGCGGGTCACGATGCGGCCTTCGCCGTGCGCAAGGGCGCCGCCGACGCGGAGGTCAATACTGGCCAGGCCATGGTCGACAATGGCGATAGGGCCAGGCGCGCGGCGGCGCAGGCGCACGCCGACAGCGGCGATCAATCGGGGAACTAGCTGCTCCCCCGTTGGGGGAGCAGGCGCGAAGCGACTGAGGGGGTCTGGCGGTCGTAGAGACCTCTCCGGCAGGGGGGGCCGCCCCCCCCCCCAACAAGGGGGCCCCCCCCCCCCCCCCCGGGCACCCCCGGCCCCGCCCCCCCCCCCCCCCCCCCCGGCCGCCGGAGGGGGTCTGGCGGTCGTAGAGACCTCTCCGGCAGGGCCCCCTCCACCACGTTACACGTGGTCCCCCTCCCCCACCGGGGGAGGAACCGTGGCGCCGCGCCGACCTCAGCCAGGTGCGCGAATCCGGTAGCCATTTCATGGTACGAGGGTTCAAATGAGCGGAACCGTCTACGCCGCCTTGGCCGCCTTCTTGACCTTGGACACGGCCCGTTCGCGCTTCAGGCGCGACAGGTGGTCGATGAACAGCACCCCGTCCAGGTGGTCCATCTCGTGCTGGATGCAGACGGCGAACACGCCCTCGGCGTCTTCCTCGACCGCATCGCCCTGATAGTTCAGATAGCGCAGCTTGACCCGCGCCGGTCGCTCGACCTCGTCATAGATATCCGGCACCGACAGACAGCCTTCCTCGTAAGGCTGGGTCTCTTCCGAGCGCCACAGGATTTCAGGATTGACGAAATAGCGCGGCTCCCGATCGCCCTCGCGCGGGGCGATGTCCATCACGATGACCCGTTTGGCCACGCCGACCTGAATCGCCGCCAGGCCGATGCCGGGGGCGTCGTACATGGTCTCCAGCATATCGTCCATCAGCGCGCGCAGATTGTCGTCCACCGCCTCGACGGGGGTGGAGACCCGCTTCAGCCGAGGGTCGGGAACAATCAGGATATCGCGTATCGCCATGGCCTGCAGGTAGGTCAGCCGGTCTGGGTCGTCAAGATTGGGACCGTCAACACCGGCGCGGCTTCCTCGCTGGAGCCGGCCAGTTTGGCCAAGGGCCGCACACCGCTCTCGACCGGCTCCAGCGGCGGAATCTCCTTGCCCTCGTGATCAACGGCCAGCTCCTCGAAACGGCGGGCCTGGGTCATCACCTGGCTTTCCAGCGAGCCGACGAAGGCGTTGTACTTGCCGACCGCGCCCTCCAGCGCCTTGCCGAGGCCGGCGGCGTGGCCGCCCATCACGGCGATGCGTTTGTAGAGTTCGCGGCCAAGCGTCGCGATCTTGTCGGCGTTGGCTGCCTGCTCCTCGACACGCCAGCCATAGGCCACGGCCTTGCAGAGGGCGAACAGGGTGGTCGGCGTGACCAGCAGCACTCGCTTTTCCATCGCCTCGCTCATCAGGTCGGGCGCCCGGTCCAGCGCCGCGGCCAAAAAGCCGTCGCCGGGCACGAACATGGCTACGAAATCCGGCGAGCCTTCCTTCTGGAACTGGTCCCAATAGGCCTTGGACGAGAGGCCGGTCATGTGGCCGCGCACGCTCTGGGCGTGACGGAGATAGGCCGCCTCGCGTCCGGCGTCGTCGACCGCGTCCTGGGCGTCCAAAAAGGCGTTCAGCGAGCATTTGGCGTCGATCACGAACACCCCGCCGCCGGGCATCCGCACCTTGACGTCCGGGCGGCGGCGGCCCTCGTCGGTGTCGACCGAGAACTGCTCTTCGAAGTCGAACCGCTTGGTCAGGCCCGCGACCTCCAGCACGTTGCGCAAGGTCTGCTCGCCCCAGCGCCCCTGCACGCCGGCGCCCCGGCGCAGCGCCGCCGACAGTTTTCGCGCCTCGTTCTGGGTGTCGCTCGAGGCCTGCATCAGGGCCGCGATCTGGGCCTTCAGGCCGCCGGTTTCCTCGGCGCGAGCCTTTTCCACCGCCGTCACCTGCTCCTGGAACTTGACCAGGGTCTCGGCCACCGGCTTCAGCTGGGCCTCCATCCGCGCCTTGGCGAACTCCTCCTGGGACTTGAAGGTTTCGGTCGCGCGGGCGACCAGCTGTTCGGCCACGGCCTGGGCGGATTCGGCGGCTTGGGCGCGCAGGAGTTCGCTCATGGCGCCCTGGTTGGCGTCGGTCAGCCGGATCCGCTCCTCGGCCCGCGACAGCTGGCGATCCAGGTCGGCGACCTGGGCCCGTGCGCGCGAAAGCGCCCACAGCGCGGCGGCGAAGCCCGCGACGGCGGCCAGGGCCACGACCATCAGAACCAGAATCAGCGGATCGTTCATGATCCGTTCGATACGCTCAATCTGCGCTTAGGCCAAGTTAGGCTGGCCGCCGCGCCCTCAGCGCCTGGGCGATGGTCCCGTCGTCCAGCCAGTCCAGTTCGCCGCCCACCGGCACGCCGCGCGCCAGACTGGTGACCTGGACCCCCGTCGGCTGCAACCGTTCGGACAGATAGTGGGCGGTGGTCTGGCCGTCGACCGTGGCGGGCAGGGCCAGGATCACCTCGCGCACCTCGCCGCCTCCGACCCGCGCGACGAGTTCGTTCACCCGTAAGGCTTCGGGGCCGCGTCCATCCAGGGCCGACAGCAGCGCGCCCAGCACATGATAGCGCCCCCGATACGATCCGCCCCGCTCCAGCGCCCAGAGCCCGCCCACCTCCTCGACCACGCAGATCAGGCCGCCGTCGCGGCTGCGGTCGGCGCAGACCGCGCAAGGGTCGGTGGTGTCCAGTGCGCCGCAGATGGAGCAGGATCGCACCCGCTCCGCCGCCTCGGCCATGGCCTGGGCCAGGGGCCGCAGCAGCTGGTCGCGCCGCTTGAGGAGGGCCAGCGCCGAACGGCGCGCCGAACGCGGCCCCAGCCCCGGCAGCTTGGAGAGCAGCGCGATCAGCCGCTCGATCTCGGGCCCGGCGGACGCGGTCATTCAGAACTTCGGAAAGCCGGGCATTCCCGCTAGGGGGCCGGCGACGGCCTGCATGGCTTCGGCCTGAGCCGCGTCAAGCTTGCGCTTGGCGTCGGCGTGGGCGGCGACGATCAGGTCGGCCAGCACCTCGCCCTCGCCGGGCTTCAGCAGATCCTCGTCGATGATGACGCCTTTGAGGTCGCCGGAGCCGCGCAGGGTCAGCTTGACCATGCCGCCCCCCGCCGCGCCGTCGACCTCGGTTTCCGCCAGCCTGGCCTGGGCGTCCTGCAGCTTCTGCTGCATCGCCTGGGCCTGTTTCATCAGAGAGCCTAGGTCTTTCATACGCGTTTTCCAGCTCTTTGAATTCTATCAATATCCTCGAATTCTGTTCCCTTCTCCCGTGGGGAGAAGGAGGGGCCTGCAAGCGCAGCGAGTGGGAGGATGAGGGCGTACGGTCTATCCGGACGATCTTGAACCGTCCCTAAGCCCTCACCGTCCCACTGGCCCTTGGCCAGCGGGTCCCTGCCTCTCCCTCCGGGAGAGGTATGATTCTCAATCATCGCCATCCTCGTCGGACTGGATCACTTCGGTCGCTGTCGGAACGGGCAGGCTGCGAACGCCGACGATCTCGGTTCCTGGAAAGGCCTGCATCACCGCGTGCACAAAGGGGTCCGCCTCGATCTCGCGGCGGGTTTCGCGTTCCTGACGCTTTTCCTTCTCCCAGGCGCTTTCCGCCCCGCCGCCGCCCTCGGCCGCCACCAGCCAGGGTTGGCCGGTCCATTCCTTCAGGCGCGAGACCAGCCGGCCGGCCAGGTTCGCGGGCGCGCCGGGCGCCGGCTCGAAGGTGATCGCGCCGGGGCGGAAATGGATCGGGCGGACGAAGCGTTCGACGTCCAGTTTCAGCGATATGTCCCGCTTGGCGTCGATCAGCGCCACCACCTCGTCGAAGGATTGCGGCGCTGGAACGGCCTGGGCGCGAGGGGCGGCCCGGGCGTTGGGCGCGCTCTGGGTTTGCGGAGAGAGTTGGCGCGCCGTGGCGCCGCCTCCGCCCTTGCTTCCGCCAGAACCGCCTCCGCCGGAAGGCGTGGGCCCAGCCACGGGCGCGCCATCGCGCAGGGCCTTCAGCGCCTCCTCCGGCCCCGGCAGATCGGCGATATAGCACAGCCGGATCAGCGCCATTTCCAGCGCCGCCTTGGGATCGGGCGCGCGGCGGGTCTCGTCATGGGCCTTCAGCAGCATCTGCCAGACCCGCGCCAGGGTCCCGGCCGAGGCGTTCGCGCCGATCGCCGCCAGCCGAGCGGCCTGGTCGCTGGGCAGCTTCAGCGCGTCTGGGCCCAGGGTTTTGGCCACCGAGGCGCCGTGAGCGTGGTCGAGCAGGTCCAGCATCACGACCACCGGATCGGCGCCGAAGCCGTAGAGGGTGCGGAACGCCTCCAGCGCCTCGCCAGCGCGCCCGCGCATGGCCAGTTCGAACAATTCGATGGTCTGGATCCGGTCGGCCAGGCCCAGCATGTCGCGAACCTGCGCCGCGCCGACCATCTGGCCGTCATCGGCCTGGACGATGGCCTGGTCCAGCAGGGATTGGGCGTCGCGCACCGAGCCCTCGGCGGCGCGGGCGATCAGCAGCATGCCCTCCGGGTCGATCCGCGCGCCCTCGGCGGCGGCGATCTGCTCCAGGTTCTGGATGATCACCTCCGGCTCGACCCGGCGCAGGTCGAACCTTTGGCAGCGCGACAGGATGGTCACCGGGACTTTACGGATCTCGGTGGTGGCGAAGATGAACTTGGCGTGCGGCGGCGGCTCTTCCAGGGTCTTCAACAGAGCGTTGAAGGCCGCGGTCGACAGCATGTGCACTTCGTCGATGATATAGACCTTGTAGCGCGCCTCGGTCGGGGCGTAGCGCACCCCGTCCAGCAGTTCGCGGATCTCGTCGACCTTGGTGCGGCTGGCGGCGTCGACCTCCAGCACGTCCATGTGCCGGCCTTCGATGATGGCGCGGCAATGCAGGCCCTCGACGGCCAGGTCCAGGGACGGTTGGTCGATTTCGGCGGTCTTGTAGTTCAGCGCCCGCGCCAGAAGCCGGGCGGTGGTGGTCTTGCCGACCCCGCGCACCCCGGTCAGCATGAAGGCGTGGGCGATGCGGCCGCTGGAAAAGGCGTTGCGCAGGGTGCGCACCATCGCCTCCTGGCCGATCAGGTCCTCGAAGGTGCGCGGCCGGTATTTGCGGGCCAGGACCTGATAGGCGGGGCTGGGTTCGGCGATTTGCACGGCAGGGGCCGGGTCGTCGAACAGGGCGATCGTCTGATCGTCGTGTTCCGGAGCTTCATCGAGGTCGGGAGGAAGGTCGTCGTCCATCAAGACCTCGGGCCGGAAGCGGGTGGAGACTGGACGGCGACCCGAAGCGAAACTCGTTGCGGCTGCTTCCTTCCGGACCTGACCGGGTTGGCGAGGACTCCGCCCGCCGCCAGTCTCCATCTCCAATATCGCGGTTGGTCGCCGCCGATGCAAGGGCCGCTCGCCGAGTGCGCTGATCTCGTCCACGGCTCTCGCGCTCGCGCCCGGGCTTTGCTAACTAGCCCAGATGGCCCTTTCCACCATCGTCAACACCTTCGCCGGCAACCCCCTGGACCGCGCCAGCGAGCGGCGGGTCGACGCCGCCTGGCTCAAGTCGCGCCTGGATGATCCTGAAACCCTGGCGCTGGCGCTCTGGAACGGCAAGCCGCTGGTCGAGGACGCGCCCGGCGGAGGCTCTCCAGATGGCAAAGGGGCGATCAGAATCGCCTATCTCAGCGTGCCGATGGCGCGTGAGGTCGCCGCGTCGGAAGAGCGGCTGCTGTTCCTGGGCCTTTGGAAGGAAACGGCGGTGTTCGCGGTCGACCTGGACGGCGGCGCCGACCCGGCCGACGGCCCCTTGCGGGGCCTGGGACGGTTCGAAGATCTGCGCGGCGTCGCGCTGCGCCTGCCAGCGACCGACGCGGCCATCCTGGCCACGGCCAAGAGCATGTTCGAATGGCGCCGCAAGCATGGCTTCTGTCCCAATTGCGGCCAGCCCAGCATCGCGGTCGACGGGGGCTGGAAACGGATCTGCGAATCCTGCCGCACCGAGCATTTTCCGCGCACCGATCCGGTGGTGATCATGCTGCCGACCTTTGGCGACCGGTGCCTGCTCGGCCGCCAGGCGATCTGGCCCAAGGGGATGTATTCCGCCCTGGCCGGATTTCTGGAGCCCGGCGAATCCATCGAGGAAGCCTGCGCCCGCGAGGTCAAGGAAGAAGCCGGCCTGACGGCGCTCACCGTCCGCTACCATTCGACCCAGCCGTGGCCCTATCCCTCGTCGTTGATGATCGGCCTGTTCGCAGAGGTCTCCGACGACAACGCCGCCCCAGACCAAACCGAATTGGAAGATGTCCGCTGGTTCAGCAGGGCAGAGATCCAAGCCCTGCTGCGCGGCGAGCTGCCCGGCGTCTTCGCCCCCGGCGCCATGGCCATCGCCCACCAGCTGATCAAGGCGTGGGCGCAGGCGTGAGGTTTTTCGAGCGGCCTTTCAGCTTACGGGGCCACGCCGCATGTCAGTGACCGCCGAGCTTCGCGCGCTGGATCGCCATCAGTGGTCGGCGGTGGCGGCCAGCTTCCTGGGCTGGGCGCTGGACGCTTTCGATTTCTTCCTGATGGTGTTCGCCTTCGGCGCCGTGGCCAAGGAGTTCCATGCGGGCGTGGCCCAGGTGGCCGTGGCGGTGATGCTGACCCTGGCCGCCCGGCCCTTCGGCGCTCTGGTGTTCGGCCTGATGGCCGATCGGTTCGGACGGCGCCCGATCCTGATGACCAGCGTCCTGCTCTATTCCGGCCTGGAGCTGGCCTCGGCCTTCGCGCCTAGCCTGGCCGTGCTTTTGATTCTGCGCGCCCTGTTCGGGTTCGCCATGGGGGGCGTATGGGGAGTCGGCGCCTCGCTGGCGCTGGAATCGATTCCGCCCAAGGCCCGCGGCGCCATTTCCGGGGTGCTGCAGGTGGGCTACGCGACCGGCTATCTGTTGGCCTCGGCGGCGTTCTACTTCCTGTTCGATAAGATCGGTTGGCGCGGCATGTTCCTGCTCGGCGCCGCCCCGGCCGCGCTGGCGCTGTTCATCCAGTTCAACGTGCGCGAGTCCCCATCCTTCGAATCCGCCGGCGGCGCGGGGCCCGTGCGCAACCCGCTCTACCTCTTCGCCCTGGCTGCCGTGGCCCTGGTGATCGCGGTCGGGCCGGCGGTCGCGGGCGCGGTGGCCAAAATCTCGATCCTGAACTGGGTCTACGCCATCGATGTGCCGCTGGCGCTCGCGGGCCTCTGGTTCTTCCGCAGGCATTGGAAGATGGCCCTCTATGTCGTGGCCCTGATGACCGTGTTCAATTTCCTCAGCCACGGCACCCAGGACCTCTATCCGACGTTCCTGCAGAAGGCCGCCGGCTTCGGCACCCAGGCAACCGGCGCCTTGACCGCCATCGGCAATCTCGGCGCGATCAGCGGGGGGGTCCTGTTCGGGGCCTGGTCCGAGCGGCTCGGACGCCGCCGGGCGATCATCATGGCCTGCCTCCTGGCGCTGCTGATGATCCCGCTTTGGGCCTTCTCCCACACCGCCGTCCTACTGGGCCTTGGGGCCTTTCTCATGCAGTTCACGGTGCAAGGCGCCTGGGGCGTCATTCCGGCGCATTTGAACGAGCTGTCGCCGCCGGAGGCGCGCGGCGCCTTCCCCGGCTACGCCTATCAGGTCGGCAATCTTCTGGCGTCGGGCTGTTCGGTCTGGCAGGCCAAGCTGGCCGAGGCGCGGCATGACGATTACGGCCTCGCCCTGGCCCTCGTCGCCGGCGCCTCGATCCTCGCCGTCATCGCCTTGACGTTGCGGGGTCCTGAACGCCGCGACGTGGCCTTCGGCGCTCCGTCAGCCTAACCCCGCCGTCTCGCGGAACGGATCGGCGGGATAGACGCCCAGGATCTCAAGCCGTTCGGAGAAGAAGCCCAGCTCCTCCAGCGCGCGGGCCAGCGGCGGGTCGCCCGGCCGGCCGTCGACCTCGGCGTAGAAGAAGGTCGCGGTGAAGGCGCCGTTCTCCATATAGCTTTCCAGCTTGGTCATGTTGACGCCGTTGGTGGCGAAGCCGCCCAGGGCCTTGTAGAGCGCCGCGGGCAGGTTGCGGACGCGGAACACGAAGCTGGTCACGCAGGCGGCTCCCATGGGCGGGACGGGCGGGTTCTCCTCGGCGGTCATGACCAAGAACCGGGTGGTGTTGTGCCGCTCGTCTTCGACATCGTACAGCAGGATGTCCAGGCCGTAGATCTGGGCCGCCAGGGCCGGGGCGATCGCCGCCCGCATGGGGTCCGGGCGTTCGGCCAGGGCCTTGGCCGCGCCAGCGGTGTCGCCAGCTTGTTCGGTCGCCACCCCCAGCTTGCGCAGCACCTTTCGGCATTGGCCCAGCGCGATCGGCATCGAGGCCACGGTGCGGATGTCCTCCAGCCGCGCGCCGGGATTGGCCATCAGCTGGAACCGGATCGGCTTGAACCGCTCGCCGATGATCTTCAGGCCCGAATTGGGCAACAGGTGGTGCACGTCGCCGACCCGGCCGGCGATGGAGTTCTCCACCGGGATCATGCCCAGGGCGCAGTCGCCGGCCTTCACCGCCTCGAAGGCGTCCTCGAAGGTCGCGCAGGGCTTGGGCTCCAGCTCCGGGAAATAGGCGCGGCAGGCCTCGTCGCTGTTGGCGCCCGGCTCCCCCTGGAAGGCGATCTTGTCGCGCGCGTTCATTCAAAGGCTCTCCGCACAGGCATGGGCCCGCGCCTGGGCCAGGTCTTCGGGACTGTTCACTTCGATCGGCGCCTGTTCCGCCACCGCCGCCCAGATCGACAGGCCCAGCTCCAGCGCCCGCAACTGCTCCAGCTTTTCGCGCCGTTCCAGAGGCGATTGGGCGGCTGCGGTGAACCGCTCCAAAGCCGCGCGACGATAGCCGTAAATGCCGATGTGATGCCAGATCGGCCCCTCCCCATAGAGGATCGAGCGGGTGAAATAGAGCGCGCGCGCGGCTTTGGAGCCGGCCCCGAACGAGACGATCGCCTTGACCACGTCGGGATTGCGCAGCTCGTCGAGCGCGGATTTGGAAACGATGATGGTCGAAATGTCGCAGTCCGGCTGTTCTTCGAGCAGGCCCGCGCATTTTTTCACCAGACCCGGATCGGCGAAGGGAATGTCGCCCTGCAGATTGATCACCACGTCGTGGCGCCGGTCGGGATCCAGTGTGGCGAGGGCGGCCAGGATCCGGTCGGATCCGGACGGCAGGTTGGGATCGGTCAGCACCGCGCGGCCGCCAGCGGCCTCCACGGCGCGGACGATCTCCGCATCGCCCGCGGCCACCGCGACGGGGCCGATCCCGGCCGCCTGCGCCTGCCGCAGCACGCGCACGATCAGCGGCAGGCCGGCGATGTCGGCCAAGGGCTTGCCCGGCAACCGCGTGGCGGCCATGCGCGCGGGAATGAGAACGATTGGGTTCATCAGATTTCCTGGGCGGCGTTGGGCCAACGTCGGGGGCCAACGTCGGGCGCCCACGCCGGGCGAAACTCCGCTCCGCCGACCCCATTTGGCCGGTTGCGCGAGGGCCGGTAGCGTGTCAGAGACGCGAGCGCAAGGACGGGGCGCGGGATTCCCTTCTAAAGACTGCGCGGGCGTAGAGGGCTGACAGGCGGAATGAGCGATCTGAGCTTCAATAAAGTCGCCGGCGCGGTGCTGGCGACCGGTCTGGCCATCTTTGGCCTGCGCGAGCTGACCAACGAGCTGTTCCAGGACCATCCCGCCGCCAAGGCCGGCTATGCGATCACGCCCGCCGCCGAAGCGGGCGGCGGCGGCGAAGCGGCGGCGGTCGAAGCGCCGATCGATTGGGGCACGGAGCTTCCCAAGGCGGACATCAACGCCGGCAAGCAGGTGGCGACCAAGTGCCAGTCCTGCCACAACTTCGACAGCGGCGGCCCGAACATGACTGGGCCCAACCTCTATGGCGTCCTGGGCCGCAAGCCGGGCACGCATCCGGGCTTCGCCTATTCGCAGGGCATGACCGATTTCGGCGGCAAGCAGCCGGTCTGGGACTATGTGCATGTCAACGACTTCATCACCGCGCCACAGAAATATATCGACGGCACAAAGATGACCTTCGTCGGGCTGAAACAGCGTCAGGACCGGATTAACGTCATCGCCTATCTGCATACCCTGGGCTCGAACCTGCCGATCCCCGCGCCGGCTCCAGCCGCCGCGCCGGCGGCCGCATCCGGCGCCCCGGCCTCTGGGGCTCCGGCCTCTGGGGCTCCGGCCTCTGGCGCGCCAGCAGCGGCTTCGGCGGCCGCGGCGGCCAAGAAATAGCTCAGGCGTAGCGCGCCTTCAAAACCGCATAGAGCGCGCGAATCGCCTGGGCTTCGGCGCCGGCGGGAAATCCCGGCCGCCCGCGCGGGTTCCAGGCGAAGATGTCCAAATGCATCCAGGTCCCCTCGTGGTTGGCCAGTTGGGGGGCGAAACGCTGCAGGAACAGCGCCGCCGTCACCGATCCGGCCTGCGCCCAGCCATCCGGGTCGTTCTTGAGGTCGGCGATGTCGCTGTCCAGCGCGTCCTCGTAGCCGGCCCACAGCGGCATGCGCCATAGGGGATCGCCCAGATCCTCGCCCGCGCGCGCGACCTCGCCGGCCAGGGCTTCATCGGCGGTGTAGAAGGGGATCACCTGCGGCCCCAGCGCCGCGCGCGCGGCGCCGGTCAGCGTGGCCAGATCGATAGTCAGGTCGGGCCGCAGCTCCGCGGCGCGGGTCAGGGCGTCGGCCAGGATCAGCCGGCCTTCGGCGTCGGTGTTGCCGATCTCGATCGAAAGACCCTTGCGAGAGGCGATCACGTCGCCGGGGCGCATGGCGTCGCCTGAAATGGCGTTTTCGACCACGGGCAACAGTACGGACAGCCGAACCGGAAGTTTCGCGTCCATCATCATCTGGGCCAGGGCCAAGGCGTGGGCGGCGCCGCCCATGTCCTTCTTCATCAGCCGCATGCCGGCCGAGGGTTTGATGTCCAGCCCGCCGGTGTCGAACACCACCCCCTTGCCGACCAGGGCGATCAGCGGGCCGTTCGCCTCGCCCGTCCAGCTGATCTCGATCATCCGCGACGCGCGGCTGGGGTCTGATGCGCGGCCGACGGCGTGGACCGCGGGATAGCCAGCGGCCAGCAGGTCGTCCCCGACGACGACCTTGATCTCGGCCCCATGGGCCTCCGCGACCACCCGCGCCGCCTGCTCCAGCTGGACCGGCCCCATGTCATTGGGCGGGGTGTTGACCAGGTCGCGGGCCAGGGCGCAGGCGCTGGCGATCGCTGCCGCTTCGGTCAGCCCGGCGCCCTCGCCCACCACCAGGCGCGGACGCGGCTCGGCGGGTTTCTTGCGATAACGGTCGAAGCCGTAGGCGCCCAGCGCCCAGGCCAGCGCGATCCGCTCCGGAGCGACGCCGGCCGGCGCGGCCTCCAGCTGGTAGTCGCCAGGCGGCAGCTTGGCGGGCAGGGCGCGAAAGGCCATGCCGTCCGCGCGCGCCGCCTCGCCCAGGCCGAACAGCGCCAGGTCGCCCTCGTCGCCCGGAACCAGCAGCACCTGGCCAGCCTTGGCCTTGAACTGGGCCGCCTTGGCGTGACGCCCGACGGCGGCGGGCTGGCCGGAGAGAAACCCGACCAGTTCGCTCTCGGTGAGCGCCCGCAGCGGCGTGGTTGGGCCCGCGGCGGCGGCGATCAGAACTTCGGACATCGCATGACGCTCCTTGGGGCGGCGTTCCAATTATGCTTAACGCTTCGTTGACGCGCAGGCCCGATGCTGGGGTGGAACCTCGGAGCCTCGTCTCATGTGTCGCAAGCCTGCTCTCGCCGCAACCACCGTGTTCGGCCTGTCGCTGGCCGTATGGGCCTCGGCCCAGGCCGCGCCCGCGGCGCCGGCGACAACGGCGGCCGCGAATCCTCCGGCCGCGGCGGCGCCGACCCCGCGCCCGCCGCGACGCAAGGCCACCGCGCAGGAGCGCGCCGACGCCGAACGCCTGCAGCCGCTGGCGCGGGCGGCCTTCTGGGCGCACGAGACCAATGTCGATCCTACCGATCAGGTCGCCGGCGTGCGCCTGGCTTCGGCCTTGCGCGCGCTGGGCCAATACGCCGAAGCCGCTTCCAGCGCCGAGCGCGTGCTGGTGGTGGCGCCCGACAATATCGACGCCCTGCTGGAGACCGCCCGCGCCTACGTCGCCCAAGGCCAGGGCTTTTACGCCATCGAGCCGGTGCAGCGGGCGCACGTCCTGGCGCCCAAGGACTGGCGACCGCTGTCGCTGCTGGGGGTGGCCTACGCCCAGGTGCGCCGGGGCGACGAGGCGATGACCACCTGGCGTCAGGCGCTCGTGCTGTCGCCGGACAATCCGGCGGTGCTGTCGAACATGGCCATGGAGCTGACGGCCCGGGGCGATGCGGCGCAAGCCGAAACGCTGCTGCGCCGAGCGGTCGCCCAGCCCGGCGCCGGGCTGCAGGTGCGCCAGGATCTGACCTTGGTTCTCGGCCTGCAGGGCAAGCTCACCGAGGCCGAACACCGCCTGCGCGTCGATCTGCCGCCGGATCAGGCCGACGCCGATCTGGCCTATCTGAAGGCGGTGTCGACGCCAGCGGCCGCGCCCAGTCCTGCGGCGGAAATGACGCCGGTCGCCCATTCCTGGACCGCCGTCAAAGGCCCCGGCGGATAGCCCCTTCTACCCGCAAGCGGGCTCGCGGCGGAGGACGATCACCGCCCGCCGGCCTCACTTATGCAGGGTGTCCTGGATCTTCATGATCGCCGGGCCCAGAATCACGATGAACAGCACCGGCAGAAAGAACAGGATCATCGGCACGGTCAGCTTGGCGGGGAGGGCGGCGGCTTTCTTCTCGGCGGCGGCCAGGCGCAGTTCGCGGTTTTCCTTGGCCATGACCCGCAGCGCCGCGCCCAGGGGCGTGCCGTAGCGCTCGGCCTGGATCATCGCCATGGTCACCGACTTGACGCCCGGATGGTTGGTGCGCTTGGACAGCCCCTCATAGGCCGAGCGGCGATCCGGCAGATAGGACAGTTCGGCCACCAGCAGGGACAGCTCCTCGGCCAGCTCGATCGACGAGGCGCCGATTTCCTGGCTGACCTTGGCCAGGGCCGCCTCGATCGACATCCCGGATTCCACGCAGATCAGCAACAGATCCAGGGCGTCGGGAAAGCCCGCGACGATCGAGTCGCGGCGCTTGGAGGCTATGTTGGAGATATAGACGTTCGGCGCATAGTAGCCGGCCAAAAGGCCGCCCACGCAGATGCAGAACCTAGACATGCCGGGCAGGCCGAAGCCGTTGACCACGAACAGGTAGAAGCACAGCGCCGCGAAGAACACGAACGGGGTCACGAAGCGGAAGAAGTAAAAGGTGGTCACCGGCCGCGGGCCGCGGTAGCCGGCCTGGGCCAGTTTTTCGACCACCTTGGGGTCCTCCAGCAGCCGCGACAGCTGCAACCGCTCCACGATGGTCTTGTACATCCCGGTATCGCTGTGCCGCAGCGTGCCGGCCGCCCCTTTTTGCGCCAGGGCTTCGCGCGAACGCCGGCGCAGCTCCTCGCGCCGGTTGGCCACCGATTTCAGGCGGCCCTCCAGGTTCGACTGACCCATCAGCGGCTGCGCCAGAGAGACGATGGTGGCGAAAGACAGCACGCCGACGAACGCCATCATGATGTTGGCCGGGTTGGTCAGGATGCCGACGATGTCCATCCGCCCCCGCCCCCTAGAACTTGAAATTGATCATGCGGTGCATGACGAAAATGCCGAGCGCCATCCAGAACGCTCCGGCCATCAGCATCAGATTGCCGCGGTGGTCGGTGTACATGGTCGACATATAGGCCGGCGAGGTGACCTGGATCATGAGGATCACCCCGGGCGGCAGACAGCCGATGATCATCGCCGAGGCGGTGGCTTCGGAAGACAGCGCCTTGACCTTCTCGCGCATCAGCTTGCGGGCGCGCAGCACCGCCGACAGGTTGCCCAGCGCTTCGGCCAGGTTGCCGCCTGTTTTCTGCTGGATGGCCAGCACGATGGTGAAGAAGCGCAGCTCCGAGGTGGGCATGCGCGAAAACATCTTCTCCAGGCCCTGTTCCATGGACATGCCCATGGCGGCGTTTTCGACCAGCTGCTGGAACTCGGGGCCGAGCGGCGCGGGACTCTCGCGGGCGATGATGCGCAGGCAGTCGTTTACGGGCAGGCCGGACTTGATGCCGCGCACGATGATGTCGATCGCGTCGGAAAAGGCGGCGGTGAACTTCTTGGTCCGCCGGCCCGCGAGAAATCCGACCACCCAACGCGGCAGGCCGAGGCCAGCCGCGAAACCCAGCCCCATGGCGATCCAGAAAGACTGGTGCAGGAACAGGATCACCCCAACGACCAGCAGGCCGAACACGCCGCTGGCGATCCAAAACTGCTGTACGGTTACGGTGAGGCCGGCCTGCTGCAGGCGGGCCTCGAGGCTGATGGACGCCTTGCGCTGATTGCGTTCCTGTTCCTTCAGCGTCTTCAGCAGCGCCTTGCGCCGCTGCGCCGGCTCGTTGGCCGCGGCCTTGGCGCGATTGGTCTTTTCCACGCGGCTGCCCGCGGTGATCGCCTGGGCGCGCTTGACGGTTCGGGCGCTGGGCGCCGAGCCGCCGCCGGCGAACACCAGTCCAAGGCCCGCGAAAGCGGCGAACCCGAAGATGGCGGCCAAGATGATGATCGGGTTCATCGTCCTACTCCGCGGCGTCCAGCGCCTCGGCCAGCTCGCGCTCCAGGCCGTAATAGCGCGCGCGATCCCAAAACCGCGGTCGCGCGATGCCGGTCGAGCGGTGCTTTCCCACCACCCCGCCGTGTTCGTCCTCGCCGGTGATCTCGTAAAGGAACAGGTCCTGGGTGATGATCACATCGCCTTCCAGTCCCACCACCTCGGTGATGTGGGTGATCCGCCGCGAACCGTCGCGCAGACGCGCGGCCTGGATGATGACGTCGACCGAGCCGACGATCATTTCGCGGATGGTTTTCGACGGCAGGCCGTAGCCGCCCATGGTGATCATCGATTCCAGACGGCTGATCGCCTCGCGCGGGGAGTTGGCGTGCAAGGTGCCCATCGAGCCGTCATGGCCGGTGTTCATCGCCTGCAGCAGGTCGAACGCCTCGGGTCCGCGCACTTCGCCGACGATGATCCGTTCAGGGCGCATCCGCAGGCAGTTCTTGACCAGATCGCGCATGGTGATCTGGCCGGTGCCCTCCAGGTTCGGTGGCCGGGTCTCTAGGCGCACCACATGCGGCTGCTGCAGCTGCAGTTCGGCGGCGTCCTCGCAGGTGATCACCCGCTCGGTCGGGTCGATGAAAGCGGTCAGGGTGTTGAGCAAGGTGGTCTTGCCCGAGCCGGTGCCGCCGGAGATGACCACGTTGCAGCGCGACGCGCCGATCACGCCCAGCACCCGGGCGCCCTCCGCGCTGATCGACTGATAGTCGACCAGGTTGCGCATGGTCAGCTTGTCTTTTTTGAACTTCCGGATGGTCAGGGTCGGACCGTCCAGCGCCAGGGGCGAGGCGATCACATTGACGCGTGACCCGTCCGGCAGACGCGCGTCGCAGATGGGCGAGCTTTCGTCCACGCGCCGGCCGACCTGGCTGACGATCCGTTGGCAGATGTTCATCAGCTGGGCGTTGTCGCGGAACCGGACATTGGTCAGCTGGACCTTGCCGTTGACTTCGATGAACACCCGGCTGGCGCCGTTGACCATGATGTCGGCGATGTCGTCGCGGGCCAGCAGCGGCTCCAGCGGACCATAGCCCAGCACATCATTGATGATGTCCTGGACCAAGTGCTCCTGCTCGACCACCGACATCGACACGTTCTTGATCGCCACGAGCTCGGCGACGATGTCGCGGATCTCCTCACCGGCCGTCTTGACGTCGAGCTGGGCCAGCTGGGCCAGGTCGATGGTGTTGATCAGGGCGTTGAAGATGGTCGTCTTGGTGGCGTGGTAGTAGTCGCTCTGTTCACGGACGACGTCGCCGCTCGCCGCCGCCTGGGCCGCGCGCATCTGTTCGAACGCAGCCGTCACCTTCGGGCCGCCGCTCGTAGCGGATTTCTGTGAGGCGTGGGCGCCGGCCAGGCGGTCGGTGGCGGATTGAGGTCCCCCGGGGCTCTTGGGAGGGCTTGCCGGCGGGGCCAGGGCTTGCTTTGCCGTCGCCGGCTCGATCCGCTGCGGTCGCGTGGCCAAAGGGGCGGCGGCGCTCGCGGGCGCTGGCGGCGGCGCGGCGGGAGGCTTCGGGTCGCCGTCAGCGGTGCGTTTGCCGAACATGCGGGCCTACTTGCGCTTGAACAAACCGGCGAACATGGATTTCTTCGGCGCCGGCGGGGCCTCTCGGCGCGCCAGCAGTTGGGCCAGCTGCTGCAGGCCGACCGCGGCCTTGGAGCGATCGCCCAGCTCCTCGATCATCTGGCCGTTATTGGAGGCGTGACCGAACAGCTTGGCGTCGAACGGCATGACCAGCGCCGGCTCGAGCCCCAGCGCCTCGCAAAAGTCCCTGGTCGGGATCTCCGGGCGGCCCGGCAGGCCGACCTGGTTCAGCACCAGCCAGGGCGGCGCGTCGTTCGGCCGGGTCTGACGCATCAGGTCGACGATGTTCTTGGCGTTGCGCAGGCAAGCCAGGTCGGGCGAGGCGGTGATGACCACGTCGTCGGCGGTCAAAAGCACCTTGCGCATCCAGTTGGACCACAGGTGCGGCAGGTCCAAGATGATATAGGGCGCGGTCGTGCGGATCTTGCTGGCGACCTCCTCGAACGCTTCGGCGGAGATTTCATAGTCGTCGTCGAGGGTCGCCGGGGCCGCGAACAGGCTGAGCCGATCGGTGCAGCGCGCCATCATCCGGTCCAGCAGAACTGGATCCAGGCGGTCGGGCTGGCTGAGCGCGTCGGCCACGCCCTGCAACGGGTCCTGGTTGAAATCCAGGCCGGCGGTGCCGAACGGCAGATCGAAATCGACGATCACGGTGTTGGTCTGCATCCGCTCGGACAAGGTATAGGCCAGATTGTGCGCCACCGTGGACGAGCCCACGCCGCCGCGCGCTCCGCAAAAGGCCATCTGGCGGCCGATGAACGGCGCGGAGGGGTCGGAATAGAGCGTGGTGATGGCGCGGATCAGCTGCAGGGTCTGCAGCGGGGGGACCAGGTATTCGCTGACCCCGCGCCGCATCAGCTCGCGATATAGCGCGATGTCGTTGTGACCGCCGACGACCATGACCTTGGTGCCCGGGTCGCAGACCTCGGCCAGCCGGTCCAGCAGATGGATCAGCGTCGGGCCATGATCCTGGCTCTCGACGATCACCAGCGATGGCGTGGGCTGGTTCTGGTACTGTTCGACCGCGGCGGCCAGGCCGCCCATCATTACGGCGGTCGACGCGCGACCCATGCGACGATCCCGGGCGGCGTCCTCGGCGGTGGCGGCGGTGTCCGCCCGCTCGCAGAAAATGTGGATGCTGATGCGCGGCACCGCGGCGTCGCCCAGGGCCAACTCGACGCCAGCGATCAGATCGGCCACCGGATTGGCTGGGGGGACCGGCACATCGGCGAATACCGGCTCATCGGCGAAGACCGGCTCGTCGTCCAGCTCGTCCACCGGCGCCTCGTCGCGCGCCAGATAGGGGTCGGCGAGGGCGCTGACCCGCGGCTCGTCTTGCCAGTCGTCGGCCGTCGCGCCCTCTTCCAGCTCGGAGTGGAACGGATTGGCGACACCGCCCAGTTCGGACTGCGTGCGATAGGGATTGGTGATCGCGACGGGCTCTGCATCGTCGCGCGCCGGTTCATCGCGCCCCGGTTCATCGCGCCAAGGATCGGCGGGCGCGATCTCGAACTCGTCGTCGGCTTCGAAGCCGCTTTCGATGTCCCCTGGCTCGGATCGAGGCTTGAGCACGGCGTGACTTCCTATTGCAGCACGGAGGAAACCGCGCCGTTCGCTTGCGGATCCTTGGCGGAGGACATCAGCTCGCCCTTACGATAGTGGCCGAGAATAGTTTCCCGACGGTTTGCATCCCCAGGATCCATCGGCCGCGGCCCTGCCAGGTCCGCCGGATTGGCGAGCATGGCGGCGAAGTTGGCCGTAACGGCGCAGCCGAAATTATTGTTGGGCTGATTTGTGTAGGTCTTGGTGAAGTCGTGGACGTCACGCCCGCATTTCGGACCGGTCGCTTCGTAGTGGGTGAAACCGACCACGATGGGCGTGATTCCCGTCGCGCTGGCGGCGGCCTGATAACTGACCAGCTTGATCTGACCCTCGCTCAGGCCGAGACGAGTCAGCGCGCCCTGGATCTCCGTCGTGCTGCGATAGGCGCCGCTCCCGCCGCCGGCGGGGGTCTGGACGGTCACCGGGCCGTCGCCGGCGTCGCGCCAACGCTCCACCAGGTCTCCGACGGCGGCGGCTTGGGCGGGCGACAGGCCGGTCGCGTGCGGCGCCAGCAGGATCTCGTCCGGACTGTGGGTCAAGGTGACGGCGTACTGTTGGGTCGGGGTCATCGCCGGTTCTGTCTTGGCGGTCTTGGCGGCGTGGGAGGTGGCGCAGGCCGACACCGAGGCGGCGAGGCAGGCCACAAGCAGCTGACGGATCATGAGCGGTCTCATTCGATGATATAGCCCACCGGCCCCTGATAGCCGTGAGCCGTCGTGGTGGCCGCGGCGGCGGGCGGCGCGTGATAGGTCGTGTTCATCCGGCCGAACAGATCGGTCTCGGCGTCATTGGCGATATGGACGCCATCGGCCGGGGTTTGCAGGTTCGCCGGATTGGTCGGGCTGACCAGATAGGGGGTGACGATCACCACCAGCTCCGTTTCGCCTTCCTGATAGTCGCGCGAACGGAACAGGGCGCCCAGCACGGGCAGCGACTGGAGCCCCGGGACCGAATCGATGTCCTCCTTGGTCTCTTCCTGCAACAGGCCGGCGATCATCATCGCGCCGCCGGACGGCAGTTCGACCGAGGTCTCGGCGCGGCGAACGGTCAGGCTGGGGATGGTCAGGCTGGCGGTCGTGGATCCGCTCCCGCTGGTCCCACCGCTAGCGGCCAGGGTCAGGGCGCCTTGCTGGGACAGTTCCGAGACTTCGGTGGATATCTTCAGCGAGATGCGGCCGCTGGACAACACCACCGGCGTGAAGCCAAGGCCGACGCCGAAGGGTTTGAACTCGATACTGACCCTGCCGGTCGTATCTTCGCCAGTGGGCACTGGGAATTCGCCGCCGGCCAGGAACTTGGCCGATTCGCCGGACACCGCCGTCAGGTTGGGCTCGGCCAGGACGCGGACCAGACCGACGCTCTCGAACGCCTGGATCGTCGAGCCTGCCTTGTTCAGGCCAGAGCTCCCCGCGCTGGGTTGGATGGTCGCGGCCGTGGCGTTGGTCGCGGAATGATTGGTCGAACCACCGCGTGTCACCACTGGGCAGGTGAGCGTCGGGTTAAGCGCCGTGCCGCACGGCTCGACCAGCTCTGGCTGCTGGGTCGTGTCCAGGCTATAGCCGCCCGTCAGGCCTCCCAGCAAGGAGCCGTTCACGCCATAGGTGGCGGCGGCGCTCAACAGGTATTGCGGACCGCCAAGCTGGCCGGTCAGCGCCGACAGGTTGAAGCCCAGTTGCTTGATCACCGAACGCTGCATCTCGACGATGCGCACCTTCAGCATCACCTGGTCCTTGCCGGCGATGCTCATCATGTTGAGCACCTCGTCCGGCTTGGTGGTGAATTGCTGGGCGATCTGCATCGCCTTGTCGGCGTCGGCCAGGTTGGCCACCATCCCGCTGAGGACCAGGCTGTTGTTCACTCCGTCGACCTGCACCCGCGAGCCGGGAATGATCTTGTTGATGGTCTGGGCCACGGCGGTGAAATCCGTATCCACCCGGATGCTCAGCGACAGGATGCGGCGGCCCGCGGCGTCGAAGAACACGGCGTCGGTCTGGCCGGTCGCGACGCCCAGCACATAGATCCGGCGAGGCGAACGCAGAACCGCGTCGGCGACCTTGGGATCGGTCACCAGCACGTCGCGCACATCCCCCGGCAGCTCGACGATCGCCGACTTGCCCTTGGGGATGGAGATGCTTTGCGCGGCTGATCCCTGGTTCGACAGGTTGACGCGGATCACGCCGGGTTCGCTTTGCGCCAGCGCCGGCGTTCCGGCGCCGGCCAGGCCGAGAATCAGGCCCAAAACGGCAAGGACACGGGCCGCTTGGCCACGGGAGGGGAGGCGGCGCCTGGGCGAGTTGTTCATGGCGAGACCATCACTTCACTCGGCTTGCCGTCGCGGAAAATGCGCACAATGCCCACGGCGGCGTTGTCGGGCTCGGTCCGCACCGTGGGCCCCGCGGTGTCGGAATAGGCGCGCAGGGCCAGGTCGATCTCGCCTTGGGCCTTGGCCCGCACCAGTATGTTGGCGAAGGCCGCCGGCACTTCCAAAGTGGCCACGGCGCCGATCACCGCCGGCGTGTTCTTCGGCGCCTTGGTGGTCTGATCGATGGCCAGTACGCGGACATTGCGCAGCAGCACCTGGGCCACCTGCCCGGAGCGCGAGGCGAACAGGGACGAGCCGCCGCCGTCCTGGCTACCCTCCTGTTTATGGCTTTGCATCACGTCCACGCGATCGCCGGGCAGGATGAATCCGCCGGCCGCGGTGCCGGCGCTGACCGGCACCGCGATGGCCCGCATGCCGGGGCGCAGGACCACGGCCATGAAGCCGCCTTCGCCCCCGCGGACCAGCTTGGCGCTGGTCACCGGTTCATTGGCCAGGATCTGCTCGCGCACGATCGCGCCATAGAGGGTGTCCATCGGTCCCTTGATCACGACGCCGGCGGCGGCGCGGCTCACCGTGCTGGCCACCGCCGCGGTGCTCCCTTTCGCCGGGGCGGCTTGCGGCGCCTGGCCGTCGGTGATGAAGGCGGGGTTGACCGCGTCCACCGGCCAGGCCTGCCAGGCCATATCGCCATTGGCCAGGACCGTGCCGACCGGCAGTTCGCGATGGGCGACCAGGACCTGAGCCATCGGCTTGGCCGGCGCGGCGGCGACGGGCGGAGGCGGCGCCGCGTGAACGAACAGCCGGCCTACCAGCAACGCCACGGCCAATGCGCAGATGGCGGCGATGGCGACGATGAGGATCGAGCGGGTGGCGCCCATCGGGTGGCGGCTCTCCAACGTCCGGCGGAGATGTACCGGCGGACGAATATGACATTGGCGCGCCGACTCGGCGCCCCTGGACCATGCTCAGCCCATAGTTAACGGGCGCTAAACTCCCTCGCCCAAGGATTAAAAACTTCCGTGGCCGAACACTAAAACCTTCCGTGGAACGCGTGCATCAGCGCGCACTGGGGGAAGGCGGCCAAGGCGCCGGTGGCGATGGCCACGCCGTACGGCACATCGGCGCCGGGCGTGGCCAGCCGCGTCACCCAAGCCGGCGCGCCGGCCAAATAAGGCTGAACCCAGGGCGATCGCGCGTTCATCAGCAGCATGGCCAGCGCGCCGCCGGCCAGGGCGGTGACGATGAGGAACACCGGCAAGGCCGGCAGACCGAGCCAGAGGCTAGCCGCTGCGAGCAGCTTGGCGTCTCCGCCGCCGATCCATCCGGCCGCGAACATCCCCATGCCCGCCAAGAGCGCCACGAGAAAGACCGCCACGTCGACGCCCACCTCGCCAAGCGGCCGCGCCATGGCCAGCGCCGCTGGGAAAAAAGCCAGGACCAGGATGGCGGAGATGCGGTTGGGAATCGTGAAGCTGGTCACGTCGGTGAGCGCGGCGATGATCGCCAGGACCGGAAACAGGGTCAGCAGGGCGGCTTGGATCAGGGTCATCGGCATCTCGTCGGGGTGTGGCGGCGACGGGCAAGGATCGTCCCCAGCCATGAATTAAACGTTGCCCGTCCGAATGCGCCGATCGAACATGCCTGACTGGGGAACAGGAAAAAGCCGCGACGCTTGCGGCGCCGCGGCTTTCCTAGAGTATCCATCAGCCGATCGCGGTGGGCGATCGGATGCGCTTTGGCTTAGGAAGCCGCGGCGGTGCTGGTGGCGACCGTGTTGAAGGCGGTCTTGAGGTTGGTGCCGATGGTGGTGACGGCGGTGATGATCACCACCGCGATCAGAGCGACGATCAGGCCGTATTCGATGGCCGTGGCGCCGGATTCGTCTTTCACGAAGCGCGTAACGAACTTAGACATTTGCTTTATCTCCTGTTTCAGCAAGCAGTGGGTTAGAGATCCAAGCCCACCCGGCCTGCTCGCCCCCGAAAACACGATCAATGTGCACCTGCGGGCTTAATAGCCAGTAAACGGCGTAATATTACTCAAAATTTTCTATGGTTTATTCTTCTTTACTGTTACCATCGCTTAACCATGCGCTCGAAATGGGTATTTTAACGGGTTTAAACACGCGCCTGCGACGCTCTATGACTCGCGGGCGCGCGAGAGGTTGGCTTTTCAGACTTTCTTGACCATTAGCGGTGAGTCTGCGGAACACTTCCGCTTAGGAGTTCCGGCCATGGGCCGCGCCACCCGCGCTAACATCTTCCGCGTCATCGCCGCCGTGATCCTTTTCGGTCCGACGCTGGCCGAAGCCGCTCCGAGCATCAATGTCGGGCTGAACCAAGGCCTGCGCGTGCCCGTCCCCGGAACCATCGCCAACGTGGTGGCGACGAACCCAAACATCGCCGATGTGACGGTGGTCGACGCCCACAACGTCATCATCATCGGCAAGGCTTACGGCCTGGCCGAAGTGATGGTGACGGACAGCACCGGGCGCTTGCTGCTGGACGATATCGTGAACGTCGCTGCGCCCTTGGATAACGTGCTGACCGTCTATCGCGGCAATAACCCGCAGCGCTACTTTTGCATGCCCAGCCGCTGCGAAGGCATGCCTGCGGCGCCGTCACAGTCCGCCAGCCCGCCGTCCTAGCCTTCGCGTTTGGCCGCTGGATTTATTCAAGGCGGCTTAAACAAGGATTAGGGCTACTTTGTTACATTGGGCCATGGCGTCTCGCTCAACTCCGTTCGGCCGTCTGGGCGGCCTGCTCAACCGCTTTCGGCTCGCCCGGCGCGGCGCGGCCGCGGTGGAGTTCGCCATGCTGGCGTTGCCGTTTTTCGGCCTGCTGTGCGGCATCATCGAAATCGGCATGATCTCGGTGGTCGCCACGACCCTGGAAGACGCCACCAGCAACGCCGCGCGCCAGATCCGCACCGGCCAGCTTCAGACCGCCGGCGGCGCCACCGCCGTCAGCTTCGTCAATCTGATCTGCGGCAATTTGACGTGGCTGGGCTCGAACTGCACCTCGAACCTCAATATCGACGTCGAGACCTATTCATCGTTTTCGGGCATCACCGCGCCCAATCCGGTGGTCAACGGCGTGTTCACCCCGTCGGCGTTGCAGTTCAACATGGGCAATCAGGGTGACGTCGTCGTGGTGCGCGCCTATTACCAGTGGACCCTGTTCACCCCGATGATGAACCAGGCTCTGCAGACGATCAGCGGAGGCAAGACCTTGATCGAATCCGCCGCCACGTTCCGCAACGAACCCTACTGACCATGCGACTGCTGCGCCGATTCAAACGTGACCAGCGGGGCGTCTCGGCGGTCGAGTTCGCCTTTATCGCCCCCGTGCTGATCATCATCTATTTCTCGGTCGCCGAGCTGTGCCAGGCCATGCTGGCCGAGCGCAAGGTGGCCCACGTGGCCTCCGCGATCGGCGATCTGACGACGCAGCCCTGCCCCAACACCAACCCCAATTGCCCAGCCGCGGGCACGGTGACGCCAGCCGAGTTGACGGACCTCTATAGCGCCGCGACCGCGATCCTGGCGCCGTTCTCAGCCTCGTCGTTGCAGATCACGGTTAGCGGAGTCGCCACCGACGCCAACGGCAATGCGACCGTGTCCTGGAGCAACGCTCAGAACACCACCAAGCTGGCGACCGGAGCCGCGGTCACCTTGCCGGCCAACCTTTTGGGTCCAAGTCAAATGGTGGTGATGGCTCAGGTGGTCTATACTTACGATTCGCCTCTGAATTACTGGTTCAAGAACGCTATCACCTTCAGCCCGGTGTTTTATCTGCGACCGCGCGCGACCCAGACGATCACCTGCCCGACCTGCTGATCATCGGCTGCTCTTTGTGGCGGGATCGCCGCCGCGCACGAACATCAGACCGACGAACCCGATCCCCAGCAAAAGAGTGATCGAGGCGAATCCGCCCTGCTGGGTCTTGAAGATGTGGGTGCCCAGATTGACCAGGAACGATCCCAGCCAGACCGTCGCGGTGCCTGACAGCGCATAGACGCCGAAGAACGCCCCGGTCTGTTCCGGGGGCGTCAGCCGGGTCAGCAGCGTGCGGCTGGAGGCGTAGTGGGCGGTGATGAAGACCGCATTGATGAACCCGATCGCGATGAACATCACCTCCGGCAGGGTGCGGAACATTGGGCCGTTCCACAGGACCGCGTGGGTCGCCGCGTCATAGGGCCAGAAATAGAGGATCCGGTCCGGGGCCATGCCCAGAAGGGCGATGACGGCCAACAGCGTCATGCCGATCTCGATCTGCACCGCTCGGCGCGGGCCCAGCCGATGGTCCAGCGCGCCGCCGACAAAGCCGCCGATCACCGCCAGCACGGTCAGCACCATGCCGTAGAACAGCATTTCCAGCGCGCCCCAATGCATCACGCCGCGCGCATAGACCCCCGCGAACAGCAGCACCGCCGACATGCCGTCGACATAGAACATCCGCGCCGCGAGGAAGATGGCCGCGTCGCGATAGCCGCGCAGGCTCATCACCATCCGCCACAGCGCCGACGCCCCGCCGCGCAGGGCGGTCAGCAGCGGTATCCCGGTCGGTTCGGCGTCCGGCGTGAACAGGAACAGCGGGATGGCGCCCAGGGCGAAGATCGCCGCGGCGATCGGCGCGACGATCCGATCGGGCTGGTGGCTTACCGGATCGAGGCCGAACAGGGGCGCCTTGGGAATGATCGCCCAACTGACCTTGCCCGGCAGGGCGAAGGCCCATGTGACGAAGGCCAGCGCGGCCAGGGCGAAGGCGTTGGCCAGGGCCAGCGCCAAGCCCGAGGCCTTGTGCGCGCCGGAAAGCCCGGCCGCGCGGATCAGCAGCGAATTGTGGAACACCTCGGTATAGGAAAACAGCACCCCGATGGCGGTGGCCAGCGCGATCACCGCGCCGACCGACAGGCCCGTGTGGTCCGGCTTGGTCCACCAGAGCGCCCAGATCATGGGGATCATGAGCGCGCAGATGACCAACAGCAGCGGCTTTCGCCGGCCGATCCGGTCGATCGACGCGCCCAAAAGCGGGGCGGTGACCATGACGATCCAGCCTGAATACTGCCCATAGGCGGCCACCGCCTCCTGGCCGCGCACCGGATCGCCGACCACCACCGCCGCGAAATAGGGCATGAAGATGTAGATGGTGATCAAGATCACATACGGATCGCGGGCGCCTTCGAAGACCGACCAGGCCACGGCCCCCCGGCTCAGCCGCGCGGACGGTCCGATCGGCGCCGGCAGGGCGGGGGCCAGGTCGGACTCGGAAATCAGTTCACTCACGCGCGTCTCCCCAAGGCCGTCCTTGGCGGACGATCATCTTGCAGGACCCTAGAGGGTTTTCAGGCGCGGAGGAAAGTGGTCGCGAAGGCTTCAGGCGAGCAAACGGTCGTGGATACTGCCCTTCAGCGCCGCGTCGACCCCCAGCACCAGCTCGAGATAGGCGTCCGTCGAGCCGTGCGCCTCCGTAAGCGCCTTGAAGGCGGTCGCCAGAAAGACCGCGTCCACCCCCATCACCATCCGCGCCACGGCGGGGTCCGGCTGGCGGCCGGTGGCCTCGGCCAGGTGCTGCAGCGCCAGCGGCGCGCGCCGTTCGAACCGGGCTTCGTCATTGGTCAGCAGATAGTCCTCGGCGATGTCGTCGGGATGGACGCCGACCAGGTGGTGGGTCAGGGCCGCCAGGATGCCGGTCCGGTCCTTGCCCGCCGCGCAATGGATCAGCACGGGGCCCTCCGCCTCGGCCAGGGCCTGGAAGTAGCGGGTGAACAGATCCACATGCCGCGCCTTGAACGGCGCTGTGCGGTAGTAGTCGAGCAGGTAGTTGTAGAATGATCCGGGGCTGAGGTCGGAGCCCTTGAGGAAGGTCATCCAGGGATCGGGGTCGTTCGGATTTTCATCGATGTCGTTGCTGATGACAACGGCGGCGCAGGCGCCCGGCCGCCGGTTCGGCGAGCGCTGGCGTTCCTCGGCGCGGCGCAGATCCACCATGACCGCAAGATTGAGGGCGGCGATCGCATCCAGGTCCGCGTCGGTCGCGCCGGCGTGATTGGCCGAGCGGTAGAGCCGGCCGGGTCGGATGCGGCGGCCGGCGGCGGTGCGATAGTCGCCATAGTCGCGAAAATTGTCGACGCCTTCGAGCGGGAGGATACGGTTGTTCATCCTCGTGTGTTACCCGCGGCGTGCGCCGAAGACGAGGGCCGCGGGCTTGGTGCAATGTGAATTTACCGCGACAGAGCCATCGGGCCAGCGTCGTAAGGGCATCGACGAAACCTCAAGGCGCGGATAGGACGTGCGTCATGAGTCTCGACCCTCACAAGGCGGTGCAGATCGCCTACCGCCAGATGAATTTCTGCAACCCGCTGTCGCCGGACCTGTTGGACCGCGTGCTCGCCGTCGCGGCCCTGAAACCGGGCTTGGAGGCGCTGGATCTAGGCTGTGGCAACGCCGCCATGGCCATCCATCTGGCCGAGACCCATGGCTGCCGGGTCGAGGCGATCGAGCGATCGCCGGCGGTGGCGGCGATCGCCGCAGAACGGCTGGCGGGGCGCGGCGCACCTGGCGAGGTCCAGTTGCACAACATCGCCTCCCGCGATTTCCTGGCGGACGGTCGCCAGTTCGATCTGGTGGTGGCGGCTGGCGCCAGCGGCATGATCGACGGCCCACCCGAGCCCGCGGCGATCTTCAAGGCGCTAACGCCGCACGTGCGCTCAGGCGGCTATCTGTTGTGGGCCGATCCGTTCTGGAAGCGCGAACCCGATCCGATGTTCGTCGCCATGCTAGGGAGCCTGGCCGCGTATAAGAGCCATGCCGAGAACATCGCCGCCGGCGAGGCGGCTGGCCTGATCCCCTATTACGCGGCGGCCAGTCCCGATCAGGACTGGGACGAATATGCCTGGCGGATGGCCTCGGCGATGGAACACTGGCTGGCCGCCCATCCGGACGACCCCGAGGCCGCGTCGGTGCGCCAGCGTGGCGTCTTCATGCGCATGGCCTATATCGCCCAAGGCCGCGACAGCATGGGCTTCGGGGTCTATCTGTTCAGGGCGCCCTAGAGCGTGACAGCTTTAAGTGGAAGCCGGTTAAAGCGGCCGTCACGCTCTAGACTTAAAGAGTTAGAGCCTTTTTCAACGCTTCAAATGAAGCCATTTGAAGCTAAAAGGCTCTTGATCTGATCTCGTGACCCCACAGCGTTTCCCGAGCTTTCGCCGCGCCATCGGCTATCTGCCGCCGCCGGTTCGCCGCGCGGCCGCAGGGCTGTGGCTTGACCTCGCCAGCCTGCCGCGGCGCCTGCGCGACCCCAGCCGGCGCGGCGATCCGTGGCAGAGCCTGCACAATATCGGGTCGGGCGATTTCCAGCGCTCCGGCGCGGGTCTGCTGGGCGATCTGATCGTCTTCGGCGGTTTGAGGCCGACCGACCGCGTCCTGGATATCGGCTGCGGCGTCGGCCGCGTCGCCCTGCCGCTGGCCGTTCATCTGGACGCCGCCGGCGGCTATGTCGGTTTCGACATCTCCCGTCGCGCCGTCGTGGGATGCCGCAAGCGGTTCGCGCGTCTGCGCGCGGATTTCGTCTTCGTCTGGCTGGACATCCGCAACGGGGACTACAACGCCGCGGGTGCGATCGCCGAGACGGAGGTCCGCTTTCCCTGCGACGACGCCTCGATCGACCTGGCGTTCGCCGCCTCGGTGTTCAGTCACGTGCGGATTGAGACCGTGAGTCGCTATTTGATCGAGGCCGCCCGGGTGCTGAAGCCCGGCGGACGGTTTCTGTTCACCGCCTACACCCTGACCCCGGCGCGGCGCGAGGCTATCCGGCGCCGCCAGACCCGGCTGACGCTGGTGGAGTGGCGGGACGGGTCCATGGTGATGGACCCGCGCTCGCCGGAACGGGCCATCGCCCATGACGCCGAGGCGCTGGCCAATGCCATCAATGCCGCCGGAATGCGCCCGGCCGGGCCCTGGCGGCGGGGCGACTGGGCGCCCGAAGGGGAACTGGGCGGATGGCAGGATATCTGGGTCGTGGAGAAGGCTTAGGCGACGGTCCGGAACGTTCGAGCGCGGCGGTCATGATTAGCTCCTATGTCTCCAAGCGGAGACTATAGTTGAATTTGTCTCGCCAAAGAGACTTGCGTATGAGGTGGGGATGGATGACCCGTCGCCGTCTCTATCCAAAGCGTCTCGCAACCGACCCCGGACCGAGGGAAGGCTCCGCAAGGCCGTCGAGGATATTCTCGTCGAGCTCGGGTTCGAGGCCTTGACCCCTTCGGCCGTCGCCAGGCGCGCCGGTGTCGATAAGATGCTGATCTATCGGTACTTTGGAGACCTGCCTGGCCTCATCCGAAGCATCGCATTCGCCCCGGACTTCTTTCCCACATTTGAAGACCTTTGTGGCGGCCAAACCATCACTGATCTTTTGGCTCTGCCCGTCAGCATTCGGGCGGCGCGCGTCTTGGAGCGGAATGCACACCTGCTGCTGGAACGGCCCGTCGTGCTGGAGCTGATGGTTTGGGAGCTCGTCGAGCGCAATGAACTGACCGCCATCATGGAGGAGGCGCGCGAAACCATGGGCCTTCGACTGCTTGTCGAACTTTTTCCGGATGTCGCCGACAGGAGCCGCCTGCTCGCGATGAGCGCTGTGTTGTCGGCCGGCGTGACCTATCTCGCCCTGCGTCGCCGCAAGATCCGCTGGTACAGCGGCGTGGACCTGAAATCGGGCGAAGGCTGGAAAACGATCGCTTCCGCGATCGAGGCCATGTCCGCCTGCCTCGACACCCCAACGGTGGGTGAGGACCGATAACGGCGCCGCCGGCTCGCGGCCGTGGGCGGCGCCGTCCCGATCGCCCCTATTCCGCCGGCAGCACGTTCTCCGAGCGCTTGGTCATCATCCGGTCGAACTCCGACCAGACCCCGTTCGAGCCGTCCCACTGGCCGGTGGTGGCGGCCTTGGAATATTCGGTGGCGCGGGCCTCGAAGAAGTTGGCGTGCTCGACTCCCGACAGCAGCACCTGCAGCCAAGGCAGCGGGTTTTCCTTCACTCCGTAGATCTCGGGCAACTCCAGCTGGCGCAGCCGCCAGTCGGCGATGAAGCGGATATAGGCCTTGATGTCGTCGGGCGTCATGCCCTGGACCGGACCCATTTCGAAGGCCAGGTCGATGAACCGGTCCTCCATCCCCACCACCGTCTTGCAGCAGTCGACGATGTCGTCGGCGACGGCCTTGGTGACGCAGCCGGTCTCCTTGCGGAAGGCGTGGTAGAGCTTGGTCATGCCTTCGCAGTGCAGGCTCTCATCCCTCACGCTCCAACTGACGATCTGACCCATGCCCTTCATCTTGTTGAAGCGCGGGAAGTTCATCAGCATGGCGAAGGAGGCGAACAGCTGCAGTCCCTCGGTGAAGCCGCCGAACATGGCCAGCGTCCGGGCGATGTCGGCATTGGTCTCGACCCCGAAAGCGTGCATGTAGTCGTGCTTGGCCCGCATGGCCTCGTATTCCATGAAGGCGCCGAACTCGCTCTCCGGCATGCCGATGGTCTCGAGCAGCAGCGCATAGGCCGCGATATGGATGGTCTCCATATTGGTGAAAGATGACAACATCATCTTCACCTCGGTCGGTTTGAACACCCGCCCGTAGCGTTCCATGTAGTTGTCGGCCACCTCGATGTCCGACTGGGTGAAGAAACGGAAGATCTGCGTCAGAAGGTTCCGCTCCGCGTCATTGAGCTTGGCCGCCCAATCCTTGCAATCCTCGCCCAGCGGGATTTCTTCCGGCATCCAATGGACCTGCTGCTGGCGTTTCCAGAAATCGTAGGCCCAGGGATAGCGGAAGGGCTTGTAGGCCGCCGAGGGGGTCAAAAGGCCGGGCTGGATCATCACTGCCTCGCGAAAACGGATTCGTCGAAAAAGACTGTCATGTCATAGTGAACGAACGGTTCACCATATCTAGGGGTCAAACGGTCGCTGATGATCAATATGTGGGGGATCACCTGTGGATAAGCCATATGTTCTCTACGGCGCCCGAGGCGCCGGGTCGGTGGTTGTCGAGGCGGCGCTCAGCCTGCTCGGCCTAGCCTATGGTGTGATCGACCAGCCTGCATTGACCAGCCCCCTGCGCGACCAGCGGGCGGCGGGCGTCAATCCCCTGCGCCAGGTCCCGGCCCTGGTCCTGCCGGGGGGAGAAGTCCTCACTGAAAGCGCCGCCATCCTGATCTGGCTGGCGGACCGCTATCCGCAAGAACGCCTGGCGCCGGCGCCCCTGGAGCGGGGCAGGGCCGCCTTCCTGCGCTGGATGGCGTTCGTTTCGGCGCAGATCTATGCGCTCTACTGGGTCCGCGACGATCCGGCCAGGCTCGCGGCCGATGAGGCCCACCAGGTAGTGATCCTGGAACGCACCGCCGAGCGAATCAGCCATTGCTGGGGCGTGATGGGTGCCCAGATCGCGCCGGGGAAATACCTGCTGGGCGATCAGCTGACCGTGCTGGATCTCTATGTCACCGTCATCTCACGATGGGGCCCCCGTCGCCGGCGTTTCTACGCGGCCGCGCCCCAGATGGCCGAAGTGGTCCGCCGCGTGGACGCTGATCCACGTCTCGCAACGCTCTGGGCGGCCCGGTTCCCATTCGTGGAGGGCTGGGAAGGCGAGGTGTGAGGTTCAGCGGTAGACGTCTCGCCGATTGCCGCGCGAACAACGACAACACGCACCGCGCCATCGTCGATGTGGGCGATGATTCGATAGTCGCCGACGCGGTATTTCCAGAACGCGCCAAGCCTTGCGCCCTTCAAAGCCTCGCCGATGGCGCGAGGGTCGTCGAGCGGGGCCACCCGATCATGCAGGAAGCGGAGGATGCGAACCGCGGCCTCGTGGCCGAGTTTGTCCAGTTCACGCTCCGCCGAGCGCTCAAACTCAATCGCCCAGGCCATGCCGCCTCATGACATCGGCCAGCGGCGTGGCGTCGCTTCGGCCGGCGCGCAGATCAGTCAGGCGTTGTTCGGCGAGATATATGTCTTCGAGATCGTCGAGGTGCTGCAGGATCGCCTCGCGGGCGTAGTAGCTCTTGCTCCGCCCCGTGCGCTTGGCCAGGGCGTCGAGGCGTACCTCGATTTCCGGAGGAAGGCGCAGGGCAAGCATGTTCAGGACTCCAGCCAACGTCATGTGAGATGGCGTTGCTATACATATATAGCGCCTGCTGAGTGGAGCAAGCCCATGGGCGGACTTTGTGTGTGCGCCGCCGGCCGTCCCTCAGTGCGGGTGGATGCTCAGGGAGAAGGCCAGCATTGAATCGCTGATCTTGGACGGCGCGCCGCCGGTGAGATCGACGGTCTCGCCTTTGATCTCGCGGTGGACGTAGCCGAACGAGGCCTGCATCGCGCCCTTGCGCCAGCCGACGCCGGCCTGGGCGTCGCTGATCATGGCGCTGGTGGATTCCGCCGACCAGCTGTTGCGCGGCAGGCCGGGCGCGCCGGGGGTCATGTTCAGGCCGACCGCCTGGCCGCTGGCCGCCGCGAACAGGTACCAGCGGCCCCGATCGCCGTAGGTGGCTCCGTCCACCTCGTGCAGGCCGAGCTTCTTGGCGAACCGCGAGCCCAGGTCGGAGCCGAAGCGAACCATGGCCCCGGCCTCGGCGGTTCCGCCGACATTGGATACGCCCAGCGCCGCATGAGGCGAGACATCGAGATCGTAGCCGGCCGCCGACCATTTCAGCGCCGAGGGCCAGCCATGGATATAGCGCACATCGAAACCCTGGGCGTCGGGATCGAACAGGCCGTCGGGCCTTGCGGAGATCACCCCGCCGGGTGCGCGGGCGACGCCGGCCAGCGACATGCGCACCGAATCGACGCCCGCGGCGCCCGCGCTCAAGGTCATTTGGCCGCTGCTCCACATCGCCAAGCCGGCGCCGTCGATGACGTGGCCGGCGCCCATGAGGCGGCCTTGGCCAAGGCTCGAGCCGGTATAGGCGGGCAGTACGAACGGTCCGTCGACCGCGGCCGCTTCATCCGGGTCGGTCCGCAACCCGACGGGCGCCAGCGCGTAGGTCGGGCCGGTTTGGTCGCTCGTGACGCTGGTGGTCGGCGCGAACACGGCCCTGAACAGGGCTGAGCTGGCGGACGTATCGGGGGGCGCGGCGCCGGTCTGCGCCCATACGCAAGGCGCCGATACAACCGCTGCGGCGGTAAGAAGCAGACCCCCCAAGGGCCGCATGCTTCAGTCCCCTCTCAATGCGTCCCTCGCCAGGCTATTGAACCACGGGCGAGAGATTTCAGATACGCAATCTTTAAAGACAATCGTGAGGAAAACGTTCCTGTTTTGACCGGGAAAAATCCCGCGAAGCCGGCCTGCTGCACGCAAAAATGGCGCCAGGATTTCCGCTCAAACGAATTGCGCGCGCGATGGCCGCGCCGGCGGACGACACGGCCCGTGCGCTGCGCGTTGTTGGGCTGAAATAACCGTCTCGCCAACCATTACTGGCAGGCGAGACACTCCTCATAGTCCGTCCGCGCGCCGGTCATCGAAGACAGGGCGTCGGGAAAATCGGCAACTGCCGCGGAGCCGGCGAAAGAGGCCCGCTGAACCGACTTGGACCTCAGATAATACAACGACTTAACACCCCGCTCCCAGGCCTGGTAATGCAGCATGTGCAGGTCCCATTTGTCGACATCGCCCGGCAGGAAGATGTTGATCGACTGGGATTGGCAGATCTCCGGCGTGCGGTCGGCGGCCAGTTCGACCACCCAGCGCTGATCGATCTCGAAAGCGGTCTTGAAGATCGATTTCTCGTCGTCGCTCAATCCATCCAGGTGCTGGACCGAGCCTTCGTTCTCCAGGATCGAGCGCCAGATCGCGTCGGTGTTCAGATCCTTGGCGTCCAAGACCCGTTCCAGATAGGCATTTTTGACCGCGAATGAGCCCGACAAGGTCTTGTGGGTGTAGATATTGGCCGGGATCGGTTCGATGCCGGCCGAGGCGCCGCCGCAGATGATCGAGATCGACGCCGTCGGCGCGATCGCCAGCTTGTGGCTGAACCGCTCCATCACCCCGCGCTCGGCCGCGTCGGGGCAGGCGCCGCGCTCCTCGGCCAGCTTGCGCGACGCCTTGTCGGCCTCGCGGCGCAGGTGCTTGAACAGCCGCATGTTCCAGGACTTGGCCAGCGCGCTCTCGAACGGCACGTTCTGGCCTTGCAGGAAGGAGTGGAAACCCATCAGGCCGAGCCCGACCGAGCGTTCACGTTCCGCGGCGTATTTCGCCGGTTCCATGGCCGGCGGCGCGCGGTCGATGAAGTCCTGCAGGACGTTGTCCAAGAAGCGCAGCACGTCCTCCACGAAGGTCGGATGGTCGCGCCATTCCAGGAACATCTCGGCGTTGACCGAGGACAGGCAGCAGACCGCGGTGCGCTCGTTGCCCAGATGGTCCGGCCCGGTGTGCAGCAGGATCTCGGAGCAAAGGTTCGACTGGCGCACCTTCAGGCCCAGTTCGCGCTGGTGTTGCGGCATCAGCCGATTGGCCGTGTCGGCGAAGATCAGATAGGGCTCGCCGGTCTGCAGCCGAACATCCAGGATCTTCTGCCACAGGGCGCGGGCGTCGATCAGCTTGACGATTTCGTGGGTCTTGGGGCTGCGCAGGCCGAACGGCTGGCCGTCGCGCACCGCCTCCATGAACTCATCGGTGATCGACAGACCATGGTGCAGGTTCAGGGACTTGCGGTTGAAGTCGCCGGAGGGTTTGCGGATCTCGAGGAACTCCTCGATTTCCGGGTGGTGGATGTCCAGATAGACCGCCGCCGAACCCCGGCGCAGCGAACCTTGGCTGATGGCCAGCGTCAGGCTGTCCATCACCCGGATGAAGGGGATGATGCCGCTGGTCTGGCCTTGGCCCTTGACCTTCTCGCCGATCGAACGGACGCCGCCCCAATAGGTGCCGATGCCGCCGCCGTTCGCCGCCAGCCAGACATTCTCGTTCCACGTGCCGACAATGCCTTCCAGGCTGTCGGACACGGCATTGAGGAAGCAGGAGATCGGCAGCCCGCGATCGGCGCCGCCGTTGGAGAGAACCGGCGTCGACGGCATGAACCAGAGCCGGGACATGTAGTCGTAGATCCGCTGGGCGTGGTCGGCGTCGTCCGCATAGGCCGTAGCGACGCGGGCGAACATTTCCTGATAGGATTCGCCAGGCAAGACGTAGCGGTCATCCAGCGTGGTGCGGCCAAAATCGGTCAGCAGGGCGTCGCGGGATCGGTCGATTTCGACCTTTCGAACCAGTTTCAGCTGCGGCCGTTCACCCGGTCGGGTGGCGTCGAATCTTACATCCCGGACTTTGGTCGCCGGCTTGGTCGCCTCACTGCGGATCATCTCTTAAACACCCATGCCCCTCGATCCCAACGGCGAGTCGCTTCGCCGTCCAAACCCCACATGTTGTGGGCGAAGCACCCCACAACCGGAATATATGGGGACATAGGGTTTATAGACCGTCAACGGCCATCATGGCGCCGGCGCTCGTTTTCAACAATTCTTTACGACGTCGGGCCGTCCCGAATTCAGCGCCGGCGCCTCAAACCCGCTCCCGCCCGAAGTGACAAAGCCTTGATTTAGCGACCCGCGGACGTCCGAACGAGGACGGTTCGGCCGTCGGCGCGGCCCGTGGGGCGGGGTTGCGACATAGCGACGCTCGCTCGGTGAACACCGGTCAAATGAAGCCGGGTTGCATCCACCTCTGTTGCGGCTTGTTCGCGAGCGGCGCCGCGATTCAGGCGACGTTCGAGGCCGGACGCCGCTGGTCCTTGACCGCCGCCAGCACCGCGCCGATCAGTTGCTCGACGCCGACCGGTTTTCCGATGTGGTCGTCGGCGCCCGCGGCGGCTGAGGCTTGGCGGTGTTCGCTCATGACATTGGCGCTGAGCACCACGATCGGGGTGCGCCGGCCGCGCTGGGCGCCCTCGAAGGCCCGGATCCGGCGAATCGCGGTCAAGCCGTCCATTACCGGCATCTGCAGGTCCATCAGCACCAGATCGAAGGATTCCCGCTCGATCGCCCGCACGCCCTCAAGACCATTTTCCACGCTGATCACCTCGGCGTCGATCGTGCCCAGAATCAGTTCGACCAGCTTGCGGTTGACGGCGTTGTCGTCGACCACCAGCACCTTCGGCGCGCCGTCGCTGGCTCGCCGCTCGTCGCGCGGCGCCTGGGCGAGCTCGGCCGACCTCAGGGGCGCGCAAAAGGTGAAGACCGCGCCGCGGCCCGGATAGCCCATCGCGGTGATCCGCCCGCCCATCAATTCGGCCAGCTGACGGCAGATGGCCAATCCCAGGCCGGCGCCGCCATGAGCCCGGGTCAGCGACCCGTCCGCCTGTTCGAACCGCGCGAACAGCCGCTCGGCATCGCGGGGCTCGAAGCCGACGCCCGTGTCGCGAACCTCGAATCGGTAGCTGTCTGGCGCCTCGCCCATCCCGACGCTCAGTTCGACGAAACCGCGATCAGTGAACTTCACCGCGTTGTCGAGGAGATTGTCCAATACCTGTTTCACGCGCCGGCGATCACCGATCACCTGGGCGCCGCGGGCGGCGTCGGCGCGAAGCTCCAGCGCCAGGGCCTTGTCCTTCGCCGCCTTGGCGTGCCCGACGACGACTTGGTCCACCAGCTCGGCCAAGTCGAAGGCCGAGTCTTCGATCTCGATCTGTCCAGCTTCCAGCCGGCTGAAGTCCAAGAGATCGCCCAACACCCGATTGAGTTGGCCGGCCGAGGCCGTGATGGCGGCCAGCACGTCGCGCTGGGCTTCGGTCAGGTCGTCGCGGCCCAGCACGTCCAACAGACCCAAGACGCCGTTCAGGGGCGTCCGGACTTCATGGCTCATATTGGCCAGGAACTCGGACTTGGCGCGGCCCGCCGCCTCGGCGCGCGCCAGCGCGGTCTCCAGCGCGTCGGCCTGGCGTTTCAGATCGGTGATGTCGACCCGAAGGCCGATCACGCCACCGTCGCTGGTCCGGCGCTCTTCGATCATCACCCAGCGGCCATCGGCCAGGCGCTGCTGGTGGCGCCGCCCCGGCGTGTCCATCAAGGCGACCCGATCGGCCAGCCAAGTCTCCTCGCGACCGACCGCGTCTGGGTAATCGCCGTGCGTCACGCCGATCCGCAGGGTGTCGATCAACCGCCGGCCTTCGGCGAACAGATCGGCCGAACGGTGATAGATTTCCGCGTAACGTTTGTTCCAAAGGATGTAGCGGCCCTCGCGATCGAGGAAGACGATGCCTTCGGGCAGAACGTCGATGGCCTCGCGCAGCCGCGTCTCGGCCTGGCGGGCCTGTCGCTCCGCCCGCTCCAGCGCCGCTCGGTCGCCGAACATCGCCCTTCGGAGCGCTCGCATGATCGAGGCGCCGAAACTCCTGGAAAGACTCGCCCGCAGTGCGCGCGGCTGAGACTGGTCTTCCTGCATGCCAGGTCCATTGGGTGGAAGCGAGCGCATCCAGACCACAACCCCATAGAGACATTAACCCGCCCTTGCCGAGCACGGCCGTTCACCATGAAGGGGCAAAGTTTTCCACTACCGCTTATGGCGACGGCAGGTACGGCTCAAATTCCGTGCAACCTCAGGCGGCCGACATCAGCTCATCGGCGATTTGGAACGCCGCCTCGGTCTTGGCCTTGATCTCGTCCACCGTGACGCCGTCGGCCAGTTCGATCAGGCGTACGCCCGCCTTGTCGATCTCGAACACGCCCAGGTCGGTGATGAGCAGGTCGACCACCCCGGCGCCGGTCAGGGGCAGGTTGCAGCGGTGCAGCAGTTTGGGCGCGCCGGTTTTTTCGGTGTGATCCATCACCACCACCACCCGGCGGACGCCGGCGACCAGGTCCATCGCCCCGCCCATGCCCTTGACCATCTTGCCGGGCACCATCCAGTTGGCCAGATCTCCGTTTTCGGCCACCTGCATGCCGCCGAGGATCGACAGGTTGATATGGCCGCCCCGGATCATCGCAAAACTGTCGGCGGAGCTGAAATAGCTGGATTGGGGCAGTTCGGTGATGGTCTGCTTGCCGGCGTTGATCAGGTCCGGATCGGCCTCGCCCTCATAAGGGAACGGCCCCATGCCCAGCATGCCGTTCTCGCTCTGCAGGGCCACGCTCATGCCGTCCGGAATATAGTTGGAGACCAGGGTTGGAATGCCGATCCCCAGATTGACATAGAAGCCGTCACGCAGCTCCTGGGCGGCCCGGGCCGCCATCTGATCGCGCGTCCAGGCCATCAGGCGACTCCTGTTTCGGCTCGGATTGGGGTTTCATGCGGACGGGTGGTGACCCGCTCAATGCGCTTTTCGAACACGGCGCCTTGCAGGATGCGGTCGATATAGATGCCGGGGGTGTGGATGGAGTCGGGATCCAGGCCGCCGATGTCGACCAGTTCCTCGACCTCGGCCACGCAGGCCTTGCCCGCCGTGGCCATCATTGGATTGAAGTTCCGCGCGGTCTTACGATAGATCAGATTGCCTTCGGCGTCGCCTTTCCAGGCCTTGATGATCGACAGATCAGCGGTAAGGCCCCGCTCCATCACATAGGCCTCGCCGTCGAACTCGCGGACCTCCTTGCCCTCGGCGACCAGAGTGCCGACGCCGGTCTTGGTATAAAAAGCTGGGACGCCCGCCCCGCCGGCGCGGATACGCTCGGCCAGCGTGCCCTGGGGGTTGAATTCCAGCTCCAGCTCGCCGGACAGGTAGAGCTGTTCGAACAGTTTGTTCTCGCCCACATAGGAGCTGATCATCTTCTTGATCTGGCCGCCGGCCAGCAGGATCCCCAGGCCGAAATCGTCGATCCCGCAATTGTTGGAGACGACCGTCAGGTCCTTTACCGCCGAATCGCGGATCGCCGCGATCAGGTTCTCCGGGATGCCGCACAGGCCGAATCCGCCGGCCATGATGGTCATGCCGTCGAACAATAGTCCGTCCAGCGCGAGCTTCGCATCGCGGCGCACTTTTCCAGCCATCGGAGCCTCGTCAGCTATCGCAATCTCGATTGCAAAAGACCTGATCGTGTCGCCCAGAAGCGCCGAACGTTCAACCCTTGTCGCCGGCCTTGTCGCCGGCCTTGTCGCCGGGTTCCTCCCCGTTGGGGGAGGGGGACCGCGCGTAGCGTGGTGGAGGGGCCTTGCCGGAGAGGTCTCCACGGCGGCCAGGCCCCTCCGTCGCTTCGCGCCAGCTCCCCCAACGGGGGAGCAGCGATCCCGTGGCGCCGCTAGTGGATATGGCCCCGCAAGGCTTCCATCTCTTCCTTCAGCTTGAGTTTGCGTCGCTTGAGCTCTCGCAGTCGCAACTCGTCGCAGGCCGGTCGACTACTCTCGTCGGCGATGGCGCGTTCAAGAGTTTCGTGCCGGGAATCGAGTTCGCGAATACGGGCTTCGATCGCCATGGGTTGCGCCTCCATGCTGTTGGCGTTTGAAGTAAACCACCGTCTGTGCAGCGCGTCAGATCACATTCATTTGCGATCAGCCGGTGCCTTGGCGGCGCCGAAATTGCGGGCGAACCCTGAGCAATTATTGAGGCGTTTATAAGGAGGCGTCATGACCCCATCTGGGGGGCGGCTGGTGGTCGGCGTTTCCGGCGCGTCCGGCGCGGCCTATGGCGTGCGCGTGCTGGAGGCCTGCGCCGAGTTGGGGGTCGAAAGCCATCTGGTGGCCTCGCGCGCCGCGGCCTTGACCTTGAAACAGGAGACCGGGCTTACGCTAGCGGATCTGGCGGCCAAAGCCGCGGTGAGCCATAGGCCGGGTGATGTGGGCGCCGCGATCGCCTCCGGCTCGTTTCGCACCTTAGGCATGATCGTCGCGCCCTGTTCGGTGCGGACCATGTCCGAGATCGCCACCGGGGTGACCTCGTCGCTCTTGACCCGCGCCGCCGATGTGACGCTGAAGGAACGGCGGCCGCTGGTCCTGATGGTGCGCGAGACCCCGCTGCACGTTGGCCACCTGCGCACCCTGGTCCGCCTGGCCGAGATGGGCGCGATCATCGCGCCGCCAATGCCGGCCCTCTACGCCATGCCCGCGAGCGTCGCGGCTATGATCGATCAATCGGTCGGGCGGTGCCTGGATCTGTTCGGCCTCAGCTGGAGCCAGGTGCGGCGCTGGGGCGAGGACGTGGGGCCGCTGGAGCATGCGCCGCCGGAAGATGAAAGGGCGTGAACTGCTGAGGCCCGTGACGCTTTGGGACTGGGCGGTCCAGGCCTATGGCCAGCCGGACGTCGAGACCCTGTGCCTGCGCCTGCAGGACGAACACGATCAGTGCGTTTCCTATCTGCTATGGGCGGCCTGGGCGGCGCGGACCGGACGCAAGGTCGATGACATGGGTCTTACGCGGGCGGCGGCCATGGCGCGGGAATGGGAAGAGGCGGTCCTACGCCCGCTGCGCTCGGCTCGCCGCGCCCTGCGCCGGCCGCCGGGCGGTGTCGATGACGCCGGCCGGGACAGCTTGCGGCTGCGGCTTCAGGCCGATGAGCTGGCCGCCGAACGACTGCTGCTGGAGGCGCTGGAAGCGATGACGCCCGCCGGGACCGGCCCATCCATCAGCCCGGACCGGGCCCTAGTCGCCGCCGCCGAAGCCTGGGGCGATCCACCGCCGGCCGCTCTGCTCGAAGCGCTTCGCCGAGCATTCTCCAACGTCTGAACCAATGCTAGTTTCGTGGGACGTAGGGCGTGCGTACCGGGGGAGAGCAAAGGACCGATGGACAACCATCCCTTGGCCGCCAACGACGAGGCGCTGCAGCAGAAGATCGCCGAGCTGCGCCAGGAACACCAGGATCTGGACGCCTCGGTCGTGGCCTTGAGCCTGCTGCCTCTGCCCGACCAGCTGCTGATCGCTCGTCTGAAACGCCGCAAGCTGGCCTTGCGCGACCAGATCGCCCGGATCGAAGACCAACTGACGCCGGATATTCTGGCTTAAAGCGCGACCGCCAGAAGGTCTTAGTAGACGTAGTTGATCGCCACGGCGGGGGTGATCGAGGCGACCGTATTGTGGCCGGCGGGGATGAAACGCGCGCCGATGAGCGCGCCGAGGTTAGGCGTCCAGCTGTATTCGATCGCGGGCGCGAAGCCGAGCGTGTCGCTGGAGCCGGAGTCCTGCCGCACGCTTGGCGGCGGCGTGCTGATGGCGCCCAGGATGTCGTACCCGCTCACTCGGGTGTCGGCGTTGTGCCGATAGGTGACGTCCAGCGCCAACACCCAACTGCGGCTCAGGCTGTATTCAACGGACCCGTCGACAAAGGACGAGTCGCCGGGCAAGGCGTGGCCGTGAAACCCAGCGCCCGTGCCGTAGACGCTGACGCCCTCCACGTTGACGCGATCGGAAAAGGCCTGTGTTGCGTCCAGGCGCAGGCGCAGGATGCGTCCGTTCGGCATCCAGAGATAGGTTTGGGAATAGAGCCCCACGGTCGTGGTATAGGCGCCGGCGCCCAGGCCGTTGCTCGGCCGATCGCCCAGTCGGTCATAGCGTCCGGTCGGCAAGGTTTCCTGCAAGGACAGAGCGGTCGCCGGAATCCAGCCGGCCGGGTCGAACCGCGTGAGCCGATACTGAGTCTGCAAAGTGATGTCGCCCAGCCCGACGCCGGAGCTGCTGGGGCCGCCGCGCACCTGATTGAAACCGGCCGTGGGGGTTAGCCCGACAGTGAACCCGTCGGCGAGGCCGTATAGCAGATAGGTGAGCGAGCCAAAGCCGTTCGAGTGGCCGGTTGCCTGGTCGTAGAGATAGGACTCCGCCAGCACGTGGCCGGGGGGCAGCGTCGCGGCCGAGTTCGCCAACATCGGCCCAGTCCACCAGGCGTCGTCCAGCGACTGGCGGACGATCCCAGGCGCCGGCTCGCTCGATTGCGCGAACCCGCGATCAGGCCCAAAGGCCAGCGCCAGGCCGCACAGCGCAAGACCCGCTCGAAGATATCGGAGCGACATGATCAGCCCGCGCGCTGGGTCAATGCGTGTCGCCGGCGTCGCCCGCCACGCGCGTATCCGTCGCGATCCAGTTCACTTCCCAAGTCCTGCCGCCGTCGTCCGAATAGGCCTGCTCGAAGTGGCACGCGTTCGCGGTGATGTCCGAGATGACAAAGCGCACCAGAATCGCCCGGCCGTTGAAGGTCTCCTGATCGAAGAATTCGCCGCGTCCGTTCTTGAATCCCCCGATCGTCGGTTGCGACGGCGCCGCGCCGACGCTGCTATTGGCGAAATTGAGGCTCCATTGCCGGGACTGCGGATTGTAGAGACGCAGGGATAGCGCCTCGATATGCCCGGCCGGGCCATCGACCTCGAGCTCCACCAGATTGGCGCGGCCGTTCCAGGCTTTTCTGACCACGGTTGTTCCGTCGTATTCAACCCAGCTTGTGGAGCCCGTCAGCGGGTGCAGACGGCGCGTCAGGTGGGTTTTCCAGGCGCCGATCTCGAAGTCAAAATCGTGCGCCCCGCGCTGGCGTCCCCCGATCCGGCTATCGCGGGGGCGGGGGTGGCTTGCGAAAACGCTGGGATGGCGAGTGAGAGACAGCTGGCCGCGGCCGGCAGAATGCAGGTCCGAATCAGACGACGCTTTTTCATGGTTTTCTCCAGGCGTCGATCCCGCCGCTCTCCCGGACCCGATGCGCTGCAAGCGAGTGATGTAAGATTGCGCTCGCCGGACGACCCCATTCGCTCACCCTCTCGGCTCATCGCGAGTCAGGTTGGCGGCGAAATTCGGCTCCCAGGTCTTGCCCCCGTCATCCGAGAAGGATTGTTCAAAATGGTGCGATGTCGGCGTGATGTCCGACCAGACCTGCCGAACCAGGATCATTTTACCTTTGAACGGCTCTTGATCGATGAATTCGCCACGCCCATCCTTGAATTCGCCAAACATGGGTTGTCCCATGGCGCCATCGCTACTGTTGGCCGGATTGAGGCTCCATTGGTGAGATTGGGGATTGTACAGAAACAGGAGCAGATCTTCGATGTGACGACCTGTAGCTCCATCGGCCTCGAGTTCCTCAAACTGGGCGCGCCCATCCCAAACATTGCGGGCGACCAGGGTTCCACTATATTCGACCCAGGTGGTGGAGCCCGTCAGCGGGTGCTGAAGAGCGCGTATGTGGGTTTTCCAGGCGCCAAGATGGAAGTCGAAATCGTGTTGTCCATCGCGCAGGGGCGGTGACGCCGTCGCGGCTGGGGCCGCCTGGGCCGACGCTGGAGCCGGCTGAGCGAGATAGGCCGCCGCGCACAACAGAAGACAGGTCCGAATAGGCCGAAGTGGGTTCATTGTTTCCTCTAAATCCTGTCCTGGGTCGCGCGGGGCGCGAGCCGCGATGGGTTGCGAGCGCTCGACCTTCCAAGCGTCCTGAGCTTGATGCGGTTTGACTGAATCCAATTGAGTCCGAACAATGACAGCGCCGGGCCGCTTTATCCCAGCCGGCTTTCGCCATCCTCGACGAGCACCGACTCCCATTTCTCCAGCATCGGGATGAGGACCGGTTCGAGTTCGGTCGTGAACAATTCGCCGTCGTAGAATTGAAGCCGCATGGTTTCTCGTGACTCCAGGTCTGGAAACAGGCGTATCCAAACAAACGCGTCAGGGTCTTCGACCGAAATGAACGGACCGACGATCGTCATCCCGATCTGTTCGTGAGCAGGGATCGATTTCGCGCGAAATATGCCCAAGAACTCCGCTCGTTTGCCCGGTTTTGTCTTATAAGTTCTTACTTCGGCGACGCGAGACACGGTATTATCTCCATGACTAAGCAGCGCCAAGACAGGTAGACACCTCAAACACCTTGATCAAGAACGCACTTTTAGGTAACCGAGGCGGCATGGACGCATCAGTGCAAATCGCGGCGCCGGCCGAGGTGCAGGAACGGTGCC
>Ga0302314_10000186_pt1 | contig 108585 bp, 101 predicted proteins | sample III_Palsa_N2_3_FD_200533 | JGI IMG/M metagenome (GOLD analysis project Ga0302314, IMG submission 200533) | Peat permafrost microbial communities from Stordalen Mire near Abisko, Sweden - III_Palsa_N2_3 | ecosystem: Environmental > Terrestrial > Soil > Palsa > Peat permafrost | place: Sweden... | reverse complement strand
CACGCTGGGGATCAAAGTGGCCCGAACGTCGCGCAAGAACAGGAAGATGACGCCCACGACCAGCGCGATGGTGATCAGCAAGGTGATCTCGACATCCAGTACCGACGCGCGAATGGTCTGAGTTCGGTCGGACAGTATATTGACGTTGATGGCCGGGGGGATGTCCGCGCGCAGCGCCGGCAGGGCCTGGTTGATCCGGTTCACCGTCTGGATGACGTTGGCGCCGGGCTGCTTGAAGATGATCAACAAAATGGACCGGCCGTTCGACAGCGTCTTGTCCTTGTTGGCCTTGCCCGTGAAGGTCCAGGCGCCGATCTGGTTGTTCTCCACGTCCTGCACGGCGCCGCCCATGTCGCGGACCCGGATCGGCGCGCCGTTGTGATAGCCGACGACGAGGTTGTTCCAGGTCGAGACGTCGAGCACCTGGTCGTTGGCGTAGACGGTCTGCGATTGCCGGGTTCCGTTGATCAGGCCTTTGGGCGCGTTGACAGTGCTGGAGTTGATCGCCGAGCGGATGGTGTCCAGTTGCAGGCCCAGCGCGGCGGCCTTGTGCGGGTCGATGCGGATCCGCATGGCCGGCTTTTGCTGGCCGCCAATCAGGACCTGACCGACCCCGTCGACCCGCGAGAGCTGCTGGGAGAGAATATTGTCGGCATAGTCGCTGACCACCTGGATCGGCAGCGTGTCCGAACTCATGGACATGATCATGATCGGCGCGTCGGCCGGGTTGACCTTGCGAAAGCTCGGGGCGGCGGGAAGGTTGGTGGGCAATTGCGCGCTGGCGGCGTTGATCGCGGCCTGAACGTCCTGGGCGGCGGCGTCGATGTTGCGCGTCAATTCGAATTGGAGCGTCACGCTGCTCGAACCCAGAGAGCTGACCGAGGTCATCTGGGTGATGCCGGGGATCAGAGAGAACTGGCGCTCGAGCGGTGTGGCGACATTGGACGCCATGGTTTCGGGACTGGCGCCCGGCAAGGCGGCGCTGACCTGGATGGTCGGGAAGTCCACCTGCGGCAACGCGGCCACGGGCAGGTTGAAAAAGGCCACCAGCCCAAACACCAGAAAGGCGGCGGCGATGAGCGAAGTGGCGATCGGTCGCCGGATGAACGGGGCTGAGACGTTCACGCGGCGGGCTTCTGGGCGGGAGCCGTCTGGCGGGCCTTAACCGCCATACCGGCCTTCAGCGACATTTGGCCGTCGGTGACCACGGTTTCTCCGGCCTGCAACCCCGATTTGATCACCGCGGTCGTGTCCTGAGTCGCCAGCACCGTGACAGGTCGAACCTGGGCCTTCCCGTCGGCTCCGACGACATAGGCGAACGCGCCCTTGGGGCCCTGATTGACCGCGGCGGCCGGGATCGTCGTGGCGCGCGCCAGGGTCCGCAGCGTTAGGCGAACGTTGACGAACTGGCCTGGCCACAGACGCTTCGCGGCGTTGGGGAAGCGGGCCTTCAACTCCACCGTGCCGGTCGAAGGGTCCACGTGGTTGTCGGCGACGATCAGCTCGCCCGAGCCCAGATCGGCGCCGCTCTCCTGGCTAAGCGCCTGAGTGGTCAACGACTTGCTGAACGCGTTCGACGCATCCGACAGGCGCTGGAAATCGCCCTGGGGAACCGTAAAGGTCACGGCGATCGGGATGATCTGGTTGACGCTGATGATGCCGGTGGTGATGGACGGCGAGACGATATTGCCGGGGTCGATCAGGCGAACGCCGACCCGCCCGGCGACCGGCGAGACGATCCGGCAGTAGTTCACATTGACTTGGGCGGCGGCCACCGCGCCCTGGTCGACCTTGACGGTCCCCTCGTCCTGTTTGACCAGCGCGGCCTGGTCGTCGGCCTGTTGGCGCGCGATGGAGTCCTGCGCGGCCAGCTTCTGATAGCGCGTGAGGTCGACTTGGGCCCCCTCCAGCAAGGCTTTATCGCGCTTCAGCGCACCTTGGGCCTGGATCAGCGCCGCCACATAGGGCGCCGAGTCGATCTCGGCCAGACGATCACCCACGGCTACATCGCCCCCCTCTCGCGCGACATAGGTGAGCCGGCCGCTGACCTGGGCGTTGATCAGCACGCCCTGCCACGCCTGCGCGGCGCCCAGGGCCGTAACGGCGATCGGTATGTCCTGGACCGCGACCTTGGCGGTGGTCACCGCCACCGTCGGCGCCTTGGCGGCCTTGGCGGGCTTATGGCTCGCGACCGCCAGCCAGACGATCAGGGCGACGAGCACGACGCCCAACAAGACAAAGCCCCAGCGCGGGCGTCCACGGTCTGCCATACAGAGTCTCGTTGTTGCCTGTGCACGCCGGCGACGATGGACCGATACGACAACCGCCCATTCTCCTCAACGGCGAATGAGGTGGGAAAGTCGACGGGCAGGGCCAGGTCGCGGCTGCTTCGGACCCCTGACTAAACACCAATTTATGCCGTGATGTTTCAAGGTGGTGTCCGACCGATGGCGAATCGCCCGCCAGGCCAGATCCATCGAGCCGGCTCACGAGTTGAAACGGCGCGGATCAGGTCGCCGATCCTCCCCGATCGCCGGCGCGTCGCCCCGGGACGCCTTGATCTGACGACGGCCAGTGTTCGCGACCCGCCGCCAGTCTTCGCGGAGACAGGTTCGAGATGTCCTTGCCATCTGACCGGAGCGACGTCTTGCGGTGCGCGGATAATAATAGACAGGCAACCATCAGTTAAGTTCACCTATGCCAAACTGCCGCACTTGATCGAGTTTTGGCGCCGGCCTTTTTAACCGGCGAGCGGAGCAGCTGATGCAACGACCCATGATTTCCGATTCCACCGAGGAACAGACGGCGCAGTTCTGTGAGGTCAGTTTCGGTCGCCGCGCGGCCGACGCCAGCCAAACCCAACCCTTTGCACCGCCCGTCGAAGATCGGCGGGCGGAGGGTCGCGGTGGCGGGGACCAGCGCGCCTCGCCTCGCAGGCGCGTATTGCTGAGCGCGCTTGTGGTCAAGCCCGACTTCAGCGGCCTGTTCCGTTGCGGGGTGCACGATGTTTCAGATCACGGCGCGCGCTTGAAAATTCCCAACGGACTGTTGCTGCCGTCCGAATTCTGGCTGGTCGCAACCAGCGCGGGGCTGGCCTATGAGGCCCAGACGGTCTGGCGACGCTATCCCAGCGTCGGCGTGTCGGTGGGCGATCCGGTCGATCTGCATGACCCGACCACGCGGGCCGGACGGCGGCTGCGCACGCTGTGGATGAGCGTCGCGGGGTAGGGCGAGCCTATCGCCCTATAGCGCCTTCAGCGCCAGTCGATGGCGACGAAGCCGATCGATCGCGCGGTCATTTCCAGCTCAAAGGCGTCCGCCAGGGCTCGCCAGACCAAATATTCCCGGGCCGCCGAGGGGCGGTTGTCCGCCTCCGTCGCCGAGTCCGTCGCCAGAGCATCGGCGATCGTCCTGTGCAGATCGACAATCGACTGATCGGTTAATCTGGAAAGGTCCATGCAACAGCTATTGCAGTATTTTTGATCCGCCACATCATCTGACGATATCGCAGCAGATACTGATTCCGCCGGCGGACGAAAGCCGCTTCAGCCGAAAATTCGCGCGCAAGACGCACTTACGCAGATCATTGCGCCGTAAAGCGCGCTCAAATACGGTGCGGCGGTCCCTCTCGGCGTCACGATCCAGAAATCGGCGACCCGCCGCGCGTCTTCTGCTGATCATAGAGAATGAACAATTCTAATCGAGGCCGCGAGATCCCGCCAATCCACGCTTCGTCGCGGCGAACACGGTGAATGAAAGCTGAAGATTGGCGCCGCGATTGCGTCGACACCCGCAGGCGTACCGAAATGGCGCCAAAGCGGGACTTTCTAAGATGGCCAATATCCCTTCGCACATGAAGATCCGGAGCGATCTGGCGTTCATGCCTCAAAGGCCAAGGCCCCAGATGTCCATGCTGATCTCGGTCGGCGTGGCGATCGGACTGGCGTCGGCGACGATCGCTCTGCTGGCCGGCCTCATCGGCTGAGACTTGAACGAGGCGACAGCCTGGCGCGCGGGTCTGATCTACTGGACCAGACGGGCGCCCTGGGGTGACGGGCCGACGCCGGTCGGCACCGGCACGCCGTTGCCATAGTTGGAATTGACCACCAGATTGGGGCTGCCGCTGAGCAGCAGGCCCTTGGCGATGATCACCGTCCAGGCGGATTGGTCGGCGACGTTGGTTGACCCGCCGGAAACCGACAGCAGCGCGCTGGGGATATAGATCGTGCCGAGCAACAGGCGCGCGCTGGTGCTGGATATCTGGAAGGTGTTGGTGTTGCTGGGCGTGGTGGCGATCACGAAGCCGGCGTAGGGCCCGCTCGTGCGGCCCTGCAGCTTGATCTGGGAATTGTCCTGGAACTGGAAATAGGATCCGGAGTCGAAGATCAACACGACGTCCGAGCCCTGCAGCGTCGAGTTCTGCTGCAGGCTAAGAACGCCTTTCATGAAATAGTGGTTGCCAGGCAGCAGGATGGCGGTGGCGTTCTGGCGGACCGTGACGTTACCGCAGTGGACTCCGGGCGTCAGGATGTTGACGCCCAGATCGTACAGCAGATCCAGCGGGTTGCAGGTCGGCGGAATATTCAGGTTGAGATTGGCGAACGGGTCTGGAATCGGCGGGGCGCCGGTCTGAGGCGCGGGACTGATCTGGCCCGTGGCGGTGTCCACGGCCTCCGCGGTCCCGGCGATCAGGTCGGCGGGCGACAGTGCGGCGAGGTTCGAGTTGGAGTGGACCAGGCACCCCGAGGCGTTGATCTGCGACTGATCCTGCATGGTGATGGCGCCCCCGGCCGGCGCGCCGGCCGAGGAGGTGGTCAGCACGCAGAGCGGCATCTTGGCCAGCGGTTGGGCCGTGGATTGGACGTCCAGGTTCCAGCCGCCGATGGGCAGCAAATCGCCGAAGAAGGACGCGCGATGGCCCGTGACGGTGACGGTGATCGACGACGCGTCCGCGGCGGTGGTGACGTTCGTGGTCAGGGCCCAGCGCTTGGTCACGGACGACAGTTGGTCCTGGGCGAACTGGTCCGCGCGCGCGGCCGCGCCTTGAGTGTTGGCCACCGACAACTGAGTCGCGCCATCCAGCGCGGCGGCGTCGGCGACGTCCTGCATCGTGCTGCGGTCGCTGGCCACCGACGACAGGTCCACCGCGCCGCAAGCCAGCACCGCCAGGACGGGCACGGTGACGCCAAAGATCGCCGCCACGCCGCCGCGACGGCTCCGCGCGAACGCTGTGAGCAGCCCGCGCGCCACGGCTATCCGTCCACGCCGGCCAGGGCGGTGGCCGACAGGCGCTCAAGCGCCTGGGCGTAGCCGCTGGCCGCCGGCCGCAACTCCGGCGCCGCGAGCAGCGCCAGCCGCATGAACTGGGCGCTTTCGCGCGCCAGATCTGTCAGGGCCTCGCTGGTGCGCTGCGAGCCCGTTCGCGCGTCGTCATGAGCGCGCGACAGGATCCGTTCGGTCTTCCAGGCCCGGCGTACATAGCGGATCTGGTAGCTGAGCAGCCGCCAATTGATCGGCTTGACCACGAACGAAGTCGCGCCGGCGTCGAAGGCCCGATCGATCGCGCCGACGTCCTCGCGGCCGGTGACCACGATGACCGGCAGCTGGGCGGTGTGTTGCTGATCGCGCAGGCGCCGCAGTACGTCGAAACCGTCCATTTTCGGCATTTCCAGATCGAGCAGGACCAGATCAACCGGCGAGCTGTCCAAGATCTCCAACGCCTCCACCCCGTCAGCCGCCGTCCGCACCTCGGCGGTTTCGGACGATAGATGTACAATGGCGAATTCACGAAGTATGGGATCGTCGTCGACCAGTAATATATTTAAGGAATCCTTCAGGACGTAGAAGAAGCCATCCGATTCCGTGTCCGGCCTAGACATCGAGAACGCTTTCAACTCCGCTGTAAGGCTATCCATTAAGCGCGGAGTCATTAATTTGACGTAACTGGGTGCTTTGGCCGGCTGCGGCAAGGCTAGACAAAACCTTGGGTAGTATGTTGGGACGATCACGCGCGCGTAGACGCACGGTAAGGTCGAAGCTGTTCGTGCTCGTCCTCGCGTCGGTCGGCTTGGCCGTAGCGCTGGTCGCTGGCGTGACCACCTGGCGCGACGCGGGCCGCGACGCCGCGCTGCAAAGCCAGCGCCTGGCCTCGGCCACTTCCGTGCTGGCCTCCCTTTCCGCCCAGGCCGCGGCGTCAGCGGATCGGACCCAGGCGTTCGCGGCGATCCGGGCCGTGGCGTTGATGCCCGAGGTCCGCTACGCGCGCATCGAGGCCTCGAACGGGACGCTGCTGGCCGAGACCGGGGCGGGCGCGCGCCTGATCACCGATGCGCGGATCGGAGAGCTTCGCCAGGCGCCGTCCTTCTGGGCGCTGATGCGCTCGCGCACGGTGCAGGCCAGCGCGCCGATCCTGCAGACTGGGCGGCGCGTCGGACGAGTGGTGGTGCTGGGCCAGGTGAGCGGGGAGGCCGGCCGGGTCGGTCAGAGCCTGCTGATCAGCCTGGTCGCCGCGTTGATCGCCGCGGGCGCCGGCCTGGGCGTCGCCTGGCGGCTGCAGCGCGGCATTTCCGGACCCATCCAGGCGCTGACGGCGGCGGTGGGCCAGATCCGCGAGACCCACGACTATGGCCGCCGCGCCGAGGTCGCCGCCGACGATGAGGTGGCCGAGCTGGTCGCCGGCTTCAACGGCATGCTGGACGAGATCCGCATTCGCGACACGGCGCTTGCGCGGCACATGGCGGGCCTTGAACAGACCGTCGCCCAACGCACCGCCGACCTTGTGACCGCCAAGGAGGCGGCCGAGGCGGCGACCAACGCCAAGTCGGACTTCCTGGCCACCATGAGCCACGAGATCCGCACGCCGATGAACGGCATCATGGTGATGGCCGAAATGCTGGCGGCCGGCGAGATCCCTCCGCGCCAGCGCCGCTTCGCCGAGGTCATCGCCAAGTCCGGCTCAAGCCTCCTGGCCATCATTAACGACATATTGGACTTCTCGAAGATCGAGGCCGGCAAGCTCGAACTGGAGTCCGCCCCGGTCGATCTGGCCGACGTGGCAGAGGACGTCTGCAGCCTGTTCTGGGAGCGGGCGCGGGCCAAGGGTCTGGATCTGGCGGCGTATGTCGATCCGGCGACGCCGAGGTTGATCTCGGCCGACGAGGTGCGGCTGCGCCAGATCGTGGGCAACCTGGTCAACAACGCCATCAAATTCACCGAGGCGGGCGGGGTGCTGGTCCAGATCGAGCCCTGGTCGCGGGATCGGTTGCGCATCAGCGTGCGCGACACCGGCATCGGCATCGCCAGCGACAAGCTGGGTTCGGTGTTCGGGGCGTTTTCCCAGGCCGATCAGTCGACTACCCGCAAGTTCGGCGGCACGGGTCTGGGCTTGACCATCTGCAAGCGGCTGGTCGAGGCGATGGATGGCCGGATCGGCGTGACCAGCCGGCTGGGCAAGGGATCGGTATTCACGGTCGAGATCCCGGTGAACGTGCTCGAGCCGGCCGAGACCTGGCCCCGCCTCGACGCCGACCACGCGGTTCTGGCGATCGCCGGCCCCTCCAGCCGCCACGCCATGGGCCGCTACCTGGCCGCCGCTGGCCTTACGGCGTCGGACTGGCGGGGCGGATCGGAGCCGGATCGCGGTCTTTTGGTCGCCGACGCCGCGACGGTGGGATCGCCGCGTTCGGGCTTTGAGACGGTCTGTCTTGGCGAATATGGAGATAGCGCGCCCGAGGCGATGCGGCGCGACGGCCAGGTTGACGCGGTGCTGGTGCAGCCGTTCCGCCGCCGCGATCTGAAGGCGCTGCTGGTTCAGCGCCTGGCCGGCGCCTCGATCCGCGAGGTGCGGCCCGAGACGGCGGCGGCCAGCGAAAGCTTGCCGCGCTTTGCCGGCGCGCGGGTGCTGGTGGCCGATGACAGCGCCGTCAACCGCGAAGTGGCCATTGAGGCCCTATCGCGGCTGGGCGTCGAAGCCAGCGTGGTCGCCGACGGGGTCCAGGCGGTGTCGGCGGCGCTGGATCACGGCTTCGATCTGGTCCTGATGGACGGCAGCATGCCGAATATGGACGGCTATGACGCCGCGCGCGAAATTCGCCGCCGGATGGAGGCGGTCGGCCGGCCGCGCCTTCCGATCGTGGCGCTGACCGCGCACGTGGTCGGCAAGGCGGCCGAGGCCTGGCGCGAGGCGGGCATGGACGCGGTGCTGCACAAGCCATTCACCCTGGCCTCCCTGGCCGGCGTGCTGGGTCAATATCTGACGCCCTCGGGCGACGCCGCGGCGGTCGATCCGGCCTCCGTCTCATTTGAAAGCGACCAGCCGAACCTGTTGGACCCGCAGATCGTCTCCGATCTGGAGGGAATGGCGGCGAGCGGCCGGGCGGAATTCGTCGAGCGGGTGCGCCGGCTCTATCGCGACCACGCGCCGGCTTGCGTGGCGACCTTGGGCGAGGCGGCCGCGGCCGGAGACGCCGCTGAAGTCGCCCGCGCGGCCCATGCGCTGAAGTCGATGAGCCTGAACATCGGCGCCCGCGCGGTCGCCGACTTGGCCGCCCGGATCGAGGTGGCGGCCAGAGTTGCTGACGACGGCGACGCCAACGACCTATCCGCCTTCGACCCGGAACAGATCGAAGCCCTGGGTCGGGCCCTGCAATCCACCCTGTCCCTGCTGGACCGGCGCGCCCCCGTCGCCTCGCCGCCGCCTCAGCCGAGGGAGAGCGCCGACGAGCGCGAGTTGCTGCGCGACCTGGAATTCGCCGCCCAGCGCGGCGAACTCAGCCTGGTCTATCAGCCGCAGGTCGATCGGGGCGGAGAGACCGTGGTCGGCGTCGAAGCGCTGGTGCGCTGGAGCCACCCGGTGCGCGGACAGGTCAGTCCCGCCTTGTTCATTCCGCTGGCCGAGCGCGGCGGCCTGATCGGCCAGATCACGCCATGGGTGATGGCGCGCGCCATGACCGACACCCGTGATCTCGCGCCCCTGATGATCAGCGTCAACGCCTCGGCGCTGGAGTTCAACGACCCGGCCTTCGCGGGGCGCTTGGCCAGCCTGATCGCCGAGCACGGCTTCGATCCGCGTCGCCTGGAGGTGGAGATCACCGAGACGGCCATTCTCAATGGCGAGGGCCAGGTGCGGCGCGGCATCGAGCGGCTGCGCGCCATGGGCGTCAAGATCGCGCTGGACGACTTCGGCGTCGGCTATTCCAGCCTGAGCCATCTGCGCCTGTTTGCCTTCGACAAGCTGAAGATCGACCGGCTGTTCATCACCAGCTGCAGCCGCGACGCGGAATCCGCCACGGTGGTGCACGGGGTGATCAGCATCGGCCGGGCGTTGGGGATGAAGGTGGTCGCCGAGGGGGTCGAAACCGAGGCCCAGTTCAAGTTCCTGAAGGTCGCCGGAGTCCACGCCATGCAGGGTTACCTGACCGGCAAGCCGATGCCGATCGACTCCTTGCGGATCCTGATGCGGGCCCAGGCCGCGCGATCCGCCGCCTAGAGCCTTTTTAGCGTCAGATGGAATCATCTGAGCCGTTGAAAAAGGCTCTAAATCAAACATTCAGAGCGTGTCGGGCGGCGAAACCGCTCACACTTTCGCCTAACACGCTCTGAAATCAGATTGAACCGATCGCGGCGGGAGCTGCACACAAGAACGCGCCGCCGGCTTGGCGTCCGGCGGCGCGGGAGTCGGGAGTAAAGAGAGTAGGGTGTGCGATCAGGCGGTTGTGAGCGACCGTTTGTGACGCCGATCGCGCATCGCCAGACCCAGGCCGCCGAAACCGAGCAGCATGGTCAGCCAGGTCGCCGGTTCCGGAATGGCCGTATCCAGCCGCTCCCCGACGCCGGCCGGCAAGCCGCCCGCCCCATTGCCCTTGACCACCAGCGAGTAGGTGCCGGGGTCGAACACCAGCTGCAGATGCGCGAAGCTGGCGTCGAGCCAATCCGCGGCGAAATAGCCGGCGGCGGGCCCGAGATTGTTGACGAACGGGGTCGAATAGACGGTGAAGGTCGAGACGGCCGTGATCACGCCGTCGATCGTCACCTTATAGACGTCGCCCGCTATGAAGCCGTCCGACAGCGAGAACAGGTCGACCGTGCCCGGTGCGACCGTAAAGGTGATGGGCGAGTTGACCGATGCGGAGTTCGCTTTATCCACCTGATCGTACTGCCATCCGGTATTGACGAGAAGCACGGTCGCAAAACTCGGCGCCGCCAAGGCGAGCGCGGCGACGCCAAGCGCCCCGCTCACCACTAGTCGTTTCAATCTGGTCATATCCAATCAACTCCCAATTGACGCGGTGAACGATGAAGCCCCTCACGGACAGGACATCGAGCTGGCTCTCCTCGGAGCGAGGCGCCGGCTATCTTTTTTGCCTGGACCGGATTTGAACTCAAGCGGAGCCGTGGAAATTAGTTCAAATTTGTTCAACAAGAGGGCGATGATCGGGCAGATTCAGCGATTTATGCTCTGCAATCGAGCTGCGACCAGGCCCGACGGCCGACCCAGCGACACTTTTCGCCTCACAGGAGAGTTGTTTTCAACCCGTCGGGACGATTCCTTGCCGGACCTAGAGCCATCCGGGTGGCAAATTGAGCCTTAACAAGAGTAAATTTTTCGCAGTTACTGTTTACAAACAAGTCTTTCCATTGCCAGATCAAGTGAAACTCGTTAAAATTGTTTAAAACCGTGACTCGCCCGAATGGAGAGCTCGGCGAATTGGCGGTCGCGCGACGCGGTCCGCGCCGCCGTTTCGGCGCGCGCGGGCGTTCATGGCTTTGGCGCGCGCTTCACGCCGGCTCAACCATTGATGGGCGCCCGCGGTCCTTCCGCCATGAACGGGTGTCTGGGTTTCGCTAGAGCGCGGCAGCTTTAAGTGAAAGCCGGTTAAAGTGGCCGTCACGCTCTAGAATCAAAGGGCTCCAACGGCCAGTTCGGCCTGGCGCAGTCCGTGCAGGCTGTTGCCCAGAAACCAGGCCGTCGCCCGGCGCAGGTCTCCAGGCGTCAGCGGCCGTTCGCTGACCCGCCCCTCCGCGATCAGCTTCGCGCGCAGCACGCCGGGCAAGGCGCCGTCGTGCGCAGGCGGCGTGACCAGATCGGCGCCGAACCGCACGAACACGCTGTTGCGTGAGGCGTCGCACACCCGGCCCTGGCGATTGAGCAGCAAGGCCTCGTCGAGGCCTTGGGCGACGACGTGGGCGAACGCGCGGTCGTGGAGGTCGCGGCGGGTGGTCTTGTGGCGCAAAAATGCGTCGCCGGCGTCGATACGGGCTTCGGCTAGCCCGACCCTGAGCGGACGCGAAAGAGGCTCGGCCAGCGGCTCTGCGGTAATGGTCAGCGCGCCGACCCGCGTCAGCAGCAGGCGAACGCGGCGATGGGCCGTCGATGGCTTGGCGCACGCGGCGGACCAGGCCCGAGCCAGTTGCATAAGCTCCGCTTCCGTCCGGGCGCGATCGAAGGCGAAGGCGAGTTGGCCGGCCGATCGCTCGAGGCGGTCCAGATGATCGCGCAAACGGATGAAACCGCTCTTGGGCGACCATCGGAAGGTCTCGATCAGACTGTATTCGCTGGTGAGGCCGGTAATGATGCGCGCCTTGAGCAGGGCTTCGTCATATTCCGCGTCCGGGTCCGAATCGGCCACAATGCCGCCGCCGACGCCATACCGGCCCTCGCCGCGGGCGTTAATGACGGCCGTCCGGATCGCCACATTGAAATCCATGTCGCGGCCCGGCGTGATGGATCCGAGGCCGCCCGTATAGGCGCCCCGAGGCTCGGCCTCCAGGTTCCGGATCACCTCGGCCGCACGGATCTTGGGCGCGCCGACGATCGACCCGCAGGGAAACAGCGCCGCGACGCGCTCGCGAAGGCCGACGCCGGGACGCAGCCGCGCCGAGATGGTCGAGGTCAGGGCATGGAAGCTGGGATAGGTCTCGACGCTGAACAGGGCCGGCGCGCGCACGCTGCCCGGTTCGGCGATGCGGGCCAGGTCGTTGCGCAGCAGATCGACGATCATCAGGTTTTCCGCCCGCTGCTTAGGGTCGGCCGCGAGGCCTGCACCCGCCGCGCGGTCGGCCTGGGGATCGGATTCCCGGGCGGCAGTGCCCTTCATCGGCCGGGTCACGGCTTGCCCGTTCGCGGTCCTGACCCAGAGTTCCGGCGAGACCGAAAGGATCGTCCGGTCCTCAAGCGCCAGCACCCCGCCATGGGCCGCCGGCTGACTGGCGCGCAAGGCGCCGTAGAGGGCCAGCGGATCACCGGCGTAGTGGAAGTCCAGGGGGAAGGTCAGGTTCGCCTGGTAGATGTCGCCCTCCGCGATCAGCGAAAGGACCTGGCGCACCTTGTCCCGGTGGACGGCACGGTCATGCCCCATCCGCACCGCGTTGATCGGCGGCGGCGGGCCCAGCGTCGCGAAGGCTTCGTCGAGGTCGTCGGCTGCCAGCGGCAGAGCCTGCTCGAAAAGGCCAAACCAGAGCAGCGGCGTATCGCGACGGCGTGGCATCAGCGCCGCGAGCCTGGGCTCGAGCGCATAGCCCAGCTCGTAGGCGAACAGGCCTGCGGCGTGCAAGCCTCGCGCCAGGCCCGCCTCGATGTCGCGCAACGCCGCGTCGACGCCAGCCGGATCGTCGCACCACACGATCGCCAAGGGATCGCGGTAGAGCCGCGCGGCCGAAGCTGGCGCCAGCCGATCCTCCAGCAGCACGAACGGCGGCGTCAGGCGTCCAAAGAGGTCGTTCGTCGTTCCGACAGGGTTCATCCCGGTTAAGCTTTACGGTTGTTTTTCATATTCATACACTTGGAACTAACATGCATCTGCGATGAAGCGTCCGCGCCCGACGGCGCCCGTCCAGTTTCATCACCGGTCCGCCGCCTCGCGGAGAGGTCAGTTCATGCGCCAACAGTCGGCCGCTCCCCAAGTCGCCCCCCGGGTCGGCGCTCGTTCCGGCCAATCCTTGTCTGGCCAGGCCGCGCCCGGCCAGGCCCGTTCCAGTCGCGGCCAGGAGGGGGTCACCGACCTGGCGCGCGCCCTGGCTGCCGCGGAGTCCTCACGTCTGCTCAACCTGTCACAGATTCATATGCGCTGGAGCCAGTTCGAGGACCATGCCGAGCGACCACTGTTCGAAAACCGGATCCTGAACCGCGCCATCATCATGAAATACACGCCCCGCCCGGGCGAGCTGTTCGAATACGCCGAGCGGCGCATCAAATCGACCAAGATCCTGTTCCCCCTCGATCGACACGACCTGTCGCTGGGCAGCTTTTCCGGCCTGGTCGGGCAGAAGGACTTTTCGCGCGTCATGTCGCGGCACCTGGACGGTTCGGACCGGTTGTCGGACCGTGACGAGCGGGTGCTGGGCCTGATCGACCAGCTGCCGACGCTGGATCCTTTCCTGCTCTACGCCCTGCTCAAATCCAACGGCCTCGACGTCTGCCAGGTCTATTTCCAGCTGTCCGAGGCCGACCGGCTGGCGATCCAGCAGGAGATGGCCCAGGCCTTCACGCCGCTGGTGATGCTTTGTTTTCCCGACGGCCGCTACGAGAGCGAGGGGGTCAAGACCTTTATCGACAAGATCCTCAATTTCGAGGAGAGCGCCGAGATCGATTCACTGCGCGCGGCTTTCAAGTTGAGCCCGGACCTGTTCTCGGTGGCCATGTTCGCCTGGCGCGGCATCATCTATTACAAATGGAAGACCGCCAGCCTGCACGCGGCGCTGGATGTCGCCACCGGCAAGCTGGAGGCGATGAAGTTCCTCGAGCCTAGCGGGACGACGGGCGTCGGCCGCGCGGAACGCTCGCGGGCGAAGATCCTTAAGATGGCCGCCACGGCGGCGGCGCGGGTCCAGGAGATCAACGCCCGCTATGACACGGCCTTCGCCGAGTTCGTCGACCAGCGCCAAGCGGACCATTTCCGCCAGTTCCTGATCAGCGCGCCCAGCCTGTTTCTGATCTGCGGTCAGTCGATGGCGATAATCGAGCACATCATCAACTTCATCGAAACCCACCCGCCCCCGAACCCCCGCGAGCCCAGCGCCCAGGCCCAGTCCCTGACCGAGATGCTGAGCGATCTGGAGCGTGAACTGGGCGTCGACTTCCGCGTCAAGCTGATGACCTGGTGATCAGGCGCCGCCGCGAGGCGATTTCGCCGCTACTGCGGGGCGGAATCGCCGCCGTTCATCAGGGTCGGATGCTTCTTCATCATCGCCGCGCAGGCGGCGTCCTTCGCCATCGCCTCGCCGGACATGGCCTTGCACTGGTCGATCTTGGCCGTATCGGACGCGTCACGGGTCTGCGCCGCGCTGTCGGCGCCGTGTTGAGCGGCGTTGGGCGAGGTGCTCCTCCACGGGATTTCGCTCGGGTCGCGTGGCAAGCCTGAGCCGCTGTCGGAATAGGGCGTTCCAGAAGGCGTGGTCGATCCCAACGGCTGGGTCGCGGCATCGGACGGCGCCGAGGCGGGTGCGCCGGTCGTTTGAGCCGCCGAAGCGGCCCCCATCGCAAGGACGGCGGCCAGGCCCGCCACCGCTGCTAGCTTGATCATTTGAAGCGCTCCTCGCTTTGTTCTCCCCCAGGGGGAAAACGCCGAGGCTGGCGCCGCGTTCCGAGCTAAATCGGGGCCCCTTTCAGACTGATCCCCCGTTCGACGCTGTATCGTTCCAGCGCCAGCGGCGAGCCGGAGGCGTCGGCCAGCGCCACATAGCTGTCGGGCCGCAGCAGATAGAGCGCATCTCGTGCGAGGCCGGCGCGGCGGTGCTCGGATCGCCACTCGAAGGCGTGCAGGGCCAATCGGTGACCCGCGCACCACTCGGCCAGCTCCGCGCTGACCGACCCATAGACATGGACCTGCCATTCCATCGCGCCGAGCGATCCGAAATTGTCCGTCTCGCCGACCGGCGCCCAGGGCAGGCGATCGCCGCCTTGGACCTGGCCGGCTTCGCCGGCGCTGAGCGGGCCGCCGCGATAGTTCAAAGTGATCTGCGAGACGGTCCGGAACAGAAATTCGCGGATCGCCGCGATACCCGCGATCCGGGGGATCAGCAGCGGCGCCAGGCGAGTGCGCACAAGATCGGCGAGCCGTCCCTGGGCTGTGGCGAAACGGAAGCCGCGGTCCGTCGTGGCGACCAGGCGCCGGGCGAAGCCGATCCGCTCGGCCTGGTAGCTGTCCAGCAAGCTGTCGCTGGCGCGTCCAGCCAACACCGCCGCCAGCTTCCAGGCCAGATTGATCGCATCGCCGATCCCGGTGTTCATGCCCTGACCGCCGGCGGGACTGTGGATGTGCGCGGCGTCGCCAAGCAGGAAGGCGCGTCCCTTGCGGAATTGGTCCGTCACCCGGTGGTGCACGTGATAGGTCGAAAACCAGTTCACCCGGTCCACTTGGACCTTCATGTTCGAGATCGCGCGGTCGCTTACATCAGCGAAGCTCAGGCTGTCGGCCCGGTCGGCGCTCTCGTTCCTGACCGTCCCGATCAACCGCGCCCTGCCTTCCCCGGCCAAGGGAAAGACCGCGACGAAATCCGCCTCGTCCAGATCGATATGCAGCTCGCCATTGACCGCGGGCCCCCTGGCCTGGACGTCGGCGACATAGAACAGGTGCCGGTAGGTTCCGCCGGGAAAGTCCGCGCCGGTAATCTCCCGCACGCGCGAGCGCGCGCCGTCGCAGCCGGCGATATAGTCCGCCTGGCACACTTCCTCGGTCCCGTCAGGGCGGCGAAGGCGGGCGCTCACTCCGTCGTCGGCGTCGCCGAATTCGACTAGCTCGACCCCGCGCTCCACCGCTACGCCGCGGGCGCCCAGCCGCTCGACGAGCAGGCGCTCGTGTTCGTCCTGCGGAAAGATGTGCATGAACGGATAGGGGGTCAGGCCCCGGCCGATATTTTCGAAGGCGACCCGGGCGGCGCGATGGCCTCTGACCCACAGATTGACAGCGGGGGTTCGGTGGCCGAGCCGCACGACATCGTCGGCCAGGTCCAGCTGGCGATAGAGCTCCAGGGTTCTGGCCTGGACCGCCAGGGCCCGCGAGGTGGTTCCAGGCTCCGTGGTCTTGTCGATGATGCGGACCTGGACGCCCAACCCGGTCAGCCACAAAGCCAGCACAAGGCCGGTGGGGCCGGCGCCGACGATCAGAACCTGGCTGCGGGTCATGGCGCGGCTTCTCCTGGCGAGGCGTGGGGCGAGATCAGCATGCCATGCAGCACGGCGCGGGCGTGCTGCATGGCTAGAGACTGCAGATCCGGCGGCTCGCTGGCGGCCTCGCCGAACACCTCGCGAAACAGCACCGCCATGATCATCGGGCCGACCAGGGAAAAGGCGTAGAGGCGCGGGTCGCCCGGCGCCGCCTCGCCGCGCGCCTGCGCCCGCGCGACCAGCGCGCTCGCTAGGTCGATCGCCACCGAGACGACGTCGTCGTGCCAGATCTTCGCCAGGTCTGGGAAATTGCGGGATTCACCGATGACCATCTTGGCCACCGCCGGCAGCCGGCTCTGGGCCATGAGCCCGGCCATGCGCGACAAAAGCATGGGCGCCAGCAGGGCGAAGGGGCCATCGAAGGCCGCGGCGGCGGCCCTGATGGCGTGGAGATTGGGCGCGACGGCGGTTCGCACGACCGCCCGGAAGATATCCTCCTTGGTCTCGAAATAGAGATAGAGAGCGCCTTTCGAGACCCCGGCGCGGGCGGCGATGTCCTCCAGTTTTGCGCCTGCGAAGCCTTTGTCGGCGAAGATGTCCAGCGCGGCGGCGACGATCTCGCCCGGCCGCGCCGTCTTTCGCCTCCGCCATTTGGGCGCGTCGTCGGCCATTTTTCGACTTTAATAACTTTCCGGTCAGTTATTAAAGGGCTCGGCGCCTTGAGTTGTCAACGTGATGATTTCGGGCCTGATCGATCGGCGCAAAATGAAGGCCCCAGGCGGTGGACCCAGGGCCTTCATCTGAGCCCCGTCAAGATGACGGGTGTTCCAGCCCAGAGGGATATTGTAATACCGGAGTTATAAAGAAGTAATCAATAGCCAAGTTCGACTCTTTGGGGATGATGCGAACTGTATCAATTTGGAACGGTAACGAGAACTATTGAAAATCGGGATTGAGATAGTTGCCACCGGTGTCAGCCCAACCTGATCGCGCCCGCGAGGTTCCGACCATGCCGCCAGCGCCGGCCTCATGCTATCCATGGATGAAGCCCCGGAGCCAATTGATGGCCGCGCACGTCGACGCCAGGAGTCGCCTCTATCAATGCGGCGCCGATCTGGCACCGCTGCTGGCGTTCGCGAGCCGGTCGTTCGCCGAGCGGTTTCCGCTGAACGCCAACTGGCATCCGGGGGATGTCGTGTGGGAGCTCCAGGGCGCCTATGACCAGCGCCAGCCGATTCGGATGTGGTCCGCGTCCGGCGCCGTCGTGGCGGCCGGTTGGTTCGTGGGGCCGGGCCAGCTCTGGCTGGAGACGCTGCCGGCCAGCGAGGCGCTGGTTCCTGAGATCGTGGCGTGGGCGGAAGCCGCCGTCCGTAAGCCGCCGCGGCCGGGCGGCGTCACGAGCCTGTCGATTCGGGCCTATGAGCGCGACAGCCGCCGGACGGAAGCCTTGGCGCGGCTCGGCTATTGGCGCTCGGCGCCAGAGGCGGTCTGTTTCCGGATGGATCTGACCGCGCCCTTGCCGGTGTTCGAACCGCTCGCCGGGTTTTCCACACGGGATTGCGTGGGCGTCGATCCTGAGCCCCGCGCCGCGGCCCACCGCGACGCCTGGGATCATCTGGGCCATATCGGCCTGGACGCCGCGCGCTCGAGCTTCGATACGGAGCGTTATGTCGGGCTGCTGACGGCGCCGGTCTATGACCCAGGGCTCGATATTCTGGCGGTGGGGCCGGACGGCGTATTCGTCGCCAACTGCATCGGCTGGGCGGACGCGACAAGCGGTATCGGCCTGTTCGAGCCGGTGGGGACCCACGTCGGCTTCCGCGGCCGCGGCCTGGCGCGCCTGGTCATCCTGGAAGGCTGTCGGCGCCTGAAAGCCATGGGCCATGCCTGGGCCCGCGTGGGCACGGCTCACTTCAACGCGCCCGCGATCTCGGCCTATCGGTCCTGCGGCTTCGAACTGTACGATCGGACGTCTTGGTGGGCGAAGCCGTTAGCGTGACGTGTCGCCGCGCTGGATGAGGCGCAGCGGCGGGCGTCATTGAACGAATGCGGCCACACGAGCCGCCAACGGCATCAAGGCCGAGAAATCCGGATCGCGCCCGCTATCCGGTTCGCGAATCGCTTCATTTCCGCGTCTTCCATGGCGAGGAAGCCCGCACGCCCCACGTCGAGCGCGGCGAACTGCTGATCCTCAAGGGGAACGCCGGGCGGCAGCGGCGCGACATGCCAGTGCACGTGGAGATTGCTCTGCTGGCTTCCCAGCGACAGGACATAGACCCTCTCGACGTCCAGGACGGCGCGCAGCGCCTGCGATACGGCGTAAACAAGCGCCTGAAGCCGCAGATAGTCTTCCAGGCTGAAATCGCCCGTCACCTGTTCCAGATGCGCCTTGGGGCAGACCAGCACGTATCCAGCCAGGACCGGAAACTTGTTCAAGAAGGCGATGGCGAAATCGTCTTCGTACACGACGTGATGCGCGAACGCCGGATCGCCCGCCACCAAGCCGCAAATGAAGCAGGGCCGCGTCCCTATCGATTCCAAATAACTGGAGACGTCGAACTTTTGTCGTTCCGGCAACGCCACCTCCACTGGGAAGCCTCCGCTACCGGCTTGTTCCGCCGGCGCCGCGGATCGCGCCCGATCAGCCCATCCGGTACAGGCCGCAGAGCTTGTTGCCGTCGGGATCGCGCAGATAGGCGAGATAGAGCTTGCCGGAGCTGCCTTCGCGCACGCCCGGGGGGTCTTCGCAGGTTGTCCCGCCAGCGTCGACGCCGGCCGCGTGCCAGGCGTCGGCCTGTTCGGATGAGCTGCAGGCGAAGCCGATGGTGCCGCCGTTGGGCGCGGTGGCGGGCTCGCCGTCGATCGGCTTGGACACCGAAAAGACGCCGGTGGGGGTCATGTAGAAGATGCGGTGGCCGTCGACCCTGGCCGGCGGGACGCCGAGCGTGCCCAGCACCTTGTCATAGAACGTCTTGGCCCTGTCCAAGTCGTTGGTTCCGATCATGATATGCGAGAACATCGTGGTTTTCCTTCCATTCCAGGGGCGCGGCCGAGTTCAGCTTGGTCTTCAATGCCCAACGGCGGTGCGCCGTTTACACCCCCGCTCATGCGGGAAGATCGCGCCGGTGACAATCCCCGCCCTACGGCTCACTTCCCTGAAAAGACCGGCTTACGCTTCTCGAAAAAGGCCTGGCGGGCCTCCTTGGCGTCCTCGCTGGAGAAGGCCATCCGAATGTTGGACACCTCGTAGCGCAGCTGTTGCTCCATGTCGGTGGTTTCCAGCGACCGGGCCATGCCCCGTTTCAGCAGGCGCAGCGTGATCGGGGACCATTGGCACAGCGCCTGGCAATAGGTGGCCAGACGATCCGTAAGCTGATCATCGTCGACCACCTCGCCGGCCATGCCCAGCGCGACCGCTTCCTCGCCGCCCACCGTACGGTTCTCCATCATGAAGCGCATGGCCTTCTCATAGCCCATGGCCTGGGGCAGGGTGATGGTCAGCCCCGCGTCCGGCGAGCCGCCGATGCGCGTATAGCCGGCCATCAGCCGGGCGCCGCGCGCGACCAGCCGCACATCGGTGGCCATCGCCAAGCCGAGCCCCGCCCCGACCGCGACGCCGTTGATCCCGCCCACCACGGGCTTGTCGCAGCGTTTGCGAATCGCCAGCAGGAACTGGCCGACCCAGCTGATGTCGTCGAGCTGAGCCGATTGCGGCGTCAGCGGGGAGAAGCGCTCGCTGCCCGACAGATCCAGTCCGGCGCAGAACGAATCCCCGCTGCCGGTGATCGCGACCACCCAGACGTCGTCGACCCGCGCGGCCTCCTCGACGGCGGCGATCACCCCCCAGGCCAGGGCGTTGCTGAGCGCGTTCTTCTTATCCGGGCGGTTCAGCGTGATGGTTCTGACATGACCCACATCCGCGACTTTCACGACGTCCGTCATGTGCGTTTCCTCCTGGTCCCGGGCCCACTGAATGGTCCGACTTCGAGGTTTTTGCAAACGAGAGATTTCAGCAGGCGCTGCTGTTCACTGGGGATTGCGCGCCAGCCAGGTCTTGGCCCGGTCGGCGCCGCCGGCCGCCGCCTTGGTCATCCAGAGCCGTGCCGTTGCGGGATCCTTCGGCACGCCGAGGCCATCGGCGTAGAGGGCGCCGAGATTGTATTGGGCGCTGGCGAAGCCCTGGTCGGCGGCGAGGCGATACCAGCGCAAGGCCTCGGCATAGTCGGCGGTTACGCCCAGGCCGTTGCGGTACAGCCGGCCCATATTGTTCTGGGCGGCGGGCCAGCCCTGGTCGGCGGCCAGGCGGAACCAGCGCTGCGCCTCGGCATAGTCGGCGCCGACCCCCAGGCCCTCCTCGTAGAGATGGCCGATGCTGTTCTGCGCCGCCGGAAAACCCACGCGCACGGCCAGGCGGAACCAGCGCATCGCCTCGGCATAGTCGGTCGCAACGCCGTGGCCCTCCTCGTACATGTGGCCGATGGCCACCTGGGCGGCGGCGTTGCCCTGCAGGGCGGACAGGCGAAACCATTTCATCGCCTCGGCATAGTCGACCGGCACGCCGAGCCCGTCCTGATAGAGTCGCCCGACATCGAATTGGCCGACGCCCAGGCCCCGGTCGGCGGCCTGGCGGTACCAGGTCATCGCCTGGGCGTAATCCCTGACGCGCAAGGCGTGGTCGCCGTTCAGGACGGCCTCGGGCGCGGCGTTGGCGTCGGTGATCGTCGCCATGCGGCTGGCCGCCGGGGCCGGCTCGGCCTTGGCGAGCTGGGTCTTCATCGCATTCAGCTTGGCGTGGGCGAGGTCGGCGAAGGCGCCCGTCGGATAGCGGCCCAGATAGGCGTTCAGCTGAACCGGGTCGTTGCTGGCGCTGACCGACTGCCAATAGGCCAACTCGATGGCCTTGGGATCGACGCCGCCCTGGGCCGGCCCGACCGACATCGCGACGCTCCCGCCGGCCGGCGGCACGAAATAGAAGCCGTCGCCGCCCAGCGAGCCATAGATGGCGGGGCGCTGGCGCTGGCCGGTCTCGGCGAGGACATCGTCGCGGACCTGGCCGAACAAGATGCGGATCTCCACCCCCGGGGTGGTCAGGCGCTTGGTCAGGGCGGTGGCGAAGGGGCTGTTGGCGCTGTCTCCGTCCTCCGCCGTCGAGCCCGCCTCGGCGGCGTAGGCCACCAGCATGTCGCCTTCGGGCTCGACGCGGACCAAGCCCCGGCCGATCGAGCGCGACGAGCCGGCGGTGCGCTTCATCGCGTCGGCGAAGGGATTGTTGCGGCAGGCGTCCAGGATCACCACCTTGATCCGCTTGGCGCCGTCCACCGAACGCATCACCAGATCCAGCGGCACGGCTTCGAAATCCACGTCGCTGTCGGCGGCCAGGATCGCGTCGACCGGCACCAGATAGTTGGTCCCGCCCATCTCCATGCCATGGCCGGCGTAATAGACCACGGCGACGTCGGCGCCGGCGGCGTCGCGGGTGAAGGTCTTGAGGGTTTCCTCGAACTGCTGTTTGCCGAGATCGGAACGGGCGGTGACGGTGAAGCCGACCTTGCGCAGCGCGTCGGCCACCGCCGCGGCGTCATTGGCCGGGTTGGGCAGGCGCCCGCCATGGGCGTAGCTGGAATTGCCGATCACCAGGGCGACGCGGGTGTCGGCGAACGCGCCTTGAGCCGCCGCCAGCCACAAGGCCAGCCCTGAAAGAATGATCGCCGAGACGCGTTCCAGTCGCATATCCGTCTTCCCCGACCACAGTACGCGGCGGCGATCATAGCAGATCAGCGCGGGGGTTCGGAGCGGCGGATTCCTGGCGGTGACGGGCGCTCAAGTCCGCTAGCGGGTTTTTCCAGAGTGGCCGTGACGGAACCTTCACGCGGGCGACCGCTAGTTTGGCGTCCTCGGCGCCGCTGGAAGCGCGGGGTCGCGGCGCCTATCTAAGGCCGGTTAGCCGCTCAACCTCACGAGGGCCCCATGGCTGAAAGCAAGAAGGCGCGCGCCGTCGGGTTCAACCACGTCGCGCTGGAAGTGGGCGATATCGAGGAGGCGCTGGCTTTCTACGGCCGGATCTTCGAATTCGAACTGCGCGGGAAGAGCCAGGACATGGCCTTTATAGACCTGGGCGACCAGTTCCTGGCGCTGCAGAGCGGACGCACCCAGCCGTCGGACGATGGCCGTCACTTTGGGCTGGTGGTCGACGACAAGGACGCCGTGCGCCGGGCGATGGCCGAGGCGGGCGTCGAGGCGCTGCCTGGGCCGTTCCTCGACTTTATGGACCCCTGGGGCAATCGGGTCGAGATCGTCGGTTACGACAACATCCAGTTTTCCAAGGCGCCCAACGTATTGCGCGGCATGGGGCTGGAGCACCTTTCCAAGAGCGCCCAGGCGGTCAAGGAACTGGCTGAAAAGGGCATGGCGCCAGGCTGAGTCAGTGAAAAGACATCGGTTTGGCTAGTAAGTGATTATATTATCATTTATGGTTCTCCAGCTTTAAGGAGAAATCAGCCATGCCGCATCGCAAGGCCGTCGGCGCGCCGCCCGGCTCACCCATGATCGAGGTCGACGGGGTGCGGCTGGCGGTGGCGCGGGAAGGGCGCGGCCCGGCGGTGGTCTGCCTGCACGCCATCGGTCACGGCGCGCGGGACTTCGAGGCGTTCGCGGCCGCGATGCGCGGCCGGTTCGAGATCATCCGCGTCGACTGGCCAGGACAGGGCCGCTCGGGCGAGGATCATTGGCCCGCCAGCGCCGATCGCTACGCCGATCTTCTGGGCGGGCTCCTGGCGAAGCTTGACGTCGAGGCGCCGATCATCGTCGGCAACTCCATCGGCGGGGCGGCGGCGATTATCCACGCCGCCCGCGCGCCGGTGAGCGCCCTGGTGCTGTGCGACCCGGGCGGGCTGGTGGCGGTCGACCGCCTGGCGCGAAGGTTCTGCGGCGCCTTCGCAGCGTTCTTTCGGGCGGGCGCGCGGCGGGCCTGGTGGTACGGGCCAGCGTTTGCGCTCTACTACCGGCTGGTGCTGCCTTCGGCGGCGGCGAGCGAGCAACGGCGGCGGATCGTCGCCGGCGCCTATGAGACGGCGCCGGTCCTGGTCCAGTCCTGGGAGAGTTTCGGCCGACCCGAGGCGGATATCCGCGCCCTGGCGGCGGGATTGACGATTCCCGTCTGGCTTGCCTGGGCCAAGGACGACAAGGTGATACCGCTCAGCCGCTGCCGGCCGGCGATCGACACGATGCGGCGCGCCAGCCTGACCCTGTTCCCCGGCGGCCACGCGGCGTTCCTCGAACAGCCGCGGGCTTTCGCGGCCGGGTTCGCGGCGTTTGTCGAGGGCGTGGCCCTGCCCGCGGTGAATGTTGCTCCCCCATTTGGGGGAGCTGGCGCGAAGCGGCTGAGGGGGAATTCCGCCACCGCACAGCCTCTTCCGGCAAGGCCCCCTCCACTGCTTCGCGGTCCCCTTCCCCAACGGGGGAGGAATTGGGCTCCGGCCTTTCCAGTCATCCCCACCTCGCAGTCCCGGTCGGCCCGTGGCAACATGGCCGTGCGGCAACAGCGGTGAGGCGAGACCATGCAGATCGAGGCGCTCGTCGCGGGGCTGGTGTTGGCGCTCGCGCCGCTGGCTGTGGCGCCATTCGCGAGTTCCGACGAGACGGCGTCGGCCAGGGCGGTCGGCTTTATCTGCGCGGCCGAGCAGTACGGACCTGCGCCGGGCAGTCAGCGCCAGCTGGTCATGGTCCCTGGCGTCGGAACCGGCGGTTTTCCGATCGCTACGAGCAAGCCGCGGGCCCAGGCCTGGTTCGACTATGGCATGCAACTGGCCCACGCCTTCTATCACGCGGACGCCAAGGCGGCGTTCAAGCGGGCGATGGAGATCGACCCGGCGTGCGCCATGTGCGCCTGGGGCGAGGCCTGGTCGCTGGGGCCGACGCTGAACTACGATGTCAACGCCGTGCAGATCAAGGCGGCCGGCGCGGTCGCGGACCAGGCCTCGGCCCTGGCCGGCGGCGAGTCGCCGAAGAACCAGGCGCTGATCGCCGCGCTGAAGCTGCGCTACGCCGGTCCGACCGATGCGTCAGGCCACGCCGCCGCAGACCTGGCCTTCGCCAAGGCGGTAAATGCGCTGGCGGCGAAATATCCGGACGACGACGAGCTCGCCATCTTCACCTCCGACGCCTGGATGAGCCAGTGGCGCAACCACCAGGACGACCAGGGCCTTGCTCGCGCCGTCGCGGTGCTGCAGCCGGTGCTGAAGCGCCATCCAAACAATACCGGCGCGATCCACTTCTATATCCACGCCACGGAGATCGCGGGCGATCCGGCGCTGGCCCTGCCCTATGCCGAGCGGCTGGGTGCGCTGGCGCCGGGGGCCAGCCACCTGGTTCACATGGCCTCGCACACCTTTTTCAGGGTCGGGCGCTATGAGGACGCCGCGGTCGCCAACGCCCAGGCCATCGCGGTCGACGGGGCCTATCTGCGCGCCGCGCACGATGTGACGCCCCAGGGCCAGGTGATGTATCACGGGCACGATCTGATCTTCGGTCTGGGCGGCGCCCTGGCTTCGGGCGATGCGCCGCTGGGCCTGCGCCTAGCGCGGCACACGCCGTTCGCCTTTCCCGGCGCTGGCGGTCATGACGCCTATACCCAGCTGATCTTCGGCCATGCCTATGCGGTCTATGGCCGGTTCGATCCGGCCGCCGCGCTGGCCCTGGCCGACCCTGGCGCCGGCGAGCCGGTGGCCCAGGCGCTGCGCCACTATGCCCGGGGCGAAGCGTTCGCGGCGCGGGGCGATGCGGCCGGCGTACGTGCGGAGGCGGCCCTGACGACGGTGAGCGACGCGGCGCTCGCGCCCCTGTCGCCGCGCCAACATGGCGTCGTCGAGGCGGTGGCGAGGATCGCCCAGCTGACCTTGCAGGGCCGCGCGGCGATGCTGGACCGCGACCCCAAGGCCGCGGCCGTCGCCTATCGCGAGGCGGCCCAGATCCAGGAGACCAAGCTGTCCGGCCGCGAATTCCAGGACCCGCCACCCTGGTGGTATCCCGAACGCCGTAGCCTGGCCGCGGCGCTGCTGTCGGCGGGGCAGATCGGGCCCGCCAAGACCGAGGCCCGCGCGGCCCTTGCCGCCTGGCCTCACGATCCCCTAAGCCTGCAGGTGCTGGGCGAGGTCGAAAAGGCTGGCGGCGACACCATGGCGGCGGATAGAGACTTGGCGCAGGCGCGCCGCGATTGGCGCGGGCAGAGCGTCCCGCTGGCGCGGATTTGAGCACGCGGGATGCCGTGGACGGGCAGGCGCGGGTGAATTTGGCGCCGCGTCACCTGACTGGCATCGATATCGGCTAATCAGGCGTTTGCGACCAACGCCCCGCTAATCCACAAGGATCGCCCATGCGTCTGCCCCTGATCGCTCCCGCCGACCTGACGCCCGAGCAGAAGCCGCTCTACGAGGACATGCGCAAGGGGATTGCCAGCAATTTCAACGCCTTCAAGGTGGAGCGGGAGGACGGCGCCCTGATGGGTCCGTGGAACCCGTGGCTGCACGAGCCGGCGATCGGCAAGGCGATCTGGGACCTGACCCTGGCGATGACCGCCCAGGCCAGCCTGGCCGACAATGTCCGCCAGATCGCCATCCTGGCTGTCGGCGCCCGCTTCGGCGCCGCCTACGAGATCTACGCCCATATCGCCGTCGCCGAGCACGAGGGCATGAAACCCGAGCGGCTGGCGACGCTGGTGGCTGATCTGAAGCCGGCCGACCTGGCGCCGGACGAAAGCGTCGCCTTCGACGTGGCCTACGCCCTTGTGCGCGGCGGCGTTCTGCCGGAGCCGCTGTACCGGTTGGCGGTGGAGACGTTCGGCCAACACGGGACCAATGAGTTGATCTACCTGGTCGGCCTCTACAGTCTGGTGTCGGTGACGCTCAACGGTTTCAACGTACCGGTTCCCGAACGGGAATAGGCGGCGCCCGAGCCGCTTCCACCAGCCAATTCCTGATCGCCGTCACGGCGCGCCCGCGGCTCGCGCGCTCGTCATGGACCAGATAGCAACCCTCGGAGAGCTGGACGGATTTGTCGGACAACAGTCGAAGCCTGCCTTCGTCGAGATGGTGTTGAACATAGGCCAGGTCGGTAACGGCGACGCCCACGCCCGCAAGGGCCGCGTCGAGGGCCTGTCCCCGGGTATCGACCAATATTCCGCCTTCCGGCGGCGCGCCCGGCTCGCCGCTGTTTCGCCACCAGACCGACCAGTCCAGGCCCCGTGATCGCGCATGGATCAGAATCGCCGATTTTGAGCGAACGGCGTTGGGGCCCAGCCGATCGGCGACCGCCGGCGTCGCCACGGGCGCGAGGGTTTCCGCATAGAGCAGGGTCGCCTTCAGGCCGTCCCAAGCGCCCAGCCCTTGGCGGATGGAGCAATCGAAGTCCTCGCTGGCGAAGTCCACCGTTCTGGTCGTCGTCGAGACCGCGACTTCCACATCCGGGTGACGGCGTTGGAAATCGGGCAGGCGGGGCAGCAGCCAATGAGAAGCGAAGGTCGATCCGCAGCTGAGCCTGACCTGGATTCGCCGGCGCCGCAGGGGTTGGACTGCCGATTGGATGCGTTCGAGCGCGTCGCCCATGGCCAGGAGGAGCGCGTCGCCCTCGTCCGTCAGGACAATGCGCCGACCGGCTTTTCGGACCAGTTGGACGCCAAGCTGGACCTCCAGGTCAGCAAGGCGGTGGGACAGCGCCGAGCGGGTCACGCCCAGCCGCGCCGCGGCGGCGTCCAAACCGCCGTGTCGGGAGAGCATGGAGAGCGCCTGCAAACCCTTGATCGATGGCAGGACGGGAACGGGCATCGGCTGGCGCACCTGATCTTTTGGTGAGGTTATCTCACTCATTTAGGTGTCCAAAGCGTCTAACATCAACGCGCAACGTGCATGGAGGCCTTGATGATCGATCGATTCCGCCAGCTGGCCGCCTACAACCGGTGGGCCAACGCGGTCATCTTCACCGCCGCGATCGGGATGACCGACGAAGCCTATCGGCGGCCGACCGGCGTCTATTTCGGCAGCTTGCATGCCACGCTCAACCACATCTTGCTGACCGATCGTCTCTGGCTGAAGCGGTTGACCGGGTCTGGCGAGCACCCCAGCCGGTTGGACGCCATCTTGTATGAAGATCGCGCCGACCTGACGCGCGCCCGCCTGGCGGAGGACGCCCGTCTGATCTCGGTGATCGAGGGATACGACGACGCGGCGCTTGCGCGCCCTCTCAGATATCACACCACGGCCGGCAAGCCTCAGGAGCAGGTTCTGGCCGACGTGCTCTCGCATCTGTTCAATCATCAGACGCACCATCGCGGCCAGGCCCACGCCTGCTGTTCGATCGTCACCGGCGCCGAGCCGCCGCCACTGGACCTGCTGCTCTTCCAGCGCGGGCTGCCGGCGCCGGACGTCGCGGCCCTGATCTGACGATTGTCACAGCCAACCTAGCTATCCAGAGGTCACGAACTCATGCGCGCCACGCCGACGCCCCCGACCCGCCTTGCCTGTCTCGGACTCCTTATCGGCCTCGCCTTGGCGCTGATCTGCGGCTGCGCGCCCCGGCAAGCGGCGCCGAGCGACCCAGCGGCGAACGCGGCGGCCGAACGACGCGCCCTGGCGCTGCTCGCTCAGCCTCGGTTCCAGCAACCCCCAGGCTGGCAATGGGGCAAGATGGTCAATGGCGACGGCGCCGGCCTGCGATATGGCTGGACCCAGGCCGAGGGTGCCGCGAAAGGGACCATCATCCTGCTGCCAGGATTTCGTTCGCCGGCCGAGGAATTCTTCGAAACTGCCCGCGATTTCCAAAGCCGCGGCTTCGATGTCTGGTGCCTGGACCGGCGTGGTCAGGGCGGGTCGCAACGGTGGCTGGCCGACCGGCAAAAAGCCTATTCCATCGGGTTCGACCACGACGAGCGCGATCTGGTGCAGTTCGTAAGCCAGGCGGTGCGCCCGCGCTCGCGCGGTCCGCTGTTCATCGTCGCCGAATCTTTCGGCGGCCATATCGCCCTGCGCGCGTTGCATGATCATCCCGGCCTGGTCAGCGCCGCGGCGTTTTCATCGCCGGCCATCGTGATTCACACAGGCCGCCACCAGGGCGACGCGCCCGCTTGGCTTATGCGCCTGGCCGCCGACACCGCCGTCGCGATGGGCTACGGGTCCGACTATGCGCGGCATCAATCGGACTGGACCTTCAATCCTGACGCGGGCGGCGCCAGCGACCCGGCGAAGGACGATCCTACGCGCGCCCTGGCCAACCAGGCGCTGTTCGTGCGCGACCCGGCGCTCGCCGAAGGCGGCGCGACGTGGGCGATCGTCCAGGCGAATAATCGCTCCAGCGACCTTGAGGTCTCGCCCGGCTGGATGAACGCCATCGCGACGCCGATCCTCATCGGCGAGGCGCCCGACGACCAGATCGCCGTGTCAGGGGTGATGGTTTCGGCTTGCCACGAAATGCGCCGATGCACGCTCATCGACTTCCCGCACGCCAAGCACGCCCTGTTCAACGACTCCGATCAGACCAGAAGCGCGTTTATCGCGGCGATAACCCAGTTTTTCTCCAACTGGCCCGCGCCGCCCGCATCCTAGGATCCGCGGAGGCGATCGGCGATTGACTTGCCCGGTCGGCGCGGCGGAATAGGCTGGCTCCAGCACCGCGTCACGGAAGGATTGCTCATGCCGTTCAAAAAGGTCTTGATCGCGGTCGACAGCGACTCCGTGGCGGTGCACGCGGCCGAGGTTGGTGTGGAGTTGGTCGAGGCCGTGGGCGGTCAGATGGCGCTGATCAGCGTGATCGACCGCTCCGCCGTCGAAGCCGCGGCGCCGGAATTTCCCCGCGACGAACTCCTGGCCGAGGCCCGCGAGCACGCGGCGCGGGTGCTCGCGGACCTGGGTCCCAAGCTGGCGCCCGGCGGCGCGGCCGAGACTTTCAGCCCTGAAGGCCATCCGGGCGAGGAAATCGTGGCCGCCGCCAAGACCTGGGGGGCCGACCTGATCGTGATCGGCAGCCACGGCCGAGGCGGTCTCGACCGCGTGCTCCTGGGCAGCGTCGCCGAGGCGGTGACGCGCCATGCGTCGTGCCCGGTCCTGGTGGTGCGCGGCAAGGATTGAGGCGCGCGTCGCCGGCCGCTGATCCGCCTGACGAGCCCTTGCGTAGGGCGTATAAGGTATGGACGCGGCCGAACGGGTAGCTCGCGTTCGGCCATTGTCGGGCGGAACCGTCATGCGCGCACTGATCCTGGCGCTTGTCGCGATGGCGATGCTGGGGGTCGCTCCGGCGGCGCTCGCGGCGAGGCCGTGCCAGGACCGGGGCGGCGATCCGGTCCGTTGCGATACGCCCGGCGCGATGCCCCGGGGTTGGACCCTGCAGGGTCAGCGGCTGGCGGATCTGCACGCCCCCGAGCCGCCGGAGCCGAGCCCGGCGACGCTGATCGGCCTGGCCGGCGTCCTCGGCGGCTTCTTCGCCTTGGTCTTGTTGATGCCCAAGTTCGACGAATGGGACGAGCAGGAGGATGACGACAAGGAGCACGGTTAGCGACGCCGGCCGCGACCTTGTTGGGCTCGTCGAACCGCCGCTGCTCCCCCGTTGGGGGAGCTGGCGCGAAGCGACTGAGGGGGACTTGCAGTCGTTGAGACCTTTCCGGCAAGGCCCCTCCACCGCTTCGCGGTCCCCCTCCCCCAACGGGGGAGGAGCTTGGTTTACGGCGCGATCACCGGCGCGCCGTCCCTGCGGTAGACCACGCCGGCCTTCATCACGAACTTGACCCGGGTCAGTTCGGTCACGTCGCTCAAGGGATCGCCGGCGACGGCGATGATATCGGCGTATTTGCCGGGAGCGATCGCGCCCAGGTCCGCGCCGATCGGGCCGAGGACTTTGGCGGCGGTGCTGGTGGCGGCCTGGATCGCCTGCATCGGGGTCATGCCCCACTCGACCATCTTGGCGAACTGCTTGGCGTTGTCGCCGTGGGGATAGACCCCGGCATCGGTGCCGAAGGTCATGGTCACGCCGGCCTGCACCGCGCGGCGAAAAGTCTCGCGTTGCAGCCGGCCGATGCTGCGCTCCTTGGCCAGGCTCTCGGGCAGCATGCCCATCTTGGCGCCCTCGGCCAGGATGAAGTCGTCGTTATAGATGTCCATGTCGAACACCGCTCCGTGCGCCTTGGCTAGGGCGATGCTTTCGGCGTCGGCCAGGCTGGCGTGCTCGATGGTGTCGACCCCGGCGCGGATCGCGTCGTTGATGCCCGAGGTTCCGTGGGCGTGGGCGGCGACCTTCAGGCCCAGCATATGCGCCTCGTCGACGGCGGCCTTCATCTCCTCGTAGGTCAGCTGCTGGGCGCCGACGCTGTCGCCCTTGGAGAGCACCCCGCCGGTGGCGCAGAGCTTGATCAGGTCGGCGCCGTACTTGTGGATCTCGCGCACCTTGTGGCGGATCGCGTCGGGCCCGTCGGCCACCCCGTCGCCCACGGCGTGATAGCTCTCGGGCAGCAGGTTGTTGTCGCAATGCCCGCCGGTGGCGCCGATCAGGGGGCCGGACACGAACAGCCTGGGTCCGACCGTCTCGCCGGAATTGATGGAGTCGCGCAGGGCCACGTCCGCGTATCCGTTGGCGCCCACATTGCGCAGGGTGGTGAAACCGGACTGCAGGGTCTTGTAGGCATTGGCCACGCCGCTGATCGCCGAGGCCGGGACGGTCACCGTTAGGGCGCGGTAGCCGTGATCGTCGGATCGCGAGGTGATGTGGGTATGCATGTCGATCAGGCCGGGCAGGATGGTCGCGCCGCCCAGGTCGATGGTCCGCGCCCCCTCCGGCGCCTTGACGCTGGCGGACGGCCCGACCTGGACGATGCGGTCGTCCTTGATGATCACCGCGGGCGACGCGAGCACCGAACCACTGGCTGGGTCGATCATCCGCGCGGCGGTCAGGTAAATGGTGTCAGCGTGCGCGGACACGGCCGCCAAGCTGGCCGCGACGGCGGCGACGATGAATTTCATACAGATGGACGTCCCCGAATACGGGCGTCGAAGTGCGCCCGCTACGAGGCGACATTGGCGCCGGCGTGAGGGTTTGGAAAGCAGCCGCTAGGGCGTGACGCTGAGTTTGACCACGATATGGCCGCCGGCGCGGTCGGCCAGGTCTTGGGGGATGGTCATCTGCTGGGCCAGCTTCAGCGCGGTGGCCGCGGCGGCCGGATCGACCGGTCCCTCGTTCACGACGCGGCAGTCGGTCAGGCTGGTCAAGGCCACCTGGCAGCCCAGATAGATCACCCGGGCCTGGGCCTTGCTGGCCGCCGCGGCGGTCGGCTCGGAGACGTCGATGCGCGGGGCGGGCAAGGGAGCGCCCGACAGGCCGGCGGCGATGGCGAGGGCGGACAGCAACATGGGGAACTCCCGAACTTTAAGACTTTGTTAAGCATTTCTTGCGGCTCGCGGAAAGCGCTGTCTCATTGCGACCCGCCTCGAAGGCGTGAGGCAACGGCCGTGCCGCGGCTTGCGCGAAGCCGCCGCGTCCTATGAAATTGGCGGCGTGCAACCCCTGGGAGACGACTTCATCATGATCGAACAGCAGATCGATATTCAGACCGAGGACGGCGCCGTCACCACCTTCATCGTGCACCCCGACCGGGACGGGCCGCACCCGGTCATCCTGTTTTATATGGACGCGCCGGCGATCCGCGAGGAGCTGCGCGACATGGCCCGGCGGCTGGCGACCAGCGGCTACTATGTGGTTTTGCCCAACCTTTATTACCGGTCGGGGGTGATGGAGCTGGGACCGCTGCCGCGCAACGCCGACGATCCGGCGCGCCAGCGGATGATGGAGCTGATGGCCTCGCTGACCATCCCCATGATCATGCGCGACACCAAGGCGCTGATCGATTTCGTCAATACGCAGGACGTCGCCAGCAAGGGCCCGATGGGAACCGTCGGCTATTGCATGAGCGGCCAGTTCGCCATCAACGCCGCCGCCCATTTCCCGGACCGCATCGCCGCGGCGGCCTCGATCTATGGCGTCCGCCTGGTCACCGATCAGGGTGACAGTCCTCACCTGGCCGCGCGCAAGACCAAGGCGGAACTCTATTTCGGCTGCGCCGAGATCGACCACTGGGCGCCGCTCGAGATGGTCGAGACCCTGGCCCAGTCCCTGTCCTCGGCAGGCGTCGACGCCGAGGTCGAGCTCTACCCCAAGGTCGAGCACGGCTTCGCCTTCCCCCAGCGCCCGGCCTATGACAAGGCCGCCGCCGAACGGCACTGGGAGCGGCTGCTGGCGCTGTTCGAGCGGCGTTTGGGTTAACCGCCGGCCTTGGCGGCCTTTGCGCGTTCGACGCCCGCCAGCACCATGGCGCGGGCCTCCTCCGCGTCGCCCCAGCGCAGGATCTTGACCCATTTGCCGGGCTCCAGGTCCTTGTAGTGGGCGAAGAAGTGCTCGATCTGCTGCAGCGTGATGTCCGGCAGGTCGGTGTGGTTGGCCACGTGCTCGTAGCGGCGGGTCAGCTTGGCCGAGGGGACCGCGATCAGCTTCTCGTCGCCGCCGGCCTCGTCCTCCATCAAAAGTACGCCGACGATCCGGCAGCTCATGATCGCGCCCGGCGCGACGGCGCGGGTATTGGCCACGATCACATCGCAGGGGTCGCCGTCGCCGGACAGGGTGTGGGGAATAAAGCCGTAGTTTCCCGGATAGCGCATGGCCGTATACAAGAACCGGTCGACCACCAGGGCGCCCGCCGCCTTGTCCATCTCATACTTGATCGGCTCGCCGCCGATCGGCACCTCGATCACCACATTGACGTCATGGGGCGGGTTGATCCCGATGGAAACGGCGTCGAGGTTCATCGAATTCAGTCCGCTTAAGAGGCTTGGGATGGTCCGCGACCAGGCGCGAACGGCCGCTCAGTACAGCCACCGGGCGGTCGAGGGAACCGGGTTGGTGCGGAAATCGTTTGGCAGGAGGACTCGCGCGGCGAGCGCCAAGCGCTTAGGTTGTGCGGTAAGACATCATCCATGGGGAGAGGCACATGCGTACGGGAATTTTCGCGGTTGCGGCGGCGGTGGTCGTCCTGGCGGCGGGCGCGGCCTGCGCCGAGGTTCTGCATTTCACCGCCAAACTGGACGGCGCCTCCGAAACGCCGCCCAACGACAGCAAAGGCGTGGGCTCGGCCTGGGTCGACCTGGACACCACCAGCAAGACGCTGGACTGGAAGGTGGAGTATTCTGGCCTGACCGGTCCGGCCACCATGGCCCATTTCCACGGACCCGCGCCGGTCGGCAAGGCCGCCGGCGTCGCGGTTCCGCTGAAGGGCGACCTGGCCAGTCCGACCAAGGGCACAGCGACGCTGACCGACGCCCAGATCGCCGACCTCAAGTCCGGCATGTGGTACGTCAATGTGCACACCGCCGCTCACCCCGGCGGTGAAATCCGCGGCCAGGTCGAGGCGGCGAAGTAGGGGCTCCGCCTGGCTCCTCCCCGGTTGGGGAAGGGGGACCGCGCGCAGCGTGGTGGAGGGGGCTTTGCCGGAAGAGTCTGTGCTGCTGAACGGCCCCCTCAGTCGCTTCGCGCCAGCTCCCCCGACGGGGGAGCAACTATATCATCGTGAAAGGCTTCACCGCCGGCGGCGATGCGCGCGCTCCTGCAGTTCCTGGACGTGGGTCTTGGGCAGGCCCGCCAGGGTCAGGTAGCCGAGTTCCTTGCGGTCCAGGCTCTTGAAATGCACATCGGCCAGCCGCAGGAAGTTCTTCTTCTTGATGGAGCCGGTGAAGTCCAGATCGGCCGCGGTCACCGGCTCGGGCTGGTCGAAGAAGCTGAACGGCGAGGCGCCGTTGCGTGATTCGTCGATGGAATGGGGAACCCGCGGAGCCTCGCTGGGATCGGGGGCGGCGCCGGGAGGCAACGCACCCATGACGGTCCCGCCGGCCGGCCCGCCCTGGGTCAGCCAAAGCCGCCCGCCGAACAGGCCGGCCACGCCGCGCGCGTTGTTCTGGGAGACATTGACTCGAAAACCGAGGATTTCCGGCGCGATGCGGCGCTCGTAGCGCAGGACTTCGAAACTGTCGAGCACGCCGTCCTTGTTGACGTCGAGCGCGTCGAAGAAGAACGAGGCGTCGGCGATGAACTCGGCGTGGTCGATTTTGCCGTCGGCGTTCTTGTCGGCCTGTTTGAACCAGTCGACCACCGGATAGGGCGCGCCGTCCTTGGCCCGGAACGGCTGGCCGAACGGGCTGATGAACACGTTGGGCCATGCGCTGGCGTCGTCGAAGTCCGCCTGGGCGCGGGCGATCCGGGGCGCGCCGAGGCCGAACGCCAGGGGCGCCGCGTAGGCGGCGATCCAGGCCGCGAAATTTCGACGGTTCATCATCACGCAAGCACTCCGCGGGTGAACGGCCTCACCCGCCACGATCCTTGTCATGCCCGATCACCGGGGTTGTCCGCAACAGGCGTCGCGCGGCGGCGAACTCAATGCGCCACGAGCATTTCTGAGTTCGATGGTCTTTGGAATTGATCTAGCCTCGCCTTGTTGCGCAAAGCGCCAGACCCGGGAGTATCGCCATGTACGACGTCCACTATTGGCCCACGCCAAACGGCAAGAAGGTGACGATCCTTCTGGAGGAACTGGGCGTCCCCTATCGGGTGGTCCCGTGCAACATCGGCCGCGGCGATCAGTTCACGGCGGAATTCCTGAAGATGAATCCGAACCACCGGATGCCGGTGCTGGTGGACCACGATCCTGTCGGCGGCGGCGCGCCAATCAGCATCTTCGAATCCGGCGCGATCTTGCTGTACGTCGCCGAAAAGGAGGGTCGGTTCTGGCCCGCCGACGTGCGTGGCAGGACCGAAGTCACCCAATGGGTCATGTGGCAGATGGCCAACCAGGGCCCCAAGCTGGGTGAATGCGGCCACTTCCGCCGGTTGGGCGATGCCCAGGGCGACCAGTCCTACGCCGTGCGCCGCTTCAGCGACGAGGCCAACCGCATCTATGGCGTGCTGAACAACCGGCTCCACGAGCGGCCCTATCTGGCCGGCGAGGAATACACCATCGCCGATATGATCAGCTATCCGTGGGCGGTGAACTGGCAGGCCCAGGGCCAGGACATCGAGGAGTTCAAATATTTCAAGCGCTGGCTTGAGGAACTCGCCGCGCGGCCGGCGGTCCAGCGCGGCATGGCGGTGGAATCCGGCGATACCGAGGACCCCGCCTCCGTCACCCCCGAGGAACGGGCGGCGCGCATGAAGCGGCTGTTCAACCAGCGAGCCCGGCCGGTCCCGGCGAATTGACAGGCGAAATTTTCATAAAATCAATTTTCTGACCTTGATTTATTGAGAATTACAATTCATACCTCGAGAAGATTGAGATCGAGGTGTGACCGATGCCGCTGGGCCGAAACGACGCGCGTGATTGGCAAGAGCTGACCCAGCTCACCCAAGGCCAGTTTCTGATCGTGGAGCGCGTGCGCCTAGTCGACAGGGACATCGCTGTCGAGGGCCGCTTCGCCCTGCCCGAACTGGCGCGGCTGAGCGCCGACGACCAGGTGTTCGTCGCCGCCTTCGTGCGCAGTCACGGCTCGATCAAGGAGATGGAGCAGGTTTTCGGGGTCAGCTATCCGACCATCAAGGCGCGGTTGAACCGCATCTCCGCCAGCCTGAATTTCCTCGACACCACGCCGCCCGACGCCCCCCCGGCGGTGGCCGGATCGGAGGACGCCCGCGGCGAAGTGCTCGCCCGGCTTGGACGCGGAGAGGTCAGCGCCGCCGAAGCAGTCCGCCAGTTGGAGGCCCTTCCATGACCCCGATGACGATGGACGGCGCTCCCCTCGGCCCGATCGCGTACGCGCGGCGGCGGAGGGCGAAGCGGCCTGTCATCCGCCTCTGGATTCCGCTGTTTCTGCTCTGGCTGTTGCTTGCCCCGATCGCGCTTCTGCTCTCACCGCTGCTGATCGTGGTTTGGGCGGCCGGTCGCTGGCGTGTTTTCCAGATCGCGGGGGCCCTGATCGGCCTGCTCGCGGGGCTGAGCGGAACCCAGATCGAGGTCGATGGCCCCGACGCTCTCATATTCATTCGCATCCTCTAGGAGAAAGACTCATGAGCGAAAACCGCAGACAAATCCTGCAGATGCTAGCTAGTGGAACCATCACCGCGGACGAGGCCGAGCTGTTGCTCGCGGCCGCCGAGCGGGCGCCGAACGGCGCCGGCGCGCGCGCGGACGAGGAACCCGTTCGTCGCGATGCTCGGCCAAGGTACCTGCGCGTGGTGGTCGATTCCGATGATTCCGACTCCGGTGAAGGTCTGACCAAGGTCAATGTCCGCGTCCCGATGCAGCTCCTGCGCGCCGGCGTGCGTCTCTCCAGCCTGATCCCGGGACCCGCGCGCGACAAGGCCAACGCAGCCTTGCGCGAACAGGGCGTGCCCTTTGATCTCAACCAGCTGAAGCCGGAGAACCTGGAAGACCTGATCGAACAACTCGGCGAGCTGACCGTCGATGTGGACCAGGAAAAGACCAGGGTGCGGGTGTTCTGCGAGTGAGGGAACGCACGGAACACCTCGCTCGGAGGGAGAGGGAGGGGCCCGCTGGCCAAAGGCCAGTGGGAGGGTGAGGGATTAGGGACGGCTCAGGACAATCCTAACGGCTCGTACGCCCTCATCCTCCCACTCACTTCGTTCGCGGGCCCCTCCTTCTCCCCACGGGAGAAGGATTTACGCCGCCACGAGATGCGCCGGGCGCCGCAGGTCCGCCGCCAGGCCTTCGCCCATCAGGTCGATGAAGTTCTCGCGATAGAAGCCGTCGATTTCGGTCCGCGAGCAGCCGGTCAGCGAATCGTTGAACCGTTTCAACGGATTGCGCCCACCCTCGACATGCGGGAAGTCCGAGGAGAACAGGCAGACCTGCTCGCCCGAATTGGCGATGATCCATCCGGCGTCCTCGTGCGGATAGGGGGTCACCCGCACCTGGCGCTTGACGATCTCGCTGGGCGGGGCGGACAGCCGGTGCAGCCGCTCCTCGTTCTTGTAGAAGGCCTGGTGCGCGGAATCCATGAACCGCATCCAGCCGGGAACCCACGACGCGCCCAGTTCGATGGCGCCGAATTTCAGGCGTGGAAACCGGTCCATCACCCCGTCGATGATCAACGCGGCCAAGGTCTGCATCACCGATTCCGGGATGGCCATGAAGCTGACGGAGGTGAAATTCTCCTCGCCGCCATGGAAGTCCTTCACCTGCGGCATGCCGTTGTCGAAATAGCTGGGCTCCAGCTTCCGCTCTCCGCCCACATGGAACAGGATCGGCAGCCCGGCCTCCTCAGCCATCGCCCAGACCGCATCGAAGCCCACATGGCTCGGCGAATGGCCGCTCGGACACCGCGAAGGGATCAGCAGCGCCTTGGCCCCCATCGCGATCGCCTCGCGGGCCGCCGCGAGCGCCCGCTCGATGTCGGCCAGCGGCACGTAACAGGTGGCCAGCAGGCGCCGGTCGACGGAACAGAAGTCGGTCATCATCCGGTTGTGGGCGCTGGCCGCCGCATAGCAGAGGTCCATGTCGGAGCCTTGATCCAGGCCGAAATTGCCCAGGCAAAAGGTGGTGAAGACCAGTTGGCTGGCGAATCCCAACAGGTCGACGGCGCGCGGCCGATCCGCCGGCAAAAAAGCGCCCAAGGCCTGCTGGTTTTTGCGCAGCAGGATGTTTTCCGCCGCGCCGGCGCGGAATTCCGGATCCTGGTGCTGGTTGATGCATTCGCTCGCCCAGTGCGGCAAGGCGCCGCCCTTGACCTTGTCCAACGCGTGATAGGCGGGCCTGAACCGGGCCTCGATGTAGTCGTCCAGACAGTTGGGCAACTCCATCAGGTGCGAGTCGGCGTCGTGGATGATCTGATTTTCCACGTAAGGCATGGGCGTTCTCCCAGTTTGATTTGATTTCAAACCCGGATCGCGCCGAACTCAACTAAAAAGCAAAGACTTGGAGCGGCCCCGGCCGCTGGCGCGAGGTGAGAGATGGACGCCCATTCCGATGTCGACGGCCTGGTGACGCTGGCCAGCGCCCATGATTTTCCCACCACGCTCGACCGCCTGACCGACGCGATGACCGCGCGCCATGCGACGGTCTTCGCGGTGATCGACCATGCGGCGGGGGCGGACGCCGCCGGTCTGGCGCTGCGGCCGACCACGGTCGTGGTGTTCGGCGATCCGAGGGCCGGCACGCCCTTGATGCAGGCGCGGCAGACCGCGGGGATCGACCTGCCGCTCAAGATCCTGGTCTGGCGGGATGAGGCCGGCGCGGTCTGGCTCAGCTATAACGACCCGGCCTGGATCGCGCGGCGGCACGGCGTCGTCCCGGACGCGCTGCCAAGCGTCGCCCGCATGGCCGAAGCGCTGGCGGCGTTCACCTCGGCCGCCGCCGGCTGACCGAACTCAAGGATAGGTCTCTGCCCCTGATCATTCCCATCGACGACCCCGACGACCCCCGCATCGCCGGCTACCGGCACGTGCGCGAGCGCGATCTGGTCGGGCGCGAGGGCGTGTTTGTCGCCGAGGGCGAGGTGGTGCTGCGCATGCTGATCGCCTCGCTCCGCTTCGCGCCGGTCTCACTGCTGATCGCCGAAAAGAGGCTCGCCGCTCTCAGGCAGATGCTCGTCGATCTGGCCGAAGATGTTCCCGTTTATGTCGCCGGCCAGGCGGCGCTGGACGCCATCGTCGGCTTTCCGATCCATCGCGGCATCCTGGCGCTGGGCCGGCGGACGGCGACGCCCGCCGCCGGTGAACTGCTGGCCAATCTGCCGCGCCGCGCCCTGGTGGTCGCCCTGTTCGGCATCGCCAACCACGACAATGTCGGCGGGGTGTTCCGTAACGCCGCGGCCTTTGGCGCCGATGCGGTCATCCTGGACGCGACCTGCTGCGATCCGCTCTATCGCAAGGCGATCCGGGTCTCGGTCGGCGCCGCGCTGGTCATGCCTTATGCCTGGCTGGCGCCCGGCGAGGACGCCGTAGCCCTGTTCGAGCGCCACGGCTTCGCCTCCGTGGCGCTCAGTCCTACAGGCGCCACGAGGCTGGCCGACTTGCGCCGGCCGGACCGGGTCGCGGTGATGCTGGGCGCCGAAGGGCCGGGCCTGCCGGCCGACTTGCTGGCCCGCGCTCAGGGCGTACGCATCCCGATGGCGGCGGGTTTCGACTCGCTCAACGTGGCCACAACCAGCGGCGTGGTGCTGCACCATCTGGCGTTCATGGCGGGGTGACAGGTCAAGCGGCGGCGAGATTCGAGCCGGCCTGACGTCACGTTATTTTGACGTTGAAACCGGAAGTGGATGACCTTCGCCGTCGACTTCAACCCTGACGTTCCCTAGGCTTTGCCGGGCCTGGCCCGCGGCGGAGGCGTTGATGCGTGTTTTGGCTTGTCTCTTCGCCTCCGCGCTCTTGTCTTACTCAAGCCCTGCCGCGGCGAAGATCATCACCATCACCTACGCGGGAACCGTACTGTCCGGCACGGACGGCGCGGGCCTGTTCGGGCCGAGCGGTGCAAATCTGACCGACGACGTCTTTACCGTCGTCTACACCTTCGACGACAGTCTAGGCATGTCGATCCCCGGACTGCTCCAGGGTGGAACGGGCGCTTTTCCCCCCTCAACCTCGCCGGCGTTTTCGGTTGAATTGACCATCAACGGTCAGCCCTTCATCACCACCGCGCTTGATCAATTCGGTCGGCTCGCCGCCGCCATCACGGAAGATTCGTCCGGTGATGTTCTATCCGTGGAAGCGGACAGCCGCGCCCAGGGACCAGCGGTGGTTGGTCCGACCTACACTTTCATCGACAACAACATCTTCGCGCCGGCGACGGTGGTCGAAAACGGACCGCAATATTCCGGATTTTCCTCAGGCGCGGGATGTGTCCTGCCGCAAAACCAGTGCGGCGCATTTTACCTCGACGGCGCGGCCACGTACGGCGAGTTCAAGACGACCAGCTGGGTGGACAGCGAGGCTGTTCCCGTTTTCCTGGGCAGCGCCGTTCCCGAACCTTCGGCCTGGGGAATGATGTTGGCCGGCGTGGCGGGGGTCGGCGCGCATCTGCGTCGGCGCAAAGCTGTTTCAGTTGGGCCGCGATCTTCGGTATCGGCCTAAATCCGCGTCCGCCTTCAAGGGTTCCGCGAGCGTGAAATCGCGCCGCTCACCGCACCCTTGGCGTGAAGAAGGGGTTGGAGACATTGGCCACGCCCTCGGCCAAAGCTTGGCGATCGGGCCAGCCGGGGGTCATCGCGCGCTGGCACGCGGCGTAGCAGGCCTTCAGATTGTTGGCGTAGACCTGTTGGGCCTTGCTGGCCTTGGGATCTACCCAGACCAGGGCGATGACCAGCCAGCCGTCTTCCGCCTCGGCCGGCAGGACCTTGTCGAGCAGGGCCAAGGTGACGCCCGCGGCGACGCCGGCCTGGGCGGGACCCCAGGTCATGGTCTCGTGGCCCGTGTCGCGAATGACCGCCTTACCCACGAACAGGGTCACCGGCTTGGCGGGCAGGTTCGACCGCAGCACGGCCTGGAACGGCGTGTGTCCCGGCCCAGGACTTGCCGCCGCCATGGCGAAGGCCGATCCCAGCGTCGCCTTGGGCCCCAGGATCAGATTGACGTGCGCGGCGTTTGCGCCGGCGCCCTCGAAACCTTCGCCGATATGGATCACGCCTTTGGCCTCATTCGCTGCTCGGGTCATGTCTGGGTCATTTCATCGCCGCGCCCGCACCATCAAATCCTCGTTCTCCCGATCGCACGCGATTGCGTCCGCCCGCGCAAACTGACCATATTCGCATCGCTATCCCAAGCTGGCTTCGCACATGGACTCGATATTCAAGGGGGACCTCTCGACTGGCCGGGGTCGCCTGCTCGCCTGGCTCGACGCCTTGTTCGTCGATCACGCCATCCTGCGCCTGGGCTTCGCCAACTTCGCGGTGGTCGAGCCGGGCAAGCTCTATCGGTCGAACCACCCGACGCCCGGGCGCTTGGCGCGGTTGTCGCGCCGCTACGGGCTAAAGACGGTCATCAACCTTCGGGGCAAGACCGGCAACGGCTCCGACGCCCTGACCCGGGAGATGGCGACCCGGCTGGGGCTGGGTTTCATCGACATGCCGATTTCCAGCCGCGCGGCGCCGCCCAAGGACCGAATCCTGCGCCTGCACGCGGTGTTGCTGGGCATGCCGGCGCCGGCTCTGATCCATTGCAAGTCCGGCTCCGATCGCGCCGGCTTCGCCGCGGCGCTCTACGTGCTGTTCCAGGGCGGCAAGGTCGACGCGGCCCTGCAACAGCTGTCCCTGCGCTATGGCCACCTGGCGGGTTCCCGCGCGGGCGTGCTCGACGCCTTCATCCTGCGCTACAAGCGCGAGGCCGAGGGGCGTAAGAGCTTCATCGACTGGGTGCGCGAGGACTATGACGAGGACGCTCTGGGCCGGGACTTCCACGCCGGCGGCTTGACCAGCTTCATCAATGACAAGGTGCTGGCGCGGGAATGAGCCCGACGGACGTCCTGGAAGAACTGCCGATCACGGGTTGGAACGGCCCGTTTTCGCCGGATCTGCGAGCCCGCGCGATAAGCGCGCTGGAGGCGGGACGGGTGGTTCTCTGTCGCCGCCTGCCGTTTGGGGTTGAATCGCGAGAGGCCAGTTTCCTCAATCCGGCCGTCGGCGACGATACGCGCAAGAATGTCAGTTTGGATCCGGCCACCGGCGCGCTCGGGGCGACCGCGCTGGCCCCCGAAGACGCCGCGCGGTTGGCCGCGATGATGCAGCGGTTCTCGAATCAGACGGTCAGCCTGCTGCACGGTTTGTTTCCCGGCTACGCGCCTGTGCTGCAGCGAGCCCGCACCAGCTTCCGGCCCACCGAGATCGCCGGCCGCGACTATTCCCCGCGCCACGACGATCGTCGGCTGCACGTCGACGCCTTTCCAAGCCGCCCCCTGGCCGGGCGGCGGATTTTGCGCGTGTTCAGCAATGTCGCGGACGACGGTTCGGCGCGGCGATGGAACGTGGGCGAGCCCTTCGCCGAATTCGCCCCCAAGTTTCTGCCCCGCGCCAAGACCCTGGCGCCGGGCGCGGCCTGGCTGATGCAGCGGCTGGGCCTGACCAAGGGGCGGCGCACGCCGTACGACCACCTGATGCTGTCGTTGCACGACCAAGCCAAGCTGGACGCCGCCTATCAGGACAATGCGCCGAAGGTCGGCCTGGAAATTCCCGCCGGCGCGACCTGGTTTTGCTTCACCGACCAGGTGCTGCACGCGGCCTTATCCGGCCACTGCGCGTTGGAACAGACCTTTCATCTGCCGGTCGAAGCGATGGCGCAGCCGGAACGCTCGCCGCTGAGGGTGCTGGAGGGGCTGGCTGGGCGGAGGTTGGCGGCATAGGCCTTACGCGGTCTTCTCCCCCGCCATCTCCAGGATCACCGCCCATTCCGCCGGCGTGACCGGGCTGACCGACAAGCGGAACTGCCGGAACATCGCCATGCCGGCGAGGGCGGGGCTGGCCTTCATCTGCGCCAAGGTGACCGGCTTGGACAGCGGACGCACGGGGGATACCTCGACCGCGACGAAGCGGCCAGCGGGATCGGTGGGGTCGATCTGCGCCTCGCGGCTGATCCGGGCGACGCCGACGGCGGCCAGACCCTCCTGCGAATGATAGTACAGGGCCTGGTCGCCCACCTTCATCGCCTTCAGATAGAGGGCGGCTTGGTTGTTGCGCACGCCATCCCACAGGGTTTTGCCGTCGCGCTCAAGATCGGCGAAACTGTACTTCACCGGCTCGGATTTGATCAGCCAGTAGGCGGGTGAACTCATGGGGTGGGCCCTGTCGCGGTTTCGGTCTCTTTTTCACCATCGGCGCGGACCTCGCCAGGGGTAAATCGCGCCGAACCTACTGATAGAGGCCACGCTTTTGACACTCAGCCTCGATCTGCGTCGCGACGTTGAAGTCAGGATGGATCAACTGGCGCATCTCCGGGCGCCGTGCGCCGGCTTCGAAGGCGGTGATCTCGCTTCGGATATAGGCGGAGGTTCGAAGCACGCTGAAACCCGCGGCGACCTGCTGGACCAGCAGCGCCGTCGCCGCGGCCAAGACGCCGGGAACGGCGTAGCGCTTCAGGCTCGCCCAGCGCTCGGCGAGTGCTGGGGCCAGGACGCAAATCACCCCGACCTGGAAGGCTGACATGAAGATCGCGTAGCGCACCGGCACGATCACCGCTTCGTTCTCGTCGACGCGGCCGACGGCGGCCATGGCGGCGGTAATCACGGAAAACAAGATCAGATCGAGGCCGATCCGTTCCAGTCGCCCGGCCGCGCCGTGCCGCCGCGAACCGCGCCATAGCAACAAGGCCCCAGCGGCGATGGTCGCCAGGCCAAGCGACAGACGCAGGCCGGACAACAGCTTCACCGCCGACCACGGCATGCCGGCATAGACCACGAAATAATCGGCCATCTTCCAGAGGTGGCCCGCACCGCCGCCGGCGGCTTGAGCGGGCGCGGTGTCCAGCAAAGCCGTGACGACCTCCGCGATCGCCGGCAGAGCGACCACGAGCACCGGTGCGATCAGCCGGCGGGCGCCTGGATTTCGGACGGCGCTGAACACCAGCACCACAAATACGGCGACGCCGGCGCCGCTGCCCGCCGCGGCGGCCAGGGCGGCGGCCAGAGCCAGCGTCGCCAGCAGGGCGGCGTGGCCGGCCTCGGCCTCACCTGCCCGCTCGAACAGAATGATGGCCAAGGCCGTAAAGGCGATGGCGATGGCGTAGACCGAATTGATCGGCTGGGCGCAGTCCATCGCATTGACCGTGCTGACAACCAGCAGCACCGCGAGCGTCGCCGCCAGCGCGCCGACCATGCGCACAGGTGTCGAGCGCCAAATCTCGTTCGCGAGGACCAGCGCCCCGGTCAAGACTGACAGGGCGGCGGCGGCTAGAAAGATGGTCGCGGACCCGTGGAACACCTGGACATCCAAGGCGGTCAAGATGCGGACCCAGACCAGGTGTTGGTGATTGTGCAGCGAAGTCAGGTAGGCGAGGAGGTCGCCAGTTCGTTCCCAGTCGAACTCGGCTTGGAGGAAGCCGAACATGTCACTGAACGGCTGGCGCACGAACCCCGCCACGACCACGTAGGCAAAGATCGCGACTTGGGCGCCCACGATCGCCGCAAGCACCCAGATGACCGGCCGGTCGGCGCTCTGAATCGGTGTGGCGACCGGTTCGACGGGGCGCCAGTCGTCGGTGATCGGAACCAGGGTGTCCACCCAGCGGCGACTAGCCTGCTCGCCGACGCAATGGAATACCCGCGCGTCTACTCCGCCGCGACCTTGTCCCGCTCCAGAACGAAATCGTTGGGATTGGGCGCCAGCGTCGCGCTCCAATAATCGACCAGGGCGAAGGGCCAGTTCTGGGTCACGCGGCCGGCCTCGTTCTTGTACCAGCTGGTCACCTGCGGCGCGCCCCAGGCCATCAGCCGGTTGCCGGCGTCGACCTTCTCATTGAAGGCGTCATGCACGTCGGGCTTGCACTCTACGGTCGCGGCGCCCGTCTCGGCGAGGAGCTTCAGGCAGCCGATAATGTAGCGCACGCTGCATTCTGAGAAGAAGATGATGCTGCCATTGACCACGATATTGGTGTTGGGTCCGTAGATCATGAAGAAGTTGGGAAAGCCCGGCGTGGTCATGCCGAGATAGGCGCGCGGATCGCCGTTCCACTTGTCGTGCAGCACAACCCCGCCCCGGCCGGTGATCTTCATGGGCGACAGAAACCGCGAGGCGGTGAAACCGGTCGCGTAGATGATCACATCGGCCTCGCGCGCCGCGCCGTCCTTGGTGACCACGCCTGTCGGGGTGATCTCCGCGATCGGGTTGGTGACGATCTCCACATTCTCGCCCCTTAGCGCATTGATCCAGGCGCCGTTGTCCAAGAGTGCGCGCTTGCCGCCTAAGGGGTATTGCGGGATCACCTTGTCCAACAGCGCGGTCTTGTCGCCGACCTGCTCGCGCAGCGCTTCGGCGATCATCTCGCGGAACATGGCGTTCTCGGCGCTGACCGCGGTCGGCGGACCGTTCCAGGTCGGATCGGCGCGAACCGCCGCCAAGAGGCCGTCCGTGGCCATCCAGAATAGGAAGAACCGGTACCACTTGTCATAGAACGGGATGGTCTCCAACAGCCATTTCATCCCTTCCGGCACGTTGTCGTGGTAGTGCGGCGTGGGGAAGATCCAGGGCGGCGTGCGCTGGAAGATAGTCAGCGATTTCACAGTCTTGGCGATCTCGGGAACGATCTGGAAGGCGCTGGCCCCGGTGCCGATCACCGCCACGCGCTTGCTGGCCAGGTCGACATCCTTGCGCCACTGGGCGGAATGGAAACTGGGTCCGGCGAAGCTGTCGCGGCCCTTGATATCGGGCAGGCGCGGTCGGTTCAGCTGGCCGACCGCGGTGATGACGGCCTTGGCCTCGACGATTTCCTCGCGGCCATCCTTGTGGCGCAGACGAACCTTCCAGAGCGCGCTCTGTTCGTCGAACACCGCCTCGACGACTTCGGTTTCGAAGCGGATCTTCCCGCGCAGGTCATAACGGTCGGCGACGCCGCGGAAATAGTCCAACAGCACCGGCTGAGGCGAAAAGTGCTGCGGCCACTGGTGGTTCGGCTCGAAGGAATAGGAATACATGTGGTTGGAGGAATCCACCCGGCAGCCCGGATAGATGTTCTCCAGCCAGGTGCCGCCGACGTCCGCGTTCTTTTCGATGATCTCGAAATCGATCCCGGCCTGGCCCAGGCGGATGCCGGTCAGGATGCCGGACATGCCGGCGCCCACCACCAGCACATGCATTTTTTTGCCGGCCGCCTTCAATTCCGGCGAGTCCCACTGGGGATCCTTGGTGCTGACGCCTTCCAGCGCCAGCTCGTCCATCAGGAAGTCGACATATTGCTGCGGGATGTCCTGTCCCGCCACGAAGTCCATCATCTTGCGGATTGTGGCCTCGGGCAGGTGTTCGACGGGCTTGATCTTGCCGGCGAGGAAGGCCTCGATCGTCACGCGCGCCTGGTCGCGCATATCCTGCTGGATCTCATCCGAAAGGCCGATGTCGCCCCGCGGGAATGGCACATAGGTCGGCTTCCATTCCGGCTTCAGCCAGCGGGTATCGCCGGTCAGCTGCACCAGAGCCACCGCCAGCGCCGGCAGGTGCGCGGCTTGCAGGGCTTCGTCGAGAGTGGGTTCGTTCGCCATGTCCAGGCTCCTATCCGTCAGCCGGCCAGTCCAAGATACTCGCGCGCAAAATCAGACGCGGCCTTGTAGTTCGCCTTGCCGTTCGGCGCGCGCAGGGACACCTCGCCTGTCACCACCCGCTTGGGCGTCTTGTAGCCGGCCAGTCGCTCGCGCACGTGGCGGCGCAACAACTCCTCGTCCAGGCTCTCGCCCAGCGCCAGACGGATTACGGCGGTCACCGACTGGCCCCACTTCTCGTCCGGCAGGCCGACCACCAGGGCGTCCTCGACGGAAGGATGGGTCTTCAGCGCCTCCTCGACCTCTTCCGGGAAGACCTTCTCGCCGGCGGTGTTGATGCACGCACTGCCGCGGCCGAGCAGGGTCAGCGAACCGTCCGCCTCGACCACGCACCAGTCGCCCGGGATCGAATAGCGTACCCCGCCGATGGTGCGGAAGGTCTTGGCGGTCTTTTCCTCGTCCTTGTAGTAGCCCAGCGGATTGGGTGGGCCGAGGGCGACGATGCCCGATCGGCCCGAACCCGGTTCGACCGGCTGGTCGTTTTCGTCGAACACCCGGCAGCGATCGCCGATCATGAACTTGGCGGTCTGCACCTCGCCGGCCTTGGTCATCACCGACGCGCCCATGCCGAGGGCTTCGGAGGAGGAGAAACCGTCGTTCAGCATGGCTTGGGGCATGTGTTCCAAAAGGCCGCGCTTGACCTCCAGGCTCCACATCACGCCGGAGGAGATCATCACCATCACGCTGGAGACGTCGTATTGGCCCGGCGCGGCGTCCAGGGCGTTCAGGATCGGCTTGGCGAAGCTGTCGCCGACGATCACCAGGCTTTGGGGTTTGTGTTTATGCGTCGCTTCCAGCAGCTCGACCGCATCGAAGGACGGGCTTTCCAGGGTGATCACGCAGCCGCCGGCCAGCATCGCGCCCATGGCGGTCAGGAGCCCGGTGCCGTGCATCAACGGTGGCGCGGGGAGCAGGCGGCCGCCCGGTCCTGAAGCTTTCAACGCCGCGGCTAGTTCCCGCGGGCTCTCCGGTACGGGTCCCATTTTGCGCGCGGCCTGCAAGGTGATCTCGCGCATGTCGCCGTGGGTCCACATCACGCCCTTGGGCATGCCGGTGGTGCCGCCGGTATAGATGAATAGCATGTCCTCGGGCGAGCGCTCGATGCCCAGCGGCGCGCCGTCGCCGGCGTCGGCCAGGGTTTCATAGGGGATCGCGAAGTCGGCCGTGCTCCCGTCCGCGGTGATTTCGATAAAGGTCTTCGCCTTGGTCAGGCGCGGTTGGATTTGGGTGATGACATCGCGGAACTCCGAGCCGTAGACCACGGTCTGGGCGTCGGAATTGTCGAAGATGTAGAACACCTCGTCGGCGGTGTAGCGGTAGTTGACGTTGACGTGGGTCAGCCGCGCCTTAAAGGCCGCGGCCAGGGTCTCCATGTATTCCGGCCGGTTGCGCATATAGAAGGCGATCTTGTCGCCAGGCCTGGCGCCGCGTTCGATCAGCGCGCGGGCCAGATTGTTGGATCGGCGGGACAGCTCGCGCCAAGTCACCGTGCGGGCGCCGTGGATCAGCGCCGGCGCGTCCGGCGGCAGGACCGGCTCGATGGCGTCGAGTATGTCGCCGAAATTCCAGGGCATGCGTCTTCCTTCTCCCATGGACGGGCCGACGCTCTGACGACGTCGCTCCGCCTCTTCCAAGCCGCCCATCACAAGGGCGCCGAATTGCCGATGAAGCCTAGTTTTATTCTGCTGGGGAAAGCAAACTAAACAAGGATCACGTTTGGGGCGAGAATGAACCCCAAAAGCAGAATCCAGCGGGAGGAGCGACGAATGGCGGGTTTGTGCGAAGGGCGCGTGGCGATTGTAACTGGCGCGGGGCGGGGCATTGGGCGCGAATATGCGCTGATGCTGGCGGCCCACGGCGCCAAGGTGGTGGTCAATGACCTGGGCGGCGCGCCCGACGGGACCGGCGCCGACCTGACGCCTGCCGCTCAGGTGGTCGCCGAGATCAAAGCCGCCGGCGGCGAGGCGGTGGTCAACGGCGCCGACGTCAGCGACTGGGCCCAGGCCAAGGCCATGATCGACCAGGCCATTTCCGTCTTCGGCAAGCTGGACGTGCTGATCAACAACGCCGGCATCCTGCGCGACCGCATGCTGGTCAATATGACCGAGGCCGAATGGGACGCGGTGATCAAGGTGCACCTGAAAGGCACGTTCGCTCCCAGCCATCACGCCGCCGCCTATTGGCGCGACCTGAACAAGACCACCGGCGAGCCAACCCACGGGCGGATCATCAACACCTCGTCGGTTTCAGGCATCTACGGCAATATCGGCCAGACCAATTACGGCGCGGCCAAGATGGGCATAGCCGGCTTCACCATCATCGCCGCGCGGGAGCTGCGCCGCTATGGGGTGACGGTCAACGCCATCGCGCCTGGCGCCTTGACTCGGCTGACCGAGAACCTGGGCGGTCCGGTCACCGAGGCGCGCAAGGAACGCAGCAATCCGCGCTGGGTCGCCCCCATCGCCGTCTGGCTGGCCAGCGAAGAGTCACGCGATGTCAGCGGGCGGGTGTTCGAGGCCGGCGGCGGCATCCTGGCCATCGCCGAGGGCTGGCATCGCGGCCCGACCCTGGACCAGGTCGCCGACCCGACGACGCTTGGCCCCATCGTCAAGGACATGATGGCCAAGGCCCGCAAGAACGCGGGGATGAATGGGCAGGATCTGGATTGATGGAAATGGGCGCGCGCCGAAAAACCCTCCTCCCCCTGCGGGTTTCGCAGCGGCCGGCGGAGCCGGTCGGCAGGCGAAGCCTGGCGAAGCGAAGATGGGTGGCCCGCGAAGCGGGTTGGATGAGGGGCGCCGACGCGGGCGAAGCCGCGGGATCAACCGGCCGCCTCACCGCGGACGGATTACCTACGTCCGAGTCGACACCCCCCATCCGTCGGCTCCGCCGCCACCTTCCCCCGCAAGGGAGGAAGGAAGGTTTTTAGGGACCCGCCCATGTACATCGCCGACCACGCGCGTCTGACCCCCGACAAGCCGGCCGTGATCATGGCCGAGAGCGGCGCGGAGATGGCCTATGCGCAGCTGAACGATCGCTCGAACCAGTTCGCGCAATATCTGCACGCCCAAGGCCTGCGCCGGGGCGACCACATCGCCATCTTGATGGAGAACAATATTCGCTTCGTGGAGCTCTGTTGGGCGGCGCTGCGGTCCGGGCTCTATTTCACCACCATCAACCGCTATCTGACGCCGGACGAGGCGGCCTATATCGTGCAGGACTGCGAGGCCAAGGTGCTGGTCTCGTCCCTGGCCAAGGCCGATACGGCGGGTCCGCTGGCGGCGCTGATCCCGACCTGCTCCAGGCGGCTGATGGTCGATGGCGTTATTCCCGGCTGGGAGTCCTACGAGGACGCGATCGCCGCGTTTCCCGCTGAGCCCCTGGCCGAGGAATTTCTGGGCGAGTCCATGCTCTACAGCTCCGGCACCACGGGCCGACCGAAGGGCGTCCTGAAACCGCTCCCCGAGGTGAGCCCCGCCGAGGGCGGCCGGCTGCGGCGCGCCCGGCTCGAACGCTACAAGATGACGCCGGACATGGTCTATCTGTCGCCGGCGCCGCTCTATCACGCCGCCCCGATCGGCTATGTGCTGTCGACCCACTTCGTCGGCGGGACGGTGGTGGTGATGGAGCGGTTCGACGCCGTGGCCGCGCTGCGGCTGATCGAGAAACACCGCGTAACCCACAGCCAGTGGGTGCCGACCATGTTTGTCCGCATGCTGAAGCTGCCGCAAAGCGAGCGGGCTGGATTCGATCTGTCGTCGCACCAGGTGGCGATCCACGCGGCCGCGCCGTGTCCGGTCGAGGTCAAGCGCCAGATGATCGAATGGTGGGGGCCGGTGCTCTACGAATATTATGCGGGTACGGAGGGCTCAGGCTCGACCTTCATCGAAAGCCAGGACTGGCTGGCTCACCCCGGCTCGGTCGGCCGCGCGGCGCTGGGGGTCTTGCACATCTGCGACGAGGAGGGCCGCGAGCTGCCGCCGGGCGAGGCTGGCACGGTCTATTTCGAGCGCGACGAGATCGCCTTCATCTATCACAACGACCCTGCCAAGACCCGCGCGGCGCAACACCCGGACCACCCGACCTGGAGCGCGCTGGGCGATGTCGGCTATGTGGACGAGGAGGGGTATCTGTACCTCACCGACCGCAAGGCCTTCATGATCATCTCCGGCGGGGTCAATATCTATCCGCAAGCCATCGAGGATGTGTTGATCGCCCATCCGAGCGTCGCCGACGTGGCGGTGGTCGGCGCGCCCCACGCCGAGATGGGCGAGGCGGTGCAGGCGGTGGTCGAGACCGCGCCGGGTGTGCAGCCTTCGCGGGCGCTGGCCGACGAACTGATCGCCTTCGCCCGCGACCGGATGGCCCACTACACCGTCCCGAGGGCAATTGATTTTATTGAAGAAATGCCACGCTTACCCACGGGCAAGCTTTACAAACGAGGTCTGCGGGACGAGTACTGGAAGGACGGCAAGCTGGCCAAGGCCATTCCGATCGACTGAATTTCGTCCGCTTCCGGACCCACGATTTCGCGAAAGACGCCGATGAATTTCGAATTTTCCGACGACCAGAAACAGATGAAGACCGAGGCGCGGCGGTTCCTGGAGGCCAAGTGCCCTCCCAAGGCCGTGCGGGCTGTTCTGGAGGGCGCCGAACCCTTCGACCGCGTCCTGTGGAAGGGCCTGGCCGAGATGGGCTTTTTGGGCGTGGCGATCCCGGAAGAATACGGCGGCCTCGGCGCCGGCTATCTGGAGCTGTGCGTGGTGGCGGAGGAGCTGGGCCGGGTGCTGGCGCCGGTTCCCTTCTCCTCGTCGGTGTTCCTGGCGACGGAGTTCCTGCTGGTCGCCGGCGACGAGGCCCAGAAAAAGGCTTGGCTGCCCAGGCTCGCCGCCGGCGAGGCGATCGGGACCTTCGCCTTCGTCGAGGGCAATGGCCCGGTGACGCCCAGGTCGATCAGGACGACGGTTTCGAACAACGTCCTGATCGGGACCAAGTCGCCGGTGGCCGACGGCGATATCGCCGACTTCGCCATCGTCGCGGCGCGGACAGGCGCGGGCAATGACGAGCGGTCGATCTCGCTGTTCGTCGTCGACCTGAACGGCCCAGGCGTCACCCGCGAAGCGGTCGAGACCATCGACCCCACCCGCAGCCACGCGCGCATCGATTTCAAGGGCGCCCCCGCCCAGCCGCTGGGCCCGACAGGTGAAGGCTGGAGCCTGATCGCCCAGGTGTTCGACCGCGCCGCGATCCTGACCGCCTTCGAACAGATCGGCGGCGCCGACCGGGCGTTGGAAATGGCCCGCGACTACGCCCTGGAACGGATGGCGTTCGGCCGGCCGATCGGCTCGTTCCAGGCGATCAAGCACATGCTGGCCGACATGTATGTCTCGGCGACCCTGGCCCGCTCCAACGGCTATTACGGGGCCTGGGCGCTGTCGACCGGCGCGGCCGAACTGCCGGAGGCGGCGGCCACGGCCAGGGTCAGCGCCACCCAGGCCTTCCAGCACTGCGCCAAGAACAATATCCAGGTGCACGGCGGCATGGGTTTCACCTGGGCCTTTGACTGCCATCTCTATTATCGTCGCTCGAACCTGCTCGCCCTGAACCTCGGCAGCCTCTCCCAGTGGGAAGACCTGTTGATCGCGCGCCTGCGCGCCAAGAACGCTGCTTAAGGAGTCGGCTGTCATGAACTTCGACGACACCCCCGAAGAGGCCGCCTTCCGCGCCGAGGTCCGCGCCTGGATCGGCGCCAACGCGCCCAAGCACCTGCATGAGGCCCTGTCCAACGCCGGCTTTGGTTCCGGTCCACAAGGCTTCGACGTGATGGCCGAGGCCAAGGCCTGGCAGAAGAAGAAGGCCGACGCCGGCTGGGCCTGCCTGCACTGGCCCAAGGACTATGGCGGCCGCGGCGCCACCCCGATCGAGCGGGTGATCTGGGGCCAGGAGGAGGGGGTCTATTCGGCCCTCGGCGGCGCCTTCATCATCGGTCACGGCATGTGCGGCCCAACCATGATGGCCTACGCTTCCGAAGACCAGAAGCGCCAGTTTCTGCCGCCGCTGGCCGCTGGCGAGGAGGTCTGGTGCCAGCTGTTCTCCGAGCCGGCCGGAGGGTCGGACCTGGCGGGTCTGCGCACCCGCGCCGAGCCGGACGGCGAGGATTGGGTGATCAACGGCCAGAAGATCTGGACCAGCGGAGCGCAATATTCCGACTACGGCATATTGATCACCCGCACCGACCCGACCGTCCCCAAGCACAAGGGGATGACCATGTTCTTCCTCGACATGCGCTCGCCGGGGATCGAGATCCGGCCGATCAAGCAGGCCAACGGCCAGTCCGGCTTCAACGAGGTCTATTTCACCGATGTGCGCATCCCAGGCGCCCAGCGGCTGGGGCCGGTCAATGGCGGCTGGCAGGTCTCGCTGACCACCCTGATGAACGAGCGCCTCTCGATCGGCTCGGGCATGTCGACCGGTTTTCCGGAACTGCTCGATTTTTGCTGCCGCATCGAGACCGCCGACGGGACGCTGGCCGTCGACGACAAGGCCGTGCGCTCCAAGCTTGCGACCTGGGCCTGTCGCCAGAGCGGCCTGAAATACACCGGCTTCCGCGCTATCTCCGCCCTGTCGCGGGGCGAGACGCCGGGTCCCGAAAACTCCATCGGCAAGCTGGTCGCGGGGCCGACCATGCAGGAGATCGCGGCCTTCGCCCTGGACCTGCAGGCCCAGGCTGGCGTGCTGGTCGATCCGGAACTGGCGGCGGCCACCGCGAGGTTCCAGGCCATGCTCTTGCGCTCGCCGGCGACGCGGGTCGAGGGCGGCACCGATGAGATTTTGCGCAACATCATCGCCGAACGCGTGCTGGGCCTGCCCGCCGACATCCGCGTCGACAAGGATGTACCGTTCAATCAAATCCCGACCAGCGCGGGGCGGTGACGATGGCGCGCGTCGCGATTTTCGAGCCGCCGTTTATGCTCGATCTCATGGTATTCACGCCGAAAAAGCCTCTCCCCCTCGATGGGGGAGAGGTTGGAGAGGGGGTGCGTCCACTGGCGGTGACGAAAAGATTGCGTTCGACGTCTCCCGCGATCCTCACCGCAACACCCGCGTGTTCACCCCCAACCCTGCCCTTCCCCCATCGAGGGGGAAGGGTTCTTCGGGATGGGACTCGCGGGGTGTTGGGGCTGCAAGACCAGCCCGATGGGAGTCCTGACCATGGATGAAGAACCGCTCCAAATCGTCCAAGAGGGCGAGGTCCTGTGGGTCACGCTCAACCGGCCGGGGCGCCTCAACGCGCTCAGCCGCCAGCTGGTCGAGGACCTGCGCGCGCTGTTCGTCGGCCTCTATTGGCGTCACGACATCCGCGTTGTGGTGCTGGGTGGCGCGGGCGGCAACTTCTGCGCCGGGCTGGACCTGAAGGAGCGCGGCTCGAACACCGCCAATACGCCGGGAGCTGGACTCGTCAGCCAGCGGAAGATCAGCGAGATCATCATCGCCATGCGCCGCTGCCCCCAGCCGATCATCGCGCTGATGGATGGTTCGGCCGCCGGCGGCGGCTTCGCCCTGGCCCTGGCCAGCGACATCCGCATCGCCACCCCGATCGCGCGGATGAACGCGGCCTTCATCAAACTCGGCCTCAGCGGCTGCGACGTCGGGGTCAGCTATTTCCTGCCCCGGATGGTGGGCTCCTCGGTCGCCGCGGAACTGCTGATGACCGGCCGCTTCCTGCACGCCGACCGCGCCGTCGCGCTGGGCCTGGTCAGCAAGATCGTTCCGGCGGAGAAGCTGGCCGAAGAGGCGCGCGAGCTGCTGGCGGACCTCTTGCGCACCACGCCGCTGGGCCTGCGCCTGACCAAGGAAGCCCTGAACCACGCCATCGACGCGCAAGGCCTGGAAGCCGCCATCGCCATGGAAGACCGCAACCAGATCCTCTGCGTCCAGGGCGAGGATTTCCAGGAAGGGGTGCGGGCGTTCCTCGAAAAGCGGGCGCCGGTGTATGGGGCGGCGAAGGGTCCCTAACTGACCGTTTCCATGCGACATGTAGAAGTCGTATTCCGCCGAATAAGGAACCCTGACCTGCTCGCCAGCGTTGTCCCCGGAACAGCCGCCGGCCGGGGCGCGGCCGCCGGTTGTGTTCACGCGCTGTATGTAGCCGACCGTTCCCAAAACGCCCGCGCCGTTCGCCGACTTCGCCGAGAGCAGCAGCCAATCGATCGCGCCGGAATCTGGGCTAGGGGCCTTGGCGCGGACCTCGCCCGCAATCTTGCCGCCGTCCACGCCTTCCCAGGTCGGTCCCGCATAGTGGCGGCCGATCCGCGCGCCGTCCGGGCCGAACAGGTTGGCTTCGGGGGCGACGAAGCGCCAATCGTAGCGTCCCGGCTGATCGGGCTGCGCCGCGCACACATAGATCTGAACCCCGCGCCCTTGCGCCTGAAGCACGAGGTTGGCGTTCGCGGGAACCGCCAGGTTGGGTGGAACCGGAGCGGACGCGGCGGCGACCGCCATGGTGGACAGAATAATCAGCATACGGTCGAACTCGCGTCGCTACCCGATGGGATTGGGTCCGCACCAGCCGGGCAGGTAGCTGGCGTCCTTGGTTTTAGCCAGAGCCAGAGCCTTCGCCAGCGCGTTCTCGAAATTCTTCGCCACCGCCTTGGGCTTGATTTGCGCGCGCAGGAAATCGGCCCAGAGAAATTCACTGAACAGCGTGGTGTCCTTGGCGAAGCCGCCGGCGCGGCGCAACTCGCCCGCCAGGCTGCGATAGGGATCGTCCTTGAGGGCGCCGATGTGGTCGGGGATGGCGTCGAAATCCTGGCGAACCCCGGCGTCGTCGTACGGGTGGCACCAGGAGCGATTGTCCAGGTAGATCCAGAAGGAGGTCTTCTTGAGCCCGCTCAGATTGGCCTCGACCGTCGCCAGAACCTCTTTGACCCCCTCGTCGTGCAGGGCGCGCACCAGGTGATGATGGTCGAGGACGTAGTGGCGCCCCTTCGGGCCGAGCACGGTCGGCACCATGTGACGACCAAGGAATTCCGGGCCGTGTCGTTCGGCCAGCTCGCGCCATTGCCGGCGCTTTTCCTCGACCTCGCGCAGGCCGACGGTCATCTGGGTCGGGCGCAGATCGGCGATGGGGATCGGCTTCAGTACGGGGTCTCTTTGGGCCATGCGTCAGGTCGGTCCTGGTTCGGGTCGGACGGGACGATAGCCGCCCCTCGACGGGCCGCCTATACGCTGTGCGCGGCGGCTAATCCACCAGCGCGGCGATCCGCGCCTGAAACCAGGCGACGGCGCCCTCGTGGGTCGGCGACAGCACGCCTTGCCGATAGACGCCGGCGTCGAGGTTCTGTTGTACGCGCTCGCAAAGCCAGGTGTGGTCCTCGGTGATGCGCTCCGACGCGATGATGGCCGCATCGACACTGGGGTCCTCGGGCGCGTGCAGGAAAATATGATCGATATGGCAGCGGTCAGGACCGTCGGGTCGGATATGTTCCAAGAGCAGCACGCCGCGATAGACGGTCAGGCCCAGGTTCGGCCAGATCCAGGCCCAAAGGCTCTCGGCGGTGTTTTCCGTGTTCGCAACGCCGCATAGAGCAACCTCGGCCTCCATGAAGACGTCGTGATGATGCGCCGGCTCGCTCGTCTCGTGGACGCCTTGCAGGTGAACGCCCTCCAGATAGGTCTCCACATAGACCTTCCAGTTGCAGGCCACGGGATGGCGATCGCGGATGATGGCGGTGCGGTCCGACCGGCTGCCGAAGCGCGCCTCCACGGGCTGGAGGAGTTCGATCAGCGGCCGTGCGTCCAGGTCCAGATTGACGAAAATGAAGCCCCGCCACGTCTCCACCCGGATCGGGAACAGGCCGAAGGCCGCGGGGTCGAAACCCTCGGCCGGACCAAACCCGACCGCCTCCTTCAAGATCCCGTCAAAGCCGTAGCGCCATTTGTGAAATTCGCAGACGAATTCGCGGTCGCAACGGCCCTTGGCGTCGGCGACCAGCGGGCCGGCGCGATGGCGGCAGACATTGTGATAGCCGCGCAGCTGTCGGTTCTCGTCGCGCACCACCACCACTGGATAGCCAGCCAGCACCTCGGCTAGATAGTCGCCGACGCGGACCAGGCCCGCTTCCAGCCCAAGAAATTGCCAAGTCTTGGCGAAGACGCCGTCCCGCTCGCGTTCAAACACGGCCAGGTCGCGGTAGAGCTGAACCGGAGCGGTCACCGAGGGCATCGACAGATCTCCTTTCTCAAGGCGCGGGCGACCCCGGACTGGCGGCGCGCGACTTGGCGCCGGTCGGTGGGGCGGCGTCGTTCCACCATCCGCCGCCCAGAGCTTGAAACAAAGCCGCCGCGTCAGCATAGCGATTGGCCCGCGCCTGCAGCAGGGCCAAGCGCGCCTGATCGTCGGCCTGTTCGGCGCTGAGCACCGCCAGCCGGCTCAGGTCCCCGAGCGCTTGCTGCCGCCGGGCGATCTGAAGGCTCGTATCGGACGCCTCGGCTGCGACCTCGGCGGCGTGCAACCCGTCGGCGTCGGTCCAAAGCGCGTGCAGTACGTCGGCGGTGTTTTGGAAGGCGCCGACGACGGTCGCCTGATACTGCTGCGCCGCCTGCTCATAGGCCGCCTCGGCCGCCTTCTGGCGATGCAGCAGCGTCCCGCCTTCGAAAATGGGCTGCGTCAGGGTGGCGGCGATATTCCAGAAATTCTCGGCGCTCCCGAATTGCGGGACCAGGCGAAGGGCCGCGCTGCCGGCGTTGGCGTCGATCTGAAGGTTGGGCCAGCGCGCGGCTTCGGCGACGCCGATCTGGGCGCTGGCGGCGTGCAGCTGCGCCTCGGCGATGCGGACGTCGGGACGATGTTCGACCAGCTGCGCCGGCAGACTCAGGGGCAGGGGCTCGGGCAGGGTCAGCGACCGCAGATCGAACTGGACGGTCAAAGGCTCGCCCGGCGTGAGGCCGACGAGCGCGGACAAAAGATCCCGATTGATCCGGAACTGTTTCTCCAGCGGCGGCAGGCTCGCCTGGCTCTGGGCCAGCAGCGCCTTTTGGGCCGCCAGATCCGCCTTCGAGGCCTGGCCCAGTTCATACTGACGCTCGTAGGAGGCGAAGGTCTGTTGCTGGTCCTGGATGATCGCCTTTGTCTGATCGATCTGCGCGCGCAAAAGCGCGTCCTGGATGGCGGCCAGCACGACGTTGGAGGCCAGCGTCAGACGCGCGGCTTCCAGCTCGAACCGCTGCTGATCGCGCCCCGCGACCAGCGTCTCCACCGCCCGCGCATTGGCTCCGAACAGGTCCGGCGCGTAGGAGACGCTCACCTGGGTGGTAGTCAGATCATAGATGTTGGCGTTCGATTGCAGGGGGCTCGACAAGGTTTTGGCGAAGTCCTGATGGCTCGGCTGCACGCTCGCCGAGACGCTTGGGTAATAGAAACCGCGCTGGGCGACGACCTGCTCGCGCGCCGAGCGCAGCGCCGCCTGGGCCGCCTTGACCGTCGGGCTGTTGGCCAGGGCGCGCTCGACCAGGGCGTCCAGATCGTCGGAATGGAACACCCGCCACCACTGCGCGGGGATGTCCTGCCCGGAGACCAGTTGGGGCCGCTCCCCCGGGGAGGCGGCCGGCAGGCTCGGCGCTGGCGAGACGGCCTCGGCGCCGTAGCTGGCGGACGCGGAGAGCGCCGGGCGGTGATAGTTCGGTCCCACCGCGCAGGCGGCGAGCAACAGGGCCGCGAGCAGCTGAGGCGCGACCAGCGCCCCGCGCCCAAGGCTCGGGAAGACCGGATGCGGGGTCATCTGTCCTCCTCGTCCTCTTCGGCCTCGGCGCGAGCCTCGAAATGCGTCTCCATGGCGAAATAGAACGCCGGCAGGATGTAGAGGGTCAGCAAGGTGGCGATCGCCAGGCCGCCGACCACGACGGTGGCCAGACCTCGCTGCACGTCGGTGCCGACGCCGGTGGCCAGAGCCGCCGGCAGCATGCCGACCGTGGCGACCGTGGCGGTGAGCAGCACCGGCCGGAACCGCTCGGCGGCGCCGGCGACCACCGCCTCGCGCAGACCGGGATGACGGGCGCGCACGCGCTGGATGTTGGAGATCATGATGATCCCATTTTGCACCGCGACGCCGAACAAGGCGATGAAGCCGACGGCGGTGGCGATATTCAGCGTCTCGCCGCGAAGGTGCAGCGCGATCAGGCCGCCGAGCATGGCCAGGGGCACCACGCCCAGGATCAAGGCGGCGTAGCGAAGCCGGCCGAACTGCAGGAACAGCAGAACGGCCATGACGGCGAAGACCAGGGCCATGACCACGACCAGACGCGCCTGCGCCCGCTGCTCGTTCTCGAATTGGCCGGCCCATTCCAACTGGTAGCGGCCTTTGTCGAAGTGAACCTGGGCGTCGATGCGCTTTTGAGCGTCGGCCAGATACTGGGACAGAGCCCGGCCGCGATTGTCGATCCGGATGGTGATCTGGCGCCGGCCCTTTTCCCGGGCAATGGTGCTCTCTCCGGTCTGCAAGCGGATATGGGCGACCAGATTGAGGGGCACTTGGGCCCCGCCCGCGGCGGTCAGCACCAGGGCGCCCAGTTTTTCCGGGCTCGAGGTCACCGCGTTGGGCAGGCGCACGGTGATGTTGTGCGTCTGGTCAGCGTTATAGATCTGAGTGATCGGGGCGCCGCCCACCGCGTTTTGCACCAGGTTCATGATGTCGGCGATATTGATCCCGTAGCGCGCGGCGGCCTCGCGGTCGGCCTCGATGACGATCTGCGGGATCGGCGGTTCCTGGAAGATCGAGGCCTCGCCCGTGCCCGGGGTTTGCTGAAGGACGCCGACAATCTCCCCGCCGATCCGCCGCAGCTCCTTGAAGTCATCGCCATAGATGCGCAGCACCAGCGGGCTGTGCGCGCCGCCGACCATGTCGTTGACCCCATCGACGATGGGTTGGCTGATGCCGACCTGGACGCCGGGCAGTTGCGCCAGCCGGTCACTGAGCTTCTGAACGAACTTGGCCTTCGACTCATGGTCAGGCCAAGAACCATAAGGCGTCAGGCCCACCGCCGATTCAGCGTGCGACGGCGTCCACGGGTCGGTCCCGGTGTCGTTGCGGCCGGTCTGGGTGACGATGTAGGAAACCTCCGGAAAAGACTTCACCGTCCGCCGGAGCTCCCCGGCCAGTTCGCTGGCCTTATCCAGCGACAGGCCGGATGGCATCTGCACCTGCATCCAAAGGGCGCCCTCGTCGAGGTCGGGCAGGAATTCGCGGCCCACCGTCGCCCCAAGCACCAGCACAACGACCAGGGCGATGGCGGCGGCGGCGTAGGCGACGGGCAGGTGCGACAGGAGCCGCGTCAGCGACAGGCGATAGCGGATGCGCAAGCGCTCGATCGTGCGGCTGGGCCGAAGCTTGATCGGGTCTTTGAGGGCGATATAGGCAAGTCCAGGCGCGAGAGTCAGCGCATAGAGCAGCGCGCCCAACAGGGCGAACCCCACCGTGAACGCCATGGGCCGAAAGAGTTTGCCCTCGGCGTTCTGGAACGCCAGTAGCGGGAAATAGGCGGTGATGATGATCAGCGTGGCGAAGAAGATCGGCCGCGCGACATGGGATGCGGTGCTGACAACCAGGTCGGTGGGCAGCTTGTCGCCCGGCAACCGCTCTCGAACGCGCAACAGCGCCTCTGTGACGACGATCGCGCCGTCGACGATCACCCCGAAATCGATGGCGCCCAGCGAGAACAGGTTGGCCGGCATGTGGAACAGGTTCATCAGCAGGAACACGGTGGCCAGCGACAACGGGATCGTCGCCGCCACGATCAGCGCCACGCGTCCGCTCCCTAAGAACAAGACCAGGATGACGCAGACCAGGACCACCCCCTCGATGATCGTCCGCGCCACGTTCTCGACCGTTGCGTGGACCAGATTGTCGCGATCGATATAGGGAACGATTGTCACGCCTTGGGGGGCGAGCTGTTTGTTCAACGCCTCGACCCGCGCGTGCACCAGCTTCAGGACCTGGGAGGGGTTCTCATATTTGAGCAGGTCGACGATGCCTTCGATCGTGTCCGGATTGGCGTCCTTGCCGAGGATGCCTTCGCGGACCTGGTGGCCGATCTTCATGCGTCCCAGATCGCGTACGAACACCGGAACGCCGCCATGCTGGGTCACGACGATCGCGCCGATGTCCTGCAGGGTCAGCACCCGCCCGATCCCCCGGATCACATAGGACTGCTCGCCGCGCGAAACCCGGCCGCCGCCCGCGATCGCGGTGTTGTTGTTGATGGCGCCCACGATGTCATTGACCGCCACGCCGTAGCGCGTGAGTTGGCTGGGATCGAGTTCGAGTTGGAACTCCTTGGTGTAGCCGCCGAAATTGTCGACGTTGGCGACGCCTTGGACCTGGTTCAACGCCGGAATGACGATCCATCGCTGGATCTCCGACAGCTGCATCAGGTTCTTGGACTCGGACTCCAACGTGTAGCGATAGATTTCGCCGGAGGGGCCGGACACCGGGTCCAGGCCCGGCGTGACGTTCGGGGGCAGGGTGACCTGGGCGATCCGCTCATTGACCCGCTGGCGCTCCCAGTAGTCTTCCGCGCCGTCGCGGAACACCAGGGTGATCAGGGACAGGCCGAAGGTGCTGCTCGATCGCATATTGACCAGGCCCGGCGTGCTGCCCAGGCCGCGCTCCAGCGGAATGGTGACCTGCTGTTCGATCTCCTCGGCGGCCAGGCCGGGCAGCTGGGTCGTCACCTGAACGGTGACGGGGGAAAGTTCCGGATAGGCCTCGATGGCCAGTTTGGTCCAGCTGTAATAGCCGATCGCCGCCAGCAGCACCGCGACGAAGATGATCGTCCGTCGGTGGTCGAAGCAGAACTCGAGCAGGCGATCAATCATTGAGCAGCACGCCGCCCTTGACGACGATGCGCTCGCCGGCGGCCAGGCCGCTCAGAACCCGTGCGGCGCTTTCGGTTTCGTCCCCCACCTGAACGGCCCGCCTTTGGAAGACCCACGGCCGGACCTCGACCAGCACAGAGGTGGTGTCGTTGTTCATCAGCAGCGCCGATTGCGGCACGAACACCCCGCCGGCCGACGGGACGGAGACCCTGACCGTGGCGTACATGTTGGGCATCAGCCGGCCGTCGTCGTTGGGCAGCGCGATCCGCACCTTCTGGCGGCGCGTATCCGGCTCGACCACGGCGTTCATCTCGGTCACCCGCCCGTGCAGGGTCTGACCTGGAAAGGCGGTCAGGGCGACGTCGGCGGGGGCGCCAAGGCCGATCCGGCCGACATCGCTCTCGGCGACATTGGCGGTGACGAACACCCGATCGACATTGGTTACGGTCATCAGGACCGCGGTCGGGTCGCTGACCTGCACCCCCGCGGCGATGGAGAGCGCGGTCACCACGCCGGCCTGGGGCGCGGTCAGCACCAGCTCACGGGTGCGTCCGGCGCTGGCGCCATTCAGCGACTTGAGACGGGTTCGGGTTCGCGTCTGTTCGGCCTGCGCCTGGTTATAGGCGCTCTGGGCCGCCTCCAGATCCTTGTTGGCCGCGCCGCCCGCCTCGCGCACCCCCTTCGCGCGTTCCAGCGCCTTGCCGGCCAGATCGAAGGCGTCGCGCGCCTTGTCGTCGTCGTCATAGGCCTGGGCCAGATCGCCGGAGGCGATGATCGCCAGCACCTGACCCCGCTTGACGCGCTGACCCAGCCCGACCTTCAGGGCGGCCACCCGGCCGCTCAGCGGGGTGAGGATGTTGGCCACCCGCGCGGGGTCGGCCTCGACCGCGGCGGGCAGATCGATCATCCGCGCCGCGCCGTCGCCGCCGACCGCCTGGACGACCAGATGCGATCTTAGCGGCGAGCTTTGCGGCACGGTAAGCAGGCCCTGGTTGTCGGAAAACATCGCCGCGTCGGCGTCGGTCTTCTTCGGCCCCTGGCACGAGGCCACGGCTAATCCCAGACAAGCGATCGCCAACGTCAGGCGGCCATTTCGCGGCATTGATGAGACCCCCTGCTTGGCCTGTCGCGCCATCCGGTTCGGCTTTCTCGGGCGGACGGCTGATCTTTAGAAAGAATTTGTGACAACTCGTCGGGCGCGATCGGAACCCGATCGAGGCGGGTCCGCTGACGCCTTTCGGGCGCTAGGTGAGGTACGAATGGACAATGGCCACCAGTTCCTCGGCCGCCTGGACGCGCGGGTCCGAGGGTGAGGCCCCCGGGTCGACCAGGTGTTCGCGGATATGGTCTTCGATCACCTCGCCGATAAAGCCGTCCATGGCGCCGCGACAGGCCGTCGCCTGCTGCAGAATTCGCGCGCATTCGCTGTCGCTGTTCACCAGCCGTTCGATGGCGTCGACCTGGCCACGCAGTCTTTTCAACCGGTTAAGCAGCTTGGTCTTCTCTTTGGCGATATGCGACATGTAAGCTTCCGCATCTCTATATCCTATACCCCACTATAGTATATCACAGACTGAAGCGCAAGCCACGCGCGGGCGCCGAATGCGCTGGAAAGAAGGACGGACGCCGAGACCGCGGGCGCGGATATCCAAGCGCGCCGGAGCGGGTTAGAGAACGGCCGGATGCAACGCCGTTCCCCTTCGCGCTCGCGGGTCTATCGCTCCGTCCTTGCGGCGACGAGCGCATTGATAGTGACGCCAGTGGCGGCCATTGCGGACGACGGCGCCCCGGCCGCGCCAGACCCGGCGGCAGCGGCCTCCGACACCTGGGGATTTCACGGCCAAGCCACCAGCGTGAGCCAATATCACCCGGCCTATCACGCGGCCTATTCGGGCCCTGAAAGTCTCGACCCCGGCAGCCGCGGCGACACGACCAACGACGTCACCCTTTATCTGGGCGTGCGGCCGTGGGCTGGGGCGGAGATCTGGCTCGATCCCGAGATCGATCAGGGTTTCGGCCTGAACGATACGTTGGGCGTGGCCGGCTTCACCAGCGGAGAGGCCTATAAGGTCGGCCGTTCCACCCCCTATTTCCGCCTGCAGCGCTGGTTCCTGCGCCAAACCATCGATCTGGGCGGGGAGACACAGAAGGTGGACGCCGATCAGAATCAGCTTGGCGGATCGCAAAGCGCCGAGCGGCTAGTGTTCACCATCGGCCGGTACAGCCCGGTCGATATCTTCGATACGAACCGCTACGCGCACGACCCCCGCGCCGATTTCCTCAACTGGTCGGTCATCGACACCGGGACCTACGACTACGCCGCCGACGCCTGGGGTTACACCTATGGCGCCGCGGGGGAGTGGTATCAGGGCGACTGGACGACGCGGTTCGGCCTGTTCGGTCTTTCCGACGTGCCCAACAGCAAGAAGCTGGACGGGACCCTGCGCCAGTTCCAGGAAGACGCCGAGATCGAGCATCGCCATCAGCTCTGGGGACAGCCCGGCGCCATTCGGATCACCGGATTCCTGACGCATGGGCGGATGGGCAGCTATGCCGAAGCAGTCGAACAATCGGACTTGACCGGACTGCCGGCCAACATCGCCGGCGTACGCCGGTGGAGCGTTCGAGGCGGGGTCAGCCTCACGGCGGAACAGCAGTTGCAAGACGATCTGGGGGTCTTCCTGCGCGCCGGTTGGGCCGAGGGGGACAAGGAGGTCTACAATTTCACCGACATCGACCGGACGGTCTCCGCCGGCGCCGCGCTGACCGGCCGTGGGTGGGGCCGGGTGGATGACGCCGTGGGTCTGGCCGCGGTTCTCAATGCGCCTTCAGAACAGCTCAAGGCGTTCCTGGAGGCCGGCGGCCGAGGCCTGTTGATCGGCGACGGCAAGCTGATCAATTCCGGTCCCGAACAGATCCTGGAGACCTATTACAGTCTGGCCCTGTTCAAGGCGGCCCATCTGAGCTTCGACTATCAGTTCATCACCAACCCTGGCTATAACCGTGATCGCGGTCCGGTCTCGGTGCTGAGCGCGCGGGTTCACGCGCAGTTTTGATCAAAAATGCGAGGAACCCGGTCATCGCCGCTCTGAAACCGATCCGCAACGTCATCGTCGTTCTGCTCGACAGCCTGAACCGCCACATGCTGGGCTGTTATGGCGGCGCGGAGTTCCGCACCCCGAACATAGACCGGCTGGCGGCGCGGTCGGTGCGGTTCACCAACCACTATGTCGGTTCGCTGCCCTGCATGCCGGCGCGCCACGACATCCTCTGCGGCGCCTTGGATTTCCTCTGGCGGCCGTGGGGTTCGGTGGAGATCTGGGAAGACGCCATCACCGCCCATCTGCGCAAGGCCGGCGTGGTCTCCCAGTTGATCACCGACCACCCGCACCTGTTCGAGACCGGCGGCGAAAACTACCACGTCGATTTCAATGCCTGGGACTATCAGCGCGGCCACGAGGGCGACGCCTGGAAGACCAGGCCCGACCCCTCTTGGGCCGGCGCGCCCAGCTTCGGCCGCGGCCACATGCCCTATGACGACAGCCGGGGCTGGTTCCGTGGCGAGGCCGATTTCCCCGGCCCGCGCACCCTGGGCGCCGCCGCCCGCTGGATCGATCAAAACGCCGGCGCCCATGAGCGCTTCTTCCTGATGGTCGACGAGTTCGACCCCCACGAGCCGTTCGATACGCCAGAGCCCTATGCCAGCCTGTACGATCCGGACTGGGAAGGCCCGCACCTGATCTGGCCGCCTTACGTCGTCGGCGCCCAGGAAAAGGGCGTCCTGACCGAACGCCAGGCGCGGCAGATCCGCGCCAGCTATGGCGGCAAGCTGACCATGATCGACGCCTGGCTGGGCGGGGTTTTGGATGCGATCGAGGCCAGGGGACTGTGGGACGACACCATGGTCGTCCTCTGCACCGATCACGGCCACTATCTGGGCGAGCGGGACATCTGGGGAAAGCCCGGCGCGCCGCTCTACCAACCGATCGCCCACATCCCGATGCTGATCGCGGCGCCGGGTCTGGCCCCCGGCGACTGCGACGCGCTGACCACCAGCGTCGACCTGTTCTCCACGCTGCAGGAGGTGTTCGGGGTCCAGAGCGTCCGACAGCGCACCCACGGCTGCTCGCTGCTGCCGCTGTTGCGCGGCGAGACCGCATCGGTGCGCGACCACGTGCTGGCCGGCGTCTGGGGCCGAGAGGTGCATATGATCGAAAAGACCCGGAAATATGTGCGCGCGCCCAAGGACAAGAACGCGCCGCTGGCGATGTTCTCCAACCGCTGGTCGACCATGCCGACCCACGTGCTTGATCGCTCGCGGGAACTTCCGTTGCCGGATGATCGCGCGGTGCTGGATCGGATGCCGGGTAGCCCCGTTCCGGTGCTGCGCCAGATCTGGGAAGCCGGCGACGCCGTTCCGTTCTGGGCGGCGGTGCGGTTTCGCGGCAACCAACTCTATGACCTGGAAAATGATCCGGACGAGGAGAATGATCTGGCTGGGTCCGATCAGGAGACCGCCGCGGCCGACCGCCTGCGCGCCGCCTTGCTGGCGATCGAGGCGCCGACCGTTCAGTTTCAACGCCTGGGATTGTAACGCCGATGGATTCCGGAACCTCCGCGCCCACCCTCATCACCCTGGACCAGATCCGCGCGGCCGCCGCACGGATCGCGCCTTATGTCTCCGCCACACCGATCGTGCCCCTATCGCGCGGCGGCCCAGGCTTGAAGGCCGAGAACCTGCATCCGGTCGGCGCGTTCAAGCTGCGCGGGGCCTTCAACGCCCTGCTGTCCCTCAGTCCGGCGGCGCTGGCCAAGGGGGTCGTGGCCCACTCCAGCGGCAACCACGCCCAGGCCGTGGCCTACGCCGCCCACGTACTGGGCACGCGGGCGGTGATCGTGATGCCCGACAATGCGCCGGCAGCCAAGCTCGCCGGCACCCGTGGCTGGGGGGCCGAGGTGGTGGTGGTCGGCTCCGCCAGCGCCGAGCGCGCGGCCAAGGCCGACGCCTTGGTCGAATCCGAGGGTCTGACCCTGGTCCCGCCCTTCAACGCCCTGGAGATCATCGCCGGGACCGGGACCATCGCCGTGGAAATCCTCCGTGATCGGCCGGATGTGGAGCGCGTGGCCATCCCGGTATCCGGCGGCGGGTTGCTGTCTGGCGTCGCCGCGGGGCTGAAGCTATCCAATCCCAACGTTCGAGTCATCGCGGTCGAGCCGGAACTGGCCGACGACGCCGCGCGCAGCTTTCGCGCCGGCCGGCTGATATCGATCACCGCCGAGGAGGCCGGCCGCACCATCGCTGACGGCCTGCGCGTGCAGCAGCTGGGCGCGGTCAACTGGCCGCACGTCCAGGCCTTCGTGGACGAGGTTGTCACCGTCTCGGAAGACGCCATCAAGGACGCCATGCGCCGCATCGCCAGCGGCGCGCGCCTGGTCGCCGAGCCGTCGGGTGCGGTAGCGTTGGCGGGGCTGCTGTCGCTGGGCGGCGCGATGGACCGCTCGGTGGCGATCCTCAGCGGGGGGAACGTGGACCTGGACGTGTATGCGCGGATTTTGGCGGGAGGGTAGGGAGGGGTCCAAGCGTCCTTCGACACAGCCGCTGCGCGGCTGGCTCAGGATGACGAAAATGGCGGTCGCCAAAACCAGTCGTCATGCTGAGCCGGCGACCTGAGCTTAGAGCGCGTTCCGGAAAGTGGGAACCGGTTTTCGGATAAAACGCGCGCCAAAACAAAGACCTAGAGCGCCGATCTGATTCCATCAGATCGGAACACGCTCTAGCGAAGGGCGACGTGTCGAAGCACGCACCCACCAGCGAAACGCTACTCCGCCGGTTCCGCCACCACAGCCCGCGCCGGCTTGTGCTTCACATCGCCCGGCTGGCCCAGCGCGCGGGTGAAACAGGCCAGCTCCAGCATGATGCCGTTGGGGTCGGTGAAATAGATCGAGCGGACGAACACGCCGGGATGGTTTTCGGCGGCCACGCCCATCTCGCTGTCGTCGTGATTGACGATCGAGGGCACGCTCAGCACGCCCTCGGCGCGCAGGCGCTCCAGATAGGTCTCCATCATCTCCGCGGGCGCATCGAAAGCGATATGGTTCATCGAGCCGACCGCGCTCTTGGGTTCGCGGGGAAAATGTTTGACCGAGGCGATCCCCGGCGCGGCGGCCGGCGCATCGGCCCACCAGAAAAAGGCCAGGCTGGACCCGCCGCCACAATCGAAGAAGAAATGCTGGCCGCCGTCGGGCAGGGCGATGGTCTTGATCAGCGGCATCCCCAGGACTTCGGTATAGAACCGCACCGTTTCTTCCATGTCGCGGCAGACCAGCGCGAGGTGATTGACGCCGTTGAGCTTCATGGCGGTTCTCCCAGGGGGCTTGTTTTGCGGAACGCTACGCCGACGAGGAGGATCGATAAAGCTCAGTTTTCGGCCCCGCTCGAATTCTCAACGCCCCACGAACACCGGCGCGCGCTTCTCCAGGAAGCTCTTCACCCCCTCACGATGGTCCTCGGTTTGGAACAGGCGGTAGATCACCTCGATCGCCCAGGCGCCGATCTCGCGCGGGTCGCCATAGGCGGTGCGGCTCAGGCCCTGCTTCATGTAGCGCAGGGCCAGCGGCGAATTGACCGCGATCCGGCCGGCCAGGGCCAGGGCGCGGGTCATCAGCTCGCCATGGGGCGTGATCTCGGTCACCAGGCCGATCCTGAGCGCCTCGGCCGCGTCGATCGCATCGCCGGTGAACAGCAGTTCAGAGGCCTTGGCCGGGCCGACGATGGCCGGCAGACGCCACAGGCCGCCCATGTCCGAGATCAGGCCCCGCTTGATGAACAGCTCGGCGAACACCGCCTTTTCCGAGGCGATGCGGATATCGGCGAACAGGGTTAGCTCCATGCCCCAGCCGACCGCCGCGCCGTTGACCGCGGCGATCACCGGCTTTTCGCATTCGATGGCGGCCAGGCCCGCCGGGGTCGGTTCGTAGCGCACCCGCGCCGGGCGCGGGCCGGAATGCGCCTCGCCGGTCATCATCTCCTTGACGTCCTCCCCGGAACAGAAGGCCGGATCGGCGCCGGTGATCACCACGCAGCGCACCTCAGGATCGTCGGAGGCGGAGCGGAAAGCCGCCTCGATCTCGGCATAGGCCCGTGGATTGAGGGCGTTGCGGCGTTCGGGTCGATTGATGGTGACCCGGGCGATATGGTCCGCCACGGCATAGAGCAGGCAGGTGAAGTCCTTTGGGTCTATGGCGGGCTTGGGCATGGCTTCCTCCACGGGGCGGCTTGCCGTCGGCGGCCGCGCGCTTCAAGATTTGGAACGCGTTCTAAGTGTAATATCAAGCCCAAGCCGGAGCGCGTGAGGGAACGTCATGACGAAAACCGCCATCCAGCCGCCGCGCGCCGGCAGCGTCGGCGACATCCGCCCCAGCCACCGCTTCGACGAGGCGGCGCTGAAGGCCTGGTGCCGGACGAACATCCAGGACTTTGGCGAGGGCTTGGTCGTGCGCCAGTTCCACGGGGGCGCCTCCAACCCGACCTTCCTTCTGACCACGCGGCAGGGCGGGGCCGACGTGCTTTACGTGATGCGCAAGAAACCGCCAGGAACGCTCCTGGCCAGCGCCCACCAGGTGGACCGCGAATATCGGGTGATGGCCGCGCTCGGCCCGACCGGCTTTCCCGTGCCGCGCATGCGCGCCCTTTGCGAGGACCCCGCGGTCATCGGCTCTAGCTTCTACGTCATGGACTATATGGAGGGGCGCATCTTCCGCGACGCACAGCTGCCGGACCAGACCCCGGCCGAGCGGGCGGCGATCTATGACGAGCTGAACGCCAACCTCGCCCGGCTGCACGGGATCGATTACCGCGCGATCGGGTTGGAGGACTATGGCCGGCCCGGCAACTATTTCGAGCGGCAGATCGGTCGCTGGATCAAGCAGTACCGCGGCGCCCAGACCGAGGAGATCGCGCCCATGGAGCGGCTGATCGAAGCGCTGCCAGCGCGCATCCCGGCCGATGACACCACCACCATCGCCCACGGCGACTACCGGCCCGAAAACATGATGTTCCATCCCACCGAGCCGAGGATAATTGCGGTGCTGGACTGGGAGCTGTCGACCATCGGCCATCCACTGGCCGACCTGGCTTTCAACTGCATCATCTACCACTCCCATTCGGTCACGTTCGGCAGCCTGATCGGGGTGGACTTCGAGACCTCCGGCATCCCGCGCGAGGAGGACTACGTCGCCGCCTATTGCCGTCGCACGGGGCGGAACGGGATCGAGGGCTGGAACTTCTACCTGGCCTTCTCGATGTTCCGCCTGGCCTCGATCGGACAGGGCGTCTTCAAGCGCAATCTGGACGGGATTGGGGCGGCGGACGCGACGGGGGCGAGCAACCAGGGGACGTGGCAGCTGGCGGAGACGGCGTGGGCGGTGCTGACGCGGTAGGCGGTGGTCAGGGGATACGCAAATTTTCGCGGTCATCCCGGACGGCCTGAAGGGCCGATCCGGGATCCAGGGGCAGGTGCAACGACCCCTGGATCCCGGCTCTTCGCTTCGCTTCGGCCGGGATGACGAATAGAGTTCAGGGCGTCTTTTTAGACGAACGTCAAAGAAAAAGGAGCAGGGCGCATGAGCAATCTGGTGGTGCGTGAGGACAGGGATGGTCTGGCGACCTTGACCCTCAATCGGCCGGAAAAGCTGAATGCGCTCAATGTCGAGCTGTTCAGCGCGCTGGACAATCACGTGGCCCAACTGGCGCGGGAGGAACGGACCATTGGCGCGGTGATCCTGCGCGGCGCGGGGCGGTGCTTCTCCGCCGGCCACGACCTGGCCGACATCGCCGCGGGCGAAAAGCTGCCCCGGCCCAACTTCCAGGCCGGCGTCATCGAGCGGCTGGCCAACCTGCCCCAGCCGGTGATTTCGGCCGTGCACGGCCACTGCTATACCGGCGCGCTGGAGCTGGCCCTGGCCGGCGACATCATCTTCGCCGCCGAGTCCGCCAAGTTCGCCGACACCCATGCGAAGTGGGCGCTGACCCCGGTCTGGGGCCTCAGCCAGCGGCTGCCGCGCCGGATCGGGACCTATAAGGCGCGCGAGATGATGTTCACCTGCGCCACCTATTCCGGCGCCCAGGCGCTGGCCATGGGCCTGGCCAATGTCTGCGTCGCCGATGAAGCGTTCGACGCCGAGCTGGAGGCCTTCGCGCGGGGGATCCTGGCCAATTCCTGGTTCAGCCACCGGGCCAACAAGCGCCTTTTGGTGGAGACGGACGGCTTGCCGCTGGAGGCGGGCCTGGCGCACGAGGTGTTCCGCGGCGCGGGACGCGGTCCGGACATGGAGGAACGGATCGGCCGGTTCGGGGCCAAGCGCTGAAAGATTGCTAGGCGAGTTGGGTCCCAAACAGGCCGTTTTTGGGCGGCAGGCGGCGAAACGACTCCACCGCCGCGCGCGCCCGCTGGTAGGTTTCGGCGGGCCGGCGGCCCGACGTATAGAGGTCCGAGCCAAGGCCAAAGCCGCGCGCGCCGGCGGCCCACAATATCGGCATGTCGTGCGGTCCGATCCCGCCGACGGCGATCACCTTGACCTCGCGCGGCAAGACGGCGCCCAGGGCCGTGATGTGGCCCGGCCCGTAGGTGGAGGCGGGGAAAAGCTTGAGATAGGTCGCGCCGGCGTCGATGGCGGCGAGGGCCTCGCCGGCGCTGGCGAAGCCCGGAATGGGGATCAGGCCGCGCTTCAGGGCCGCGTGGATCACCGGCGGCGCGGTGTGCGGCGAAACGACGATCTGACCGCCCGCCGCCGCCACGGCTTCGACCTCGGCCGCGGTCCGCACCGTGCCGGCGCCGAAGGCCATGCGCCCGGTGAAAGACTGAGCGAGCCTAGCAATGCTGGCCACCGCCTGCGGCGAATTCAGCGGCACCTCGATGATCCGAACGCCGGCCTGGTGCAGAGCGCCGGCGACCGCCTCGACCTCGTTCGGCAATACGCCGCGCACGATGGCGATGATCGGAAGCTCGGCGAAGGCGTCCTCGAAAGTCATGACGCGATCCTGCGCACGTTCAACGCGGTCAAACCAGCAAGCGCCGCGTCCCCGCCGTCATAGGTTACGGCGGTCAAACCCCGATGCTCAATGGCCTTTGAGTACCAACCGCACAGCGTCGGTTCACCGATAAGGACGATGGGTCCCGAAGTTTCAGCATCTAACAACGCGGGAACGCCCGCTATCTCGGCGCCGATCAGCAGTCCGGAAAGATAGGAGGCGGTCTCAGCCGCCGGCGCGCCGGCGCCGACGACACGCGATCGGGCGGAGAACAGGCGCGCGGCCAATCCCCCGCCATCGCCCGCGGCCTCGACCCCCGACGCGAAGGCCAGCTCGTGGCCGATCGGGGCGTCGCCGCGCAGGACGCTGTGCCGGGACAGGACCTCGAACAGCTCGCCGGTCATCGCCGTGACGAAGCGGACGATCGCGCCATCGCGGGTCAGCACCCATTTGGCGTGGGTGCCGGGCAGGCAGAGGAGGCGGGTTCCGCTTGTCTGGCCTGGGTTCCGGGCCAGCCAGCCGAACACCTGGGTTTCCTCGCCGCGCATCACATCCGGCGCGGCTGTCGGACCTGGTCCGCGCAGACCCGGCGCGATCCAGGCCGGCGGATCGGAGCCTGGCGCAAGGTGCAGGGCCGCGCCAAACGCCGTCACATCGACCGGGCAATCCAGATAGGGGACCTGCGTCCAACCGAGGTTCGAGCCGATCATGCCGCACATCACCGCCGGAAGCGTTTCGGCGGCCAGCGCCGGTCGGACCTCGTCGCGGAACCGCGTGGGCGCCGCGCCCGGCTCCAGCCGCGCGACGCCGAGCGGAAAGGTCTGGGCCGCGCGCGCGTCGCCGCCGGCCTCGACGACCCAGGCGCGCAGGTGGGTCGTGCCCCAGTCGCAGGCCAGAAAGGCGCCCATCACCTCAGCCGCATCAATGGGATTCCCGGGCGACCTCGGCGCTGCTGGCGCCGACGAGGAAATCCAGGTCGCAGCCCTGGTCGGCCTGCAGCACGGTGTCGATATAGAGCTTGGCCCAGCCGCGGCTATAGGCCGGCCGGCCGCGCGCGGCGTTCCAGGCGGCGCGCCGCGTCGCCAGTTCGGCCTCGTCGACCAGCAGCTCCAGTCGCCGGCCCGGCCCGTCCAACAGGATCTGATCGCCGGTCCGGACCAGGGCCAAGGGCCCGCCGGCCTCCGCCTCGGGCGCCACGTGCAGCACCACCGCGCCAAAGGCGGTGCCGCTCATCCGCGCGTCGGAGATCCGCACCATGTCGCGCACGCCCTTGACCAGCAGCTTGGCCGGCAGCGCCATGTTGCCGACCTCCGGCATGCCCGGATAGCCCTTGGGCCCGCAGCCTTTCAGCACCAGGATGGAGTTCTCGTCCACGTCCAGGTCCGGATCGTCGATGCGGGCCTTGTAGTCCTCGATGCTTTCGAACACGACCGCTGGGCCGGTATGGGTCAAAAGCGCCGGCGTCGCCGCGCTCGGTTTGATCACCGCGCCCAGGGGACAGAGATTGCCCTTCAGCACCCAGATGCCGGACGAGGGCCCGATCGGCTGGTCCATCGTGCCGATCACCTCGCGGTTATAGCACTCGCCCAGGGCCGCGATCTCGCCCTGCGCCGCGCCGCTGACCGTCACAGCGTCAGCGCGCAGGACCGGTCCCAGCTCCTTCATCACCGCCGGCAGGCCGCCTGCGTAGCAGAAGTCCTCCATCAGGTATTTGCCTGAGGGCATCAGGTTGACCAGCAGCGGAACCTGCCGGCCCAGGACGTCGAAATCGTCCTGCGACAAGGCAACGCCCAGCCGTCCGGCCAGGGCCAGCAGGTGGATCACCGCATTGGTCGAGCCGCCGATCGCCGCGTGGATCAGGATGGCGTTCTCGAACGCCGCGCGGGTGGCGATGGTCGACAGGCGTATGTCGTCCTTGACCATCTGGACGATCCTTCGCCCCGTCATCTGCGCCAGGGCCTTGCGCCGCGAATCCACCCCCGGCAGCACGGCGTTGCCCGACAGGCAGAGCCCCAGCGCCTCCACCAGCGAGGCCATGGTCGAGGCCGTGCCCATGGTGTTGCAGGTGCCGTGGCTGCGCGACATGCCAGCCTCGGCGGACATGAAATCGGCCAGGCTGAGCTCGCCCGAGCGCACGTCCTCGGACAGTTTCCACACGTCCGTGCCCGAGCCCAGGTCGCGCCCGCGGAACTTGCCGTTCAGCATCGGACCGGAGGAAACCACGATGGTCGGCAGGTTTACGCTGGCCGCGCCCATCAATTGCCCAGGCGTGGTCTTGTCGCAGCCGCCCAGCAGCACCACCCCGTCGATGGGATTGCCGCGGATGGATTCCTCGACCTCCATGGCCAAAAGGTTGCGGAACAGCATGGCGGTTGGCCGCATCTGGGTCTCGCCCAGCGACATGGCCGGGAATTCCACGGGCAAGCCGCCGGCCTCCCACACCCCGCGCTTCACGTGCTCGGCGATGTCGCGCAGGTGGACGTTGCAGGTGGTCAGCTCCGACCAGGTGTTGCAGATCCCGATCACGGGGCGGCCGTCGAACACGTCCTCGGGCAGGCCGGTGCTCTTCATCCAGCTGCGATGGATCAGGCCGTCGCGATCGAATTTACCGTAGCTGTGGGCGCTGCGCAGGGGTTTTTGGGTCATTGGGGCTCCGCGAAAACCCTTCTCCCGTCCTTCTCCCACAAGGGGCGAAGGGAATCGACAACGATCGCGAGAAGCGAGGGGGATCAATATCCGCTAGACAGCCCCCATGACCACCGTTTCCGCGATCCGCGCCCGCCTGCTCGCCTGGTACGACGCAAACGCGCGCACGCTGCCCTGGCGGACCGGGCCAGGCGGGGCGAACCGACCGGATCCCTACCGGGTCTGGCTGTCGGAGGTGATGCTGCAGCAGACCACGGTGCCGCACGCGACTCCCTATTTCCTCGACTTCACCCGCCGCTGGCCCACCGTGACCGCCTTGGCCGCGGCCGAGGACGGCGAGGTCATGGCCGCCTGGGCGGGGCTTGGCTATTACGCGCGGGCGCGCAACCTTTTGGCCTGCGCGCGGGCGGTCGCCGCCCAGCACGGCGGGGTGTTTCCGGACACCGAGGCCGGCCTGCTCGCCCTGCCCGGCGTCGGCGCCTACACCGCCGCGGCCGTGGCGGCGATCGCCTTCGATCGGCCGGCCAATGTGGTCGACGGCAATGTCGAGCGGGTGATGGCCAGGCTCTACGCGGTCGAGGCGCCGACGCCCGTCGCCAAGCCTGAGTTGAAGGCGCTGGCCGGCGGTCTGGTGCGGGAAGACCGGCCCGGGGACTGGGCCCAGGCGCTGATGGATCTGGGCGCCGTGGTTTGCCGGCCCAAGACGCCGCTGTGCGAGTGCTGCCCGCTCAGCCAGACCTGCGCCGCGTTCGCGGTCGGGTCGGCGCAGGCCTATCCGCGCAAAACCAAGAAGGCTGATCGCCCGCACCGCCACGGCGCGGCCTTCCTGCTGCTGCGCGGCGATCGCATCGCGCTGGTCCGGCGCCCGCCCAAGGGCCTTTTGGGAGGCATGCTGGCCCTGCCCAGCACCGAGTGGCGCGCCGAGCCTCTCTCCCGCGCCGATGTGGAGCAGGCCGCGCCGGTCGAAGCCGCCTGGCGCGCCTGCGGCGAGATCGAGCACGTCTTCACTCATTTCTCTCTGACGCTGCAGGTCTGGCGCGCCGAAACCACCGAGGAGATCGACGGCGTGCTCTGGGCCGGCCGCTCGCGCCTGGACGGCTTGCCCAGCGTGTTCCTCAAGGCCGCCAGGGCGGGATTGGACCGGCTCGTTTAGCCGAGGCATGGCCGCCTGAGGGCGTGTGCACGAAACTTGCGACTGTCCTTCCGATACGAAAGTCCCAGCCGGCGTTCCCAAGGACCGGCGCAAGGGGCTTCAACGGGCGCGAGAAAGGAGCACTTTCATGCAAGTATCTGGGGTTACAAACAATTCTGCGCTGCAAACCCTGCAGTCGCTGATAACTTCGCTTGAGACCACGGCCGCAGGCACGGCCAATTCATCCACCGGCGCTGGGCAAAATGTGCAGGGTGGGCAGACCGCGTCCCTAAGCGCCGCGACTTTGCCGCCTCCGCCTCCGCAGGCATCGAGTTTCTCCAACCAGTTCTCGCCGGCGTCGCTGGCCTTTCTGACCTCTCTGCAGACGTCCGACTCCGTCTCGGCCTCGGCGAGCAGCGAAGCCGCGGGATCGATCTCCGTGTCTGGGCTGAACCAGGGGCTGAGCGATCTGAACTCGGCCTTGAAGGAGATCCAGACCGCGTTGTCTGGGTCCGCGCAAACTCAGAGCGCGACGACCACCTCGGCGGCCAGTGCGTCCCTGACCTCGACGAGTTCGGCGGGCAGCACGTCCCTGACCAGTTCCGTCCTGGCCACCGTGCTGACCGAACTGAACGCCGCGCTCAACAGCCTGGAGGGCGCCGACAATCCGTCACACCCGCACAACCACCATCACCATCATCGGGTTGAGTCCGCCTCCAACGACCCGACATCGACCAGCTCCAGCTCCAGCTCGGTGACGACGACGTCGACCACGTCGACGACCACCGACGTTGACGCCACCGGCTAGCAGCGGTTCCGGCCCGCTGGCCGAAGCCCCGGCGGCGACGCGAGGCTCCGGCCGCGCGTTGCCGCCTCTGCTTGTGAGTTTGGCTCACAACAAACGATCCGAGACATCGTTTGACCCCGAGGGACGAGGCCAACACCATGGACCTCGCTCCGACGTCGCCGGAGCCCGGACCGCAAAGGACCAGGGCCATGGATCAGCGCTTCGCCTTCGATGAGGTCGCCGAACTTTACGACACCGCGCGTCCGCCCTATCCGGCCCCGCTGGTCGACGATGTCGCCGCGGCCGCCGATCTGACGCGGGAGGATGCCGTGCTGGAGGTGGGCTGCGGCACGGGCCAGGCGACTGAGGCCTTCGCCCGCCGGGGCCTGGATATCGTGGCCATCGAACCTGGCCGCGATCTCGCCAGCCTCGCCCGGCGACGGCTGGCGGCCTTTCCCAACGCGGCGGTGGTGACGACCGCCTTCGAGGACTGGCGCATGGAGGCCGGCGTCTTTCGCCTGGTCATCGCCGCCCAGTCCTGGCACTGGATCGCGCCCGAGGTCCGCTTCGCCAAGGCGGCCGATGCGCTCTGCCCGGGCGGCGTCCTGGCGGTGTTCGGCCACGTGCCGACGTCGCCGCCGCCGGCGATCGTCCGGGCTTTCGAGCCGATCTTCGCCCGACTGGCGCCGGAGCTTTGGACCGAGCCGGCCGAGAACTGGTATCTGCCGTCCGGGCCGCTGACGGCGCTCTTCGCCCGGTCGGGCCGGTTCGCGCGCCCGATACATCGGCGATATCGATGGAGCGTGGTCCGCACAGGCGCGGGCCTGACCGATTATCTGCGCACCACCTCGCCCTATCAGCGGCTCACGCCGGCGCGGCGCGAAGCCCTGTTGCGGGCCCTGGCGCAAGCGGTGGAGGCGAGCGGCGGACAGTTCGAACATCGCTGGGAGACGCACCTGCACATGGCGCGGCGGGCGGACTGACCCAGGATGGCCCACGTCGACGCCGGGGTTATAACAGCTCATCCCGTGAGCCGAGGTCGCATGGCTAGACGATCGCTGCCGCCCCTGACCGCCCTGCGCGCGTTCGAGGCGTTCGGCCGCCTGGGCCTGATGACCGCCGCCGCGGACGAGCTCTGCGTCACCCACGGCGCGGTCAGCCGCCAGATCCGGGGGCTTGAGCGCGATTGCGGCGTTCGCCTGACCGTCGGCCCGCGCCACCGCCTGAAGCTGACCGACGAGGGCGCCCGGCTGGCGGCGAGCCTGACGACCGCGCTGGATCAGGTCGAGCGCACCTTCGTCGATCTGAAGTCGGCGGCGGAGCGCGAACTGCACGTCTCCTGTGTCGGGACCCTGGCCATGCGCTGGCTGATCCCGCGCCTGGCCGGCTTCCACGACCTTCACCCGGGTCTGCGCGTCAAGGTGACGGAATCCTACGCGCCGGTTGACCTGCGCCGCCAGCCCTTCGACGCCGCTATCCGGCTGGCCGAGCACGTGCCGGCGCACGGGGTGAAGTCGGTGGTGTTCCTGCGTAATTTCCACGGCCCGGTGATGGCGCCGCGGCTCTATGCGGGCGCGGAAGATGGCGTTGACCAAATCGCGCGCCTGCCGCGGCTTACCACCCGCACGCACATTTCCGCCTGGGCCGAATGGGAGGCCCATACCGGCCGCTCGCTGGGAGAGCCGGTCGAGACGCGGGAGTACGAGCATGTCTTCTACACGCTGGAGGCGGCCAGCGCCGGGCTGGGGGTTGGGCTGACGCCCTGGATCTATGTGGCCGGCGATATCGCCGCCGGACGCCTGGTCGCTCCGCTGGGTTTCGTGGAGACCCCGGCGCGTTTCTTCTTCATTCTGCCGGCCGGACCGGTCAAACCCAGCGCGGCCGCCTTCCGCGACTGGCTGTTGGCGCAGGCGGCCGCCGCGCCGAGCCCTCCCGGTCCGGTGAATGAGGTCAGCGAATGAACGAGGCCGATCTTGGCGAGGTTCTGTTCGAATTCAGGCGCGTCGGCGCGGTGGTCAAGGTCACCGCCATCCACGTGGCCACCGGAACCGAGATCGTTCTGGTCGGCGCCGCCAACGCGGGCGAATACGCCCTGAAAATGGCCGCGATCCGCAAGCTGATCTACGTGATGGGCAAGCGCGAGACCTAGGATCCTCTTACGGCGTCACCCGGCCGCGACGCTCGCAACGCCCTCGTGCGCCTCGTCCTCCAGCGCGGCGACCATGGCGTCGAACAGGCGGGTCACCTCGATCGGCTTGCCGACAAAAGCGTCCATGCCCGCCGCCTGGTAGCCAGCGATCTGGTGCGACATGACATTGGCGGTGAGGGCGATGATGGGGGTGCGGCGCCGTCCGGTGGCGGCTTCGCGTTCGCGGATGCGGCGGGCCGCGGCGAGGCCGTCCATGACCGGCATCTGCATGTCCATCAAGATCAGGTCCCAGTCCTCCGCCTCCCAGGCCTCCACCGCCGCGCGGCCGTCGTCCACAAGCACCGGCTGCAGGCCGACCTGGTGCAGCAGGGTCTTCAGCACCAGCTGGTTCACCTGGTTGTCTTCCGCAGCCAGGATGCGCAAGGGCCGCTCCGCGAAGTCTGCGGCGGATCGCGCTTCGGGGCGGGGCGCATCCTTGGCCGGCGCGGCGGACTTGGCGAGCCGCTCCAGCGGCAAGGTCACGGTGAAGGTCGACCCCCGGCCGACCTCGCTTTCCACGGCGATCGAACCGCCCATCAGCTGCGCCAGCTCGCGGCAGATGGCCAGCCCCAGGCCGGTGCCGCCGAAGCGCCGGGTGGTGGAGGCGTCCGCCTGTTCGAATTTCTGGAACAATTGCGCCAACCGGTCCGGCGGGATGCCGATGCCGGTGTCGCGGACCTGGATCTCGAGCCCCGGATCTGCCCTTGCGACATGCACGCGGACCTCGCCTTCCTGAGTGAACTTCAGGGCGTTGGACACCAGATTGTAGATGATCTGGCGCACCCGCGTGGAGTCGCCGCGATAGACGCCGGCCGCGCCGGGCTCGATCTTCAGGTCGAACGAGAGGCCCTTCTTGTGGGCTATGGCGGTGAAGGCCGCGTGGGCGCCGCGGGCGACGTCGACGATCTCGAAAGGGATGGACTCCAGTTCGAGCTTGCCCGCCTCGATCTTGGAAAGGTCCAGGACGTCGTTCAGGATCGCCAGCAGTATGTCGCCGGACTTGCGCACCACGTCCAGCCGCTCGCGCTGGAGGTCCGACAGCTCGCCGCTGGCCATCGCCTGCGTCATGCCCAGGACGCCGTTCAAGGGCGTACGGATCTCATGGGTCATGTTGGCCACGAACTGGGACTTCGCCTGGTTCGCCGCCTCGGCGGCGGCGCGAGCGGCGCGGGCGGCGGCGCGGGTGCGCGTCAGCCGCATCTCGATGCGGTTGCGTTCGCTCAGCGCATTGGTGGCCGGAACCGCGCAGACGAAGACTGCGATCAGGAAGAGCTGGGCCATGTAGAGCGCCAAGAAACGATCGCCGCCCGAAAGGAGCGCGATCGGTCCTTGGCCATGCGCCGTGAAGACGCAGCAGACGATGGCGACCGTCATGACGGTGGCCGACACCCACGGCGGCCCCGCGCGGAACGCGGTCAGGATCAGCAGCGGGAAGACCAGCAGAACGACGAGGGACCGGCCGTGCGAGAAGGCCAGGACAGTGATCGCCACCGTCAGCGTCAGGAGCAGCCAGCGTTCCGCCTTGCCGGCGTCGGAGGCGTAGACTGCGCGCGCGCTCTTGAGCGGCAACAGGATGGCCGGCGCCGCGATGAGCAGCCCCAGCGCGTCCTGGGCGATCCATTGCAGCCAGGAATCGACGAAGCCGGCGTCCGTCCCGTCGATCGCGACCGAAGCGGACTGGCCGATCGTGCCCTCGACCGCCGCGCTGGCCAGGGCGATGGCCCCGAAGGCGCATAGTCTGCGCGTCCGCGACAGGTCGGTGGCGGCGCCGCAGAAGGAGCGGGTGAGGAAGGCGACCGAGAAACAGAGCGCCTGGTTAAGCGTGGCGTAGAGCAGGCTGTCGGCCAGGCCGATCCCGGTGATCGCGTTCTGGGCCAGATTGAGCGCCAGGCAGGCGGCGCAGAACAGAAACCCTAGTCGGCGCGGCAGCACCAGGATGCCGGCGACGATGATGCCGTTCGCCGGGTAGAAGGCCGCGTTGCCCGCCGCGTCCTTGCAGAAGAACGACACCGCGAACGCCGGCCCGGCATAGATCGCCAGCAGGGCAGCCGCGGTCGCAAGGCCGCGCGGGGGTTCGGCTTGACGGTATAGGCGGCGCCAGCGGCTCATCGATCACCTCGGGCGGAAGCGCCAGACCATTTGCGCCGGAGGTTAGTCCACGCCCGCTTGCGATTGCCTTAATTGCCTAGAGCGCTTCCTCATCGCCAAACCGGACCCGCTTTGGCGCGAAGCGCTCTAGGTTGCGCGCGGCTCCAACCCCGCCCGCACCTTGGCGCGCAGCACGTCGATGGGGGTGAGGCCCCGGTCGGACTTGAAGTGCCAATAGGTCCAGCCGTTGCAGGCCGGCGCGGCCTGGACCATGGCGCCCATCTTGTGGATCGAGCCGGCCAGGTCGCCCAGCATCAAGCTGCCGTCGGCGCGCACCCGCGCCATGCGCTCGCCTTTGGAGCAGTAGAGCGCGTCGCCCGCGCGCAGCAGGCCCGCCTCGACGATCTGGCCGAAGGGGATGCGCGGCTCGCTCCGCTTGGAGCCCATCACGTCCAGATCTTCCGGCGACACCGGAATGACCTTGGAGATCCGCGCCTTGGCCAGCGCGATATAGTCCGCCTCGCGCTCGATGCCGATGAACCGCCGGCCCAGCCGCTTGGCCGCCGCGCCGGTGGTGCCGACGCCGAAAAAGGGATCCAGGACCACGTCGCCCGGCTTGGACGATGACAGGATCACCCGGTGCAGCAGGGATTCTGGCTTCTGCGTCGGGTGCGCCTTCTGGCCGGAAGCGTCCTTGATCCGCTCCTCGCCGGTGCAAAGCGCCAGCGTCCAGTCCGAACGCATCTGCAACTCGTCATTGGCCATCTTCATGGCGTCGTAATTGAAGGTGTAGCGCTTGGGTCCGCGCCCCTTGGCGGCCCAGATCAGGGTCTCGTGGGCGTTGGTGAAGCGGGTGCCCTTGAAGTTGGGCATCGGGTTGGACTTGCGCCAGATGACATCGTTCAGGATCCAAAAGCCCAGGTCCTGCACGGCGACGCCGACGCGGAAGATGTTGTGATAGCTGCCGATCACCCACAGCGAGCCGTTGTCCTTCAGCACCCGCCGGCACTCGCTCAACCAGGCGCGGGTGAACGTGTCATAGGCCTCGAACGAGGCGAACTGGTCCCAGTGGTCGTCGACCGCGTCGACCTTGGAATTGTCGGGACGCAGCAGATCGCCGCCGAGCTGGAGGTTGTAGGGCGGGTCGGCGAACACCAGATCGACCGACTTTTCGGGCAGCTTGGCGAGCTCGTCGATGCAGTCGCCCTGGATGATGGTGTCGGTCCTCAAGATCATCGCCCGCTCCCGGTTTGAATCCGGGACCGTGGCGGATCACGGTTAAGGGCGTGTTGTCGACTATGGTTAATACAGCGGCGGCCCAGGCGGCGTTTCCCCGATCTCCTCATCCTGAGGCGCCCGCGAACTGGCTGCTCCCCCGTTGGGGGAGCTGTCGCGAAGCGACTGAGGGGGACTTGCGGTCGCAGCGACCTCTCCGGCAAAGCCCCCTCCACCACGTTACACGTGGTCCCCCTCCCCCAACGGGGGAGGAGCCTAGCCAGGCGTATGATTCCGTTAGGGATCAGGAGGAGGGGGGGGCTTGAGCATCTTAACTCCCCCCCGCCAGCGCCTGTCGGGCCTTGTCCAACTCCTCCGCATAGCGGCGCAGGGCGTAGCCTTCGGTCAGCAATCCCACCACCTGGCGGCCTTCCAGGTCCTCGACCACGGCCAGGGCCTCGCTCTCGGTGCGGTCGAAGATCGAGACCGCCTGTTTGACGTTCATCTCCGGCAGCAGCGGGCTGTCGGCCCAGTGGGCGATGTCGGCGCAGGTCAGGGCCCCGTCCTGCTCGGGGTGATCGGCCGAGGCGAAGGCTTCCGTCGTCAGCGCGATGCCCAGATAGCGGCCGGCCTCGTCCACCACCACCACGCGCTGGGTCGAGCCCAGGGGATGGCGCCGGCGCAGCTCGGCCAGGCTGGCGGTTCCGGGGATGGTCGCCGGATCGCGCCGCATCATCCGCGCCACGGTCAAAAGCCGCATCCAGCCGACATCGATGGCGCTGCGGATGCTCTCGCCGCGCAGGTGCAGCCGCCAGGTGGAGAACGAGTAGCCAAAGGTCTCGCGCACCACCAGGCTGGTGGCCACGCTGGCGGCCAGCACCACGGCGGTGACGGCGAAATCGCCCGTGGTCTCCAGCACCAAAAAGGCCATGGTCAGCGGCCCGCCGACCACGGCCACCGCCAAGGTGGCCATGCCGACCAGGATGCAGACGCTGGGATCGACCGCCAGATGAGGCGCGGCCAGCGCCAGCAGGGCGGCGAACAGCTTGCCGATCAAGGCGCCCAGAAACAGCGAGGCGAAGAACAGGCCTCCGCGAAAACCCGAACCCAGCGAGACCACCGAGGCCATGGTTTTCAGGCTGATCAGGCTGATCAGCGCGGCGATCGACAGCTCGGCGGTCATGTCCAAACGAAGCGCCCCGTGCCCGGCCGACAGCACCTGGGGCGAGATCAGCGCCAATCCGGTGACGATGGCGCCGCCCACCGCCGGGCGGATCGCGCGCGGCAGCCGCGTGGCGGCGAAACCCTGCTCGGCCAGGGCCACGGCCCGCATGATGACGATGCCGAACCCCGCGCAGACCACGCCCAGAAGCAGCATCGCGGCGTAGCTGGACAGCAGCATCGGCGCGGCCGGCGCCACGGCGATGTGATAGGTCACCGCCCGCGCGGCCCGCGCGGTCAGCACGCCGGCGACGCTGGCGGCCAGGATCGGCGCGACATTGGCCACCGAGTAAGACCCGACGATCAGCTCAAAGGCGTAGAAGGCGCCGGTCAGCGGCGCGCCGAACGCCGCCCCGATCGCCCCGCCGGCGCCGCAGCCCACCAGCACACGCAGGTCGTTGCGCCGAAGCCTGAGCCCCATGCCGAGCTTGGACGCCAGCCCGGAGCCGATCTGGGCGTAGCCGGCCTCCAGCCCCACCGAGGCGCCGCAACCGTTGGACAGCAGGGTCTGCAGCGTCACCCAGACGCTGTCGCGCAGCGACATGCGTCCGCCATGCAGGGCGTTGGCCTCGATCGGGTCGATCGGCAGAGAGGGGCGCCGGCGCGACCAGAGCCAGCTGGCCAGCCCCAGCACCAGGCCGCCGATGATCGGCACTGTCAGTCCCCGCTCCAGATGCGCCATGCCGCTGACCCGGCCGTTGCGCACGCCGAAGAACAGGGTGTGCATGGCGTTGGACGTGGTGCCCATCAACGCCACCGCCAGGCCCGAGGCCACGCCGGACATCGCGCCCAGCAGCACCAGCCAGGCCTCGCTGCCGCGGATGATCCCGCGCAGCCGTCGCGCCAGGGCCGCGCCCGACAGCGGGTTCGTGCGCGCGCGATGGACCGTGTCAGGCGCTAATTCGATCATTCGCTCCCATGGCATCCGCTCCCGTGTCATCCTTCTCCATCAGCGCCAGCCGGATCGGCGCCCAGCTGGAGCGATGAATCGCGCAGGGCCCCAGCCGGCGCAGGGCCTCCACGTGCAACGGCGCATGATAGCCCTTGTGCGCGGCGAAACCGTAGCCCGGATAGGCCGCGTCCAGTTCAGCCATCAGCCGGTCGCGCGCGACCTTGGCCAGGATCGAGGCCGCCGCGATGGACGAGGACAGCTGGTCCCCCTTGACCACCGTCTTGACCGGGCAGGGCAGGGCGAAGGCATAGTTGCCGTCGACCAGGGCGAAGACCGCGGTCACCCGCAGAGCCGCGACCGCCCGGCGCATGGCCAGGCCCGTCGCCTGGATGATGTTCAGCCTGTCGATCTCCTCGACGCTGGCGAAACCGACGCCCCAGGCCAGGGCGTGGGTCTGGATCTCGACCTCCAGACGCTCGCGGGCCTTGTGGGTCAACAGCTTGGAGTCGTTCAGCCCCTCGGGAACGTTCCTCGGATCCAGGATCACGGCGCCGGCCGAAACCGGCCCGGCCCAGGGCCCGCGGCCTGCCTCGTCGACCCCGCAGACCGGCCAGGGGCAGGCGGCTTCCAACATCAAATCGGGACCCCCGACCCCTGGACTTACGCGAGGAAGGCGACTCACGGCTGGCCCATCCGCGCCACGACCGGATGGCGATGACAGCTGTCCAGGTGGTCGTTGACCATGCCGACCGCCTGCATGAAGGCGTAGACGATCACCGGGCCGCAGAACTTGAAGCCCTTGGCCTTCAGCGCCTTGGCCATCTCGGCGGCGACCTCGGTCTGCGCCGGGACCTGGTCGATGCGGGCCCAGCTATTCTGGATCGGCTTGCCGCCGGTGAACGCCCACAGGAACGCCGAGAAGTCCTCGCCGCGCTCGCGCATGTCCAGATAGATCCGCGCGCCGGTGATCGTCGCGTCGATCTTGCCGTTGGATCGCACGATCCCGGCGTCGGCCATCAGCCGCGCCCGGTCCGCCTCGCCATAGCGGGCGACGATTTCGGGATCGAACCCGGCGAAGGCCCGCTGGAACGCCTCGCGTTTGCGCAGGATGGTGATCCAGGCCAGCCCCGCCTGGAACCCGTCCAGCACCAGCTTCTCCCACAGCGCCCGCCCGTCATAGACCGGCACGCCCCATTCGGTGTCGTGATAGGCCTCATACAGCGGATCGCCCGCCATGCCGCGCCAGCCGCATCGATTCGAGATGATGTCCATGGGGGGAGGCTACGCCGGGCGGATAGGGTGGTGAAAGAGGCTCTATAAGCTGCTCCCCCTCTGGGGGAGCTGTCGCGAAGCGACGGAGGGGGCTTTCGCCGCCGCACAACCCCTTCCGGCAAGCCCCCCTCCCCCAACGGGGGAGGAGCCAGAATCATGCACCCTTAAGCTGCTCCCCCTCTGGGGGAGCTGTCGCGAAGCGACGGAGGGGGCTTTCGCCGCCACCCCCCCAAGGCGACGACCCAACCGGAGCCGCACCCCCGCCCGCCGCAGCCTTGGCGTAGGCGGGGCCCTGGGAGGAACGCCTGCGCTCCTTCGACAACCCCAGTTCCTTGCAGATCTGAACAATCAGCGCCTCGTACCCGCCAGGCCCGGTCAGGGCCAATGCGTCATCGCGCTCCGTCAGCCGTTCGTTCAGCTCGACGAACAGCCGCTCGCGCTCGGGGCCTTCGGTCTCGGTCTCGATCGCCCGCTCGACCGCCTCACGCACCGGCCGACCAGCTTCCAAAGCTGGCCCCGCAGACGCACACTCGCCTCGGCGGCTTCACGCTGCTCGCTGGCGAAATCGATCGCCGGCGCGCCCGCCGCCTTGGGCGCCTCCAGCAGCGTCTTGTCCAGCGCCACGGTCAGCCGCACCGTCTTGGCCGCCCGCTGCAAGGCCAGCGTCGAGGCGGCCTCATCCGCCGCCGTCGCCTCGCCGGCCTGCGCCCGCATCTCGGCCCCGACCGTCACCGCCCGCGCCATCCGCATGCCAAGCCGGCGCCGCCGAGGCGGGGTCGCGAGGTTCCGGTTCGCTGGGGGAGGGCGAAGCAAACAAGAACATATCATGAACTAATTCGAGGCAAAAGTCAAGCTTGTATGCGCGCGACAAGCCGCTGGCGCCGCGCAAATTTCCCTTCGCCCCTTGTAGCTTTTGCTTCCTGATCGGCCCACGCCCTGAACGAGACCAACCCATCGATCGCATGGCCAGCATACTTTCGAGGTTACGCCTTGCTCAAGGACGGCGCGGAGCGCCGCCGCGTTGCGGCCGCCGAAGGCGGTCCTTGACCAAGACGTAACCTCGAAAAATCATTCCATCATGCGTTCGAAGGGGGATGCTGAGCGCCGGGCGATGGACGGTGGGTGCGCCACGCGCGCTGTCTACTTCCTGCTCACGGCGGGCGCGGTTTCAATTAAGTATTGTGTCCCTGTAATTCCCCCTGTAATTCCCTGGGGCGCATAGACCTTCATGATCCCGTCCAGGTCCTTGGCGGCGAACGCCTTGGCGAAACGGCCCTCCAGAGCCTTCAACTGCGCATCGCCGGCCGGCTGCGCCGAGGATACGGTCGCGGCAAGCAAACCCGCGGCGACCGCGCCCGTGCAAACCAGGACGCTGTGTTTGTTCACGGTCTCCCCCCTTTTTCAGGCCCCGTCAGCCGGAGCTTTTCCGCCTTCGGCAAGATGAACCGAAGGCGAAATCTTGGCAATGTTCGAGGTGGCGCGGATAGATGTTTCGCTTGTCCGCCCCGCCCCGCGCCTGGTCTCTTAGTGTTGGTCCGAAACATCGGAGGGATGCTGGGGAAGGCCCGCGTTCGAGAACAGCAACGGCGCCATTGGCCCGACGAAGGCCACGATCGAGACGATGGCGCCTTCGCAGACTTCAAGAACGTGGAATGAATGGGGCCGCCAGGCGTCATCGTCGGCCATGTGGACATAAACGATGACGGCGCAGCGCCCGTTGGCCTTGAACACGCGCGTGCGAAACGCGCCCCACGGCCGCCAAGCCTGACCCATGAACAGCTGAATCGCGCGGCGGCCGCTGAGCCAGGCCCGCCAAGGCGGCATGTGCATCGTCGCATCGGAGCGCAGCAGCGACACGAACGCATCGAGATCGCGTCCCTGAAAGGCCGCCGCGTATTGTTCCGCCACCGCCTGATCCATGTCGCTGGCGGCGGTCCATTTGGGCTCGCGCCCGTAGGCGAGGTTGAACGTGCGGCGGGCCCGCTGCAGCGCGCTGTTGGCCGCCTGCGGCGTCATCGCGAAGGCGGAGGCGACATCCGCGGCGCTCCAGCCCAGAACGTCGTGCAGCAGGAAGATCGCTCTTTGCCGCGCCGGAAGCAGTTGCACGCAGGCCAGAAACGCCAATCGGACGGCCTCGGCCTGTTCGTAGCTCGCATGGGGGTTCAAAGCATGGTCGGCGACGCCCGCCAGCGCGGAATCCGGCATGGGTTCAAGCCAGGCGATATCGAGATCCGGCGCGCCCAATTCCACGAAATCGCCGGTTTCCATCGGCGCCGGATCGCTCCAGAGACGGCGCTCGCGCTTGCGCCGCCGCAGCGCGTCGAGACAGGCGTTTGTCGCGATACGATAGAGCCAGGGCCGCGCCGAAGCCTCGTCGGCCAGCTCCCCGCGCGCGCGCCACGCGCGTGCGAACGTTTCCTGCGTCATGTCCTCCGCCTCTGACAGCGACCCCATGATCCGGTAGCAATGAACCTTGATCTCGTTGCGTCGCTCACGTGCGAGCTGATCGAACGCGTCGCGTTCCGCGGCCGCCGCCGCGCCGCCCACTTGAGTGCGCATGACCTTCTGTCCCCTCCGAACGCGACGTCTTCCTCGGCAATAGGACGATCCGGGACGCCGAAAGTCATCGAACCGCCCCCCCGATGAATTTCGGGCGGCTGCGACGTCCTATCGAACAGGGTCCCTATGAACCGAGGGATGGCCCATTGCCGAGATCAAAAGGAAAGAAAGAGTCATGACCGAGATCGTCGTCCACGGAATTCCCTTCAGTCCCTATGTCCGCAGCGTCATCATGGCGCTTGAGATCAAGGCCGTCCCCCACCGGATGCAGCCTATAGAGCTACGCCCCGTCGCGGGCGGCCTGGGAAGCGCCGAACATCTGCAGCTGCATCCGTTCGGGCGGGTCCCGATCCTCGACGACGGCGGATTCCGCATCTACGAAACCCAGGCGATCCTGCGCTACCTCGACGCGCGATACCCCCAGTCGCCGTTGCAGCCGACCGATCCCCAGGCTATCGGCCGCATGAGCCAGGCCATGGGCATCCTCGATTGCTACATGTTCACGCAATCGATCCGGCCCATCGGCGCCCAGCGGGTGGTCGGTCCGGCGCTGATGGGCGCCGCGTCCGACGAAGCTGTGGTGGCCGAGGCTCTGCCGGCGACGGAGCTCTGCCTGACGGCGCTGGACCGGGTGCTCGCCGATGACCGGTTCCTGGCGGGTGAGGCGCTGTCGATGGCCGACCTGATGATCGCGCCGCAATTGCACCTGATCTCACCGGCCCCGGAGGTCCGCTCGATGCTTAACGGCACGCGCCTCCTCTCCTGGTTTGAGCGGATGTTGGCTCATCCCAGCATGATCGCGACGCCGCCCCCCGCCGAATTCAAGCTGCCCCGCAGCCTGTTCGACCTCAAGGCGGCGTGAAGCGAGGCCGTCTCACGGTCGTGCGTTTGCCGGCAGGCTTTGATCGGCTTTGAGATTGAGGGGTTGGACCGGCTGGGCAGTCCAACCCTTCTCCCCTTTTCCGGGGTGGGGTCCAAAGCGCAGCTGCCTTTTCGGCGTCTAGCCCGCCTCGGGCGCGCCTTCCCGGTCAGACGCGATCACACGCCTGGCCGCCGTCACCAGAAAGCCCGACCGGGTGAACCCGTGGTTTTCCGCATAACTGTCGATCTCTCTCAGCGCATCTTCCGACAGGGTGATGTTGACCCGCACCGCCTTGGCCTTCACCTCGGCATGGACCAGGATCGCGACGCCATCGCGATTGTCGGGATCCAGCATCACCTGGTCGAGGTTCGACGGCTCCGGAATGGCTTCGCTGTCCTGGGCCAGGCCTTCGATGTGCAGGGCCAGGGCCTCGGCGCCCATCCGGCGCGCCTCCTCCAGGGTCGAGCCGGCGGAGATGCACCCCGGAAAATCGGGAAACGAAACGCCGTAGTCGCTGTCGGCGTCCTTGTGGATCAGAGCGATGTAGTGGGCCATTGCGTCACCTCAACACGATCCCCGCCTGCTTCTCGACCGAGCGAAGCGTGCCGACGGGGATGTCCTTCTTCGGGTGGGGAACCGTAACGCGCCCCATTTTCTCAGGATGCCTGAACGGCCTGTGCGAGCCTTTCTGCGCGACCTCGAACCATCCATCCGCCTCGATGCGCTTGATGATTTCGCGACTATCAATGTGTATTGATACACACGAAAGCGTCGAAGATCAATAGAACGTGTGTTGAAATACACATCTGTAGCTTTGAATCGATGGAAATGAAGGTGGCCACGCTGCAAAGCCCTTCCCCCTTGATGGGGGAAGGGTTGGGATGGGGGTGAGCACGCCGACGCTGGGGCGAAGAGCGCAGGTGGCGTCTAACGCGACTTCCTCGTCTTTGCCGGTGGACGCACCCCCTCTCCAACCTCTCCCCCATCGAGGGGGAGAGGCTTTGGCGCCCGCCCCCGCGCGTCAATGTGTCGGCGTTCGCCCGCGGATCCTGTCGAACCCGGCCTTGATGCCGGCGAAGCGGGCTTCGATAATCGGCTCGAATTCGTTGTCGGTGAAGATGTAGGGCCAATCCTCCTCGATCGCCTCGCGGACCAGATCGCCGACGTAAAGCGGGTCGATCCCCGACGCGACGCGCTCGCGCACGGCGCCCAGCCACGCCGCCGCCGGTCCCTCCGCCGGCGTTCGGGGCGCCGCGCCGGCGAACCGGTCCGGCAGGTTGCGCGCCGAATCGATGATATGGGTGCGGATGAAACCGGGACACAGGACCGAGACCCCGATCCCCCGCGGCGCCAGCTCCGTGCGCAGCCCCTCCGACAGGGCCACCACGCCGTACTTGGTGACGTTGTAGGGGTTGCCGCTGCCCGAGATCAGGCCGGCGATCGAGGCGGTGTTGACGATGTGGCCGCCCTGCCCATGCCGCTCGATCAGCGGCCCGAAGATCTCCACGCCCCAGATCACCGCCATCAGGTTGACGCCGATGGTCCAGTTCCAGCCCGCCTCGGTCCAGGCGCCATAGCCCCCGCCGCCGGCCACGCCGGCGTTGTTGTGCACGATGTGCACCTCGCCGTAGCGCGCCAGCGTGGCGTCCGCCGCCGCCTGCAGCTCGGCCTTCAACGAGACGTCGGCCCGCACGCCGTCGACATCGGCGTTGGTGTGTTTGAGCTCGGCCACGGCCTTGTCCAGCGCCGCTTGCTCGATGTCGCACAGCATGACCTTGACGCCGGCCTGCGCCAGGCGCGTGGCGACCCCGAGGCCGATCCCCGACGCCGCGCCCGTGACGAACGCCGTCTTGCCTGCCAGATCCTTCATCGGCTCTCCTCCACCGCGCCATTGTTCGCCGATCCGCACAGCCCGTGCGGATCATGCCGGATTATCAAGGCGATCGGCGACGCCTACCTGTTGGCCATCCAAGGAGACGACAATGCAGACGATCGATCAAGCCGGTACATTTGCTTTGGGCGGCCGCGCCGTCAGGCGGCTCGGCTATGGCGCCATGCAGCTCGCCGGCCCCGGCGTATTCGGGCTGCCCCGCGACCGGGACGCGGCGCTGGCGGTCCTGCGCGAGGCCGTGGCGGCGGGGGTCAACCACATCGACACCAGCGACTATTACGGTCCCCACGTCACCAACCAGATCATCCGCGAGGCGCTGTCGCCCTATCCGGGCGACCTGGTGCTGGTCACCAAGCTCGGCGCAAGGCGAGGCGAAGACGGGTCGTGGCTCCCGGCCTATGGCGCCGCGGACCTCGAGCGCGCGGTCGAGGACAACCTTCGAAATCTTGGGCTCGACGCGCTCGACGTCGTCAACCTGCGGATCATGTTCGCACACGGCCCGGCCGAAGGATCGATCGAAGAGCCGCTAACGGCGCTCGCGGGGCTGCAACAGCGTGGGCTGGTCCGTCACATCGGGCTCAGCAACGTCACCCAGGCGCAGGTGCGCGAGGGGCTTGGTATCTGCAAGATCGCCTGCGTGCAGAACCTGTACAATCTCGCGAACCGCGCCGACGATCCATTGATCGACGCGCTTGCCGGGGACGAGATCGCCTATGTCCCGTTCTTCCCGCTCGGCGGCTTCTTCCCGCTACAGTCGTCGGCGCTGGCGCGGGTCGCCGGCGCATTGGATGCGAGCCCCATGCAGGTCGCGCTCGCCTGGCTGCTGCAGCGCTCGCCCAACATCCTGCTGATCCCCGGAACCTCGTCCGTCGCCCATTTGCGGGAAAACCTGAAGGCGGCCGATCTGGCGCTGGACGCCGACAGCATCCAAACCCTCGACGCGATCGGCTCGGAACACGCCGCCGGATAGGGATTGAGGGGGATATGGCTGAGGCGGACCCTCGCGTGGCTGCTCCCCCGTTGGAGGAGCTGTCGCGAAGCGACTGAGGGGCCTCGGAGTTTCGGGAGTTTCGGGGACGCAATGCCTGGGAGTTTCGGGGACGCAATACCTATCTCAGAGCGCCTTCCCCAAATACCCCGGCCATTCCACGCTCACCGCCCGCCCGTCCACGCTCAGCGCGGCGCCGTCGATCCGGTCGAGCCTCAAAAGCGCCATCGCCCGCCCGGCCTGTCCCGACAGCACCTCGCCCGCGCGCCGTTCACCCGCCAGCACTTCGGCGCCGAACGCCGGCGCCTCGCCCTCAAACTTGATCGGCAGCATGCGGTTCTTGATCATGCCCCGGCGCTTCATGCGCGAGGTGGTCTCCTGGCCGACGAAACAGCCCTTCTGGAAGTCGATGCCATGCAGCAGATCGAAATTGGCCTCGATGGGGTAGGTCGTGTCGGACGGGCAGTCGGCGTCCGAATCGGGGACGCCCAGGGTCAGGCGACGGTGGTGATAGGCGGCCTCGTCCGCGGCGACCGCGCCGGCCGGCGGGCTGGCGCCATAGCCGCGACAGCCAAGCTCCGCCAGGCGCGGATCGATCGGCCAATTGAGCGCGGGGCCGGCGTCGGGCCAGACGGCCACGACCGTTGCCTCCACCGGCGCGATCTGCACCTTGGCCCGCAGGCGGTAGATGGTCAGCCGCTGCACCAGCGCATCGCGCCGCACGGCGGCGACGTCGATCAGGCAGCCTTCGTCCTTGGCTCCTGTCACGAACAGGTCGAACAACAGCTTGCCCTGGGGCGCCAGCAGGGCGGCGAACCGCGTCTCCCCGGTCGCCAGGGTTTCCACATCCTGGGTCAACAGCCCTTGCAGGAACCCCCGCCAGTCGGGCCCGGAAACCTGGATCAGGGCGCGGCTGTCGAGCTTGGCGAAGAACGTCTGATCGGTCATCGCCCTGATGTGGCGCCGCGCCGGGTGGAGCGCCAGCCCCTTAACCCTTATAGAGGGGCGGATGGCCGAGAAGCCCTTTCCGATTCTATTCATCGCCGGTTCGCGGATCGGCGACGCCATCCTGTCTTCGGGACTGCTGAAGCGGCTCTACGACGAGATTCCCAATGCCCGCTTCACGATCGCGGTGGGCGCCGTGGCCGCGCCGCTGTTTTCCCAGATGCCGCGGGTCGACGACATAATCATCCTTGAAAAGAAGAAATTCGCCGGCCACTGGATCGATCTTTGGCGGCGCACGTCCGGCCGGTCCTGGGGGCTGATCGTCGACCTGCGCGGATCGGGCCTGTCGGGCTTTTTGCGCCGCCGCCGGCGTGCGGTCTATCGCCGCGTCCCCACCGAGCCGGTGCACAAGGTGATCGAGGCGGCCCGGCTGCTGCAGCTCGAAGGCGATCCGCCCGCGCCCTATCTGTTCACCGACGAGGCGACCGAGGCGGCGGCGCAGACCTATCTCGGTGTCGGCGGCCCCATCCTGGCCATCGCCCCGGGCGCCAACTGGGTCGGCAAGACCTGGCCGGCGGAGCGCTTCGCCGAGATCGCCACGCGGCTGCTCGCGCCGGACGGACCGCTGCCCGGCGGCCGGCTGCTGATCCTGGGCGACGAGGCCGACCGCGAGGCGGGGCGGACCCTGAAGCTGGCGGTCTCGCGCGGCCGCACCATCGGCGCGCCGGGGCAGCTCGACCTTCTGACCAGCTATGCCTGCCTGAAGCGCGCGCGCCTGTTCATCGGCAATGATTCCGGCGCCATGCACCTGGCCGCCGCCGCGGGAGCGCCGACGCTGGGCCTGTTCGGTCCGTCCGACGACCGGCGCTACGCCCCCTGGGGACCGGCCAGCCTGGCCCTGCGCGGGCCGCGCGATTTTGAGACCATTCGGCGGATCGACCCTGACCTCAACCAGGTGATCTGCCATATGTTCGACCTGCCGGTGAGCTGGGTGGTCGAGGCGTCCAAACAGCTGCTGGCGCAGACGGAGCCTTGAGCGAAGGGGTCAAGCCATTCAATACTCGCACATCTTGCCCAGGGTGATCCAGCGCGCTGGCTCCTCCCCCGATGGGGGAGGGGGACCACGCGTAGCGTGGTGGAGGGGGCCTTGCCGGAGAGGTCTCAGCCGCCGCCAGTCCCCCTCAGTCGCTTCGCGCCAGCTCCCCCACCGGGGGAGCAGCCCGTTCTGTAGCGCATCTTGCGCTGTCTGCCGAAGCTCAAAGGAACGTCCATGACCAAGACCTTCGACCTGATCGTGCGCGGCGGCGAGGTGGTGAATCATGCCGGACGCGGCTTTGCGGATGTCGGCGTGCGCGCTGGCAAGATCGCCGCCGTGGGTGATCTGGGCCAGGCCTCGGCCGGCGAGGTCTATGACGCGCGCGGCCTGACCGTGCTGCCCGGCGTGATCGACACCCAGGTGCACTTTCGCGAACCCGGCCTGGAGTGGAAGGAAGACCTGGAGACCGGCTCGCGCGGCGCGGTGCTGGGCGGGGTGGTCGCGGTGTTCGAGATGCCCAACACCGATCCGACCACCACCGACCCGGCCGCCCTGGCCGACAAGCTGGCCCGGGCGCGGGGCCGGATGCACTGCGATCACGCCTTCTATGTCGGCGGCACGCACGAGAACGCCAGGCATCTGGGCGAGCTGGAGCGTCTGCCGGGCTGCTGCGGGGTCAAGGTGTTCATGGGCGCCTCCACCGGCAGCTTGCTGATCGCCGACGACGAGGGGGTCGAGGCGGTGCTGACGGCCATCAATCGCCGCGGAACCTTCCATTCCGAGGACGAGTACCGCCTGGCCGAGCGGCGCCCGCTGGCTCGACCCGGCGACTGGACCAGCCATCCGGAGGTGCGCGACCCTCAGACCGCGATCCAGTCCACCGAACGCCTGGTGCGGCTGGCCCGCAAGACCGGCAAGCGGATCCACGTGCTGCACGTGACCACGGCGCAGGAGATCGACTTTCTGGCACGCAACAAGGATGTGGCCAGCGTCGAGCTCACGCCCCAGCACCTGACCTTGGTCGGACCCGAAGCCTATGAGCGGCTGAAGGGCTTTGCCCAGATGAACCCGCCGATCCGCGACGCCAGCCACCAGCCGGGCCTGTGGCGCGGGATCACCATGGGCGTGGCCGACGTGCTGGGCTCGGACCACGCCCCGCACACCCGCGAGGAGAAGGCCAAGCCCTATCCGGCCTCGCCCTCCGGCATGCCCGGCGTGCAGACCCTGGTCCCGGTCATGCTGACCCACGTGGCCGACGGCAAGTTGACCCTGGAACGCTTCGTCGACCTGACCTCGCACGGCGCGAACCGGGTGTTCGGCATCGCCGGCAAGGGCCGCCTGGCCGAGGGCTTCGACGCCGACCTGACCATCGTCGACCTGAAGGCCCGCAAGACCATCCGGCACCAAGACATGGCCGCCCGCGCCGGCTGGACCCCTTTCGACGGCTTCGAGGCCAAGGGCTGGCCGGTCGCCACCATCATCCGCGGCCGGGTGGTCATGCGCGACGACGAAGTGGTCGCCGAGGGGACCGGCGAGCCCGTGCGGTTCATGGAGACCCTGGAGCCGGCCCACTGACAGACGCTGGGAATCATTTAAGAACCCTTCCCCCTCGATGGGGGAAGGGCAGGGTTGGGGGTGAACACGCCGAAGATTGGGCGAAGAACGCGGAAGGCGTCTCACGCGATCTTTTCGTCACCAACTGCGGCCTCACCCCCACTCCAACCTCTCCCCCATCGAGGGGGAGAGGCTTTTAGCAAACGAACAGATTAGAATTGCTGTGCGAATGGACGACTCTCACCTTCCAACAACTTCGATCCGCGAGCCGCGCTACCGGGAGCGCCGGGTGGAGGTCGAGCATCGGGCCGACGGCTCGATCATCATCTCCAATCCGACACCGTTTTCGAACGCCTTCCAGACCACCAATGCGGCGTTGGATTACTGGGGTAAGCGGGACCAGACACGCACCTGGCTAGCCGAACGTTCGGGCCTGGGGTGGCGGCGGATGTCCTATGGCGAGGCCTTCCAGCGCGTCGCGCGCCTGGCGGGGGCCTTGCGGGGCCTCGGTCTGGGTCCAGGCCGGCCGCTGTTGATCCTGGCTGGCAACAGCATCGACCACGCCCTGATCGCCTACGCCGCCATGCGGATCGGCGCGCCGATCGCGCCGGTCTCGCCGCAATATGGCCAGAAGGGCGCCGAGCCCAGCCGCCTGGCGCACGCCGTGGAGCTGATCCGTCCCGCCGCGATCTTCGTGGACGACGCCGCGGCCTATACGGAGGCGCTGGAGCGCAACGTGCTGGCCGGCCTGATCGTCATCGCCGGCCGCAACGAGCGGCATGGCGATAATCCGCTCCAGGCCCTGACGATCCTGGGCCACGCCGTCCCAGACCTGGCCAAGCCCGATGACATCGCCAAACTGCTGCTGACCTCCGGCTCGACTGGCCGGCCCAAGGCGGTGATCGGCCTGCAGCGCAACCTGGCGCTCAACTCGGCCCAGATCGAGGCCTGCTTCGACGATCCGGAACCGCCGCTGATGGTGCACGGCGCGCCCTGGAGCCACAGCCTGGGCGGCAACGCCATCCTGCACATGGCGCTGCACCGGGGCGGCACGCTCTATATCGATCACGGCCAGCCGACGCCGGCGCGTTTCGGCGAAACGGTGCGCAACCTGAAAGAGATCGCCACCACCTACCACAACATGGTCCCGGCCGGCTTCGGCCTGCTGGCCCACGAACTGGAGCGGGACGCGGACCTGGCCAAGGTGTTCTTCGAGCGGGTCCGCCTGCTGCAATACGGCGGGGCGGGATTGGCCCAGAGCATCTGCGACCGGATCCAGGCCGTTGCGCTGCGCACCGTGGGCGAGCAGATCAGTTTCGGCAGCGGCTATGGCGCCACCGAAACCGGCCCCACCGCCTGCAACGTGCACTGGCCGAACCTGCGCGCCGGCATGATCGGCCTGCCGGTCCCCGGAACCTTCGTCAAGCTGGCGCCGGAGGGCGAGAAGTACGAGATTCGCGTGCGCGGACCGCAGATCTCGCCGGGCTATTACAACGCCCCGCCCGGAATGTCGGAGCCCTTCGACGCAGAGGGCTACTACATGCTGGGCGACGCGGCGCGCCTGCTCGATCCCGAGCGCCCGGACCTCGGCATGGTGTTCGACGGCCGGCTGGTGGAGAATTTCAAACTATCCTCCGGCACATTCATCGCCGCCGGGACGCTGCGCCTGGCGGCGATCTCGGCCATCGGCGGGGCCGTTTCCGATGCGGTGGTCTGCGGCGAGGGGCGCGAGGGCGTTGGTCTGCTGCTGTTTCGCAACACACCCTTCTGCGCCAAGCTCAGCGGCGAGGCCGAGGTGGTCCAGGCGGTGCGCGCCGGGCTGGAAGGCCTGAACGCCCGAGCCAGCGGCGCCGGCGGCAAGGTCGCCCGCGCCCTGATCCTCGACGACGCCCCGGACGTCCACAGCGGCGAGATCACCGACAAGGGCTATATCAACCAGGCCCTGGCCCGCGCCCGCCGCGCCGCCGACGTCGAACGCCTGTTCGCCGATCCGCCCGGCGAGGGGGTGCTAGCGTTCGAGGGATGATCAATCCTGGAACTTCGCCCCTTCGAGTGGGCAAGGCGGGGATCACGGAAGTGGAGAGATGCTTGTCAGATCGATCTGGCAGCCGCCGGGGCCGATGCGGCTCTCGAAGCAGGTCGGAAAGTTGGGGTCGTCGGAAAGTCTGGTGGCGTCAAGAAAAGATTCGGAAACCGAGCCGGAAATGCGCACCGCCTGCTGATTGTCCTCCAAATTCTCGACAATACTGATAAGCTTGGATTTCTTTGGCGGGGTGGAAAATAATAGTAAACCGCTAGCCAATCTGATTTCGATTCGCCCATTGACGTCGACCTGTTTAGTATATCCGATCCAATTGTTGATCCGTCCGATACCCAGAACGACTTTCTTCCACTCGATAGCCTTTTTCGCCTGAACCTCGCCCCTCGCGACGGCGTTCGGCGCGCTCACGACGTCTGAAAATTTGTCCTTGCCGTTGAGGACCGCGATCTCGTCTCGCGGCGCCCGCGCTCTAACGATTTGATCAGGCGAGGGCGATGTCTGGGCGCTCGCGGCGACCACTGGCCTGGCTGACGTTTCGGACGGGTGGGCGCGCTGGCACGCACTGGTCGCCCCAAGCGCGCAAGCCAACAGAGCGGACCCAAATCGCCGGTTGAACGGCATGGAGCGTCATCCTGGGCGGCCAAACGGCGCCGCGGGGAGCGCGCCGGCTCAAGCGCCAAAAACCAGGCCGCGCCGCCGCGGCCATCGCTGAAACGCAGTGGCGACCCGGTGTTTCCCCGAGCGGCCGGGATTATTTCTGTCCGATATTCGGCCTTTGCCGCCCGATCGCGTCCATTGCGCCATGGCTTGCCGGACAGCGGACCTTGGGGACGAGGAAGTTGGGTGGTGAGCGGACCTCAATTCACGTCGATATCGAACACGAACATTGCGCCGCTGACCTTGCCCGTTTTGGCGTAACGGTCGTTGGCTGGCGGGGCGACAACACCCTGACTCTTTTCCGCAGCCCCGAACGTCTCTGGTTTAGGCAACAGGAACACGGGAGCTGACTGATGAGCCTCAAGGACAAAACCATCGTGGTGACAGGCGGCAGCCGGGGCTTGGGCCTCGGGCTCGTCGAGGCCCTGGTGGACCGGAGCGCCAAGGTGACAGTCGTAGCGCGCGGAGCCGAGGCGCTGGAAGCGGTCGGGACCCGGCTTGGCGTCGCGACGATCTCCGCGGATGTCACGGATGAGACCGCCGCTAATCGCATCCTTGGCGAGGTCCGTCCAGATATCCTCGTGCTGAATGCTGGCGCGACTCCGCGGATGGGTCGGTTGGACCAGCTGACCTGGGAGGATTTCTCCGTGGCCTGGGAAACCGACGTCAAGGCTGGACTCTACTGGCTGCAGGCGGCGCTCAACCTGCCGCTCAAGCCCGGAAGCCGCGTCCTGGTGGGATCAAGCGGCGCGGCCGTGACCGGATCGCAAATGTCGGGCGGCTATGGCGGCTCCAAACGCATGCTTTGGTTCATGGCCAAATACGCTAACGGCGTCTCGCAGGAGAAAAACCTCGGAATCCGCTTTCAGGCGATTGTGCCGCGGCAAATGATCCTCGGAACTGGAACCGGGGACGCAGCGGCCAACGCCTATGCGGGCTCCATGGGCATCACGGCCGAACAGTTCGTTGCCCGTTTCGGCGCACTGATGCCGCCCCGAGCTTTCGGCGATAGGGTGGTTTCCGTGCTGGAAGATCCACAATACGCCGAAGGCGTCGTCTTCGGCCTCAGCGGCGATGACGGAGTCACTGTCATGGAGGGCGCGGCGGCTTGAGCGAACCCCCGTCCTCCTCGCCCACAGCGCGCCAAGCGCGGCTCCTAGCGCTCGTCGATGAGCTACGGCCCGAGCTTCACCGCTATTGCGCGCGGTTGATGGGGTCGGTGATCGATGGCGAGGATGTAGTGCAGGACACTTTCATCCGAGCCTATGTCGCTGTGGACCAGCTCAAGGACGACCCGCCGTTGCGCGCCTGGCTGCTCCGGATCGCGCACAACCGCGCGTTGGATCTGCTGCGCAGCCGCGCGATCCGTGCCGCCGAGCCCATCGAGACGGCGCACGAGATCGTCGATCCGGAGAGGCCAGATCCTTTGGGGGTAATGATGAGACGAGAGGCGGTCGAGACCGCGGTGTCGCGGTTCGCGGAGCTTCCGACGACGCAACGCAGCGTGGTGATTCTCAAGGATGTGCTCGACCAGTCCCTGGAAGAAATCGCCGCCATGCTCGACCTCACGATCAACGCGGTGAAGGCCCACCTCGCGCGGGGACGGGCCCGGCTCAAGGCGATCAACGCCCAAGCGCCGGTTCAGTCCGCGCCGCGCCAGGCATCGCCGGCGGTCGCCCGCTATGTCGCCCTGTTCAATCAGCATGATTGGGACGGGCTGCGCGCGATGCTGGCCGAAGACGTACGGCTGGTCCAATCCGCTTACCCGCCGCGTGCGGGCGCGGCGAACGTGGGTGCGTTCTTCGGCATCTATTCGCGCAGCCGCCCGGTGTGGCTTGCCCCCGCCTGGCTCGAAGGCCGCGAGGTCATTGCGGTCTACGAGGATTTCCAGGCGGCGAAGCCCAGCTATCTGATGTGGTTGGAATGGCGGGCCGGTCGGATCAGCTTCATCCGCGACTACAAACACGTACGCTACGTCATCGACGACGCGGAACTGCGCCTGGCGCCAGACGTCGCGCCTCCGCGCGAGGGGACAGCCTGCGGATGACGGTATTTTTGCCAGCGACGCACATCGAGACTACTGGAATAAGAACGTCAAGCCGCTGGAGAAGATTGCGATATGATCACTGTGTTCGGAGAGGGGCGGGGTTTCCGGGTCGTTTGGCTTCTGGAGGAAATGGGACTGCCCTACCGGCTGCGGGACGTGGATCTCCTGGCCGGCGTCGAGAACGACACCGAGTTCCTCGAGATTAACCCAGCCGGTTTCATCCCAGCGATCCGCGACGGCGAAGTCACCATGGTCGAGTCCATTGCGATCATGGAGTATCTCCTAGCGCGCTACGGGCCGACACCACTGGCGCCCGGTGCGCGGGATATCGCCTTTCCTGCCTATCAGCAGTTCCTTCATCTGGGCGAAGCCGGGCTTGCCGCGTCAATCTATTTCGTTTCAGGCGCGCGGAACATCGCGCCGGAAAGCGAGCGCGGCAATTGGAGCGCGCGCCAGGCCATGGACGTGTTCACCACCCGACTGACCCTGGTGACGCGCCAGCTGGAGCGCGCGCCGTACATGGCCGGGGATGTTTTCACCGCGGCGGACGTTTCGGTGGGCTATGCGCTGGAGATGGCGCGGAAGAATATCGGCGCCGTGCTCGGTGAAGCCGAGCAGTCGTACATGGCGCGTCTGCGCGAGCGCGGGGGCTATCAGCGGGCGTTGGAGGCGTGTCACGGCACGCGGGGCTGGTGGATGAGTTAGGCGCGATCAGCGTCCGATGTGGGCCGCGAGCGGACCTCGATTCACGTCGATATCGAACACGAACATTGCGCCGCTGACCTTGCCCGTTTTGGCGTAACGGTCGTTGGCGCCGGTACGCGCTTCCGCCGGCGGCGCAGGACGGCGCCCATCAAGCCGACGCCGACGAGCATCTCGATCCAGGCCGCCGGCTCGGGCGCGGTCGATATCTGGGTGTACGAAAAGCCGAAATCCACCACTCCGCCCAGGGCGCTAGGTGCGTCGCCGCCGTTGAAGAAGATCTCCAGCGGAATGGTCGTCATCCCCGCCTCGATCCCATTGTTGTACCCGCCCTGCGCATTGGCGATAATCTCCAGCGAGCCTGAATTGAACAGAACGTCGTTGGCTGGCGGGTCGACGACCCCCGGCAGGCTGATCGGCGCGCCGATCAGTCCGCCCGAAATGCTCAGATCTTCCAGGGTGCTGGACCCGGTCGTGCTCAACGGACCGATCCCACTTATCGATGACGTCCCGGTCAATGACGTCGCGCTCATGTCCAAAAGCGGCGGCGCCATCGGCGCGCCCAGGGTCATCGACAGGGAATCGACCGTGAATGTGGCCGTGCCGGTCGACGTCGGCGGATAGGGCGAACTGGCCGCGCCGGTCAACACGCCGGTCGAGATATCGAGCACAGGCGCGAACAGACTGGCGCTGCCTTGGAACGAAGGCGTCGAACTGGAATAGCTGTAGGGAGCCGGGGCGGTCCCGTTGATAACGTCCACCTCGCCGATCTGCCCATACACGCCGGGCCGCCCGTACACCGGGCTATTTTGAACGATACTGGCGAAGAGGCCGTAACCTCCGGATGTAATCACCGTGGAAGCGTCGGCCTGCCGAACGCCGCACGGGCCAAGTAGCGCAAAAGACACGCCAATCGCGCACGCGCCCCTGAGGGCGGATCCTCGTACATTCATCTCGGCGTCGCTCCTCCCAAGGTCAGGTCCGTTATTTGTGCGTCGGGTATCCAACCAGTATTGGCCTTGAGTAAGCCAAGTCCAATCTCATGCACCTCGTCAAGCCAGGTTGGCGAAAACCTCCGGGCAACGCGTTCAGGTAACGAGGCCCTATCTTTTGTCGTCAGCCCGGCCGCAGCGAAGGGGAGAGCCGGGGCCTAGCGGCTGGCGCGCTTGCTCCTGGGTCGCCGGCTCGGCCTCTCAGGCCGTTCGACTGGAGCGTCGCCCATGTGAGGACGGGCAGCGACAGCTCGGTGGGTTCGCTTCGCGTCGCCCGCCGTCATCGGCGCCGCCTGAAACGCGCCGGTCGCTGGGCCGCGACGGGCGACAGAGCGAGGGTTCAAGAGTCCTCAGGCGTGCGCTAGTGGTGTCTCAACATAGGGAGTTGCTCATGAACGGCGCCGACGCTGTCATTTCCACCCTCGCCGACAACGGCGTCGAGGCTTGTTTCGCCAATCCCGGCACCAGCGAGATGCAGTTCGTCAGCGCGCTGGACCGCGAGCCGCGCGTGCGGCCGGTGCTGTGCCTGTTCGAGGGCGTGGTGACCGGCGCGGCGGACGGCTATGGCCGGATGGCCGGCAAGCCGGCGGTGACCCTGCTGCACCTGGGCCCCGGCTACAGCAACGGCGCGGCCAACCTGCACAACGCCCGCCGCGCCTTCACCCCGATCGTCAACGTCATCGGCGACCACGCCACCTATCACCGCCAAAACGACGCGCCGCTCGCCTCCGACATCAAGGGACTGGCCGGGCCGAACTCGGTGTGGGTGCGCTCGGCCGAGACCGCCGATGACGCCGCTGATCTGGCCGCCGAGGCGGTGGTGGCGAGCTTCGGTCCGCCGGGTGGGTCGGCGAGCCTCATTCTGCCGGCCGACTGCGCCTGGTCGCCGGCGACCCGCAAGGGACCGACCCTGATCGCGCCGCACAGGCCGGAGGTTTCCTCATCGACGGTGGACGCCATCGCCAAGGCCCTGAAGGCCGCGAAGAAGCCGCTGCTGCTGATCGGCGGCGCGGCGTGCGGGGAGGCCGGCCTTCGCGCCGCCGCCCGGCTGAACGCGGCGGGCTACCGGGTGATGACCGACACCTTCGTGGCGCGCCAACCCCGCGGCGCCGGCCGGTTCGCGCCGGAGCGGATGGCCTATTTCGGCGAGGCGGCGATGGAGGACCTGGCTGGCGTCGATCTGATGGTGCTGACGGGGACGGTCAAGCCGGCCGCGTTCTTCGCCTATCCGGGCATGCCGACCCTGCTGATCCCGGAGGGCTGCGAGACGCCGACGCTGGCGATACGGCACGAAGACAGCACGCGGGCGCTGGAACAGCTGGCCGACGCCCTGGACGCGCCGGCGTCCGCGTCGCCCAACGCCCTGGCCCTGCCGGACGCGCCCACCGGCGCGCTCAATCCCTATACCGTCGGCGCCTCGATCGCCCGCCACATGCCGGACCAGTCGGTGATCTCGGACGACGGCGTCACCTCCTCCATGCCCGTGTTCCTGCAGACCACGAGCGCGCGCCCGCACGATTGGCTGATGCTGACCGGCGGAGCGATCGGCCAGGGGATTCCCGTGGCGGTGGGCGCGGCGGTGGCCTGTCCCGATCGCAAGGTGATCTCGCTGAACGGCGACGGCGCGGCCATGTACACGGTCCAGGGCCTTTGGACCCTGGCGCGCGAGGGCCTGGACGTGACCGTGGTGGTGTTCGCCAACCACGTCTACCGGATCCTGAGCGTCGAGCTGCAGCGGACGGGCGCCGGCAAACCCGGCAAGGCGGCCGCCAGCCTGCTCGATCTCGGCTCGCCCAGGATCGATTGGGTCTCGCTGGCCAAGGGCCTGGGCGTGCCCGCCGAGCGCCAGGAAACCGCCGAAGGCTTCGACGCCGCTTTCGCCCGCGCCATGGGCGAGAAGGGACCGAAGCTGATCGAGGTCGCGCTGGGGTAGGGCCTGCCGAGGACGCCGCCGCCAGGCTCCTCCCCGTTTGGGGGAGGGGGACCGCGCGTAGCGTGGTGGAGGGGGCCTTGCCGGAGAGGTCTCAGCGACCGCAAGTCCCCCTCAGTCGCTTCGCGCCAGCTCCCCCAATGGGGGAGCAACCAATTCTCCGGCGCCGCGAACGACGGGTAAACGCCCTTCCCCCATCCGCCAACGGGAAGGGTTCTTCGGTGGTCCGCTACTTCTTCACATTGGTCGGCAGCTGGCAGCCGCCGATGCTTGCGGCCTGGGCGCAGTTCATCAACGAGCCGGGCTGATCGGCGCCCACCGGATAGTCCAGCACCCAGCCGGGACCGCCGTCGGCGCAGGCCACCTCGACGAACTCTTCGCCTTCCTTGGTCCGGCCAAGGCCGCGCGCGCCAGAGACCACGCACGAGGGTTTGCCCTTGGCTTTCAGCTGCGCGTACAGAGCCGGATAGATGTCCGCATCCTTGGTGTAGGTGCAGTGATAGCCCTCGGTTTGCGAGCGGATGCAGTCGAGCACACGGGGCGTTCCGGTCGCCGGGAAGACGCCGACGCCGCCGTCGGGCCGGTTGCCGCATTGCAGTTCGACGACGTCGAGGCCCGGCTGGTTGACGGCGAAGGCCGCGTACTTGGAAACCTGGCAATCGAAGCCGGCCTTCTTGGAGAGCTTGGTGTAGACGCCGTTCTGCTCGGTCTGCGCGGCGCGGGTGTCGGTCAAGGTGCAGCCGCCGGCGATGCCGGCAGCCTGGCCGCAGTCGATCTCGGCCTTGAACTTGCCGGCGCTGTCGGTCTCCAGTACGTAGCCCTTGCCTTCCGTGCAGGCCACTTCCAGGTAGTCCGAGTGGTCGGCGGTGGTGCCGATGAAGTGGTGTTTGCTTACCGTGCAGGGTTTGCCGCCGGCCTTGGCCACGTCCTGGATCATGGCCTCGCGCTGCTCAGGGGTCGTCAGCAAGCATTTCGTGGTGGCGTTTTCCAGCTCGTCGTAACCGACGCAGGGATTGGCGCTCGCCTCCGCGCTGGCATTGGACGGCAGCATCAGAATATAGCCGGCGCCGCCTTGGCAGGCCACTTCGTAGACGCCGTGGGTGGCGGTCGAGCCGATGGGTCGCACCTTCTGGGAAACGCAGTTGCGGCCAAGCTTGGTCATGGCCGGTGTAAACGACGCGTTCGGATCGGCATTGTCGGGCAGTTTGCAGGCCAGTTTGCTGGGTTTTCCGTCAGCGCCGGGCTGATCGGCGAGCAGGCAATCCTCGTCCTGCACCTTGGGGTCTTTGTTTCGGGAGATCATGATGTAGCCGAGAGCGTCCTTGCAGGCGACTTCGTAGAAGGAAGCTGTCGCACCATCGGCCATGGTCGCGTCTTTCGTGATCGTTCGGGTGGCCGTGATGGTGCAGGGAATGCCTTTGGCCTGCACCAGCGGCGGCGCTTCGACCGCCGAATTGTCCTTTGGCGCCGCCGCGGCGGCGGCGGACGCGCCGATCAGAGCGCCGAACATCATCGCCACAGCGAGACCGAATCCAACGCGTCTCATCATAGTTTCTCTCCTGGGTGTATCCTTTGGGCGGACCTTAAACGCGTAGCCGCGCCAGCGGTCAAGCTGAGCATCGGCCGGGGCTCCGACAGGTGAACACCCTGGACGCAGCGTCTCGCCGCGTTTACGCCGGATACGAATGGCTCGGGCGCCGACGAAACAGGGGGTGCGATCATGGCCGACGGCGTGGACGACCGCTCCGATCTCGATGAAGTCTATCGCGCCGCGGAACGCCGGGCGCTGATCTATCCTCTGGAACATTCGCCCGAATATGGCGAGGCGGTCGAGATCGCCCCAGGCGTGATGTGGATGCGCATGCCGCTGTTCGGCTCGCTGGCCTTCATCAATGTCTGGGCGATCCGGGACGGCGAGGGCTGGGCGCTGGTCGATACTGGCATGCAGACCGACCAGACCTCAAAGGCCTGGCGCCAGGTGCTGAAAGGCCCGTTGGCCGGCGCGCCGATCACCCGGCTGTTCGTCACCCACCTGCATCCGGACCATATCGGGCTCGCGGGCTGGATCACGCGCAAATTCAAATGCCGCATGTGGATGACGCGGTTGGAATATCTGCAATGCCGGATGCTGGCCGCCGACACTGGCCGCGAGGCGCCGCAGGACGCCATAGACTTCTATCGCGCCGCGGGCTGGGACGAGGAGGCGCTGGAAAACTACAAGGCCCGCTTCGGCGGGTTCGGCAAGGGCATCTACCAGCTGCCGGACAGCTTCCACCGGGTCCGCGACGGCGACGAGATCCAAATCGGCGAGCATGTCTGGCGGATCGTGGTCGGTTCGGGCCATTCGCCGGAACACGCCTGCCTCTATTGCCCTGACTTGAAGCTGCTGATCTCGGGCGACCAGGTGTTGCCGCGCATCTCCTCCAACGTCTCGGTGTTTCCGACCGAGCCGGATGGCGATCCCTTGGCCGAATGGCTGACCTCGCTGGCGCGGATCAAGACCCTGGTGCCGGACGATGTGCTGGTGCTGCCGGCGCACAATGATCCGTTCATCGGCCTGCACGCCCGCATCGACCACCTGATCCGAGGGCACGAGCGCGGCCTGGAGCGGCTGGAGAAGCTGCTCGTCGAGCCCAAGCGCTCGGTCGATGTGTTCGGCGCTCTGTTCGCCCGCAAGATCGGCCCTGACCTGCTCGGCATGGCCACGGGCGAGGGCTTGGCGCACCTGAACTGCCTGATCGCCCGAGGGCGCGCCAAGGCCGACCCCGACGGCGCTGGCGTGGTCTGGTACAGGGCGGTCACGGCGGGTTAGTATCGGATCGAGAACGGTCGGTTGACTAAGGAAGAACCCTTCCCCCTCGATGGGGGAAGGGCAGGGTTGGGGGTGAACACGCCGAAGGTTGGGCGAAGAACGCGTAAGGCGTCGAACCCAATCTTTTCTTCACCAACTGTGGACGCACCCCCACTCCAACCACTCCCCCATCGAGGGGGAGAGGCTTTCAAGGAACAGCCGCGCCTGCTGCTGTAAAAAGATAAAGAACAACACTTGGAGGAACCGCCCCGTGGCCGATCGCATCACCTCGCCCTTCGGAACCTTCACGCCGGCGCGGGACGTCGTCGCCGGCCACGACCTGACCGGCAAGAGCGCGGTGGTCACCGGGGCGGCCACCGGCATCGGGGTCGAGACGGCCCGCGCCCTGGCCGAGGCTGGCTGCGCCGTCACGCTGGCCGTGCGCAACCGCGAGGCCGGCGAGCGCATCGCCGACGAGATCAACCAGACCGCCAAGGGCGCCAGAGCCAGCGTCGGACCGCTGGACCTCTCCAACCTGGCCTCGGTGCGGGCCTTCGCCGAGGAATGGGGCGATGCGCCGCTGCACATCCTGATCAACAACGCCGGGGTGATGGCCTGCCCGCAAAGCTACACCGCCGACGATCTGGAGATGCAGATCGGAACCAACCATTTCGGCCACGCCCTCTTGACCCTGTCGCTGGCCGGCGCGCTGGAAAGCGGCGCCGTGGACGGCAAAACCGCCCGCGTGGTCGAGCTGACCTCGATCGGCCACCGCCGCTCGAACATCAACTGGGACGACCCGCACTACCGCACCCGCGCCTACGACAAATGGGAGAGCTACGGCCAGTCCAAGACCGCCAATTCCCTGTTCGCGGTCGGCTTCAACCGACGCTTCAAGGATCGCGGGATCACGGCCAATGCGGTCATGCCCGGCGGGATCATGACGCCGCTGCAGCGGCATCTGCCCCGCGAGGAGATGATCGCCTTTGGCTGGATCGATGAGGCCGGCAATGTCACCCAGGGCTTCAAGACCACCGAGCAAGGCGCCTCGACCAGCGTCTGGGCGGCGGTCGGGGCGGAGTTGGAAGGGATCGGCGGCCTCTATCTGGAGAACTGCGCCCAGGCCGAGCCGGCCAATCCCGAAAACCCGCGCGGCGGCGTCTGGCCGTGGGCGCTCGACCCGGAAGGCGCCGACCGGCTCTGGGCCATCACTAAGGACACGATCGGCGTCGGCTGAGTTCGGTGGGCCGACCCAAGATCAAGAACGGAGGAACCCCATGTCCCTGCAAGGCAAGACCCTGTTCGTCACCGGCGCCTCGCGCGGCATTGGCCTGGCCATCGCGCTTCGGGCCGCGCGGGACGGCGCCAATGTGGCCATCGCGGCCAAGACCGCCGAACCGCACAAGCACCTGCCTGGCACCATCTACACCGCCGCCGCCGAGATCGAACAGGCCGGCGGCAAGGCGCTGCCGCTGATCGTCGACGTGCGCGACGAGGCCAATGTGTACGCGGCGGTCGAGAAGACCGTGGCGGCCTTCGGCGGCATCGACATCTGCGTCAACAACGCCTCGGCGATCAGCCTGACCGGCACCGAAGCCACCGACATGAAGCGCTATGATCTGATGCACCAGATCAATACGCGCGGGACCTTCCTGACCTCCAAAGCCTGCATCCCGCACCTGAAGCGGTCGGCCAATCCGCACGTGCTGATGCTGTCGCCGCCGCTGGACATGGCGCCGCGCTGGTTCGGCCCACACGTGGCCTACACCATGGCCAAGTTCGGCATGAGCATGTGCGTCCTGGGCATGGCCGAGGAGTTCAAGGCCGACGGCATCGCCTTCAACGCGCTTTGGCCGCGCACCGGCATCGCCACCGCCGCTATCCGCTTCGCCCTGGCCGGCGATGAAGGCCTGAAACAGTGCCGCACCGTGGAGATCATGGCCGACGCGGCCCACGCCATCTTCGAGAAACCGGCGCGGGATTTCAGCGGCAATTTCCTGATCGACGACAGCTTCCTCTATGCCGAGGGGGTGCGCGATTTCGACCAGTACCGCGTCGATCCCACGCGCGCACTGATGCCGGATTTCTTTGTGCCAGCCGACAACCCGCCGCCGCCGGGCGTGAAGATCGGAGCCTGAGCGCCGCGTGCGGCCTGCGGCTATTCTATTCGACCTGGGCGGCGTCCTGTTGCCGTTCGATCGGGAGCGCCGCGTGCGGGCCATCGCCCAATCGACCGGCGTGACGGCCGAGGCGGTGCGGGCTTTCATGGCCGGCGATATTCACCATCGGCTCGACCTGGGGCAGGCCGATGAGCACGACCTCGCCGCCGCCTTTTCCGTCCTCGTCGGCCGCGCGGTGTCGCCGGACGAGGCGTGCGCGCTGATCCTCAGCGTCTTTGAGCCGCCCAACGCAGAGGTTTGGACCTTGGCCGAGAACCTGCGCGACCGCTTCGTCGTCGGAGGGTTCAGCGACAATCCCGCCTTCGTACGCCGCGTCTTTCCGGCGGGCGCCAACCTCGATCCGATGTTCTGGTCGAGCGAACTTGGCCTCGCCAAGCCCTCGCCCGAAGCCTTCGCCGCCGTCCAGGCGCGCCTGGGCCTGCCGCCCGAGGCCATCCTTTTCATCGACGACACTCTTGCCAATATCGAACAGGCGCGGAGGATGGGCTGGGACGCAATTGTCTTCGTCTCCAATGCCGGGCTCATCGCCGAACTGGCGGTCAGGGGAATTCAATGACGACCAGGGTTAGACAGGCCAAGCCCGCCGACGCCGCGCTGATCTACGGCTTCATCCGCGATCTGGCCGAGTACGAAAGACTGCTGCACGAGGTGACGGCGACCGAGGCGGACATCGCCAAGGTGCTGTTCTCGCCCGAGCCGCGCGCCTTCTGCGACA